>Ga0307974_1002544_pt1 | contig 12952 bp, 20 predicted proteins | sample OrgLakmetagen784_FD_201812 | JGI IMG/M metagenome (GOLD analysis project Ga0307974, IMG submission 201812) | Saline water microbial communities from Organic Lake, Antarctica - #784 | ecosystem: Environmental > Aquatic > Non-marine Saline and Alkaline > Saline | place: Antarctica: Organic Lake... | reverse complement strand
GCTCACACAACGCATGGAAGCACGCATGTGCACATGCGCACGCGTGTGTGTGTGTGAGTGTGTGTTTATGTTTGTGTGTGTGCGCGTGCGCATGTGCACATGCGTGCTTCCATGCGTTGTGTGAGCATGTACTTCCGTGCGTTGTGCATGGGGGTGTAGGTGTGAGTGACTTTAGTGCACGGTCGTTGTTGCATCCTTCATCTGCGCATGCATATGATGCTTGCTTACATCACACAAACACACACACACACACACACACACACACACACACAAACACACACACGCACACACACACGCAGAAAATCAGCTTCTTCTGCCAAGGCTGGCATTGAGCGTAAAGCCTGCACATACACGATTAAGATCCATGCGACTGTGCACACACATGCACTTTGATCTGCGCACACACTCACACATCCGCACATCCACACTTTTGTGTACACACATGCACTTGGATGTGCACACACACTTGCACATCGCTCATCCACGCTTTTGTTCACACAGATCGAATGGCATCCGCCATGGGGACTCAAGGGCGGCGTTTAATTAGCACCGTGAACAACTGCGGCATTTGTGGGAACGAGCTCAAGGATTTTTCTCACCTTGGAGAGCAACAGGTGTGTGTGAGTGCGTGCGTGCGTGTGTACGTGCGTGCGTGCATGTGTGTGTGCCTTTTTATGCATGTCTGTGTGCGTGCAGGGAGTTGTATGTGCAACACACACACATACATACATGCAAACACGCTCGTCATACGGCACACATGACGCACACACATGCATGCACAAAACACAGGGCAACAACGAGCGTGGCTAAGGGCGCATGCACATTACACAGCACGCATGCACACGCACATGCACATCAGCACATGCACAGCAGACATGATGCATAAGCACAAAGAACAGGTTTACAACGAGCGTGTGGTGCAGGACATACACACGCTACATAGCACGCATGCACACCCACATAAATGCATGCACGCAACATGTGAATGTACACACACACAACACACGTATGCACAAAACGCAGGACAACAACGAGCATGTGGTGCAGCTGTCTTGCAGTCACTGTTTCCACGACCAATGTGTGCGAGGCTGGACAATGGTGCGTGCTTGATTTTAAGGACGTTGTCTTGAACAAAGTGAAACACCACTCAATCAAACAAAGTTTGGTGAGGAATGATAGACATGTAGATATTGACCCAGAGTTTTCATTACCATCAACATGTGTCCTATGGACTTGACTGTCAGATGATCTAGGGTATGCGTACGTTTGTGTAAAACAAGTCACTGTTTTCACGACCAATGCGTCTGGGGCTGGACATTTGTGTGTGTGTGCGTGTGTGTGTGCTTGACTAAAGAGAGAAAAAAGAGACACACACTCACACACACCGTGGTATCACTCTATGCACTGATTGAAAAGTTGCCAAGGCTAGATCCCTAAGTACCTCAATGTAAGAAATTGAACTGTGCAAGCAGTGAAATCTTCTCCTTACATTAAATAAGGAAAAGGCTCTTTTAAGTGTGTCGCCTATATGTGTACGACCATACATATCGGTATACGGTATTGGTCTTCACTGCCTGTGTAGTTTCTGTTGCTGTCGTGTTTGAAGTGGGGAGTTGTTTCGCAATCTGTGTAGGTTTTCTGTATCATTTTTGTGGTTTCCTCTGCCTGCGTAATCTTTCTGCGTCATTTTTTGTTGAGAAGCGTGGATAGGATGGTTTTGTTCAGGTCCCCGTTTAAATTGGGAGCAAGCACGTGCCATGTAGGTCTTTGTCAAAAATAAGTGGCAAGAAATTATTAAGGACTAGAAAAAATGGATATTTGTGCATAAATTGGATAAATGTGTGTGTGTGTTTTTGTGTGTGTGTGTGTGTGTGTGTATGTGTGTGTGTGGATAAATGTGCAGCCATGTGTCATTCAGGCCTTTGTCAAGAAGTCGTTAAGGGCTAAAATGGATAGATGTGCAGACATCCATCAAACCTTTGTCCAAAACAAGTGGCAAGAAATTATGAAGGACTAGAACAAATGGATGTGCCTAAAATTGATAAATGTGTGTGTGTTTGTGTGTGTGTGTGTGTGTGTGTGTGTGTGTGTGTGCGTGTGTGTGTGTGTGTGTGTGTGTGTGTGTGTGTGGATAAATGTGCAGACATGTGTCATAAGTAGGGTTGGCCAGAACCGCATATATACACCGTATATGACCATATATATATGACCAAATAAGCCTTATGACTATGGCTGGCCATCATCATCGGTGGCCCAGTTGTTGATTTCCCAGCCAGAAAAACCGTATATACACCGTATATAGAGTTATGGCCATAACCCATAGTCATCGGGCTTTTGTCAAGATTAAGTGACGAGAATTGATCAAGGGACTAATAATGCGCAATTTAAGAAAGTTGCGTGCACACCTACACTTATTTACCTATTTATGTACCTTATCTCAGGTGGGGAAGAAGGACACCTGCCCATGCTGCTGGTAAGATGTGTGTGTGTGTATGTACGTGCGTGTGCGTGGAGTTATTGTGTGAGTGTGTGTGTGTTTTGGAAACCAGGCATGATACACGCAGGTGTGTATGTGTGTGTGGCCACCGTTGAGAATGTGAATGTTGGGTGAGGTAGCCTTAGACCTGCCATCGCTGATGCGAGGACAGAGGGGTGGGATAGCGTACAAGTGTCACAGGTGAAGGAATGTGGAGCAGCGGAGCAGTCTCAGAGCTACTGTCTGTAAAAAACGTAGGGGTTGCGTAGCCTGCAGCTAGCGTAATTGAGGATTGGGGAGCAGCGCATTATCAGAGCTACCGTCAGTATAAAGTGCAGGGGTTGTGCAACCTGCAGCTAGCGTAATTGAGGAATGATATGCGGAGCAGCCTCATAACTAATGTTAGTAATGAGTGTGGGGGTTGGGTAGCCTGCAGCTAGCGTAGGTGAGGAATGAAGATCAAAGAAGTCAGAGAAACTGCGCTGGCGGTGAATACCACTCCCCACGATAAATCAATCAAAAGGATCCACTTTGAATCATTGGAAGGATCCAATGTGGTACCATATATTCCTTTACCACGAGCGAGGGATGAGATCCACGGGGGTCAGGGGACTTGTAGGCTTATGGTGAAGCTTGAAAGCTACTATCATAATTAAGGTGCGAGGCATACCGTACCTTTTTGATATCACCCCGCATAAATATCGTTTTTTGCCCTGCGGGATGATTGCGGTAACATTTTTTTCATCCTGCGGGGCTGACGCGAGATTAATTAAATAATGTTTTTGGTCGCGGCCAGTGGTGAGTGAGACGCCCGGACCTCCCCCCGCCCCTCCCCCGCTTGAGGCAGTCGAGCAGGTCAGAGCATACCAGCAGCTAACAGATGAGCAGCTGGGGCAGCTGGTGCGCGCAAAACAAGGTCACGCACCAAGGCTGCTCGTACCCAAGCAGCACCATCTGGTGCAAGCTTAAGCACTGCACGCAACAGCAGCAACAGCGATAGCGATGGCAACTAGAGGATAAGAGAGCAGAGGAAAAGGAGAGGATAGGAGAGCAGCAGAGGAAAAGGAGAGCAGCAGAAAAGAGGGGGGGGGGTAGCAACGGGGTAGTAGAACAGAGAGGATTGATTGGAGATAGTAAACTGACATGTAAATGCACTGACTGGTGATTTTGTTTTTGACCTTTTGTGGCATTTAAACTGTCTGGTAAGCTAAACTGGGTCAGAAACCCTGCGGGGTTGATGCGGGGAGGGGACAAAATAATTATTCTTGGGGTGCGGGAAAGGTGCAAAATCCAATAAAATATTTATTTATTTGGGGGTGCGGGATGAGTCCACAAAGGTACGGTATATACGATTTTTTTGGCAGGGAAATCACCAAATATACGGTCATATACTGTGTAAATACGGTTCTGGCCAACCCTACCCATGTGAAATGTGGCCAGAATCATACATACCGTACCTTGGCATACTCATCCCGCACCCAAATTTTCATGTTTAGTAAAATCCTGCACCTTCTCCGTCCCCCAAAATATATATATTTGCCCTTCCCGCATCAACCCCGCAAGGCCTTTAGCCCTGTTCAGCATTAATAAGCTAAGTGAAACAAACAACCTCAATAAAAGAGAACAACACCTGTGTAAGGGTCCTTGCATGCATGTTGGTCGCATGCAGGGATGGGTCATACGGACTTCTGAGACGTCCCATACGGCATAATACGCTATTAATACGCAATACGCGTATAATACGAAAACGTATATAATACGCCTACGCCGTATGACCCATCCCTGGTCGCATGTGAGTTTGCTCTCTGTTCAACTGCCCAGTATTTTCAGATTTGCTTCCCTCTTTCTCTAGCCACTATCACTGCTGCTGCTGCTGCTGCTGCTGCTGCTCGTGTGTGCTGGTGGTGTTGCTTAGGTGCGAGCAGCCTTGGTGCGTGACCTCATTCGCCCCACCTGCTCACCTTTTAGCTGCTGGGTTGCACTAACCTGCTGTGCAAGTATTGGTCCTCTTCAACCCCTACGCCGTCCTCCCATTCATCATCTTCCCCCTGCCACACAGCTTCCCCCTCATGATTGTCAATGCCCCTGTGCATAACAGCTGTGCCCCTGAGGTGTCCCCAGAACCAAATCGTGAGACCGTAGCAATCTTTTATCTGGATTGCCAATCGGCCTTTTTAACTGAGCCCTATTTGTTTGTCAAAGCGGACCCAGGCACGCTCCTAACCACATTTACAGGAAATTCTGACCTAGGCACGCTTTCAAACCACATTTACATGGAAATTTGACCTAGGCATGACAACGTTACAGGGAAACCTGACCTACGCACGCTTCCAAACTACATTTACAGGGAATTCTGACCCAGACACGCTCCCAAACCATATTTACAGGGAGTTCTGACCTACGTACGCTCCCAAATCACGTCTACAGGTCACCCCTGCTGCTGTGGAGGCCCTGAAGGCTGCGGCCAGTGCACAGGGAGAGAAAGTCAAGGCAGCCAAGGCGGTGAGTGTGAGGCTTTGTGTGTTTGTGAGTGAGCACGCACGCACGCGCGCACACACACAGGCTTGCACTGCTGGCACAGCCAACTTCATCTGTTGAAGTCTGTTGAGGCATCACACATCTGTGTGATGAGTGATGAGGCATCACACATCTGCACTTCCACCGCACACACACACACACACACACACACACACACAGGCTGCTGCTGCTGATAAAGCCAACCAAGACTTGGCTGCCGTCGTCAAATCTGAAGTGGGGGCCCTGATGAAGGCCAAAGAGGAAGCAACCAAGGCCGAGGAAATGTAGGTGTGCGTACACACATGTGTGCACTTGCGTATTTGTTGTGTGTGTGACTGTGTGTGTGTGACTGTGTGTGTGTGTGTGTGTGTGTGTGCGTACACGCATGTGTGCACTTGCATATTTGTTGTGTGTGTCGATGCTTGCACATGTGTGGGTGTTTGTGTGTGTGTATCAATGCGTGCACATGTGTGGGTGTGTGTTTGCGCATATGTTCGTTTGCATTGTGTGTGTGAAACGTACTTTGCAGGTCAAGAAATGTGTGGGTGATTTGCATGTGTTGCAGGTCGAGTGTGGTGGGCGGCCTCAAACGCTTGCCCAATGGCAAAGTTGATTACAAGGAGGACTTCTTCGACAAGCCTGCTTTCCTCACAGTATCAGGCCAGCTGCAGGTAGGAGAAAGACTGGAACAGAAGCAAGGCTGTATGTGTGTGTGTGAACCCATGTGTGTTTGTGTCACCTATGTGTGAAGTCAGGTGCTCAGGGGTGTGGTACCTGTGTGTGTGTGTGTGTATGTGTGTGTGTGTGTGTGTGTGTGTGAATTTCCAGCCCCATGTTTATCAGTGAGTCTGGCCAGCTGCAGGTAGGAGGAATATGCACCAGGCGCAAGGCTGTAAATGTTTGTGTGTGTGTGTGTGTTCAGCCCGCCTTCCTTGCAGTGTCAAGCCAGGTGGAAGCAAGGGAAGCTTGCACGGTTAATGCTTGTGTGAGTGTGTAAGTGTAGTTATGTATGTACACGCACACTCGCGCACGCACACTCGCGCGCACACACACACACACACACACTCACTCACACTCACCTTAATCCATGCACCACAAGCATTCGACACCGCTCACACAACAAGCATTCAACACCGGCCACACAACTATTCTTCAGGGCGAGTACTACGCGAGTGCGCTGTCCAATGTGTACACCTTTGGCCCCACCTTTCGCGCGGAGTACAGCTTCACCAGCAGGCACTTGGCAGAATTCTGGATGATTGAGCCAGAGATTGCGTTCTGCAACCTAGAGGATGACATGACGTGTGCGGAGGACTATGTGCGCTACTGCTGCCGCTTTTTGTTAGACAACTGCAGGTGTGTGGATGTGTTTTTGTGTACTTTTGTGATGCCTCTGCCCCTGCTTAAGCACTCATCGCGTGCCCATGCAATGAATGTTTGAACTGGAGTAGATAATTTAAAAAGCGAGGAGATAAAAGGTGTGCAGTCTTAATCCACTACGTGTGCAGATAGAGGATATTGCGCTGCCGCTGTAGATTTGTCGTTTGTGGGTGTGGGTGTGGGTGTGGGTGTGGGTGTGGGTGTGGGTGTGGGTGCGGGTGCAGGTGCGGGTGCGGGTGCGGGTGCGGGTGCGGGTGTGGGTGTGGGTGTGCGTGTGTGTGGGTGTGTATGCGTTTGGATGCGTTGCTCATAGCCAGGGTAGACATTAGACAATCCATCAATTCCTGAAAAAGGTAGAAGCTTGAATCTAACATTCGTTTGCTCCAGGAAATTGCAATCCGTAGCCAAGGTGGTGCCCAAAACCGCCTGTGAACATTCAAGGGGTGAGACCCCACCATCATTGTCTGCTTTGCTGCACCAGGTCAGACTTGGAGTTCATCGCCAAAATGGTGGACAAGACCGCCATCGAGCGCCTAGAGCAGGTGGCCAGCTCGCCCTTCAAGCGCTGCTCCTACACAGAGGCCATAAGCCTGTTGGAGAAGGCTGTGGCGGGGGGCAAGAAGTTTGAGCATGCGGTGCGCACATATTTCTTTATGTATTTATGTACAGTGCGTGTGCGCATGTGTGTGTGTGTTTGTGTGTATGTGCTAGTGTGCGTGTGCATATGCTAGTGTGTATGTGCGAGTGTGCGTGTGTATATGCTAGTGTGTATGTGCGAGTGTGCGTGTGTATATGCTAGTGTGTATGTGTGAGTGTGCGTGTGCGTGTGCGTATGTGTGTGTATGCGTGCAAGTGTGCATGTGCGTGTGCGGTTGTGCGAGTGTGTATGTGCGAGTGTGCATGTGCGTATGTGTGTGTATGCGTGCAAGTGTGCATGTGCGTGTGCATATGTGTGTGTATGTGTGTATGCGTGTGCATGTGTGTGTGCGTATGTGTGAGTGTGCGTGTGAGTGTGAGTGTGCATGTGTGCGCGTTTGAGCCACAATTATGATCCTGACAGGGACAGCTATATGGCGGAGGGCAAACAAGCACGTCAACTTCTCACAAGTGAATTTGTTATATAGGTGTTCTTTTTACAACTGCGCAAGGGTACACCGCACACGCACACACGCACACACATCCCTAAATAACACATTTTAATTGTGTGCATGTGCGGTGTTCTTTTTACAACTGCGCAAGGGTACACCGCACACACACACACGCACACACACATCCCTGAATAACACACATTCTAAGTGTGTGCATGTGCGGTGTTCTTTTTACAACTGCGCAAGGGTACACCGCACGCACACACACACATCCCTAAATAACACACATACACACATGCTAACACATACTCACACGCACGTATAGACATATACAAACTTACACACACACACACAATCACTCACTCACACACACACACACTTATGTAGGTGAGCTGGGGCATTGACTTGGCGACTGAGCATGAGCGCTTTCTCACAGAGGATCTGTTCAAGCAGCCAGTCATTGTGTATGACTACCCCAAGGAGATCAAGGCCTTCTACATGAAGCTGAACGAGGACGGGAAGACAGTAGCAGCTATGGATGTGCTGGTGCCAAAGGTAGGAGAGGGTAGAGAGCAGTTTAATCAAGTGCGATGTGAAGTGCCTTGTGCACAACGCTTCGATTTATTTGATGGCAAGACAGCTTGTTGCTGCGATGGACGTGCTGGTGTTAGAAGTAAGTGGGCAGGAGAGCAGTTTCATCAAGTGCGATGCGAGGTGCCTTGTGCACAACGCTTCGATTTATTTGATGGCAAGACAGCTTGTTGCCGCGATGGACGTGCTGGTGTTAGAAGTAAGTGGGCAGGAGAGCAGTTTCATCAAGTGCGATGCGAGGTGCCTTGTGCACAACGCTTCAATTTATTTGATGGCAAGACAGCTTGTTGCCGCGATGGACGTGCTGGTGTTAGAAGTAAGTGGGCAGGAGAGCAGTTTCATCAAGTGCGATGTGAAGTGCCTTGTGCACAACGCTTTGCTTTAATTTGACGGCAAGACAGCTTGTTGCCGCGATTTTGTGTTAGAAGTGAGTGGGCAGGAGAGCAGTTTCATCAAGTGCGATGTCTGAAGTGCCTTGTGCACTACGCTTGCTTTCCCTGGACGTCAAGAGGGTAGCCGTGATGGGCGTGCTTGTGCTTAAGGTAGGAGAGGGTAGAGAGCAGATTGATCAAGTGCGATGTGAAGTGCCCTCTTTGTGTGTGTGTGTGTGTGTGTGTGTGTGTGCGTGTGTGTGTGTTAGACATTGCATAACAATTTCTGGACGACAAGACTGTAGTAGTCGCGATGGGCGTGCTGGGGTTTAAGGAGGAGGTTGAAACAAGGGCAATGCTTGGTGCCCTTCCTCGCTTTTTCAGTGCCTGCTTACCTTTTCCTTCTCCCCTTTCTGCCCTTCCTCACAAACTCTGAACAAGGACGGCGAGACAGCTGGACGGTAGCGGCAGGTTGCAACGTGCTGTTACACACACACACACACTCACACACAGTCATACACACACACACACACACTCACACACAGTCATACACGTGTACATGTTTACACTTAGGTGGGCGAGTTGATTGGAGGATCCCAGCGTGAAGATCGATACGATGTGCTGCTAGCCCGATTAGAAGCTGGGGGCATGGACCCCGCACCTTACGAACAGTACTTGGACATTCGCAAGGTAATTGTCTAATGCATCTTCTAAAGTATACCAGTACTGCCCTACAAAACTCATGTCCTGTGTTATCCTTAATGACCGCCTTCTGGGTGGCAGTGCGTGCCTGGCTTCAGCTGTGTGTCGCTTTGATTTCATTCTGTATAACTTCCCAGAGGTGGTCATCTGAGGCCTTAAACAGGGGTGTTTTAGGATTGTGAAATGAGTACTGGTCCCCCAGCTGGCTTCACAGCACCTGAGCTTGATTGTAGCCAGCTAAGGGACCAATCTCTAATTTTGCGCGGCGTGAACCTACTTTTCACCGCCATTCTCTCATATCTCACCACCCACTGACCTGATCTGTGTCATTTTTATATGAACCTTCTACATTTTAATAAAGAATATCATTGCAACAAAAATGGGGCAAAACAGAGCAGTACTTGGCCAGATACCCCATTTTGGCCCATTTCCCTTGAAAATAACAGCAAAGGGGGTTACCAAAAAGATTAAAACCTAGTTCCACCAAATCTGGTTTTCAGCATTCCAAAGGACTCCTCATCATGTAAGAAGTACTCCTGTCGTGTTTTGAGGTGAAAAGAAGCCCTGGTTAGGGTGCTGTGGCCCAAAACGTGAAATCTCAGTGCCGAAATTTGAACTGAGATTCTGCCCAGGCCATTGGGCAGGGCCATTTTGCCTTAAACTTTGTGAACCATCTGGTTATGTTATTTGAACATGGTTTGCATCAAAAAAGTAACATTCCAGGACTTTTGCTCAAATGACCCCCTCTGATAACTTCCCAATAACTTCCCGTCCTTTTCTGATTCATGTTAGGACCACACTGCTTACCCTAATTTTTTGCTGTCCTCCTTTCCTCGCAGTATGGCTCCGTACCCCACAGTGGCTTTGGTCTTGGCTTTGAGCGCTTGCTGCTGTTCGCCACCGGCTTAGAAAACATCCGCGAGGTCATTCCGTTCCCTCGATGGCCTGGCAATGCCAACTGCTAGTGTCTCCGCGTGATTGCACTTGGCAGCATGCTAGACGGTAGCATGTAGCTACTCATCGACCGATCCTTGTTTTGAATAAACTATTCGTTTTTCCGCTACCTATTTAAAAGCAACACACCGAAGGATGACCCTTGCTCCAACCAGCAAACTTCCCATCATTGGATTTTTGTCTCTTCAAACCGTTACGATAAAATGTGGCCTTTAGCCAGATTGTTTGGCTGATTGGCTTCTGGCTGGTCGAGGCCAGCCAGCCATGGCTATTGTCATCTCAAGACAGTGTGTTCGAAATCTGTCAGCAACGATCAGCTGTAACAAGTGGCGATTAAGACCTCCAACTAAGTCTCCAATAATTCTAGTACCTGGTAAATTCCTGAGGCTTCCTGCCAGGCTGGAGGCCTTTGTAATCCAAACTAAACTAAACTTTACTTCTTTGTAAACCTTGTTAACCTTGTAATCCAAGCTAAACTAAACTTACTGACCAGGTAAAGGCTGTGATTTGCTTTGCTTAAGAAGTCTCGAGTCATCGGGCTTGAATGCGAAAGCAAAGTTTCATTATAGAAGCTTGTCTTATGCCTGGTATCGTTGTCGGCTGTCATTTACTTTGCTTAGGCTCTTGCCTAGCAAGGGGGGTTGTGCTACAACTCTTTGTACAGCCCTACCATCGGCTACTTTCAGCATTTTGGCACTTCTATAACCAATGCTTATTCAACTCATTTCGTCAAGTCATCTGGCTTGAATGCGAAAGCAAAGTTTCGTATACTTCTAGAAAGGCTGTGATTTGAGCCGATCGGGCCCAAGAGCTGTCAGTGGATCAAAAAGGAAGGCTATCACTGATGTACGGAGACGGAGGAAGATGTAAGATTTCAAGGCAGAGGGGTTTGAGTTCCAACCAGAAGATGAATAAAAAATGTCGTTCTGTTAGAAGTAACAAATCAGCCAGAGTGAACAGGAAGAGAGAACGAGAGAGAACTATAGCAGCTACACCACGGCTTGCTCCTCAAAGCCAAGGATGCTAGTTGCGAAGGTGTCAGCATCAAGGAAAGGCGGCAGCGCCCCTTCAATGTGCTCTTCACCTGTGAGGGCCTACAATGGGCAGAGCAAGGTGAATGGGTCACGAAGGGGGTTAGCCGGCATGTGTAAGGTAGTCAAACCTGTAAGTCAAACCTGACTGGTGTAAGGAGTCAAACCTGTAAGTGTAGGGTAAGTCAAACCTGTAAGTCAAACCTGACTGGTGTAAGGAGTCAAACCTGTAAGTGTAAGGTAAGTCAAACCTGTAAGTCAAACCTGTAAGCTGTAAGTCAAACCTGACACATATCAGCGTATTGTCTTATCAAATCACCGTCACATCAAGTTTTAAGCTTGTCACACGATTTGGCGCTGGCTGCCCCTAATTGGGCGTGACAGCGTAAAATTAAATATGAAAGTCAATGTCACAGGATCTGGCGCTGGCTGCCCCTGATTGGGAATGACGGTTTAAAAGTAAAAAGTAAAATGACACTATGGTGTGTACAGTTTTGGCATGGATTAGGAAAGTGTGGGCGTGACAATATACGAAGGAAAGACTCGCAGTTAATGCTCACGCAAGGGGCCCACTTGAAAGCCTGCAACGGGCGCCCACGTCATGTTCACAGTAGAAGGTACCTTGAGCTTTATCAGCGTACTGTGCTTTTCACTTCTACTAAGTCGAGGGTTAGAAACCACGTGTGGCGGCTGTAGATGTAGATCATGTAAGGCCTGCCTGAACCTTGCTTGTCACTTTCTAAAAAGACTTGAAAAAGTTTCCATTTCTATTCATCACACAAGAAATTTGCAACTGCCTCTGGAACTGCCTCACACCCGCAAACGAGGTGACTTTTTTATGAAACCCGTGTATTGTTAGAGCATTGTACGAGCAATCGTAATGACGCCAGACTGCACAAAAGTGAAAAATGTTACTTGAAAAGGGGCACTACGGCCCACCTGAATCATAGACCGTTTGGTTGCATAGACCACAAAATCTGCCAACCCAGGTAATGAATCATGAATCACACACCGTATCTGCATCTGCATCTGCATCTGCACCTGCAAATACTTTTTGATCTCATTCCTGTGCAATTTTCACCCAGCTACTGGAGCAAACCATAAAACCTGCCAACCCAGATCATGAACCATGAAATATACAATATACACCGTATCTGCATCCGCATCCGCACCTGCAAATACGTTTTGATCTCATTCCTGTGCATAGATTCACCCAGCTGCTGGAGCAAACCACAAAACCTGCCAACACAGATCATGAACCATAAATTATTCACCGCATCTGCATCTGCATCCGCACCTGCAAAGACTCCTTGATCTCATTCCTGGGCATAGATTCACCCAGCTGCTGGAGCAGGGACAGCAAAGCGTCCCGACTCAGTCTGCTTCCTGAGGCGCTCTTGCCAAATGCCGCAAACGCAGTAGTGATGTCTTCGGTACTCACGTCAAACAGGGGCCGGTGATTACTGCAAGGAGTGTGAGTGTGTGTGTGTGTGTGTGTGTGTGTGTGTGTGTGTGTGATTCAGGTGTTGTGTGACTAAGTCGTGTGTAAACATGTCATTCCTGCAAGATGCATGTGTTTGTGTGTGTGTGTGCGTGCGTTGGTGCAGAGCTGCCATAGCTCACATCAATCAGGAGTCCCGGCTCATGCAGACTGTTGCATGTAGGCACGTGGTAAAGGAAGGGCCTTTTTAGGCCAAAAAAAGATAATGTGTTTACACGTGGTAAAGGAAGGGCCTTTTTAGGCCAAAAAAAGATAATGTGTTTACACGTGGTAAAGGAAGGGCCTTTTTAGGCCAAAAAAAGATAATGTGTTTACACGTGGTAAAGGAAGGGCCTTTTTAG
>Ga0307974_1002541_pt1 | contig 12960 bp, 13 predicted proteins | sample OrgLakmetagen784_FD_201812 | JGI IMG/M metagenome (GOLD analysis project Ga0307974, IMG submission 201812) | Saline water microbial communities from Organic Lake, Antarctica - #784 | ecosystem: Environmental > Aquatic > Non-marine Saline and Alkaline > Saline | place: Antarctica: Organic Lake... | reverse complement strand
CCCCAAAATAGCATAAATACGTTTTCGTATTATACGCGTATTGCGTATTAATAGCGTATTATACCGTATGGGACGTCTCAAAAGTCCGTATGACCCATCCCTGCAAACATGTATATGGTCGACTCTAGTTATGAGACTTGCACAAGAACTGATATGAGCTACGCAAAGGACGCGCATTTTTTGGGGTTTGTCCTGAAATATTGGAGCAGCAGAAGCAGCAAAGGTGCGTCAGTGGTCCAAACTCCAGCCAGTTAACGATTATTGGCACCCAACAAATAATGCACTTACAAATCAGGACAGCAGAGCCCTGTGTTTGCGGTTACCTAATGATTTTAAACTTTCATGCATTTGCAGCTGCACTGGCTAACCTCTTGGGGAAAGTACTACAGCAATAATGTAATTGAACCCCACGAGTTTGCACACACACACGTGCTTTTAACATTTTGCAGGCAAGAGGACAGGTACACATCGCATAGTGTAATTAAATGGGCACCGTATGATACAGTTACAACCAGCTGAAATATCTCTCTTGCCCATATCCTATGACATCACGAAGCCACTCAATGCAAGTTATCGGTACACAGTTTGTGTGTCTGTTTAAAGGCAATGCAATAACATACCATGAGTTGCTCACGCAGCTGCGCAGGCGTAATCAGGGCCTTGCCCAACAGCTCAACAGCCTCATCTTGGTTCAATAGCTGCTGCTGCCGCTGCTCCTGATGCCGCTGCTGTAGCAGCTGTTGTTGCCGTGTCATGAAGTCCTGAGTAAGTGTGATGGGCTGGCCAATCTGTGCACTTGTGTGTATGTATGTGTGCTGCACGTTATTGTGTATGCATGTTTAAAGAACACGAGTACTCCTGTCATGAAATTGTAAGCATAGGCACTGAAGCTGCAGCAGACGACGATTTAAGCTGGTGCACACGCATTGTACAAACTTCTGATTTGGCCAACTTTGTATAGAGAACGCTTGGCACACAGCTGGCCAAGTTATCCTACCTCAACACCTGGGATCATGGCCCCGTTAGACAGCTCAGCGCAGCGATTACACAGGACCTGAATAAGGGGAGGGCAGGGACATGGCAGGCGTGAGGCAAGCGGGGGACAGAGAGCCGTCATATCTATGAAACGCTGAGGGGGATTGAATCAAAGGAGGTTTAAACCCCACAAAAAAATCCTTGTATACGATCATTGCAAACCATCTTCAAAAGGTCAAGGTAGTTTCCAGATGCTGTAATTATATACAGGATTAAACAGATACATATATGCGAGCAAACGTATACACACACACATACACAATCACACACGAGTGGGCGTGGGTATTGTTTTTGTAATCGTGATGCAGCATAGTAAAAGTGCACACCTGGGATAGCTGCCTGTGCGCCTTTTTTAATGCGTACTTTTCGGGCACCACATGGCCAGCCCCTCGTGGATCATCGCACTGTAGCACTGTGCCACAGCCATAGCAACATTTATTCTGCGCAGCATGAAAGTATAAGAGTGTAAACAATGCACTGTGTGCATGGACGGGGAAGGGAGCAATGCTGTTTCTTGTTCTGCTTGAAACGCTTTTAAACCCAGTTTTGTCAGATGTGCAGTAGGCTTGCCTCAAATCAAGGTGGCAGCAACTGCAGGGATTTGCCAGGTAGTTGGCAATGGGATGTCTGCACAAGTGCTCCTGCTTTTACTGTGCTAAGCTCATGCCAATGAACTTACCTGTTTCCGAAGGAGCTCTGCCTCAGAGACCGGGGCTTTGGCCTTCCTTCTCGCTTTTCCCCCAGGTCCAGGACGGCCTGCTAAACAAACAACGCTGGACACGAGTTGTTGGCTTTTGGCCAAGCTGTCACTGCAGAAGGATGTGCTTGGCTGCAGGAAGGGAGGCGGTGCTCTGGTACTGCTTCTTCTGGCGGCAGAGAATAAAACGGGCGGCGTGCTGCAAGCAAAAGGGTTTGGTTTGTTAACACGTGCATCATACTGCATTGTTTCCAGCAATTTGTCTGAAAGACCTACCAGGTTGTGGCCCTGTGGCATTGCAAAGCAAAATCTGCTGGTATTGGAGCCTGGGCCATTCGGAGGTAAATATTATTATTATAATACATAATTCGGAAATCACATTGAGACATGAATCCATACGGATTTCCCAGGCAGGGTCCCCCTCCCTCGCTGTTTCAGATGCAGCAGCAGCAGCAGCAGCAGCAGCAGCTCGTCCCGTGGGGTCATCCGTTACAGGTGCTTCTTACAGTAAGCCACACGCACACTCGCACATGTACGCAAATGCACACATGCGCGCGTGCACACTTACACACACGCACACACACATAGACACACACACGCACGAACGCACGCACGTGCACACACACATACTCACACACACACTCTCTCTCTCTGTCATACACAAACACAAACACACGCACACGCACGTGTATTCACACACACAAACACACACACACACACACACACACACAATCACACTCACACACACACACACACACATACACACACACACGTACAAACATGCACGCAATCACAAACACATACATACACACACGCACATGCACACGCATACGCACACGCACACGCACAAGCACAGGCACACACATGCGCACGCAAGCTTTAATTCACACACTTACCCACGCACTCACACACACAAAAATGCACACACACACAAATACACACTTTTAACAAGCATACAGGGACCTTCAGGCCCTCCACCCTACCCTCTCATGCCCGCTCCTCTTGGACCACCAATGCATCCACACCAGCGGCAATCCCCCTTTGTCCAGAGTGGGCCAAACAGAGGTGCTCCCCTCTTTGTTGCCAACGGGCCCTTTATTCCCAATGGCCCAAACAGAGAGGCTTCGCTGAAACCCTTGTGAGTACCTAGGATTAGAACAGTAGCTGGTGTCAGCCCCTTGCAACCTTCTGAAACCGATCACCATAACTGATCCCCCTCTCATTTTATGCAACTGGTGAGCACATAGAGAGCTCAGCTGGCTACGTATCTACTCACTCGCGTGTGCCCCCCACAGAGCTGGCAACTGAGCTCATGTTGGTTAACCCATGCATGTCATTTTCACCCTATAATGTGTGTGCATGTGTGCTCCGCAGGTCCGGCAACAAGCGCATGTACTCAGAGCTTGGCGCACCACCACCAAACTCTAGCCACACGATGCAGCCGGGCCGCTTCCAGATGGGCCAGTATGCTCACGCTGGAGTGGGCATTAGCAGCAGCCACAGCAGCAGCAGTGTAGGCAGCAACAGCTGGGGCGTGCATCAGAGGCTCAACCAAGCTGGTGACCCTAGGAATAGGCTTGCTCTGGCTGAGCCACTCTCTTGGGCCCTGCAAAAAGGTACGGGGTGGTGCTTGGACGCTCTCGCGTGAAATGCTGTGTGCAGCAAAGTCTGAGAGGCACGCCAACTTCTGCATGGGTTACCGTTACCATGTATTTGGAGATTCCCCTGCCTAGGTTGCGCTGGCAAGGTTGCGGGCAAATTTTTGTAGTGTATATTGTGTGCAGTTCTGGATTCTCCTACGAATGAGGGTTCATGTCGTCATGTCAGGCTTGTTTAATCTGGCTGGAAAGGCTTTGGCTTGGGTGAGCACCAGTTTGGAGTCCTCTCAAAAAGCATGCTCAATTTCTGCAGAAAAGATACCCATTATATACCTTGCAAGGACACACAATTTGGGCGTTTGTACCTTGTCACATACATTGTCAGATCGCATTCACACACACAACACTCAACACACAAATACACAGTGTCAGATGAATCAGATTGCAAGAGGACATGAATTCGTCACACGCACGTGCACAGCAAACTGCATGCAACATAAATATTCTTTGCAGACGCAGAACGCGCGGAGCATGCCCCCTTCATGTCGGCCCTCACCCACAACATTGTCAATACGGTGAGTAATTATCCCAAATGCACGCATGCCTTTTGCCAGGAAACCCTGATCATCACCACTGTAGCTTTTAATAAGACTAGGAAAACAGCAACAAAAGGCAAACGTCGAAAAGGTTGAGGCCTCGATAGTCTTTGCTATTTCTGCTGTATGCCTATTAATACATCGCTATGTATGGCCTCACATTTTTCCCGCTTTAGAAGTCTGTTGCATGTTAATTGCCATGGTGGATACTGCTACCATACAACATCGCTGCATTGCGTGGTGTGTTCAAAGTCATAAATTGGACAGGCAAGGCACATTACCACACCCCTTGCATTTAATGGGCTTTTGCTGATCTTGTGAGTGTGAGTGAGACCACTTTCGATCCTTTTGCCCAATCGATTGTCCTGTCCTTCTAGATGCTACGGGCTGTTGGATAGAAATCCCACACGTACCAGCTTTTTCCTCGCTCATGGTGTTTTCTCATCGACCCCGTGTCTTACTTTGCTGCTCAGTCAAATGCATCCATTCGTTGCTTACTCTCCTCTGTATTGCTCAGGGTGAATGCCCTGCAGTCTTTAAAACTCCGGGCACTCCACTAAAATTTCCTTTCATTTCCCTGCAATCATGCCGTTTAAATTATATGCGTCACTTTCATTTTACTCCACGTGCCTTCTTTTGCTTTATTGGCTTCACTTCCACTTTTTCACCCTTTCATTGCTTCACGTTCACTTGCCCACACCTTTTCCTTTGTTGCTTTGTTGCTTCGCCTCCACTTCTCTGCTTAGCTGAATGCCCTGCAGCCTCACACAGCTCCAGGCACTTCACTTACTTTTGCCTTCATTTTTGTTTCTACACTTAATTGCCCCGTTTTAATTGTTTTGCCTTCAATTCAGGTTTGATTGTCCTCACTTAGTTAACCTCTCTTTCACTCCTTCACTTCTACTGCCCAACATATCATTGCTTTGCCTCCACTTTGCTGCCTAGGTGAATGCCCTGCAGCCTGATGCAGCAGACGTGGCCGCTCGTGAAGCGATGCTGCATGCCGTCCAGGAGGCGGTGTTTTTGGCTCTGCCCCAGCATCACAGACATTTGCAGGTAAAAGTGCCTGATGGATCAAGTGGGCCTGCGCTTTTGATTGCTTGGTTGCAGTGTGTGTGCGTGTGTGTGCGTGTGTGTATTGACTAAGCGGCTCTGCTTTAGCATCAAGCTGCAGGGTGAGCTTGCCTGACCCTGCACTATACTTTGTTGCTGGGTTTTGAGTGCGGACAGGAGGGGGATTGTTGTGTGATGCAGGGGAAGGTGGCACTGCTTGCCGAGTTTTTTATTTCATAGCGCACAAAGCTTCTCCAGCACTGAGGTCACACCTGCATGCAAGCTTTGCAGGGACTTACAGAGGACAAGGCAGTTTCCTTAGTTCGTCTTGTCCTTTAGGCTGTGTCGTGCGTCACACTGTGCAGTTGTCCCTTTTGCTGTGTCATGTGTCATGTGTCACACTGCGCAATGCAAATAGCACACATGTTTGTTTGCTTGTTTGTTTGTGTGCTGTGTGTGTGCGTGCGTGTGTGTGTGCTGTGTGTAAGAGTGCCTGTGTGTGTGCGTGCGTGTACGTGTGTGTGAGCGTGTGGGTGCGCGTGTACGTGTGTGTGTGTATGTTTTTGTGTGTACGCGTGTACGTGTGTATGTGTGTGTGTGTGTGCGCGTGTACGTGTGTGTGTGTGTACGTGTGGATGTGTGTGTGCGTGCGTGTATGTGCGTTTGTGTGTATACGTGTGTGCATGCGTGTACATGCGTATGTGTACGTGTATGTGTGAGTGTGTGAGCGTGTGTGTGTACGTGTGTGTGTGTGTGTGTGTGAGCGTATGGATGTGTGTGCGTGTGTGTGTGCGCGCGTGTGTGCGCGTGTACGTGTGTGTGCGTGTGTTTGTGTATGTGTGCGTGTGTACGTGTGCATGTGTGTGTGTGAGTGTGCGTGCGTGTGTGTGCATGTGTGTTTGTGTGTGTGTGTGTGCGCGTGTGTGTATGTGTGTGTGCATGTGTGTGTGCATGTGTGTGTGTGTGTGAGTGTGCGCGCGTGTGTGTGTATGTGTGCATGCGTGTGTGTGCGTGCGTATTTGCTTGTACATGTGTGTGTGTGTGTGAGTATACGCTTGTACATGTGTGTGTGTGCGCGCGTGTGTGTGCACGCGTGTATGTGCGCGTGAACGTGTGTGTGTGCGCGTGTATGTGTGTACGTGTGTGTTATTGCTGGGTCTGTGTGTATGCATGTGTGCGCGTGTACGTGTGTGTGTGTGCGCATGTACGTGTGTGTACGTGTGATCGTGTGTGTGTACGTGTGAGTGTGTGTTTGAGTGTGTGTGCGCGTGTATGTGTGATTGTGTGTCGCGTGTATCCAGTTGTAACAATGCATATAGGAATACAATTCTTAATCTTATATCTCGAGTATGCCATTTACAACGCGCTGCTACATTGGTATCAAAGCTTTGGTCTGGGTGCTCCTCACTCCGTGAGGTCCCCAGTTCAAACTTTGGCGCACGCGTTTTTATAAGAGCACTATCGTCCTAAGTGCAATCTCTCGAATCCAGAAGTAATGCCCCTGCTTTGGGGACGCAAGCACATGAGGGTGGGACGAATGTAACAACACATATAGGAATACAATTCTTAATCTTATATCTCGAGTATGCCTTACAACGCGCTGCTACACCAGCACCTGCTGGTTGATGAACATCAGGCACAGCATGGTGCCCAGAATGCCATTCGGAGTCGCGATGGTCGTGTAGCAAGCATCTGTTCCCATGTATTCGAACCTAAGGATGGTGTGTGTGGGGTTTGTTTTGGCTGCTTTTGCACCTGTGCTCGCAACGGCAGCATTTTCAATTGTCGGACGCGCTGCGCGCAAGGCCCCCTAAATTTCCCACTCCAGTACTTCCCACTCACTCCAGGTTACAAGTTTGGCCACCAGGAATCAGAAACACACACAAAGCATCGGTTTTGCACCACTTGGTCTGTGTGTGTGTGTGTGTGTGTGTGTGTGTGTGTGTGTGTGTGTGTGTGTGTGTGTGTGTGTGTGTGTGTGACGCGCATCTGGTTGATTTACAGCACGCACAGCATGGTGCTCAGAACGGCCTGCACAGACGCAATGGATGTGTAGCACGCAGGTTACCCTACCTTTTTGACCCCAGGAATGTGTGTGTGGGGTCCGTTTGAGCTATTTTTACCTCTGAATCGCCTATAGGTGGCCTCGCGCTCACGTAGAACACCACTTTTTCAACAGCAAGCCTCTACTTGTACTTGCTCTTCAGGTGCTGAGCTGTTTGCAGCCGTACAGGCGACATGGCATGTCCCCCTTTCTTTTGTGCTCTCTGCCTGAGGCCGATCAGTCAGCCTGAGATTTCGACTTGCTTTTTAACTCCCTGATTCTATCCAAAAAGCACGACAACATGAACTGTGCCTGAAAGACACTACCAAACCATATTTGTCTGAGATGCATGATTAAACCTCCTTGCCCACAAGGCACACTTGGTGTTGTTTGTGTACCGCGTACGCTTCCTTTAGTGAACGCACCTCTGAGGCGTACACGTCTGGGTCACCCACAGTGCACCGTAGGGCGGTGCACTGTGGGTGGGGGAAACGTACACGTCTCCATCACACTCTGGCTATGCGTGCTCGCCATTTCACATGCTTGTTACCTTCTTTGCGTAGTGGGGGGTCGCCTGGTGCAGGCACCTACATAGTCTTAGTCATGTGTGTGTGTGTTTGTGTGTGTGTGTGTTTGTGCTGCGTTGTCATGTGGACTGCATTATCAAGCTACCAATGGTGTTTTACTTCTGTTTTTCTTTCACTACCTGTGTCCTGTTCCGTCACGCACCGCAGGTGCTACCCTTTGGGTCCTTTGTGTCCGGGCTAGGTACCAAGGTAATTTGCAACTCCTTTTGAATGTGCCTGAGGCTAGCAGTAAAATTATGGAATGGTAGCGTTGACTGGCCGAGGACACTACACAGTAGTCCCGTAAGGCCCTGCTAGGGTTGTCTGTTCCTCATTAGATCCGTGAATCCTGTGAAGCTCACTTTCAGGGCGGTGGTGTTGCTTGTGTACAATTTTGAAGTTGTGTGTTATTGCAGTCAAGTAGCTGCACAGAGCTCAAAAGTGGGGCCAATGACACACGTCAGAAGTGCAGATAATTGAGCTGGGTTTGGCATTGGGTGGCGAGCATATAAAAATTGTGATGGCAGTCTCAGTACTTTAAGAGAAGTTCCACATTTCAACTTGATCAAAGTTCTCAACTTCCAGTTTTGTATTTGCTTCATCGTCACAGATTAGCCTCCAGCATTGACACCATCCATCATGCCTTGTCTAATCTTCTACGCAGCAGTCACAATTCTAGAGTTGGTCGGAAACTGTATGTGTGCACATTGGATTTTTGGTTAGGTATTGAATATCTGGAGGATTTTCTGCTGGAATAAGATGACTCATTGCATACAGTGTATGTACATATATATCATTCTGGCCGACCCTCATCACGTTCATTTTTAGCAAGAAGCTTACAGTGTTGCGGGCCTGCTTAAGCACGAGCACCATACATGGCTTAACCAGACTTTAAGAATGCTACAAGCAAAACCCTTACATATAGACTATTTTAATAAGCTTTCCGTCTATTTATCAGGCCATATGCACCTCACGTGTGTATGCAGCACAAGCTCACTCTCTTTTTCCCACTTCTTTTTCACACCTGCTGCACTTTGTTTGTAAAATCGGAAGCTGGCTAGCTAGAACCATGGGGTGCGGTGCTTACAATATTTGTAGCAGGGTATCTCATAATAGGTTGTGGTCACCCACAGTGCACCGCCCTACCTTGTGTGCAATGCTAGTGACATTGAAATTTGAAAACTGCGTTTGGTTGATGTTTTTATATTGAATCATAGAACGTTCACAATGTGCGCCCACTGCTCCGTACAAGCTGTGACATGAAATTTAATGACAAGGTACATTTTGTGATTAATCATCACAGAATGTCCGCATCGTGTGCCTTCTCCTTTACACATGCCAGTGGCATAGGATATTAATAAAAAGGTACGTTTTGTTAATTGATATTCACAGAACGTCTGCATTGTGTGCCTTCTCCTTTACACAGGCCAGTGACATAGACATCGTCATCGTGGGAGTCAAGGAACCAGAGTCAGGAGGGGGTTTCTATGAAAAGTACGAGAGATCGAGCGTAGCCAAAGTATTGGAGAGGTGGGTACCTGATGTGTGCATCTACAGCAAGGTAGCTGCTCAGCAGTCGTGCCAAACACACACCAAGTTCAAATTTATCAGTATCAAGTGCATTAAGAACAGACTGGCTCCATGTGTGTAGGGTTAGCGTTAATAGCCTCTAGCCACCAAAAGTTGTGCAACACATACACGCACACACACGTATGCGCACACACACGCACACATACACACATGCATGCACACACACACACACACACACACACGTATACACACACACAAACAAATATGTGTGCACTCCAAAATTTTCTAGGGTGGGGCATTGCCTCCGTGCTTCGCCGTCCATCCACATCAACAACTCCTTTCTGGTCCGTTCTTCTCGTATCCCTGTGTACAAGATGGCCGCCACATTGCGCAATCCGCCCCCTGAGGTGAGCATTGCAGCAGTAAGGAATACGGATTGCCAAAGGATTGCCTCGTGCTTTTCTGTGTACAAGATGGCAGCCATGCTGCACAACCCGCCCCCTGAGTTGAGCAGCATGCCGAATCGACATCGTCAATGCAGTAGTTAGTGTGCTTGGTGATTGGCTTGACTCTGTATCTTACCATCCAGCAGTGCTCTAACTTTGGTCCATTCTCATATTATAATGCCTTTCCATTCGGTTATATATAACCTCAATCCATGACTGCAACGTGATCTTCTTCACATTGAATTGGGTAGACATGCTGTCCAGTTCAACCCCTCATCCGCAGCTGACTCCGTGCTCTGACATAGCTCATTTGCATGCACGCACACACGTGCGCACACACACGCACACACATACACACACACACATACACATACACACATACGCACACACACAGGCAGGTGCATACCGTCAGCGCACCATCGCTGTGGACATCAGTGCCACCACCGCTGCTGGGCCCCAGGCTGCCCGCTACCTAGCACAGCAGGCAAGGACGTGGTGCTGCACGTTGTAGAAGGAGTATGTGTTTCAATGAGTTTACATGGGATTTGTTTTTGCAGAAAATGCCAGACATAGGCATATTTAAGGCCTGTGCTTCTAAAATTTGCTGAAGTCTATAATACTGGGTTCGGGTTGTGCTCTTCATACACCTGCAAATTGAGGAACAGCTGCGCAGAGTGCATCAGGGGGCTGGTGGTCTGGGGAAAGCATGTACAGTCAACGGCTATGACAGGCTGGTGGTACAGTCGATGGCTATGACAGGCTGGCAGGAGATTGTCAAGGACAGGCTGGTAGGCATTGTACAAAAAATGGGGGTGCAGAAAGGAGCTAAAACTTAATTGTGAGCTGAACGCTGGAAGGAGGGCACAGTTTTTGTAGCTCACTGGATTACTCTGGCCAGAGCTGACACGCAATTCTGTCACAGGCGTTCCGCTCACTTTGCCGATTGCTGCAGGTGAAAGCGTTCCGTGCGCTCCGCCCCATTGTGCTTATTGTGAAGGCCTACCTCAAGGTGTCAAACCTGAACGACGTTGCGTCTGGCGGCCTGGTGGGTAGTGGGTGGCCACGTAAAATTTTGGTATGGATTGAAGACAGAGAGAGAGAGAAGGGAGAAAAGGTATATCACAAAGAGGAAGAAATGGGAGAGGATTGAGTGGGGAAAAGTTAGGGGGGAAGAAGGAAAAGGGGTGATAAACATGTACTCACTTGTAATGATATATGCAGTGCTCACTCTTCCGCAGTAACTAAGAGACGGATGACACAGACTAAGTAGGGTTATTACCCCTGTTACAATAGTCATACATCCTTCGTGAGGATCTATTATAAGCGCTTTGTCACATCTAATCGCCTTGGCAAAGAGCATACCTGTTTTGTGTGTGTGTGAGTGTGTGTGTGTGTACATGTGTGTGTATGTACATGTGTGTGTACATGTGTGTGTGAGTGTGTGTGCAGTCATGTTAGGCCTGGGTGAAACCCCTCTCCCACCTAAGACTGAACAAAAACATTCTACAGCTCCATGGCAACTGTTTTGGGTACCTTGTAAAATGACCTCTCCTGCATCATACTTTGCACGCGCGATCACTTTTTAAAATCCACCTCTTAATCCTGGGCTCCAATATGTACACAAATCATGGCTCACGTGTCATCCTTCCTGCATCATGCATGCAGCTCTCCCCTCTCTCACCCTCTTGGTCCTCAATCAATGTCTTAGGACAAACAGAGTTGATTGGTTGTTCACACTTGACCATCCGTGCGTCTTTTGTGCAGTCCTCCTTTGAGCTCGCCTCCTCCAAGCATGTCTGCCCCAACGCATGGCCCTCAGCGTGCGCCTTTCGAAAGTGGTGCACGTATTGCTTTCATTGAAATCGTTGCTTCTGCTTTGTGTTTGCAGTCCTCCTTCGGGCTCACCCTCATGGTCCTAGGACACTTACTTGAGGAGGGCAAAATCGGCAACGACACGGAAGACTTGGGAGTCATGCTCCACAGGTTTGTGGCCAAGTTTATGATACGTGGCTGTGGAAAGCCAACTACGCTGCGCTGTGGCCGCGTTGCTGGGCTCACAAAGGGACCGAGGTGTTTCTTGCACAGGAATGATTACACCAAATGAATGGAAAGATTATGTGGTGCTAATTGCAAAATGCGGTACATATATTTAAAGGCAGCTGAAATAGCCAGGGAGAGCAACTGAGCATCAAAAAGATAATGAGCATGACCATCAATGAGTGGTCAAGCAAAGAGTCAGACGGTGAACGGGCACGCACATATATATATATATACACACACACAAAGGCACAAAAACACATATGGACAATTACATGCATGCACATATATGCACAGATGCGTACACCTTAACACACATGCATACACACACAAGCATGCCAAAATGTGCGTGCTGGCTCGCAGGTTTTTCAAGCGTTATGGGACCATGTATGATCCCGCAAAAATGGTCGTGAGTGTGAAGCATGGTGGCACAATTCCCCGCGTCAGTGTTGGCCAAGATGGTTGGGCCAATAAGAAATGTGAGGATACTTTGTGTGATTTAATTATGCCCAGCTTTTCTTTTAGGGTACAAGCTCAGACATTCCCAACCTTAAACTTATTACAAAGGTGAATGCATGTAGGTCCTTCGCAGTATGTGCAAGGACAACGTATGTGTTTCCTAGTATGAAGTTCAATTCGACGCAAAAATGGCCATTGTTTTTAGTTGGGAGGGAAACAATCATGACCAACCCTTTCCATGAGCATATAGAAGGCGCTTGCTCACACAATGTTTTCGATCCCTCGCGCAGTGGACCGGATCTGCTGTTTAGATCCGCTAACGGAATTAGACTGCACGGTATGTGTTGACCAGTGATGTGTGCTTAAATTACTTACTTACCGTGACTCCTCTGGTCCTGAGTAGTGCTTGCCTTGCATCATCATCGAGGGACCAGAAAATGTGCTGAATGCTTATACGTAGTTCCTAGTCAAGTCTGGCTGCAATAATGTAATTAAGTCAAGAAAATGCGCTGCACCTTGATCAATTAAGGGATGCTTTAGCTGAAGAAATTTTTGTTGCTCGGTTATTTCTCAACATTCTGAATGATTTTATCATGGGTGGTAGAATAACAAGCAAAGACCACTGTCAAACCTGTTTGCCAACAATTGCAGGAAGGCACCTTCAGAGCAGCTGAGGTGTTGGAAGCATACATGCGTGCGGATCGCCAGTTATCTAAACTTAGCGCACAACACACCAATGTGCGTTGGTATGTGTGTTTGTGTGTGTGTATCTGTCATGCATGCCCGCAAACCTCTTTGTATGGGCCTGCATTTGGTTGATCTCTTGATTCAAATTCATTCAAAATGGAACAATCGCCATTCTCTCCCCCTATCCCTCTCTCTCTCTCTCTCTCTCTCTC
>Ga0307974_1002540_pt1:0-7500 | contig 12969 bp, 14 predicted proteins | sample OrgLakmetagen784_FD_201812 | JGI IMG/M metagenome (GOLD analysis project Ga0307974, IMG submission 201812) | Saline water microbial communities from Organic Lake, Antarctica - #784 | ecosystem: Environmental > Aquatic > Non-marine Saline and Alkaline > Saline | place: Antarctica: Organic... | reverse complement strand
TGTATATATACGGTTCTGGCCAACCCTACGCTTGTTGCTTTTGGTAAAAAGAGATATCTCATTGGGCGTTTGGTGTGTGCAGTGTGCGCATGCTTTCCGGCGCTCACAAGCTACTCACCATTGATTTCTTGCTGTCCTCTCTTGTCCACCCGTGTGTTGTAGAGAAGCTGAGTAAGTTGCGCTCTGCCGCACACAAGCCGCTCACTATTGTGTCCTGTTCCCTCGTTAACATACAGGTCTCTCAAATTGCGTCCACCCGAGTGTGGTAGAGAAACTGAGTAAGTTGCGCTCTGCCGCACACAAGCTGCTCACCATTATGTCCTGTTCCCTCGTTAACATACAGGTCTCTTGAATTGCGTCCACCTGTGTGTGGTAGAGAAGCTGAATAAGTTGCGCTCTGCCGCACACAAGCTGCTCACCATAATGTCCTTTCCCCTCCTTAACATACAGGTCTCTCAAATTGCGTCCACCCGTGTGTGGTAGAGAAGCTGAGCCTGCGCTCTGCCGCACACAAGCCGCTCACCATTATGTCCTGTTCCCTCGTTATCACACAGGTCTCTCAAATTGCGTCCACCCGAGTGGTAGAGAAGCTGGAGGAGATGTTCCCCATCCTGGACGAGCTGCAAGCTTTTAGGGATGGAATCGTTGCAGATCTGGTGTCCATGCAGGTAAGCTGTGTGTGTGCGTGTGTGAGCGTATGTGTGTGCGCGTGTTTGTATGTGTATGTGTGTGTGCATGTTTGTATGCGTGTGTGTGTTTGTGTGCGCTTTTGTCATTCGGCAAGCAGCATCAGCCTTGCATATACACACACTGCTTCACTGCAGAAAATGCACAACAGGAGTGTGCACAACAAGAGTATGCACAACAGGAATATGCACAACAAGAATATGCACAACAAGAAAATGCACAACAAGAATATGCACAACAAGAATATGCACAACAGGAATCTGCACAACAGGAATATGCACAACAAGAAAATGCACAACAAGAATACGCACAACAAGAATACGCACAACAAGAATATGCACGACAAGAGTATGCACAACAAGAACATGCTCATCAAGAGTATGCACAACAAGAACATGCTCATCAAGAGTATGCCCAACAAGAATATGCACAACAAGAATGTGCACAACAAGAGTATGCCCAACAAGAATATGCACAACAGGAATATGCACACTGCTCCACCGTAGGAGGTGCTCAACAAAATATGCACAAGCAGCTTGTACCTACCGTCCACACCGTGTACGCACAAATGCACAAATGTACACACACATGCACACATATACACACACACCGTCCACACCTTGAACACACAAATGTACAAGTGTACATGCACATGCACACACACATGTACAAATGTACACTCACATGCGCACACACAGGCACACGCACGCTGCCCCACACACATACATACACACACCGTCCGTACCCTTGCGCACACACACACACACACACACACGCACACACACATATCTACACACACTGCCCCACATGCGCAGGCAGAGGTGTTCAATGAAAAGATGCAAAAACAGCTTGTACGTGCCATCCGGGATCAGGAGATCGACATGAGAAAAAAAGTGAGTGTAGAAAAGGGGTCTTTTCATTTATTTATTTTGTAAAAGAGAGACACAGCAGCTGATTTTCTGGGATGACTGCTCGCAACTCCACCCCAACTTGGTAGAAAGGAGGTGCATGACACATGCTAGCAGAAACCATTGCAACTAAGGAGAAGCGAAACAGAACCACACAGGACCAAGGAGTAATGCCGTAACATGACCAATGACCATACACAATTAACGAGCAGCAGCGCAGCCACGCTGATGTAGTAAAAGTTTGCAGTGTGGCCAGTAAAAGCGTGCACGACATGACCATACACGACCAAGGAGTAATGCCGTAACATGACCAAGGACCATACACAACCAACGAGCAGCAGCACAACCACACCAATGCTGTTGAATCAAGCAATGTGCCCAGTATATTGGACATGACCATACACGACCAAGTTAAAGCTCACAAAGCTGGAAATAGTCACACATGTGCACACATTTGCACACACACGCACACACATTCACACATTTACACACACACAAACAAACACACACACACACGCGCGTGCGCACATATGTAGGGTTGGCCAAACTTGTATTAGTATATATACGGGTGTATACATATTTCTTCTCTGTATCCGTATTCGTATGACCGTATGTTAATTTTAGCCGGCGTATATAATGCCGTATTTGACGTATATATAAGGTCTGAATGAGTGGTTAAAAGCAATTCACTGGCCTTTGACACCATAAAAATCCAAAGCCCCTGTATGGGCAATTTTGTGCTTTTGAATAGCCGTGTCCCTTGTGGAAGGTAATCAGTCGTGGTTCAGCAGCAGCCAGTGGTTCGACAGCAATGGATTCAGGAGCAGCAGCACCAGGAGCACCACAGTTTGAGTATGAGCAGGGCATGCAAACCAACCTCACTGAAGGTTTATAGGGCGGAGATGATGCAGGAACAGAAACAGCACACGCACACTCTTCACTTGCGCATATGTGCATCCACCCACCCCCGCATGCGCGCACATCTGCATTCACACACCCCTGCACGCGCGCACATGCATGCACGCAAACCTGTGTGCACAGATGCACACGCAAACACACACATATGTGCGTAAAGGTACGTGCACGCACACGCACATGCACGCACCCACGCATGCATACAACCATAAGCAAACACGCGCACACGCATGTTCGCGCACACGTAAGCATGCACACGCACACGCACACGTGTGCATGCACGCGCTCAAATGCACACACACATGCACGCACTACACACATGCATGCACGACACACATAAGCATGCACACGCACATGTACACGCGAGCATGCACGAATCCCAGCACGCGTGCAAATACACATGCACGCACTACAAGCATGCATGCATGTACTTATTTTCACACACACACACACACACACACGCACACACACGCACACGCACGCACACACGTGCACACACACACACGCGCACACACGCGCGCACACACACACACACACACACACATACACACACAAACACAAACTCATACGCAGCTCCAAGCAGGGATCCAGGGAGAGGTGAAGGCTGCTCAGCTGAGAGCAGACGAAGCTCATTCGGAAATTGAGAGCATCAGGGAGAGCTGCCAGCAGGTATGTGCAACTTCTGATGAGCGGTGTGAGAGCAGCCAATTTTGCGTTGTAGCAGTGCATTGTTCAAAGCCTGGCCTATGCGTTGTCGACAAAGTTTCTCTGTCTCAGGCTCAATTACAAAGTGGCGTTTGCCAGCAGGTGTGTGACGATAACAATTCTTGTAGTTGTGTGACGATAACTGGTATGTAGGGTTGGCCAGAACTGTATGTTTTTACCGTATATGCACCGTATATATATGGTCCTGGCCAACCCTACAGGTATGTGACGATAACAAGGTGTGTGACGACAACAATTCGTGTGTGTGTGCAGATGTGCAGATGTGTGATGATAACAGGTGTGTCACGATAGCAGGTGTGTCACGATAACAATTCTGTAGTTATGTGACGATAACAGGTGTGTGATGATAACAGATGTGTGATGATAACAGGTGTGTGTGACGATAACAGATGTGTGATGATAACAGGTGTGTGTGACGATAACAGGTGTGTGGCAATATCAATTCTTGTAGTTGTGTTTCACGCACGGCTTGGTTTCCTGTGAGGCTTCAAGTGCAATGAAGGAGTGCAGCCAGGCATGTGTGTATGCGTGTGGTATGTGTGTATGCGTGTGTGGTTATTAGAGTTAGAGCTTGTCCAGTGTAAGCTTGTCCAGTGTACCGTGAGGCTCTGATGCAGGGAACAGAGGCAAGGGCGCATCAACGCAGCTAGTCAGAGGTGGCATGCCTTGATGGTATTGCCCCTTCCCCCTCTTTCCTACCTCAAACACAGTCCGTACGCGTCAGCCAACTTCACGCAAAGGCCAGAATCTCACAGACGTGCCAATATGTTTTAACTGTTTTCATTACGGCTCTTTGACATAGCAAATGCAATCATATGCACCAGCCAGATTGAGGCAAAGGGCTTAGTATGTAAGGTTGGCCAGAACCATTTATACCTATATGGTGTGTATTCAGCATTTTTGACGAGTTTCCTAATATGTACGGTCACATACAGCGTATACATACGGTTCTGGCCAACTCTAGTAATATGAGCTACAGACAGGCCAATATGTTTAAACCCATCTAATTATGCCTCTTTGATGTTGCAATTGCAGTCCATACGCATCAGCCAGATCGAGGCAAAGGGCATGGTGGCCCATGTGCAAGAAAAGTGGAAGACCGAGTTTGAGAAGCGGAAAAAGCTTCACAACTTGGTAAGACTGGCGGATGATAGCCTGACAGGCTGAGGTTGGGAAGGGGAAATGAGCTTCAAGACTTGGTACGGTTTCTGTTTGGATCAGTATTGTGCACTTTACGGTTGACGCCGTCAACCGTCATTTGACGGTCAGGCGTAATTTACGGTTTTAACCGTCAGAAACTAATCCTCAGGCGTAATTTACGGTGATTTTTATTTTTGACGTCTGACGGTCGGCTTTACAGTTATTGACGGTGGGAAACCGTCAGAAATTAGTTATTTACGGTGGGGAACCGTCAGCAGCTGGCCAGGCCGGGCCAGGCTCAACTGAATCAGGGCCACACGAGCCGACTTGGCCTGATATCCGGAGGACATTTTATATTTATATCGCAAATGTTGTTTGTGGGGAAATCGGGGCGCTGAGAGCGCCCCTTGAGCTTGAGCTTGAGTTGGCACTCTGAGCCACTGAGTACCTGACGCCGCACCGTTACTTACGATTTCCGACCGTGAGTATGAATTTCACTGTTACTTACGGTTATGTGACGTAGACGTCATTTAGGCACCGTAATTAACGGTGTCATTTCTGATTGACGCCGTATGTGCACAACACTGGTTTGGATGAGTGCCTGGAAGGCTGAGGTTGATAGGGGAAAGAGCTTCAAGACTTGGTACGGTTTCTGCTTGGATGGATGCCTGAAAGGCTGAGGGTGAGAAGCGGAAATGAGCTTCAGGACCTGGTGAGGTTTTTTTGTTTCGTGGGAGTTTAGGTAACAGGGCTTGACAAGGCTAGAAATGCTGTACAACCTGTTGAGGCTTGGGATGATGGCCAGCCTGTCATGGCTTGGGGTAATGGCCAGCCTGTTGAGGCCGGGGATGATGGCCAGCCTGTTAAGGCTTGGAATGATGACCAGCCTGTTAAGGCTTGGGATGATGGCCAGCCTGTTGAGGCTTGGGATGATGGCCAGCCTGTCAAGGCTTGGGATGATGGCCAGCCTGTTAAGGCTTGGGATGATGGCCAGCCTGTTGAGGCTGGGGATGATGGCCAGCCTGTTGAGGCTTGGTATGATGGCCAGCCCGTCAAGGCTTGGGATGATGGCCAGCCTGTTGAGGCTTGGGATAATGGCCAGCCTGTTAAGGCTTGGGATGATGGCCAGCCTGTTGAGGCTGGGGATGATGGCCAGCCTGTTGAGGCTGGGGATGATGGCCAGCCTGTTAAGGCTGGGGATGATGGACAGCTTGTTAAGGCTTGGGATGATTAAGGCTAGAATGCTCTACAACCTGTCAAGGCTTGGGGTTGAATTTGTAAAGGCCACGTTTGAGAGGCAGAAGTGCGCAGCAAGTTCCTGTTAAGCATTGTGGTGCCGCTCGCCAAGCTTACCATCCGCACAACATTTCGCGTCATGCTATCATGTTAAGTACCGTGGTGCCGCTCACCAAGCTTACCATCCGCACAACATTCCGCGTTGCACTATAATATGTGGTGCGTTGTGCTGTAATATGTTGCGTCGCGCTATAATATGTTATGCATTCCGCTGTAATATGTTATGCATTCCGCTGTAATATGTTACGGGTCGCGCAATAAAGATCAAAAGCCTAGTAAATGGCACCGCGGTGCTTGACAGGAAATTGCTGCGCATGTCTGCCTCGCGAGACAGGAACGGTGTTATTGACGGTTTTATTGACATCACGAAAATATAATGGATACTGACCGATCAGCTGGCAAGTTAAGTGTCAAATGCAAACTAGCAGGCAGAGACCCACAACTGGGTGTGAGATTTTCCAGAGATTTTCTGTCGTTTGGCTGACAGAGCTTGAGATGAAGCGGCCCTTACTAAAGCAGGGGTGTTTGGAGCTTGAATGGGTGTCAGTGCGCTTAAAGGGGTTTTAGTGGGCTAGAGGTAGAAGAGGTGCGCGTTAAAATTGGTTTATGTGCATTTTAAAAGGGGTTTTTGAGTGGGCTAGAGGGGTCCACAATGAGGCAGAAGGGGTGCCAGTAAGTTAGACATTGATCTAGAAGGGGTGTGCGTTATATTTGGTTTAAGTGCGTTTCAAAAGGGGTTTTTGAGTGGGCTACAGGGGTCCACAATGAGGCAGAAGGGGTGACAGTACGCCAGACAATGAGCCAGAAGGGGTGCGTGCTAAAAGGGGTTTCGATGGGCTAGAGGGTTCTTTAATGAGCTGGGAGGTGCCCTGTGCGCTAATATACGTTTCAGTGCGCTAGAAAAGGTGTCATTTAACTAGGAAATGCCCTATGCCACATTTTACCAGAGGGTTGAAACCCACTACCAGCTTTGGGATTTTTTGGTGGTCAGATGCACGTAATTGGGGTCCTTGGATGCTGACATCGGTCACGGTTTGGCGCGGCCATGGGACACGGTACTGATGCTGCTCTTGGAAGGTTGGTAAAAACAATGCCTGCTCTTGTAGGTTTGGCCGGAACAATGCCTGCTCTAGACAGGTTCGCAGGAACGTTCCTGCTCTAGAACAATGCCTGCTCTAGAACAAGGCCGCTCTAGAACGATGCCTGCTCTGGAAAAATGCCGCTCTAGGACAATGCCTGCTCTGGAAAAATGCCGCTCCAGGACAATGCCTGCTCTGGAAAGATGCCGCTTTAGAACATGCCTGCTCTAGGCAATGCCGCTCTAGAACAATGCCTGCTCTAAAACAATGCCGCTTTAGAACAATGCCTGCTCTGGAAATTTGTCGCTTTAGAACATGCCTGCTCTAGAACAATGCCGCTCTAGGACAATGCCAGCTCTAGAACAATGCCACTCTAGAACAATGCCTGCTCTAAAACAATGCCGCTCTAGAACAATGCCTGCTTTTTAACAATGCCGCTCTAGGACAATGCCAGCTCTAGAACAATGCCGCTTGAGAACAATGCCTGCTCTATTGGACAATGCCGCTCTAGGACAATGCCTGCTTTGAAACAATGCCGCTCTAGGACAATGCCTGCTCTAAAAGGGTCAGCCAGAACAATGCCTTCATGTTGATATGGGGTTGGCCAGAATCGTATATATACCAGTGTTTTTTTTAAGGCGACATACCATGTCGATCGACATGAAAACATGGGTATTCGACTTTTGACATCGACATGAAGTCAAGAAATTGGGAGTGTCGACGAGCCCCTGTGTAAAACAGTCCTGTGG
>Ga0307974_1002533_pt1 | contig 12980 bp, 10 predicted proteins | sample OrgLakmetagen784_FD_201812 | JGI IMG/M metagenome (GOLD analysis project Ga0307974, IMG submission 201812) | Saline water microbial communities from Organic Lake, Antarctica - #784 | ecosystem: Environmental > Aquatic > Non-marine Saline and Alkaline > Saline | place: Antarctica: Organic Lake... | reverse complement strand
CATTATCAAAATAGTGCTGGTGGTCCAGAGATTCTGCTGCTCAGGGTGCCAAACATGCGTCCACGCTGCTTGCGCTTACCCCCCTGTGCTGCTTCTGGTGCTGCCTCTGGTGCTGCTTCTGGTGCTGCCTGTGCTGTTGCTGCAGGTGCTGGAGGTGCTGCAGTACGTGTTGTAGCTTGTGCTCAGGAGGGGGTGCTGCACCTGAGGTGTAGGGGGAGCAACTGCAGCAGATGCTGCTTGTGCTGTTGGAGCTGCTGGCGTGGGTGGGAGTGGTCCATGGTGTTGGGGGCCCCCTCGGCCCTCAGAGGGCACGTTGACTCATTTGCAAATTAAAACATATAAAGTGTTGACTACACTGGGTGGTCGACAGGAAATGTTGGTGTCGCCACTGGGCAACATTTGGCTACACTGGGTGCTCAGCGACGCCCTGCCGCTGTGCCTTACCCAGAACGGCCAAAATGCGACACAGTAGAGAATTGTCGCGGGTTATCGCAACACTGCAACCTACGTAAGCCTGTAGTTCACAATACCTTCAAACCTACAAGGCCGGCATTTGTTTCTCATACTTTATGCCACATTTGCAAGCCTGAGCTAATAATGCCTTCGGACCCACGAGGCCGACGTTAGCACAGTTGCACACAGCCGACCGTACAATTTCTCACACGTGTTCAACACTAATGTCATCAGTCATCAGCATTAAAACATCAAAATCCTCAACATACACAAATGTGCTCCACACTTAGGCGGTGTTGCTGCACCAGCCACACTTGCAGCCGCATCAATCATCTGCACAACTATATCTGCACAACCATAAGCACGTTTCTAACTAGTACTGACATCCACACTATGACCCTGACTGTTTGCAGCTATTAAAAAGAAGCGGCAACATCACACACCTGAGCCCTGTTGTTGCATGAGCCAAAGTCGCACAGCACCCAGCGGCCCGCACAGTTTTTGAGCACGTTCTCAGCTTTCAGGTCACGATGGGCGAGTGGCGGGTTCTGGACGTGCATGAACTGCACTGCCTGGCACACCTCCGAAAACACCTGGCAGGCAATGCATCATACGAGTTATGACAGGAGCAAAACGGTCCATTGATCTAAATGCCTGGTGGCATCTGGGAGAAAGGGGGGTTCTGAGGGCGCGTGGTTTGCACTGCCTGGCACACCACCGAAAGCGATTGGCAGGCAAAAAAGAAACAAGGACGTAGGATTGGACCTTGGGATGGTCCTTAGCCGGATAATACAGGGCGCCATGGATGCAGAAAAACACAATTTGTGTCAGTTCGTCTGAAGATTTGTCAATCACCACTCTAGCCATGCATATTTAAAGTTGCACCTGCCCCTGGCTCATATTCGTTGGAATCTTAACCTGTTGCTGCCGCCGTGTTTGGGTGGAAAGCTTTGCGGTGGCACTGACTTTTTGCTCAACTTTCCTTTCACCACAGTCGCAATAACCAAATTACTATGACATAGGTTTGAAGGGTGTACGACTTTACAGCCTGCATCAACCATGCCGCACATACCTCGTAAATGAAAAACGGGTCAAGGTTGAAGTTGGATGCCTGCATCATGTCCAGCAGGGTCTTGGGGCAGTAATCAAGGAGCATGAATCCGTCGGTCTCCCTACCTGCTCAGCATGGATGCGTGTGCACAGTGCACAGCTGTGGTAAGACAAATGTGGGTGAAGGAAAAGGTATGCATTGTTTAAACATACTGTATACCATAAATGCATATATGACCTACATGCAGGAGGGCAAAACAATTTTCTGAAGGACGCCACGTGTAGGTTCTGGGGCGGAGCCTTCTGACCCCCACCCTCCCCCCCCCAGGGGCCCAACCACTGGCCCTACCCAGACAAAAATGGTACCAATCTGCTTCTTTTCAGATTCCGCATCCTTCTGCGTGCAATTGAAGACCTGGAAATAAAACTCTGCCACACTGTGGGGCAAAAACAAGTTTGAAGCGGTCGCTCAGCTGCAGCAGTTGGCGGTTCAGTTCTGCCCCCAAGTTCCCAAAGTTCTAACACTAACTAGGGGAGCTGCACCCTCTTTGCCAGGTTTGCCATGGACTTAGCCTCCTTGCTGCCAGCGGGCTCGGGCTGAGGCTGCTGTGGGTGCTTGGCTGAGTAGTGTGCCGCCATGCCATACGACCACTACACCACCAGCTTGCACTCAGGGCACTCTACAACGTGGTTGTTGCAGACTGCCCTGTCCTTCTGGCATGGCCCAGAGGAGAATTTGGTGTAGGCAGGGCAGTCATCAGGCTCGCCTACCTGCTCGATTGCGTCGCGGACTGGGGTGCATGAGGTGCCGCTGCAGAACCCGCATACATCACCGCCCACATGCCATTTGAACAATACAACTTTTACTGGCAATAGTGACCCTGCATCTCAACCAATTTCCTCAAAGAGGATGCTCGATAGCTCTTGAGCTGAGAATTCCGAATATATATTTGAGTGCCTCAGAAAAATTCTGGAGGGGGAATCCCCAAAGACTCCGACCCACCCTGCCCCCCCCCCCCTCCCCTGATTGGACCCATACATAAACCGTTCAATAGCTCTCGACGCCAGGGTTCCAAATTCTGGTTCTTATTCAGTTTGACACGTGGCGTCTTCAAGTTTGGAGGACTGCACCAGTGTTTCTTTTTTCGATTTTGAATAACCTTTGTTTAACGTCACGGCCAGATTTTGCCATTCTGAAAACCTTTGCTTAACGTCTTTCACCCTTTATGCCCAGCCCGCTGGGAGGCCTGCGGCCTCCCAGCATTGTTCGTGCACGTGGTATTATAAATGTTTCAGGCATGGCCCTAAAACAACAAATAAAGCACATATGAACCCTTTAACGTCCGTAAGCCTACGGGTCCAACACCAATATAATTAACTGCGCAGCATCCATACCCCCATCTGATGACAGCCACTTATTAAACCATGGCTGCTGCGTCTGCCCTGCTGTCTCACTGTGTATGGCTATTGTGTAATCTGTAGGTGCCAGCTTAAGCCAGGCTGCATGGGGCAGGTACACCCTTTCAAGTATGCTCCATCACTCTGATTCTTTTTTGCCCTTTTGCGCGCATTCTCATCGCTCATTTTAAAACAAGATTTTTGAGAACTTTTTTCGATTCCATGCCAAATTTCGACCCTCGGATGGCCCTCGAAGGGCCCACGGGTGATTTTGCCGGGGAGTTCCCTGAAGCCCCAAATGCTCACTTAACGTCTTTGCCCAACGCCAAAAAGGATATGTTAAACGTCGGAAGACGTCAATGTCTCGAAAAAAGAAACACTGGACTGCACCCTCCTGGTACATGTGAAAACTTTTCCGCTAAAAATACCGTATGCTTGTATGATTCTGGCCAACCCTATACATGTGCTTTTAATGTCTATTTGAAACATCCCCCTCAAAGCTTGACTCCTGAGCAAGAAGCCTAAATTCCAGAAATGGTCCAACGACTTGACACACAGGCAACAGTCCAACGACTTGACACACAGGCAACGGTCCAACAACTTGACACACAGGCAATGGTCCAACGACTTGACACACAGGCAACGGTCCAACGACTTGACACACAGGCAATGGTCCAACGACTTGACACACAGGCAGAGAGCGTGAAGGACCGTCCTATTAACCTTGCAGTTCCTACACAACAAGCAGCTTGCTGCTCGCAATGTCTGGGGTGCTGTTGACATGGTCTGAACAAAAATGCAGTACAAATGCAGTTTATTTTCTCTCCACTTGCAGGGAGAGCAGATGGCCCCTTCCTAAATTTCCATCAAGACGGAGCAGCAGAAGGTGATTGCCACTACCACAACCTAAGGGAAGGTCGGGCACGCAGCCCTGTCACATCCATTTGTTTGTGCTTGCACGTGTCATGGTAAACATGTGCAATTAGCCCCAAGCTAAATCCATTCCCTGTGTTGTATCACTCACCGGGACTGCCAGCAAAGGCCATGGCATGCAGGCGCAGGATGTTAGGGTGGCTCTTCAGCCGCGCCATCACAATACCTGTTTTTGAAGAAAAAGGGAAAAGAGCTTGCGTCAACTTCTCGGTCACTGTTTCATTAAAAGCGTTCATTATTACTTTGGAGTCCAATCCAGGATATCCAGGCTGTGTTTTCCTGAGAGCATCAGCGACGGGTGCTCTCCTTCCCCCTTCCCCCGTTCCCCCAAAATTGAGGGGAGCTGCGCGCTACCTTCTTGTTGAACCTCTTTCAGCAAATCCGCCTCGGCCCCGAGCCGCAGGTGTTTCAGTGCAAACACATCTCCGGTACTGACATCCACCACCTGTGTATGCAATCAAATCATCAGCAGTCTTGACTGACAGCATGGCTTAAGAGCAGGTCTGCCTCGTACGTGGCGTGGCGCAGATGGCAGCAACATAGTACCCCGGGATACAATAGTGAATGTAGCCTTGACTGAACGTGATGCCATAATCAGGCACTGATGGGAACGGGAGGAGAGGAGGAAGGACAAGTCTAAGCGTGTGCAAGCTCATAACCTGCACTTGCCTCAAAGATGCAGCTGAATCCACCTTCCCCAATCTGCTTCTGGACCCGTACAAAGTGTTTTTGAATCTGAATCGTCTTGCCAACTAGCGGGTTGGCTCCCGTTCCCCCCAGAACGCTCCCCAAAAACTTCTTCATGTTGCTTTTAGTTGCTTCTAATAATATTTTATTGTTGTTTCGTCTATTTATTTATCCTTAATCTCTTTCGAGCCGAAGGTTAGGCTAAGCAAATGGGTACCCATTTTCTGAGGCATTGTATGCTGAGGCAGGGCCCTTATTATGAAGCTTCAATAGCTCTGCTTAACTTGTCAGCGCATTATTGGCAGCAGACTCCCCCCCACCGTCCATGCGCTCCTCCTCGGTCACCGTGCTCCTCCTCCTTCGCCACTAGTAGTAACAGGTTTAACACAACGGAGGAAGGGAGGAAGGGAGAGGAGGCGCTTAGCAGCAGAGCAAGGGACGAACCAGCAAACGATGCAAGCAGCAGTGCGCACAGGGGGAAACAAGCGAGTAGCAGCAGAGGGAGGAGCGCAACGCAAGTGGTGAAAGACAAGCTGGGCGTCCATCTGGAAGGTAACGTGTTCTATTATACACGCAGAAGCATTTGTCGCCAATGCTAAGTCACTGGCATTGACCTGCACAAATCTAATACCACAGGCATGAGCCTGCAGCTGCCCAGCAGTCCATTCCGGAAAGGCAGACTCGGTCCACCTGCTGAAAAGCTGGTCCTTTATCGAGGGCGTGGCATGTTGCCGTTCCGCTTCCTTGTGCGAGCAAAGGTATTATGACCAGAACACAACAGGCTACACCTGTGCTGCCCTCTTCAGAGAAGTGTTTTAGAATTTCTGAAGTAGTCATGAGTGGAAGGAAACTAGCGGTCAATAGACCTGCTGCAGGTGGTCAGCAGAGCAATTAGCTGAAACACGTAGAACTGAGGCAATGCGATTCTGGTGAAAGCTCATAATGAAAACAGACGTGTCACAGTACGACCGTGCACTTCACGCAGAATCACCTCTTTGAGCGTAGGCTTCAGCAGCAAAAATGACTGACGGTTTCATCTGCAATCCTCACAGGTGTTTCAGCTGCTAGGCTTCTTGTCGTGTGCCGTCATGCTCACCACGGTAGCAGGGACCAATGTGCGTATTTATCTCTAGGAAGTTCATTTTCTCTCCTCAAAAGTGTTCCAGATGCTAGGCTTCTTGTTGTTTGCCGTCATGCTCACCACGGTAGCAGGGACCAATGTGCATACAGTGCTGCTGGGAAAGATCTGACTTGCTGCTCGCATCCCAGCCTTTTCTTTGAATGCATATCTTTTATGCTTATAAAGGCGCGCCGTGGATGAACCTCTTGCGTTATATGTTGTCCTACGATCTTGTTACATCCTGTTTTACTTAGGTTTGATTCAGGCCGCTGCACACAGAGGGCACAATTGTTATAATGAAATACATGTTAAAAACCCAATGTGACCCTCTTTGTGTGGCGATCCTTTCCAGCATAGCCTGAGCACTACTGACATCGCCGTCGGATCCTCGGTGATCGTGGGCTGCATCGTGACCTCCTACTGCCTCTGGTTCTACAGCGGGAGGTAGGAGGCGCCTAGCGTCAGCTGTCAATAACCTAGCTCACGAGCTGCGCCTCCTCTGCCGCCTCTGGTTGTACAGCGGGAGGTAGGAGGCGCCTATTGTCAGGTGCTAGCCTGACCTTTTTCGGCCTAACCTAGCTTTTAAGCTGCGTGTCCTTCGGTTATACAGTAGCTGGTGGGCTCCTACTGCCATGAGTCAATACCTGGGTAGGAGGGCCTTTTACACTGACACACGTGTAAGTGAGTAAAGAACTAGAGTTTATTTTTGTCTCTTAAAGCTTTTTTTTTAAAGCTCTTAACTGAAGGTCCAAAAGAGTTGACTGAATTGCCGTACCCTTCTCAAATGCACTTTTATCAATGGCATTGCTTTCAAAATTATTTGAGTGCTTTGTTCATCGCTGCGAAACAGACTTTTGCGCAGCTTTTCCATCTGTCATTTGCTTGCAGGTATGTTGGAGAGCTGTCACTCCTGCTCCCCGAGAAGCGCGTGGCACGTATTAGTGTGCTGGACTTTTGGGGCAACCGCGAGGCAAGTGATGAGATCCGAAAAGCTATCTAGGGTAGCGCCAACATCTTCAGTGTAGGGTTGGCCATAACCATATATTCCGTGTATACACCGTATTTTTGGCAGGGAAAGCACCAGTATACGGTCATTTACGGTGTATATATACGGTTCTAGCCAACCCTAGCCACGTGGCATGTTAGGCCATCTTTAATCACAACATCAACGGCACTCACTAGAAGCTATAATTTGATGTGAAGGCCCCAGTCGTACAACTCCGCATTGGTGGTGCTTTACAGGACAAGGACACGCCTGTGGAGCGCATAGATCCCCCTTTCCACAATCGCAATATCGCGGAGGTGAAGGGCATTGTGTCCCAGAGACTGATGCCCATCACAGTGCACGGGGACCGGCAGTACTACATCTCGGCAAGGCATGGCTACGTGCTTCAAAAGGATGTGAGTAAAATGTCTTGACCCTTCATTCTTTTGGCATGCATTGCTGCCCGGAGGAAGGTGAAGGATCCTGCCTGTGTGAAATGCATAGGAGAATGTCCACGAGTCCCTAAGATCGGGTAAGAGCCATGCATAAGACATACAATCGAGCATTCCAACTTAAATGAATTGAAACATATTGTACAGTTTCTGTTTCACAGCTTATCAATTATAGCAAGCCAACAAGCAAGCGGTGGTGCTTTCTTCTTACTTTGTGAACTTGACAATCGCATGTAGTGATAGTACTGGTGATAATTATTGCACGAGACACTAAATGCAAACCCTTGTATTTCTTGATTGACTCGTCTGAAAGCAGCACCCTTATCTTCCCCTATTCTGAACATGCTAGGTCCTCAACAAGCTCTGCTACGGCAAATGGCTAGACGAGCTGGACGGCAAGTTGCCTCATGACATGTCATCCCCTGCATCATCTCCTTTGGCAAGCCCTTCAGCACCTAGTTTGACACCGCGGACATCGCCAACGCCCCACGAGAAGAGCTGACGTTTCCTTGCTTTCACTCCTTTTCTAATTGCTCTTGCCCAACTTTGGCACTTCCGGCAATCCTTTTCGACTTCTAAACCTTGTGATTTATCTGTGCCTCGCGACTAAACATAAGAATATAAGATAGTGCCAACACACCAAGCATAATGTGTGAGAGAGAGAGAGAGAGAGAGAGAGAGAGAGAGAGAGAGAGAGAGAGAGAGAGAGAGAGAGAGAGAGGCACACGGGTGACAGCGGTTACAGACACAGATAACAGGTTTGGTAAAGTGATTCAAAATTGGAGGCCAGAAAGGGTGTCCGGGTACCACTACTCTACTGCTACCTAATTGCAAATGCTTTTCCAGAATGTATCCCAACTCCCTCCTATTGTTGCTGGACGGCTTATCTGAATGCCACGAGCAATTTAATGGTGCCGTTCACCTGCGTTGTAAGAGGATATGCAGAAATGTCACACATTGTTCCTTTGAAAGGAGAATTCTCGTCGCTTCTCACATCTAAAACTTCATAGGAAACTGCAATATGCTTTTGCTTTTGCTGCCAGTTGCCAGTGTATTTCTTGTCACCTATATATGCCTAACAGATATGCCGCAGGAAGGGAAACGAAGTGGGCTTGATGTAGCCAGCTGCGACCTATTTAGTGTCTAACTACCCATAGTGCAGCATGCAGTTCCGCACCGTGAATTTCTCAGAACCCTTCTCTCCAATTTCAGCGTACACACCATCGGCCTCACTGTACACAAGCATGTACAAAGTAGAAATGGAGCGATGATGGAAGTAGAGGGGTGATAAGGAAACAAAGGGTCGAATTGCCCAAGTCTAGTGCGGAGAAGGGTTGTGATGGGGGAATAATAGCAAGCTTGTATATTTCTGACTGCACAAAAATGTGTAACGAACGTCAGCTTCTCTAAAACAGTAAACTAGTTGATCAGGTAGCGAACGAAGTGAAAAAGATCAAGGGACCTAGCTCTATCTTTTTGGCAACTAGAGCAAGGGATTTACGAAAAACTCAAAATCCACTGCCTTTTAAACTTAGTCTGCTACAGACACAAGGCAATTCATTCCGGGGAGCAGGGCCTGTTTAGTACAGCCAAAGGGGTACCAGAACAAGGTGTGCGCACACCACCCAGTTTGTTCTCTGTCATAGCAAATCACTGTCACAGCAAACTAATACCAATTGGGCATGACGTCTCACCTGAAATCCTCGTCCTGGGTGTAACTACTCTTTGTTACCAGGCACACCATTCCAGCTGCTTTGGCCGCCTGAGTGAGGGGAGTAAGGAAAGGAAGAGGCAAGTTTGAATGCATAAGACAAAAACGGCCAGCAGAGTGCGGAAAGCAGAGTGCGGAAAGCCAATATTTGGATAAAAAGACACAGGAGTCCAAAAGTGCAGTTATGATGACGTTGGCTAAATCCCTTTCACACATCACACATGCACTACCACAAACACGCAATTGTACTAAACTGTACACGCACAGTAGATGTACCTTCAAGCCGATATGTGAGTCTTCGACCACACAGCAGTTGGCAGGGTCAACCCCCAGCTCCTTGGCAGCCAGCAGGTAGATTGCAGGATCTGGCTTCTTCTTTGGCACAATGTCCCCGGCCTGCATGTGACCAAAGCACACTTTTACCATAAATCATAAGTAATCGACCTGGGTTTTTGCTTTCCATCAACTCCTTTTGAGCTGGAAACACCCAGGTTGCAAAAATAGCAAAAAGAGGGAAAGAATAGAATGCAGGCATGAGTTAATGCATCTCAGTAGCGGAACTTTAGGTTTTGTAACTTGATTGCTTCAAGTTTTTAACCTGGTGCGTACACGGACAGCAAAAGGCCAGTATTTTAAGTTAAGACTGCTGCGGCGAGGCCGCTCATCATGTATTGGTGGAGGAGCTACTGCCTTGTGTGTTTGATATAGCATAACAAAGAGTTGGCGTTGAAGAGACTAAGAGATGGTACTGTAGAATCAGTGAGGGAATTGGCTCCTTACTTTCCTGACTGTGTCAGTCTGTCTTATACCCACAAAGCACAATCGGTGGCCATACAAATGACTGCTTCATATACCAAATTCCGAACCAATATCAGATAACTTAAGAAGACTTGGGCTGCTTCATAAGATTCTGCTCACAATGTCACACGTCTTGGCGGCCGCCTCAGGCCCTAGTGAACACAACGTTAGAGTTCTTACAAATTTCTCACAGACAATAACCCCCTGTCTGCCAGCCAACTGATCCATATGTATAATTATAAGCAATTTTAACTCACAAATACGCGCATTTTGGCGGCCACCTCGGGCCCTAGCAGCACTCGCACGATGGTAGACACTGCCCTATCGTTTGATGTCGAGCACACAGCTACTGGCACGTTTGATTCAATAGCCTCGTTGACCAAGCGCTGCACTCCAGGCCTGCATACAAACATAAGCAAAGATGGTAATACTGTTGCCCTTCAATACCTTCCGTTACTGCCCTCACTTGCTCTAAGATCTTTCTAAATCAATATCTGCGTGCACACATGCACAGGGTTATTGAGTAGGGCTGGCCAAGACCGTTCATGGGGTTTCAGTAGACGTATGATTACGACGTATAAGCCGTATAATTACGTATATTTACGTATATATTGCATACCAAAGAAACCGTAGAAATGCCAGAAAATTGCTATAAAAATAAGAGAAATATACGACCTTATATACGTCATATACACTTGAAATGGTTCTGGCCAACCCTAGTAGTAAGCAATAATTATAACGTAGGAATGAGTACGCTAAAGTACGGTATTGTGCATAATTATGTACCGCAGGCTGTAGGAGGCGTACAACAGTCAGACCCTAAAAGTAATAATCCTACGCATGCAAACTCACAAGCTCAAGAATATGCAAGGGCACGCACCACAGGGGCATTGCACCGGGCTCTGAATAGGAGCTCAAAAGTCAGTATCAAGCATGCAAGGGCACATACCACAGGGGCGTTGCACCAGGCTATATGAATAGGAGCTTTGCAAGTCACAACATGCAAGGACACGCACCGCAGGGGCATTGCACCGGACTCTATGAGCTGCATGAACATATCCGTCTTGAGCAAGTGCAGCTCCTGCACCAGCTTTTTCCGTTCATCTGCATCCTGTGAAAACGAGGGAGGAGGGGGATTTTTTCTGGCAAGCATGGCTATTAGATCAGAGCTGGTGAGCCGAGTTATCCTGCTTGCCTACGACTGCCTGTTTAAGATATGAATGCTTTGGCTAAAGTTGGTTGCCAGACGCATTGACTACCTATTGCTGCTGTCCGTCTTGTAGTACAGGACAGGGCTAGAATGGCCAAAGCTGGAAAATTTGGCTGCCAAATCATTTAACAACTTCGGCTTTCTTTCTTTGCAAGAAAAAACTACGCAGGCAGTGAAAACCACTCCCCACATTTATCAAGGAGCCACTTTGGTACCTTGCTGGACGTCTTGGCACGTTTGAGCGCTGTTTTGGGCGCATTATTATGGAAACTTGAAAAGAACGGCATGCTTGTTTATTTGTGCAAAGTCTGAGAGCTCCCAAATAGGCCATTGTGGGCATCGTGTAGTTAAGATGCGTTGCTCCAAGGGAAGTACAACTTCAGGGGCTTATCGAAAGCCAGCGGAAAATAATATTCTGCAGCAGGCCAAAGCCGCCTTGACATGCGAACGAGCAGCTGCATAGTTACAATTTGTAGGATTGGCCCTGATCATACATACGTGCAGCATTGATTCAGCGGAGACTGTGTATGTCATCTATGCAGTCATATCCCATACTTAATGTTGTCTGGCCAACCCAAAATAAATGAGGACAAAGAAAGGCGTTATTTCTGGACGCAGCAATGTGAGGACTGCGTTTGATAAATAAACTGTTGAAAGTAATAGTGCAGGCCTACTTCCTATTCAGATAGAAGAGCCTGGCTACCTACTCTTCAAAGACAGGTTCCCTCATTCGTAAATGAGCTGCTCACTATGCTCAATTAATTAAGAGATGCAAGGCATCGGTAAAAGTCAAAGGGTAGAAAAAAGTCTGAGGGGTGTGCGATGTCTTAAGACTGCCACCTTTTCAGCAAGAGTTTGAAGTGCGTGCTTAACCTATCGGTGTACACTGCTCTTCATCACCCTCATGCTTGTACGTTGATACGCAAGAGATGCTGCCATTCAGGTTCTTTGCGCACCTAGAGCCTCAGCAGCTCCTGCCCCTCAACTGAGGACGGAAGGAGTGATATCATTGCCCGCGTGTACCCCACGTGACTTCTTTTCATCGTTCGCACCTTGATGCTCTTGAAGGGCTCCTCGTCTTCGCGGCTCTGCACGTAGGATCAAACGAAGACAATAATTCTTTCTGTATGCTCGTTACTGGATGTATAACCACTGCCTGTACTAAAGGGAAATGGGTTGAGCACCAAAGGTATACGCCCAAACGTGGCAGGCAAGCAGACAACATAATGCACAACAAAGGCACTCTATACAGCAAAAACGTGGGTACCCACGCTGAAGTACGCTGTCATCCGCTCTTTGCCCCCTCCAATTTCTAGAAGCTTGCCATACGTTTCTTCGCTCCACTCATGCGGGATCCCTTTTTGCTGGAATGCCTTGTTAAATGACACTCTGTGACCGTCCCGCTCCGTGTCAACGAGTACACCTGTGTGGCAGGTACGCATGTGTGTGTGTGTGCGTGTGTGTATGTATGCGTGTGTGTGTGTGTGCGCTTGCGTGCGTGCGTGTGTGTGTGTGTGTGTGTGTGTGTGTGTGTGTGTATGTGTGTATGTGGTGTTTGTGTGTGTACGTGTGTGTGTAAGTGTGTGTATGTGTGTGTATGTGTGTGTATGTGTGTGTGTATGTGTGCTTGCACGTGCGAGAAAAGAGTAAATCTGGCCCGCACCATCACAATCAAAAAGCAATGCTTCAGGTATGGTGGCCTTCAAGGGCATCAGGGTGCGCCTTGGAGATGGCCTGGTGCCTCCCTTGGGTACAGAAGGAGGCCTTGCGTGTAATGTTGACTGGAGGGTTTTTTGTGTGAGCATTTTTTACTTTTGAGGGGTTTTTTGTGTAAACGTTTGTTTCCTTTCCCAATTTTAGAAGGGAGCCTTTCAAGATGATCAACCGTAAACTTTTGCACAGTTTGGTTGCGTATGTAGCCATGGCAGCTGCAGCTCTACTCTTCCTTGAGAGAAAAAAGGGAGGGCAAATACCTGTCGGGGCGCAGGCGCGGCAATGTAAACACACACACACACACACACACACACACACACACACACACACACACACACACACGCGTGCGCTTTAAGAAGCATAAGTTATGTGACATAACCGGATATCACACACGCGCACACACACACACACACACACACACACACACACACACACACACACACACACACACACACACACACACACACACA
>Ga0307974_1002529_pt1 | contig 12983 bp, 20 predicted proteins | sample OrgLakmetagen784_FD_201812 | JGI IMG/M metagenome (GOLD analysis project Ga0307974, IMG submission 201812) | Saline water microbial communities from Organic Lake, Antarctica - #784 | ecosystem: Environmental > Aquatic > Non-marine Saline and Alkaline > Saline | place: Antarctica: Organic Lake... | reverse complement strand
GTCCTAATATCTCCTCCCCTCCCTCACCAGACCATCCATCTGTCCTAGTATCTCCCCCCACCCCTCACCAGATCTTCTATCTGAGGAGCCACCGGTGACCAGGGCACCAACAAATTGGGTGCATCCTCCTGCTTGTCTGTCTGTCGCTCATGACGTGTGTCCTGGCCTTTTGGCACAGCAGTCAAAGCTGCCCAAGGATCTTCTTCTGCCCCCTCTACGCTATCATCTGCCACTCTACGGCCTACGTTTTTACTTGCGTGCTGCTGCTGCTGCTGCTGCTGCTGCTGCTGCTGCCGCCGCTGCTGCTGCTGTCGCTGCTGCTGCTGATGATGATGTTTTCGTTGTGGTGATTTCAAGCGTGTGCTCAGGTTAGACGGCAGGGCTAATATGAGGGCTCTGTGTGCGACGTACAGAAGGTGTTCACCTCCCAAGGAAGGCAGGAGGGGCCAGCCGTCCAGATCCGAAATCCGGACCTGCATTGTCAATATGTGGTGTGTGCGCAGGAATGTGTGAACAGGAATGTGAATTGCACCCTATGATACTCTCAGTCACCCTTGATTGGTTGGCTCTGGAATTTTACACAAAATTGACCACATACAATGCAGGAGGCAGGCAGTCCCCCCAGAAGGTAGAAAGGTGTGGCCCTCTGAAATAAGCACAAATACAGCGCAAGTCATCACTGGCGAACACTGGCGTGCATCTTGCAAGGCATTTCAAAGCGTAAACAATAAAGAAAGCGCTAGTCTCCACTGGTAAACACTGGCGTGCATCTTGCACGTCATTTCAAAGCATGAACAATCAACAAAATGCTAGTCTCCACTGGTAAACACTGGCGTGCATCTTGCACCGCATTTCAAAGCATAAACAATAAACAAAGCGCTAGTCTCCACTGGTAAACACTGGCGTACATCTTGAACGGCATTTTATAAAAAAGCGCTAGACATCAATATTTAACACTGCCACACCCACACCCACACCCACACCCACACCCGCACCCGCACCCGCACCCGCACCCGCACCCGCACCCGCACCCGCACCCGCACCAACGCCCAAACAATCAGATACAGACAGGCACACACACACACCTCTGGTGCTTGCCACAACGGAGCCGCTTCCACAAGGCCCGCCACCAGGCCTAGCAACTGGCCCATTTGGAGGGGTGAAGGAGCACTGGCCTGCCCGTTGCCCCACGCCACACCCAAAGTGGCAGGCAAAGCCTGGACAGGTGCAGATCCTGGGTAGAAGCCCTGCATGTAAGTCAAAGTGGCAGGCAAAGCCTGGACAGGTGCAGATCCTGGGTAGAAGCCCTGCATGTCAGTCAAAGTGGCAGGCAAAGCCTGGACAGGTGCAGATCCTGGGTAGAAGCCCTGCATGTGTCATTTCAATTTCTTTTTTTTTGCGAATCCATGTCGTTGCCCCTTGCCGCGTCTTTGCTGGTAGCTGGGTTTTGTTGGACACACCCAGGCATAGCAAAGCGCGAGCAACCAGTTCAACATGAATTGCACTACATGATTTTGTGGTTGTGTTGGTAGTCATTGATGCCTAGCGTTTGGACAAAAGCGCAGGCCAGTAAACAGGCTGAGTAGCAAATTTTTGGCATTGCCTTCAAATGCATGTGTGCAATTGATTCAGAGGAACTCACGGGAAACATTGGCAGGAGCTTGGATACGGCATACATTAGTTTATTGGAGAAGCAAGACTTGGCTGCCAACATTTCACACACATAGCGTGGTTGTGTGCGTGTGTATGTGCACGTTGAATCTACCACTCTACCATTATGCCCTGTTTTTGGGTAAGGGCTACTAAGGATTTAACCGTGTTTTTGCCTATCTCGTTTACTTATGCATCATTAATCATTAATGGTTCCAGGCAGGAGCGCATTGACCGTTCATGCCGGCTAGAGATTGCATCAAAAGCAGCAGGTGGAAGTGTGTTATCGAGTTGCACCCACACTTCACTTAGTACATATACTTCTCTCCTGAGGCAGCATACTTCTCACCTGAGGTAGCAATTATTTCTCACCTGAGGTAGCATATTTTGATTAAGTCGGCTGGAGGAGGCAGCAGCGGAAGTGGCACGTGCGTCTGCTCCCTGGGTGGAGGGGTCAATAGGAGCAGCACCAGGCAGCTCCCAACCTGATATTGCGCGTGGGCCCATATGTGTGTGTGTATGTGTGTGTGCGTGTGTGTGCGCGTGTGTGTATGTGTGTGTGTGCCTGTGTGTGTGTGCCTATGCATGTGTGTGTGTGTGTGTGTGTGTGTGTGTGTGTCTGTGTGTGTGTGTGTATGTGTGTGTGTGTGTGTGTGTGTGTGTGTGTGTGTGTGTGTGTGTGTGTGTGTGTGTGTGTGTGTGTGTGTGTGTGTGTGTGTGTGTGTGTGTGTGTGTGTGAGTATATGTGCGCGTGTACGTGAAACGGAACATAAAATTTTTTGTTCCAACATGCACGCACGCCTCTACAGACCTGAAACAGGCATGCACGTGAGGTTGCTGGTACCATCGTGGTGTAATGACGGTAGCAGCAGGTCTGTGCGTCTCAACAACTTGCGCACACTTTTGATACGATGCTGGCAAGATGCACACAAGTTTGCACATGTGTTTAATTATCATGCACACTCTTTAAGCATGCGTGCTAAGCACGTGAGGTGTCTGGTATCAGATAACCAGCTAGAGCTTGTTTGCAACTCTGAATGCCATCTAAACTGAAGTAGGCGTTTTGAGCACGTGAGGTCTCTGGTATCAGATAACCAGCTAGAGCTTGTTTGCAACTCTGAATGCCATTTAAACTGAAGTAGGCGTTTTGAGCACGTGAGGTGGCTGGTACCAGAAAAACAGAAGCAGCTAGTTTTCAAATCTGAATGTCACACCTGAAGTAGGCGTGTTGAGCACGTGAGGTGGCTGGTACCAGTGAGGTGGTAGCAGCTCTCCTAGGTAGCGTGAAAGGTCCTGCAGTTTTTGGCATCACGTCTGTTTTGAATGCGCAGCAGAGTGGACTGATACGAGAAAGAGAACGCCAAGCTACAGCAGAAGTGTGACACCAAGTTTCCAAAAAAATAAAAAACATCTGTTAGCACAGACCAAGGCGACCTATTAATATTTTAAGACGTCAAACATTATTGCATATTCAAATCTTCTATGCAAACATGCCTCAATTTACACCCACGCTTATACCCACACCCACACCCATACACACACAAACACCCACACCCTTACATCTATGCCGATATCCACGCCCACAGCTATACCCGCAGCCACACCACACCTATACCCGCAGCCACACCCACACCCACACCCACACCCACACCCACAACCATACCCACCCCTACACCCACAGCCACACCCACACCCGCATCAACAACTACCATCCACAACTGCCCCCCCCCCCCTCCCCCTTTCAATCTCCCCTCCAAAACACACCTGGCCACTCATCATACGCAGCCCCATGGCTGCTCGGACCTCTGGGAGCTGCAACAGCGAAATACCCAGGGCCGCTTCTTTAATTTCATTGGACGCGCTGCTTCTATTCAGGTCACTGCCAACATTGGCACCAGCAGCAGCCAAGGCACCTGCAGAGCACGTAACTTGCAAGGTTCATAACTGCAGCAGCAAAGGCATCAACAGTGCACATTATGGTGTCATGTCAAAATTTGTCATGAATGTCTTAGAACATGTCATGAATGTGGTCATGTGTCGTGTACGTATACGGTGTGCAATTAGTATTCACGCCGTTACTGCTTGATCTTATGACCATGCCAGGGAGGAGGCCGATGCAGAATGGTAAGGAGAGTGGCATGGTTCAGTCGTGATGGAATTGTATTTCCTCAGGAAGATATGGATAATGCGTTTAGCCGATTTAAAGTTGAAGGACCAAACATAATAGCCTGCTCCGTGCTCACCAGGCGATTGCAGTGTTGCGTGCTCAATATAAGCGTGGCAAGGTCGCTTGATTTGCAATTTGCCATTGTGATTTGCAATGTTGCTCAATCTTGTTCAGTTGCAATTTGCAATGTTGCTTAAGATGAATGTTGGTCAAGTTAAATGCTGCATGTTGGTTAAAGTGTTGCAATGTTGGTCAAAGCGTCGCAATGTTGCTTAAGATAAGTGTCGCAATGTTGGTCAATTTAAGTGTTGCATGCTCCATATAAGTGTACAACAGTTTAAGTGTTGCATGCTCCATATAAGTGTACAGCAGTTCCGTAATAAGCGACCTCGACCCCCCGTAGGGGGGAGGGCAGGAGACCCGTGAGGGGGACCTACGGATTTCGCCTAATAAATTAGGCGAAATCCGACCCAATTCCGACTCTCCTCGCGAACCTACAAAAAAAGTGTTGCATGCTCAATCTAACTGTACAGCAATTTAAGTGCTGCATGCTCCATATAAGTGTACAGCAATTCAAGTGTTGCATGCTCAATATAACTGTACAGCAAGTTAAGTGTTGCATGCTCCATATAAGTGTACATTAAGTGTTGCATGCTCCATATAGCTGTACAGCAATTTAAGTGTTGCATACTCAATATAACTGTCAATTTAAGTGTTGCAAGCTCAATATAACTGTACAGCAATTTAATTGTTGCATGCTCAATATAACTGTACACGAGATGGAAGTTTGGCAGCAGCAAACGGAGACAGTACTGTGAGTTTCTGCACTTTGCCGTGATGTGCATTGTGTGTGTCGTGTTTTACCCAAACAACTCCAGGTCAAACGTGACACACACAACGCACATTAATGCAACCAAACAGATTGTGCTGTTTTCATACTTTTTTGTGAAATAGCAAGCTGAGTAAAGTATAAAGTTGTAAAGCCACATATTTCAATTTATGAGAACTGTATAACATGTGTGTTCTCAATACTCTAAAACAGGCAAACAGGTAGCGCCTGTTTGAACCATCCAAATCAACACCCGAACTCCAGGAGGGTGTAGGAAGCATAACTTTTGGATGGCACGTGTCAAATCGATTATAAACTGATATAATCGGAATCCTGACGTCGAAAGCTATCAATTGGTATATATGAGTCAAATCCGGGAGGGGGGGTGGTGAGGTGGTCCCCCGATGTGGTTTTAGTTTTTTGGGGGGAATCTCCAGTTTTTTCTGGGCCACTCCCACAAAATTTTAGAGATATAGCCGGAATCCTCAGCTCAAGCCTAGTCGATTGCCACCCTTTTTTAGCACATTGGGTAAAAGGGGGGTCTGTGTACATGTCCAAAACTCAGAGGCACAAGCGCTCCGGTGCATGCCGCTGGGTATGTCAAGCCAATGGAGCAGCAATTCACTCCAAACTTCCAAGATTGTGCCAGCATGAGATAGTGAAATTCTGAATTCTGAGTTGTGCAAGCCAGTTATGGGTGCCTGGTGAGTCATTGTGGGCATGGGCGTATCTCAATTTTTGCCCCATAACTCTGCGGCATTATAATTTCAGGTCTTAATGAGTATGCAGATGGATGCAGATTTTGCAAAGGAGCAGACTGGTACCCTTTTTTTGTCCGGTGGGGGCACTGGAAGGGGGGGTTTGGGGGTGGGTTGTCCCCCAGGGGTGTCCACCCCAAAAAAGATACACACAAAAAACACCTTCCTGCGCACTCCCATATTTTAGAGCAGCAGGCCACCAATGTTATTGCAACTCACAGTGCCACCATACCCTTGAGCAGTACACACAAACATACGGTCACACTTTCATAATCTCCTGCTAGAAGCCACACATAAATCCTACTGCTCCTTAAGCAGTACACACTAAAATACAGTCACACTTTCATAACCTCCCGCTAGAACAGCAAGCGCCCTTGACAGCAGCAGCAAAATTTAGGGTTTAGGATTAAGAGCAGCAGCAGCAGCAGTTACATCACAATAATATGCAGCACACACACCGTCACACACACACATACGAACACACACCCTCTAGAGCAGCACGCATGCACACACACGTATGCGCACACAAACCTTCTAGAGCAGCCGGCGCCCTGGGAAGCAGCAGCAGCGAAACCACATCCGGATGCAGTATTTGCAACGCTGACTGTGGGGGCAGCAAATCCTTCAGACCCCTGCCTGAAGCGGCAGCAAGGGTAGTCGTCAGGACGGCCACATCCGAGGAGCAGCCAGGCTCAGAGCCAGCTGCAAACACAGCCAGGGGATGAGCAGAAGACGCCGCAATGGTAGCGGGCGTTGCTGGGACTGATGAGGCAGCCGGGTAGGGTGACGAAAGGAGGGAGTTGTCCATGCCAGGTCCAGCTGCGGCAGCTTTAGGGCTGAAGGACCATGGACCGCACTGGGGGGGGATGACGAGGAGGGGACTGCTGTGCCTGTTGCTGCCGCTGCCGCCGCCGGCGCTGCTCATGAGATTGTTGAAGAATGTGCTCCCACTGGTGTTGCTGTTGCCGTGACTGTCGGTGCTGGCTTTCGTGCTGGGCCCGCCTGATGGTGTTGGTGAAGGGGGCAGTGGTGATGAGTGTTAGCGTGCTTGTTACTCAAGATTGCACCTGTGATGGTGGTGCTGCTGCTGTGGGTGTAAACCCTACTGATTTGCACTTTTGAAATTCACTCATGTGAGCGTCGCAAGGAGTCAAGTTTTGAAATTCACTGATGTGAGCACGGCAAGGAGTTGCGTTTTGATATTCACTGATGTGAGCGTCACAAGGAGTTGCACTTTGCAGTAAAGCCCTTTGCACTTTTACTGTAAAGGCAAAACAAGTAACGCAACAGCTTTTGCAAAGTCTGCTTGCACGCCACGACAAGACATTGCAGCTGCGCTCTCCACTGCCCTTCTGCATTCACACAAGAGCAAATGCCTCGCTCAGCACACAACACTAAGAGCAACCACTCCACGCTAAAAACCAAAGGCAGCAAGACGTGAAGCGTTGCGCAATAACCAATAACGACAGCAGCTTGTCTACGCAATTTAAAATGGAAGTGACAGGACACAAAGCTTTGCACGACCACATCATATTAATTCAACCCACCCACCTAAAGCAACGATTTTGCCTGCAGCAGTGGGCACAGGCAGGCCCCTGAGCTCTGTCAGCCTCCCCCAGTCCACTTGCACACTCAGCTGCTGCTGCTGACCCTCCCCACTCCGTTCACCTCCTCCACCTTGTAGTAGGCCAGCAACGTTGGCTCTGAAGGAGTCCACTGCACGAGCAGCAGCCCCGCCCACACCACCACCATTGCCACCACCACCACCACCACCACCACCAGCACCGCTACCAGAGCTACTACTTCCAGCGATTCCTTGCTGTGCCTCCATTTCATTCACCCCCCTCGGGGTGCCCATCATTTCGGTCATCTCTGCTCTGATTCCGGCAGTGAGGTTGTTGAAGTGGTTGAACATCTGCCCGACCTGTGTAAGTGGGTGGGCATTCAGCACCCATTCGGGACCATTTGAGAAGAAGCATGGGGCAATTGAAGCCCTCGTGCAGTAAGAGGAGCAAGGGAAGTGCAGAATTGGCATCACCTTTTGTGGCAAGAGGTGCAATTCAAGGGAAGTGCAGAATTGGTATCAACTTTTGCGGCATGAGGTGCAGAGGAAGTGCAAAATTGGTGTGCAAGGGTGGCATACATTTACCGTCCAAGCATGCTTGCATTCACACTAGGTTGGCTTGCATCATCAAACCAGAGCTTTCTTATTTTTGCGCCCTGCCTTGTCCTTCTCCAACCGAGGAATAACGTCCTTTCGAGTGAGATTTGTTTCTATCTGCATTGTAATTTGTATTACTTTCGTATTGCGCTGGCAGCTTGGAACTCCTCCTGAGTCTGACAACAGCCTTTTTCCTCCAATGGTAAACACAACCAGGTCCTTTGCATTTTCAAGTCAACATCGGGTGCATTGCTCACCTGCAGGGTTGGCTAAAACCGTATATGTACACCGTATATGACCGTATGTGTGGTGAATTCCCTGCTGAAATACCATATATACACCGTATATACGTATGTATATATGGTTTTGGCCAACCCTGCTCACCTGTGCAGGCAGCTCAGACATCACATCACTAACACCTGGTTTTGGTCAGATCAATTTAACCTGGTCTTGGCAAACCCTGCTCACCTGCGCAGGCAGCTCAGACATCAGATCACTAACACCTCCTGCCGGCTGCTGCGGCTGTGTGTGGGCTGCGCTGTCAGCACCGTCCCTGGAGCCTGCAGTGCTGCTAGCCTGTCCCCTGTCTGAGTCAGCTGATGCATCGATTGGCTCAGGAGGCGAGAGCGCAAACACCACCAGGTCGGAGGTGCAGAAGTGGAGGAGTTCCACCGCTTCTTGAACGCTGAGCTGTTGCTGCTGTTGCTTGTGGGGGGTGTGCATGCCTGCAACGGTTATGTCAGGTCGACATTGAAGACAGGCAGCATGCTGTATCAGAATAAACTTGAAATTTTGAAAGTTCGGGACAAGTATGTATCCTTTTATTTATTACATACAGGCAGCGCTAACCCTAAGTAAAGTATGCTTGGCAATTTTAACATGCCCAGACAACAGATCACAGATTGTAGGTCTGATAGTCTTGTAAGAAGCACTGTGCAGTATGTAGAGATGTTCAAACCCACAATAAGGCAATGCTGTCTGTTGCTATAATCATACGCCTTTGTGCTTGCACAAAACAAGGTTACACCTATTTCAGGTTGGCCAAGGTATACACACCGTATATTTGGTAATTTCCCCGTCAACTTTTACCGTCTATACACCATATATATACATTTTTGGCCTATATATATATATATATATATTTTGGCCTATATATATATTTTGGCCTATATATATACATTTTTGGCCTATATATACTGTGTAGAAAGCAGGCACAAACACACACAAACACACACACACCTTGGCTTCCAGAGGTTGACATGAGGGCCCGCAGCATGGGCCGTAGAACAGCAGGGCTTACAACACGTATACCCCCAACCTGCGTGCACATTTACAATAGAGGCAATGGGTCTTAGGTCTGCAGGGCGCCTGGAAGCCCCTTCAGGTACATTTGTGATCAACAAAAAATCCAATTGAGCATCAGACTTGCACACAATAGGGGGGTTCTGCAGGGGGCGCGGTGCGCACACCACTTTTGGCCCTGTTTCAATATTTTTGTGTGCATACCCATACAAACAAAAAAAAAATATATATATACATCATAAAGACCAGCCACCCTTTTTCTTTATGTAGGGAGGGCAGGTCAGTAAGGAAATTAAAGTGTGTGTGTGGTCATTTTTAGCCGTAGCATTTCAACGAACCTGTCCGTACTTTTTATTGCACCCTCAAACTCACAGAAATAAGGGATTTGGATGCTAGGGATCGTCTCACCAACATTTTACTATTTGTTCATCTCTTGATTATCTTTGTAGGTATCGATTATAATTATACCCATAAAATTACGTCTCAGTATCAAATTTTAATTTGTGTTTGTACCTAGACCACCCTTTCCATTCCAATGAGCGCAAACGTTCGAGGACACATTTAAAGAAAGTGCGACAGCAAAACTTCGCACCCCTGGAAATTGTAAGCATTACCCAAACAAGGGACCTGCACCTCCCTAACTCACCCCTGCCGCTTCTAGAGACAGCTTGACTGTCCATGGAACGTCCAGCAAGGGCAGCTGTTTGCACATGAACGTAAGGGCTGCAGGGCCGATACCCAATGGAGACCCAGTGCCCTGCGATGCTAGCAATCCTGGTGTCGGTGATGCTGATCTCTCTGCGATCTGTGATGCCGATCTTTGTGTGATCTGCTGCGGATCAGCAGGTTCCACAGTGCTGCTGCTAGTGCTGCCGCTGCTGAGTTGCTGCGGTGCTTTGCTTCTGTGTGTGTGGTGTGAATTGGAGGAGGGCGGGAGGGGGGCACCTGCAGGAGGTAAGAAGCAGCCCTCCAGGAGGTGCACGAGCTTGCCTCCTCCCGTGCGTAAGCGCCACACCGGCAACCGTGACGCATGGCTGTACATCTGCACGTGAGGCATTCCGACAAATAAGTTTAATTGTATGCTTTGCTCCTTCCAGGCACGAGCGCCGCATCAGCAACCGTGACGCATGGCTGTACATCTGCAGATGAAGCAGCACGCTCTAGCACTTAAGTTGTGTGTTTTGCTCATTGTGTGTTTCGATCTTTCCAGGCACGAGCGCTACACAGGCAACCGTGACGCATGGCTGTACATCTGTAGGTGAAGCAGCACGCTTTATAACTTTAGTTGTATGCTTTGCTCCTTTAAGGACGCGCCACACCGGCAACCGTGACGCATGGCTGTACATCTGCAGGTGAAGCAGCACGCTTAAGCACTTTAATTGTGTGTTTTGCTCGTTGTGCGTTTTGCTCCTTCCAGGCACAAGCGCCACATCGGCAAACACGACGCATGGCTGTACATCTGCACGTGAAGCAGCACGCTTAAGCACTGTAAGCTATATGTTTTTGCTCGTCTCAGGCAAGGTAAGCGCCAGACAGGCAGGTGAGAAGCATGGCTGTACATCTGTTAGCTATATGCTTTGCTCTTCTCAGGCAAGTTCAGCGCTAGACAGGCAGGTGAGAAGCATGGCCGTACATATGTAAGTGAAGCGAGTGCTTTGTGTTGTGCTCCTCCCAGGCGCAAGCGCCATGTCGACAGGTGTTATAAGTGGCTGTTCTAATCAGCACATATATGTACTAAATTTACGTGAATGTTAAGATGTTTTTTTTGCTGATGTGTACAAAGTCAATCTTCTGGCAAACAGCGCAAAACATGTCAGACCCACTAGATGAAAACATAAACATTGTACTCGACACTCTTCCACCACGCATGTCAGCCCTCTACAGAAGTAGACAGTGGCAATTCTGGTGCACTACACAACTCCACGCACGCTACACACACTGCGCACCACCTGCTGCATGCACCACCACGCCAGGTCGTTCAAATTTCACAAAACACAATGAAGCAATTGCTGTGAGCGGTATACAGACAATTCAAGCCTTGTCCTCACACAAGCACACATCAAACACACAAGATGCAGTTCCTCTTCAGGATGCAGTGCGGCTAACAAGTAGCTTATAACAAGCACTAGCTTATATCAAGCAGCGTATCCCACTCCATCAGTATACAGACAAACCAGACAAAAAATGCATGATGCACTCACACTTTACGATACCTTCACCTTCGTATGCATTACTTACCCAGCTTGTCTGATGCTGCTTAATTTGATTCCAGCATGCTTGCAACACATGAAAAACACGCACACACATAATCACTTGCACACACACACACACACACACGCACACACACACGCACGCACGCACGCACAAACACACAAACAAAAACACAGCACCTGCTGTATGCAGTACTCCGTCAGCTCGTCTCCCGCGGCATGCGCCACTCCCAGCTCAGGCATCAGCACTGTGTACATCTTCTCCCTACTGCCCTGATAGTCCGGCAACCCAGCCAACGCACGCCCGCTGCTTCCTCCAGAGCTGCTATTGTTACTGCTGCTGGTCCCTACACCGCCCCCTCCCCCATTACTGCCACACACCCACTGCAGCACAGACAACCACCTGCACATGCGAAAAATACGAAAGAAGGGGTGTGTGTGTGACAAAGTGCACATGTGATGGACCACGAAAGCAGGGGCGTGTGAAGACGGATCATGAAAAAAGGGGCAAAAAAGGGATGAAGTGCACATGTGATGAATTGCAAAAGAAGGGGCACGGGAAAAGTATGAAAACACGGGTGTGTGTGTTGAATCGTTCAAAGGGGCATGTGATGGAGCATGAAAAAACGGGCCACCATGAATCAATGAAGATGGGGGATGTGGTGAATGATTAATCGGGCACGTAATAGAGCATGAAAAAAGGGGCATGCAATGGATCATAAAAGAAGGGGCATGTGGTGGAGCATGAAAAAAGGGTACGCCATGAGTCAATGAAGCTGGGGAATGTGATGTTTTGTTAATGAAGGAGTACGTGATGGAGCATGAAAAAAGGGGCGTGCAATGGAGCATAAAATAAGGGGCATGTGGTGAGTCAATGGAGCTGGGGAATGTGATATGTATTGTTAAAGAAGGAGCACATGATGGAGCACGAGGGGCTAAATTTGAATTGTGAATAGCCCTGCAAGCATGCAAGCAATAGAACAATTAAACATATGTTGGCGGTGATTAGTTAGTTGCTTTACACGCGCTTTTTTGACCAAGAAATTTAAAACACGAACTGATGAAGAAATTGTAGACCTGACGAAATTGTCAACCTTCTAAATTGAAACAAAATGTCTGTCAGTGTTCTGTAAAATCAGACCCTGCATGTGAAGCCGATACCTTGAGACTGCAATGCATGATATGAAGAAGGATACATGTCAACATTGGCAGTAGTAATTCCTCATGCTGCATAAATAAGAAACGCATTCTGCATAATCAGCACTAAACTCACGCAAGTGCGATGCCGTTGGCTACGCGCTTATTGTGTCGGCTGCGCACTTTGGCCAGCTCCAGGCTGCTGGTAGACCCAACCGTTGCTGCTCCTGTACACATTTGTGCACATGCACATGCACATGCGTGTGCTTACGCTGTGACTCGAGAATTTGGGTACGTTGTAACGGCAAATTGTAGACCACCTCCTCACTGCTCCCGCCACAGAAAGTAAGGGGCACAATTATGTGCAATAGTGTGTGCGCGGATAATCTGCTGCATTGTACATATTGTACGATGTGCAAAGTGAAATCATGCGCGATGTGCAAGAGTGCGCGGGTTCTTAATCTGCACAATAACTGCCAAGATAAGCCCCACCTGTGTTTCCTTCGTAAGCAGCAGATGCTCCATCACCACCTCTGCTGCTGTCTGCATTGGACTTGGCACTTGGAAACTTGGCAGTATCCTCTGCATCTCTGATGCCTGTGCTGCCCTTGCTGGCCTGATGATATTTAAATAAAGTGTAGAAAAAGATGGATTGTGTGCCAAATTGTACCAAACAAAAAAACATGCCTAGGCTCTAGGCTGAAGAGATCCCTGAATGTGTGTCTCCTTTGCTGAATTGCTGGGAGAAGGTGCAGTGCAAGGAGAGTGA
>Ga0307974_1002517_pt1 | contig 13016 bp, 10 predicted proteins | sample OrgLakmetagen784_FD_201812 | JGI IMG/M metagenome (GOLD analysis project Ga0307974, IMG submission 201812) | Saline water microbial communities from Organic Lake, Antarctica - #784 | ecosystem: Environmental > Aquatic > Non-marine Saline and Alkaline > Saline | place: Antarctica: Organic Lake... | reverse complement strand
AGTCGGTATCAATGCGCTTGCTCAAAGAGACTGGTCAGAACATTTCAACTGGTGCTTCCCACCTTTCAACTTGATTCCATCGGTCATATCCATCATCCGGCAATTCAGTGCAGCCTCTATCCTTGTCCTACCTCTCTGGCCATCTAGCCCTTGGTGGCCTCTACTGTCTAAAGGACAGCACTTCTTTCCTTTTGTACACGGTTGTCGCGTGCTACCACGCTTAGGGAATCTGCTGACTCCAGGCCCCAGCACAGCCTCGGCCCCGCGTGCATTCACGCGCTGGACTTTTCTGGCCGTCTTGTGTTTCTCCGCTAAACCCCCTCCTCAACCAATCCCAATCCCCTCCTATGCTTGCAGGAGACAGGTGCACCCTTGAGTCCGATATTTCAAAGTTCTTGTTTGGTAAATGCCCTACACCTACCTTGAAAGCTGAATACACGTACACTTTGAGCTGCATTTCTCAGTCACGTTGTCAGAAAACGTTGCTCAGATATAACGCTCACTGGTTCCGTTTCAGAAGTTGGTGTCAACAAAACAAGCTTTCGTTCTTGCCAGCTGATCCAAAGCACGTTGCTATGTTTCTGTCAAATTCTCTGCGTTTTGCTCTCAGCCGAGGTTTGACCTACTCTACTATCAAAGCAGCAAACGCAGCCATCTTTACCGCGCACAACATGGCTGGTTTAGATGATGTAACCAGCCACTCCTTTGTTCAAACGGTTCGATCCTGCGCACAGAGGTCACTTTCCTTTGAAGGCCAAATCAGAAAAGCTCCCTTGTCCCTTGACCTCTGTATTATAACAGTCTCTTTCCTGCTTCAGCCAAGCCAGTCCACCCTACTCAACCTCCAAATTGCAACGTTTATTGCGGTTTGCTTCTCTGGTTTTCTGAGATATGACTGCGCTTGCCAGATCTTTGCAAATGAAGTCAGGTTCTACTCTTCTCACATGGAAATGTTCTTGGCCAAAAGGAAGAACGACCAATTTCACTCAGGCTCAGTAGTATGTATTGCTCGGGGCAAGTCCCTTTCCTGCCCAGTCTCTCTCTTAAAATCCTTGTTGGTGAAGGCAGGATCCCTGGGCAAGCACGTTCCCGTTTTTCGCTCCTTCAAGAAGGGTTTTCTGAAAAGTGTTGCCCCTCAAATCAGCCCTTGTCCTAGTCCTTTGCTCGAGCTCGCGTTCTGCAAGCTTTGGCTGATTCTGCTCACATGTCCTTCGCAGATTTTACTGACAGATAGGGCATGCACTCCCTTCGCTCTGGGTGTGCTACCCTCGTTGCTAAGGAGGGTGTTCCTGATCATTTTTCCAGGCTCATGGAGCCTGAAGATCAAGCCAGGCCATGCACGCATACATTGAGAGGCCTATTGCCAATAAATTGCTTCCAACCAGGGCCATGCACTACTGAACCACGACGTCGACTGTAGTCTGTCTTGGTAATAATAATGACAGAGCCCTGTGCATCTCACGATGCAAGCAAAATATAACTTATGAGTTCAGTGTGAAACACCTAAATTCAGGTTCTTGAAGTGTAGCATAAAGTGAGATGTTCTCACTTTCTGGTTTCTCCGGTTTCTGCTTCCCTTCTCCATTCTTTTTATTCCTTGGAGAACACAACTCTCTCTTTAGCATACTCCCCCCCCTCCCCCACCTCTTTTCTATATTTTAGTCTTTAATTTTCTCCCGTTTCTCCGGTTTCTCTGAGTTGTTGTGTTCTCCTTGGTAATAATGACAGAGCCCTATGCATCTCACGATGCAAGCGAAATAAAACTACTCATCACCAATGGTATGCTCTTCCTACAAAAAGGGCTCTGGTCATTCATTCGCCTTACATCCTTCCCAAATACATGTTTCTCAACCTGCCTCGTGATGTCAATCGCAGTACAGCTTGTTTCAGACTTCGTATTCACACCCTACGTTTTGAGACAGCTACATGGAATCAAAGTAACTCCCCCATCTGTGATCTGTATGATACTAATGATATCCAAGATGAGCAGCATGTTTTTTTCCACTGCGCCAATTCCCACGTGATTTCTCTCCGCAGGAAATATGCATCTCTGTTTCTCCCAACACAAGCCCACGATGTGTTTACTTTCCTAAGTCAGAACAACAACAAGCTTTAATTTTTCCTCCATTAACTAATTGCTTTACCTTTGCCTTAACAACAACAGTGATAATGGGGGATCTAATGGGGGGGTTACTGGTAGAGCGGCTGGCTTCAGGAGGGCTAGACGCAGGCCGGATCGCATGGCTGACAACCCGCCGGATCCTCATAGTCTCTGTTGTTTCTCTTTTTTCTCGTTTTTGGTGGGGCTCTGGCTAGTGTGAGAACTAGTTGAGAGCCTTTCCTTAATGCACGCTGGTGGCTTCCAGCGTAGACTTTTACTTTTACTTTTAATTATATGAGCAGGCTAGCAGTCGCACTTCTTGACTGAGGGCCTTCTTTTTGAAAACTTCGTTGGCAGGTATGGATGTCAACAGCCCAGCTAACATCCTTGTTCTCTTTGAGGAGGGGCTTCAGTTTTTAGCCGTTTGGTGTCTCTCAAATTTTTGTAAATAACTTTCTAACTATTCAGTTTTTCGGCAGAGTTTTTGGGCAGTGTTTTTGTCTGGAAGGTTGGCCAAGTGTAACTTCCCGTCCAACATTTGGTAAGGTCCTCCTAGAAACGAAACAGAAGTTTGGGCCGTTGTGGTCCAAACTGCCAACATGTACAGCAGAAGCTGTGGTCAGGAGGAAAGGAATGCAGCAAAGGGGGGAAACTAAACCTAAACGTTGACTAAATGCAAAAAGGATGAATCCCATAACGCGGGCTACGGCAAGACATTCCCAAATGACATTCTGTTGCACTCGCCCCCAAGAACTTGAGAGTACTTTTGCAGTGTACTCTGCAGGTAATATATGATGTTCTTTCCGAATAAACATGCCAAATACTCTAATGAAAGATCACGAAGAAGTCACAACTGCAATAACTATTACGCTTGTGAGTTTGTGGACTCTGCATCCTGGAAGGCATCAGCAATATCTCCACCTGCAAAGTATGTAAACGGGTGGCACGCGTGCCTTAATGAACTGCTTTCACAATTTAAGGAAAGTAGAGCAGCAAAGAGTAGCTGCAGCACAATTGTGCTTTATGTATACACTTCTGCATGCAAATTGACAGTGTATTGAACAGCAAGGCGAATTGACGCTTTATTTGACAAGCACAAACGACTGACCTGGAATGAGGTTCTGAAGACCGTCCAGAAAAGATCCATCTGTGTGTTGCGTGCATGAGAGCGTGTGTGTGTGTGCATGTGTCGAACAAGTCGCATCTTTCTGATCTTGTACATCAATTCTTTCATACGACATTCTTGATATGCAACAGCAACATAACAGAGTTGGGAACAGAATTTGAGGGTCCTGTCAGGACGGTCCTGTCCCTATTTTTCAAATTCCTTACCTTTTCTGTGTTTAGCATTTTGTTTGCTGCTTTGTATTCTTTCTTGTCCTGGATTTAAATTTCTTTTAGCCCCTCTTATTTTGATGTTGCCTATTGACAGATAATTATATATTTATTCAGACTTACATACTCACTCAAGTGTATCTATGACCCACCTGTTCCTCCTTCGCCAAGGTTTGAAAGGATGTCTCCACCTGGAAGGTTCGACAAAAAGCCTCTCTCGCTTTCAGATGAGCCATCGCCGCCACCAAACATCCCTGCATTGTACAGATTCACAGTTGTTTATCCTCGATGTTTTTGGGACCAGCCTTCAAATATAGATGTCAGAAAAGGAGGAAAGGAAAGGATAATGTCCAGGCAGTGAAAGCACTCCCCACACAATGAAGAATGAGCCACTTTGGTTCCGGATACTACTGAGTTCAGAGTAAAACATAAGAACTCCTGTTCTTGTAGTGTAGCAACAGTGATATGCGACTCAATCACTCTTGCTTGTTGTCTGTGTTTCTCTGCTTCCTCTCCATCTCATATTTCCATGGTCTTCACAACTTGCTTTTCACTTGAGCCTATTATCCATCCTTTTTTTAAAAGCAATCTGTAGGGAATTTCCGCAATTGTGAGTTTCTTTGGTAATAAATCCCCTGCCTATTGCATCTCGCGGTGCAAACAAAAATGAACATTACAACTCCTTCATGTGTATCTGATGACAATATTACTCAAATTTAAACACGTTTAGTCATATTGATGGTACCATAAAGTCCCTGCAGGATGAATTAAGAAGAGTGGCTGGTTGACACTTGGATAAGAATCCATGTGCACCTGAGTCACCCCTATTGACCAAGGTGCTTGTTTATGTGGCAGAGAAATTTGTTATTGATTGTGCTGACACACTAAAAGCTTGATATGATAAAAGGTCATGTTGACACGCCAGGAGCAAGGTTGTGCTTTTTGGGCTCAGCAAAAAAGAACATGTAAACAAAAAATTCTCAAATTTATCCTACTTATCGATTTTTATTATACAAGCTATGTGGAGAGATGCGTTAGGTCTTGCTCAAGGAAACTGTGCCGATACTACATTTACATTCCCTGCCGATGGTCAGTTTATTCTGCTCCTTCCATTGTACTTGCGGCTGCACTCAATTATTATCTTTTTATCCTTCTTCAGATTTTGACGCTTCCGTTTCACAACAATTTTTACCAGCGCCTGTAAATGAGCTTCACACCCTCATCACCTGCTATTCGTCTCAATCTGTCTCATCAATCTTACCAGCAGGGTTCACCAGGCCGTCCAGTGTTTGCTCTGCTAGCTCTAGAATAGAAGTAACCGCGTAGATGGGTACCAGGCCTTGCTCAGAAAATACCAAAGGCAAGATGTTGCTGCAATACACAATGTAGGGAAGGAGATTCATGTAAGCTGTTTACCAGTGGGGGAAACTAACATGAAATTGACGGCTAGACCTAGTATTCTCATCCCTCTCAATCAACACTTACTCGCTCAAGCCTCCAGCTGCTTCCCTCATGCGGCCATACCACTGCAAGTAGGGAGGTGCAGCAAGTCCGCTGAATATGACAACGACCTCATCAGAGCCCACGTTGCTCCTTTGTCATCACAAAAAAGGTACTTGCAAGGCTTTGGGGTGAAATAAAAGTCACCTACCTCCTGATCTTCCAAACTCTTGCTGTCCCTGTTCAGGTTTGCCGAACCAATTGAAACAGCAAGCAGCAGAGCTGCGGCCACAGTGTAAAAGATACCTCCAAGAAGACCTAAAATGGCTGCTGCCAGAGCAAGCTGAGAGACGAGGAGCGTCAGCAGTGCCAGGGGGAAAGCCTGGAGGGAAAAGACGGCAGTTCAAGGTCCCAGTTGCTTTTTTCCAGACACAGTTTAAACATGAAGCTGTCAGAACCATCTATCCCTTCTTCAAATTTAAAGAGACAGTGCTCATCATCTTGACTTGTACATAGAAAATGCAGTCCGTCTGCTCCCCACTCCCTGTTTTTTTCTTCAGCACTGCCACTTCAAAAAACGAGTGCGCCACTCTGTTTATGGCAACTGCACATTACATACTCCATGGCGCTTGCCCCAAAAGGTAAGAATCTGCACCTCCGGAACAGTTGGAGTCTCTAGCTGGTTTCCTGAGCAAATTATATAGCTTTTGAAAAGCTCTATAAGATCGAATCAATTTCCGGGCTTTAGAAAAAACCATACGACCACCATTCAGTTGTGTATGGACTTTATACATTTGTAAGACCTCACTCACCGCTACCCATCCCAGTGCCAGTTGTTGAGCAGTCAGTAGGTAGCCATCAATTGTGCGCAGCTGGTCAAATTGCAGTAACCTATGATTTGTGAGAAGCATTGACATTCAGGCATAATCTGAGGACAGGTTCCTCTATCAGGTGTATGGCATTGTGGGAAAATGCTCTTGCTCTCCTCCTGAATACATGAAGTCAGTGTCTTTCCTTGCCCATGGTCAGGGATGTTTTGGAGGCAACAACAAGCACAGCCACAGTTCACCAGTTTGCAGCGACCTACCCACTGACACGGTTGCGTAGATCTTGCATTGCCTCAAGTCTTGATGTAAAAAGCTCCAAGTTCTTGCCATTTCCGAGGGTTTGAGGCAGCCTCAAGAAGGAGGCCACAGTGCCTGCAGCTGACTGCACGTATGTATTTAAGGAAAAATTACTGAATTGAAAAGGTGATGGAGCTAGAAGTAGCAGATACAGGAGATGCAGCAATCCAGATCTGTTGATGCATCTGTACAGAATCTCATGTATGTTACCTCAATTTCTTTGAAGTTGCCTCCAGATGCCTGCTGCTGACGGAGCTGCTCCTCAATGGCGCCTGTCACCTCAGGGGGCATCCCTGCATGCAAAGCAATTCACAAGCTTGAACTGGGTCAGAACTACTAGGTCATAAAGGAAGCACCATCTTACTTGCAGATCATTTAAAATTGAACACATTTTTGCTCAAGCTACACTCCCTCTGTACAGATCGAGATTCACCTGTATCATTGGCCATCCCCAGAAGGAAGCTGATGTCTTTGTTCAAACGGCTCCCGTCTTCAGAGAAAGCAGACCCTCCAGATGACGTATTATTAGCACCCTCCGACGTGGTCATCCCATCTGATGCTTTTTTGAACACGTTGTTGAGGAACATAGCCACGTTCTGCGTGCACAAAGATCAGGCCGTTCGCGTATTGCCACACACGCCAATGTGCAGTGCCAGCACAAATAATGCAGGCATGCTAAACTGCTATCTTACAGACATCATGCACGTCCAAAGCTGAGCTTGCCTGGTCTTCTTGAGCGGTAGGGGATGAGGAGGGAGAGCTAGCTGACTGCCTCTGTGTGCCGCCGCTCGATCGGAGGGCTCCCTCCTCGTTGGAAAAAGAGTCATCGGCTGAGCTGCCATCCAAATTTGCAAAAGCTGCCTTTTGCCCAAGCACGACCATCTGCATGTGAGGAGGGGGTGTGCACTGTCGGGTACATACAGTATGTTGCCCTGTGCGCACAGGGCAAAAAGAGCAGGCACGCATGCACAAGAAACATTCCTAGATTACCTGCTACACACACAAGAGCACAGGGAATGCTCTGTCAGTCAGTCCCTGACAAGCCCACCTTTGTCGTGGAGAGGACCAAGTACATGAAGACGAAATGCACCGCCCGGACACGAGCCATGATGCTGTTGGCTGTTAGGACAGAGGCTGTGCCTAAAGGGGTGTGGAAATCGAATCATTCGAACATTTTGGAGGAAACCAGGAGCGAGAACAGCAAAAAGGAGCGGAAGAAGGAAAGCCAATCTCATCTGCGGATTGATCCGGCCGCTCACCTAGTGCGATGTCAAATTTATAGTAATACAAGATTTATAATCGGGATTAGTATAAGCGTGGTAGATTTTTCAAGGCTCATCCAAGGAAACGTTGTAGGGTTTGTGCGCTGTCGGAACCGGCTCAAGTGCTACAGTCATTTTATTAAAAACTCGACAGTCATCAGCATGCACCGACGAAGCGTTCAGATCACGTGCATGGCTTTGGTGTGTTTGCTTGCCTTCACTCCATCGGTGCGTGCATGCATCCTTGTGGTGCGGCAGCGTTGCAATCAATTATTACTGAGCTGTAACTCTTTAACTGTACGTCCTGCACACAGCCTGCCTTTGCTGTGCATATCGCTGGCGGGGGAGACGAGAGGGTGAGTGTATGTACTCCTTCCTCCCAGCTGCTTTGCATCCTTCTGCTAACTAAAGATTTTCCAGCAAAGGACCAGAGCACCACTGATACTGAGTGAGAACTGTAAACCCCCTGTGACCTGCTGCGCTTCTTCACCTGCTGAGCGCGCCCCTTCAAGGTGTGTAATCAATTCTGTGCGTATTCTGACAGGCCTCAGAGGATACCAAGGTGTCCTTAGAAAAGCTTGCTGACCTGATCAAAGGACTTGACACCAGTGGGATTGAGGGCCAGATTGCTGGTGCGCGTCGCCTTTTCCAAGATGGCACCAACAACAGCCCTGGTGAGTCAAATGAGGGCAGGAGTACCCGAGTGCTAGACGGATGAATTGTTCAAAATTGTGCTTACAAGCCGTGTATAAGAAAAGTACACAGCTTGTGAACCATCAATGCCCTTTGACGCATGACAAATTTCTGGCCACAGGTGATCTATTAAAGCAGCTGGGCATCAACATCCCAAATGTGGGCGGCAATCCCAGCGGCTTCAACTTTAACCTCCCTGGTGACATGTTTAGCAATGGGCCCTTTGGCCAGCAGAGAGAGGAAGCAAAAAGCGGGGGCAATGATGGCATTTTGGACATCCCTACGATCGAAGACATCCTTGGATCTGATGCGCCCATCACCACAGGCTCCATGTAAGTGCTGCCTCAATCGAGAGTTCAGTCTTGCATGACCGCCATGTGGTTTTTTACCCTGTAGGATATAGGGGGACGTAAGGCACAATTATCGAACCAGCATCCACCTTCAAAAACTCGACCTGAAGCACCGAGCTAAAACATGTGTTGAGTAGTTGTGTCAAGGTTTGCCTCACAAACTACCTGTGATTGATTGATGAATTTGATGGGGGGAAAAACTACACAAGGGTGATAACACCAAAAGCATGGATTACGGAAACAGAGACGTTGTCGTCGGACAGCGAAGTACTCACGCTACCAGGCGGATTCGAACACGCAACTTTGAAGAGTCTGGCCTGACCACGAGCCACTGGGCTTTCAGGGCAGCTACCCATGAATTTGATGATCCCTAGTTTCAACATTTCAGTTGCTTACATGAATATATACACATTTCAAACCTAGAACCTCAAAGGCAGATAACACCACTATTCACGCATTCCAAACCCAGGCTCTTAAAGACAGATAACACCACTCGTGTACCCAATCAATTGATGAGCATGATCAAGACAACAGAGCCCACAGCGGTAGGTGCCTTGCCCAGTTTGCGTCCAGTATTCACAACTGCCGTCTGAATATAGGATTGGGAAGTGCAGTTCTCTTTTACAAAATGAGATGATTGAAAAACTCACTCCGAACTTGCAAGCTGTTTGCCAAGGATCATTTCTCCAATAATTGCTGCAGGAAGAGCTTGCGGCGTTGCAAATTGTTTCAGCTTCTTTTTTCCTGACGTCGGGTATTTGCTACACGTGAGTAAGCAAAGAGTACTGCAGCGTGTAATAGCGTCGTCCTTGAGGCTGATTCGTGTTTTTATGTATGTGAGCACAAATTTCCTTGAACCAGTATGTCCCTATTTATAACAGGTAAGAATACATGGTAGTAGGATTTGTTATGAGTTGCTACACAATCAAGGCTATATGCTGACACTCACACAACACACTCACACCCAGCACAAATAAAAGTAAAAGCTCTCACTTTTAGATGTTTGCATTGTGGGATGGCGTTGGATTTTTCACAACTTCTATTATTTCTTTCAGCCTGCCTCTCTTGCTTCCTTTTTATTTCATAACTTTTAGTTCGTTTTCATCCTCGTAGTAGAGAGTTTGCTATTTCACCAAAAATAAAAGGTGGAGAAACTTGAGAGGAACACAGATGAAAAATAAAAGTGATATGAAGTATGAGAGATATCACTTGACTTCACACCAAGAACTAGATTTCAAGTGCTACACACGGCCCCAGCACGTTTCAGCACGTATTACAAGTCCTCCTTACCAACTGGGTTTAAATAGCCAGCAATTTTTACAGGCCTCATCAGTCATTGGTGCTTTCACCCCTTCACATGCCTGCAGAGTGTTTGGAGGCCTAGCTATTGGGGCGTTCAGTGGCCAACTCTTTGCTGCTAGCTTGGGGGTGATTACAGGTACCTCAAATCTTACCTAGTGATCATCAAGGGTACCTTCAGTGGCCTTATTTATACATTCAAACGAGAAGAAATGCCTGTGAGTTCCAGTAATTTGCAAATACTGCGCGTGACCAATCACAAACAAAAGGTCCTCATAACAAGATCACAAGCCAAACATATGCCGGCACTCTAATGAGTTCAATCAAGACTTTGTCATCATGCGCCCAAAACATATGTGAACAAGCACATCCTTAAGTAATACACGAAAATACTTGGACAGGACCCTACGGCTGGAGCCTTGCTGTCCAACAGGCTTGGAATGGTGTGTTGAGCAACAGGGTGAGTTACTTCTACATGCATCGTGCTCCTTCTCCAGCTCATTGCACAAGAGTAGTCAGAAGAACTTTAAATAAAAATCAGCCATCTGCTTGCCACGCACACATTGCACCCAGTTTTTAGTGATAACAATGACCCATAATGGTCTTGCAACACAACCATGAAAGTAGGCATGCAAGCACAAAATCTCAGCCTGGGTGTTGTGCTTATTTTCTTTTGTAGGGCTCAGGACGTGAAGGTGCAGAAGTATGGACTACCGTACTGAAGAAGACCTCGGACAGGATTAAGCTGCTGAACACAGGTAACAGGGCTGAGCAAGCTAATTTTCAGTGCTTCTGAGTAGTCAATCGATATCCTGCATCCTGCATAAAATATCTTACAACGCATTCAGTTGACGCATTGACCAATAGATAACGAAACACAGCTTGCATTTAACTCAAAGGGTTTGGGAACCCTCGTCCGAAAAACTCAGGTTCCCTTCAGTCTGAGTTTTGCTAATGCATCAACCATTGCTGCTTGTAGGCAGCTTGCGTGAGGAGCTGGCAGGCCTGCGGAGTCAGCTGGGCAGCCTTGGAGGTCTCATAAAATCTGTGCAGTCGCGTTTTATTAGCTAAGAGGTGCCTCTACAGCAACACCGGTGTAAGAGGTGTTGCGATCTACATTATCAGAAATCGTGACCACAGGCAACAGTATGAATTTTATTTTCTCTCACTCTGTGATCTTGTTTTTTTATGCTATAAAATCTGTTTTAACTCAACTTGCAAGGAAAACAAGCACACAAGGAGATCTTCTTCCAAAAAGTGCCAAAGTTATTTCTACCTTATAGAAAATCTGCCTGTGCAAACAAATAGCGTGTCATGTCAAACTCAAACAATGTCCAATACTCTGCACATCAATTTTGACAAAGTCCCCCTCGTGGGGGCGTGAGCACCTAGCATTGCATGTCTCCTTTCCGCCACACTTCACACATACGCCCCCCCTCCGATTTGACTCATATATGTACCAATCAATAGCTCTCGACGCCAGGATTCCGAATATATAAATTTTAATCGATTTGACAAGTGCTGTCCAATTGAAGTCATGCTTTCTGCAGCCTCCTGATTAATGTGTGATTTTTCTCTGCCTGCGTAATTTTTCTTTTTTTCTTCGTCAGCTGTTTCTAGGCATAGAATAACCAGCCTACCCCTTGTCCTCTTTCCTAGCAGTGGAGCCTGCACCCGTATGCCTAGGCCACCTTTTACCTTACTATTCCACATCCTGTCCTTCCACTATGGTCTCGGTTTTTGAGAGCGACTTCCTGCGCTTCCTTAGCTTAAACCAGTAGGGGAGACTTGCGCTTGAAGTCTTGGGTTGAGTTGGAGTTGGTTTTGGCGCATCAGTCATCGCAATGGCTCAATTGCTTTTATCCAATCTAGCTCACTCCTAGCTTCCCTTGCCTTTTGTTGAGTGCGTGCCCCAAGGCTTTGTGTCTGGATGTGAGCGGATTTGCGCTTGGCCTGCTGTTCTTTTCCTCTCTTTTTACAAGACATGTTCATTCTGTAATTTACGCTGCCAAACTTGTCAATTACGCTGCCAGACTTGTCCACACCAGACGTGCATTTTCCAGCACTATTATTAACTCTCATCAGGAGACGGCTTCAGGTCAAGCCTTTTTCCCTCCTGATCCCTATCGCGTTCAACTCAGCGCTAGTTAGATTAATGCGCACACAAAGCAGGGATGGATTTTCTGTATTTGATATGGTGTAAGATTTGCTGTGCCTGCAACGCTGCTCTCCTGACGCTCTGCTGCTTTGTGCTGTTGAGTGAACTGTGTATGTGCTTGGTGTTTGTGGCTGGCAGAAGCCTGATGTGGATTGCTTGCCGCTTATCTCCTCTCCTGTTTTGCTTGTGCTTAGTACCCTTTTCTCTCTTGTTTACCGCCACTGACCTGTGTGTCTGGATTGACGGGCTCTGACGTATCTCTATCTCGGCAAACATTACAGAAGGGAGATTCACTCGAAATTCAGACAGTTGTAGACTTAACTAACACTCAGAAAAGTTCATCACACAACACTTTATCAATATAACAAGGGCAACAGCATTATGTATAAAAGAAAGCCCTGATAGAAGCAAGCTGGAACATTGTTAATCCAGCCATAGATCTCACACGAATTTGCACACAGTCTTCCAACACTGGGATTCATAAACAAGTTCATCCTAATTATGTAAATATTCAATCAATGACCTGCCACTCTCAAAGCTGCGCAGTAAACAGTATGCTGCAGCTAGGGCGTGTGACATCCCTTTGTTCTTTTACGTTTGCCATCGTGAGGTGGCGGTGGATTATATACAAGGTCGTGTCACAACTGCTAAAGAACCTGGTCCTCACAATTTGCTTCACTCCAAGAACTAGAGTTCAAGCGTTACACACTGAACTCAGCAGGTCTTGTTCTTATTAATATGGTAGATGAGTTTAACGGTACCCAATACCAAAGTGGCTCCTTTTCCTTAATTAATGTGGGGAGTGGTTTTTCACTGCCTGCATATTTTTCTTTTCTGCATCAAATCAAGAACAGCCAACAAGTTTCCTTTCTCAGCAGAACACTCCACTTTTCTATTTATTTGACTTTTTTTTGGCTGGCTGGGACCAGTCAGCAGCCGATCAGCCAGACTACCTGGCTGAGCGAGGGTCACCCCCAAAGAATAGAAACAAAAGAACGCAGATAGTGTAAAAACTACCGGCATGGATTAGGAAAGGATATCGTTTTGCGTTCTGCACCACTGATTGATGCAGAGACACAACATCCTTCAGAGTGGCGAGGACTTTCGAAGAGCCTCGACCGTCTGCTGTGGATATGGCTGTGCCGTGTAGCAAGAATCATCCTCCACCTGAGGTCCTTTTCAGGCGGGGCGAGCAGTCTGGGTGGAATCCTGATCCAGATGAGTTTGAGATTCCTGATTTATCTGTGTTGGAAG
>Ga0307974_1002515_pt1 | contig 13022 bp, 11 predicted proteins | sample OrgLakmetagen784_FD_201812 | JGI IMG/M metagenome (GOLD analysis project Ga0307974, IMG submission 201812) | Saline water microbial communities from Organic Lake, Antarctica - #784 | ecosystem: Environmental > Aquatic > Non-marine Saline and Alkaline > Saline | place: Antarctica: Organic Lake... | reverse complement strand
CTTTTTTAGCAAACTTGCACGCATGTACAGCCTGACCATCCTGCACCGCTGTCCTAAACAAACGTCGCTTCTCTTTGCAATGGGCGTCAAACCAAGGCGGGTCGTGCACTCTATTTTTACCACACAAAGGAGCACAGACACTGATTTGTTTACCCATACTCACTCTGGAATCGCTAGCAGCATGCACAATCATAGAACGTAGGCAGAAGCACGCTTTCTCATGATCCCTTTCCTCAAGTGACTGAGCAAAATTGGTCTTGCATCACTGTACTGTCTGCCAAGACTTCGCCATAAATCCCAGCACGCTCTAGGTTCCATTTCAACACGAAATTGGTACCACATCCCCCGGAGCTACACACATGCACAGTTTGCAATGTCCAGTCAGCATTACAGCTGACGGCATCAACACGAAAGACCAAGCTCGTCGTACAGTACTAATCACTTATGTGCCGCACTGGCGCAATGCGGGCACTCTGAGCAGCTCCATGCACTTTACTAGACATAATCACGTGGTCAGGCCTACTAGCAACTGTCTGTCCAGGTGTGCCAACAAAGGTGGCTTGCCCAACATCACCCAGCACCCTGCCCGTGCCCAAAACATACTCAGCTGCACTAGCATAGTCAATTAACCCCTAACTTTCCTATCATTCCATCTCTTTCTCTTGTTTCTCTTAAGCGCTTCCCCTTTTGTCTAGCTAGGTGTTGATACAGGCTGTTTTTCAAGCTTCTGCTCAAATGCCCCCTGAGGCATATATAGCGATGTAACCTTATCTTGCCTTGGCTGTAAGGTGCTGTTGGTATTAAGGCAGATATCAAGAGTTAAAATACGCTGTTTCAATTGATAAGTGAGGTAAGAAGTAAGTGCCTAAAAGTAATCCGCTTTTACATCTAATTTCAATTTTGATCTTTTCACGTTTTTACAGGCTCAGCCAGGCAAGTGCTGGTTTGAAGCTCATCGGGCAGCAGGGCCTGCAGCAAGGGAATGATGAGCCTAACCATTGCTTGATTTAGTTTCAATTTTCGACACTGGTTGATTTTGTTTCACCAGCCAATTGCCATCAGCCAGAGACTCGGGCTGTAGGCCATCCTTGTAACCCCTTGTAACCCCTAACCATTGCTTGGTATCCTTAGTAATGTGACAGATGTTATTATCTGCCCAAAACACACAGATGATGATATCACGACATCTACCCCCTCTTTGATTTAATTCGGTCGGTTGGTCCTGGCAGATGCTTGATTGATTTTACTGGTTTTATTCAGTGCTGCAATGTTGTGCCTTTTTTCCGTTCCTAAGGTTATTTTATAGGTGCTACAAGTCTGTGGTGCTACAACAAACACTCCTCACATTTCGACATTGATTACATACGCAGTCTTGCACTCCTTGACTGACGGTTTAACCTGTAACATCCAACACTTTTTTACGTATTGATAACTGCTACGTTATTTCTTTGCAATTGGTTTCATCTGGTGAGGGAAGGAGCAAAATGCAAGTAATTTTACAATCAGATCCTTGTCACTCAAGCAAAAAAATTCATGTGAGGTGTTCAACAAGTAATTAATTTATGAAATACCAAGTGAGCAGTTTGGCAAGTCCCAGCTGCAAGATAGATAACAAGCTTCAAAAGACTGATCAGGGGCAAGAATGCTCACACGCGATTGATAAGACAGCGCAGCCAAACCACAAATTGAGACATATGTAACGCCACGGGCAAACTTGATCAAGGGGAACAGAATAAGCTTTGGAGAATGTCCTTTGTTCTACTTAGGTAGACGGCTAGTATTCATGATCCAGGTTGCCCTACCAATCTTGATTTCCCCCGAAAAAACACAAAACAAGACCAAACATGCCACACACTTATTGGTCTAATCAAATTTACACACACATCGAACCCCAGCACGCCTGAGAGACATAAGCATGCCGTCCCATAACGCACTGGCTCTTGTCAATGGGTGATGCGAGCACTGTGTGAACTGCTTGACTTGAACAGAGCCACAACAGGGAAGACAAGCGCAGCTGCGCACAGGCCTTTTAGGAACCATCTCCACGGACTCGTTGGGCTATTTACCATCTAATGGTCCAAGGCGCATATCTACCGGGCAGTTGTCTTTCTCTCTCTCTCTCTCTCTCTCTCTCTCTCTCTCTCTCTCTCTCTCTCTCTCACCCTCACCAGCTCTTGGGGTCAGCATCAGGCGTGCGTTGGGATAAGCATCGGCCAAGGCACATAAGAAATGCACGGTTTGGGCTCGAGGGGCACATGCACACAAGACGTCTCTAGTTCTCTTATCAAGGTCTGCCTCCTGCGCAGCACCACCTTAGAAAATCACTACGTTTTACCAATATATGGACCCTTTTCCACCACCACCAGCGCCGCTACCATGACAATCGCTACATACTACGTTTAACTAATGGGTAGTAAGCACACCAGCCAGTTGATAGGTTATTCGCAACAGACACGTGGACAATTACCTGCACCCTAACCCTCTGCATACAAATACACAAGCACCCCCCTCTAATACACATATACCCATGTGGCATTCATCTGCCATTTCAAAGCCCTATGCAAGCGACATGCCCCCCCAACACAAACACACACCCTCGCTCAAACGCGGATGGTCTGGGAGCTGTCTGAGGACATAGCACACACGCCGCGGGAGTCAGCAAGAAGCATGCCTTTGCTTGCAACAGCTGCCATTCCCTGCTGCAAGTGAACATTTAGCGTCGCCAGCCGCTGTTGCTGCTGTTGCTGCTGTTGTTGCTGCTGCCGCTGTTGCTGCTGTTGCTGCTGCTGTTGCTGCTGTTGTTGCTGCTGCTGATGTTGCTGCTGCTGGGCAGGCACGATAGGACTCAAATTGTCTTGGCTCCCTGCACCTTCTGTACCCTTGCCTCCTTTCCCCCTTCCATCCCCACCCTTGCCACTGCTGTTAACACCTGCCGTGTTTGTCGTTGCAGAGTTGGCAGCTGCGGAGCCTATAGTGCCCAAAAGCTGGCTTGCTCCGAGACAAAGGTCCTCGTCAGTCCAATCTTGCAATAGCTGCTGCAGCACCTGGGCAGCCCCACGTTGCCTGTGTGTGTGTGTGTTTGTGTGTGCGTATGTGTGTCAACAGGCAAAGCATTTGTTCACAGGCATAAAATCAGTGACGATACCTTTGTAGGCAATACTGCACTACCTTTTAAGGTGACTCTGAAGTGCCCTATTTAATCCATTCACACCGTTTCATGAAAGCGCGTACGAAGATACACAGACACAGACACACACACTTGACCCACCTTAAGAAAACAGCCACGTGAGGTCTGCCACAAACAAGGCGGTTCAGCGTGTAAAGCACCCCAATGCTGACTTCTACGTGCTGGTTAAGTTGGAGCGCGCGTAGCAGAGCAAGCAGGGAGGACTCCTGCGTTTTGGTTGGAATGGGCCAGGCTAGACAGTGAGTAACAGGCTGGTCTGCATGTCAGTTATGAAAGAAGCTGTGCCCAATTTCCTCACTAGGCCAGCACATTGACGGTGGTGTCATGCACACACACACAAATACACACAGGCACTAAGCGGTGTGGACGTGCCATGTGCAGTTGCGTGTCACACTTAGACCATCATGCACACAGGGGCCATTCACACCCTCAACGTGAGTGTGAACAGACATCTCTTGCAGATTACCCCAAGGCCCCTCACTCATTGCTTATTGCCTTCAACAAATAAGGGGGGACTTCGTGCTTGAACTCTCTTGGCCAATATTAATTTGAAGGTAGCAACAAGGAGCTTGCTACCCTACTATTTTATTCAATTCTTCCAATGGGGGCAGCAAGGGAGGAAGGAGAGCATTCTCTGCTCGCCGCTTCTCAGTCACCCACCAAACTCAAATTTCACCACCTTTTCACCGCAGCTTTCTTGAGTGACCCCAGAGCTAAAAAGAAAGGTACGTTTGTAAACCTGCGCTGAATGATAGGCTGAGATACACAACAACTTTTGCGACCTCGCAATGAGTTCCAAACACCCACACCTGAAGACCCACGCACCTGAAGCAGCTGCTCACAACTCAGGCCCGCGTCAGACAGTGAGCTGAGCACGCACACCGCAGCGATGGGTATGGACTTGTCGCAGTTGATGAGCAGCGCAAGGAGTGGGGGGATGGTACCTGCGCACAAAAAAGCGTGGCTTGTCAGCACTATGATTGCCCACAAGTTACGGTTGGCATCAACGTGCAAGCAGGGAAATGCATTCCTGGGTCAATGATGGAGAGAAAGAGAGTGGGAGGGTCAAGAGAGGGGGACAAAGTTGACAGTGCAGTCAGCGACCTGCATGCCTGAGGTGGGCGCTTTCTCAGATCGTCAAATGGGGTGGTAACACTCATTGGATTGAGCAAATGAGCTGCATCTGCTGCCTTAAAGTAGATGACCGCAACCACTCCAGGCAGTGTTCCTTTCCACTGCTCATTATGTGGCCTTTGGCACGTACAGACACCCCTGCTAACAGAAAAAATGACACCTCATGTGCGTCCGCAACTCGTGTGCACGAGTACTCATGTGCATGCACATGCGCAGGTGCGGGTGCTACCATAGTCCAATACACACCTGGCACCTATTACTCCTGACACGCATGCCACAAAGCAAACCACTCCTCTCGTCAGCCCTACCTGCAGCCATGAAGACGTTTCTGAACTCTGGCCTCTCACTCAGCTGCAGCAGGACGTGCAGGACCTCCTCAGAAATCATCCTGTCTTTCAGGAGGGGAACAAGGTTGAACACAGCCTGCGAGCAAATTGGAGGCGTGGCAAAGCAGGGCGTGGGAGGCTGCAAATCGCGTGATTGCTCAGGCCGGGCTGTAGGTCGTCAGTCAGGACGTGCATCACTTCTGATCAATGCAACCTTGGTACAGGAGGACAAGTCAGTGCCTGCAGGGAGCGTGGAGCGTACCGCAGAGTGGAATGCTGTGTAGCCATCGATATTGGGTTTGGTGCACTTGCGTATTTATGAGCAAGTTTCATGTGCATTTGTGTTACACAGCAGGTTTAGTGTGTGCTGGCTAGGTACTCCCTCACGTATGAATTGACACATTTCACTGGAATGCACTAGACAACCTGAACACGCTGACCAAGTATACAGGAGTTTCCTGACTAACACTGCGACGATCACCTCCAGTCCAGCACAACATCCACTCAGTTCACACAGTTGACCACTACATGGCCCAGAGCCTCACACAGCCTGCGTCCCCCCCACCGGCTTTCAGTGACACCCACCAGGTTCCAAGACGGTAGGTGTTGTGGCCCACACACGCCCGTGCACAGCTTCAACACTTTAAGAGCGCGTAGTAAGGCAGGCCTGGGCAGGCTTAGTTGGAGCATGGAGGCAAGGGTGGGCAACAGGCCAGGCTCAAGGAGCTCTTGCTCCTTGCCGTTGGCAGAGCTGGTGAAAGCAATCTGTGTTTGCGTGTGTGTGTGCGTGCGTGTGTGGGTGTGAGTGTGTGTGTGTGTGTAATGTGTGGAAGCGCAAAAAGGAGCAATTCTCTGGAGCAGCCCTCATGCTCTGGCTTGCAGGCTGAGGATGATTTGAACATCAAAAATGCTTGTACTCCAGTTTTTGCACAAAAACACATACGCACACATACACGCTCACACACAAGATGGAGCGCACCTTTCGGATCATGCACAGCACCTCGCACATGCGGGCGCAACCCAGGCCAGGATTGCTGAGCATGCTCAGCACGCCGGCCTTCCCTGGATGGCTCCACACGCGAGCCTAAGAGTGGTGATAGGGAGTACAAGAATGGCGATGAATGTACAAGAGCGCGTGTCATTGCATGCGTGTAATTGTGCTCATTTGTGAATACAATGTGTGCCTATGTTAGTAACATGTGGCATCCGTGTGAAGGTAGAAGAGTCGAATCACGAGTAGCATGAATGATCCTGGCCAGTCCTTGCTGTCTGTTCAGCTGTCACAGCAGCTGCTTGCAAGACGCGCACACACACACACAGCAAACCTTCATCATGTTGCAACGCAGGCAACCCACACACATGCATTACAACATAACTTGGTCGCACACTGTTTTCTTTGCAATTAGAGGTGAATCAGGAGGATCCACTGGGTAATGCTTGCTACTTGTCACCCATTATGCATACTGAGCAGTTCTGGGTATAGATTACACACAAACATCTCACGCGTATACACAACCACTAAACAAATAAACAAGTCTAAATAATTCCGTGCTGCGTCCACTTCTTGTAGCTGAGATGCCATTGCATTGAACTGATAACTAAGGTAAAAAACAAACTTGCTCTCCCACTGCACAACTGCCGAGGGCTGTAGTTCTTAGAAATTGCAGTTCTCAATTCTATCCAACTGCGGCAGAAGTTCACTTTAGAGCGCTCGAGCTCTACCAAGACTGTGACACTGATCCAGGAACACCTCACTGGGCACAAGTATGGTTTGCACTTCTGTCTTGACCTTGTCTGCTGCGTTTTAGATGTATCTTGTCCTGAGGTGCTCATACTGGAGAGCAGTCAGAAAACAGCCTCGGGTTTAGATGGCTGTGGGAAGCGACAGAGGACGCGAGCACGTGAGGATGGACGTAAAATGTTCAAGAGGCATTAACTAACATTGCAACTCAAGAGTTCTCTTGCACCGCTAGAACGGGCAATGGAGTTTGTTCCCTGCCATTGCCCACACAAACACACTCGCAAACACTTGCACGTAAAATACCAACCTTATCAGCATCGTCTGTGCGGACCAAACTGCACACCGCGTCCAGCGCGCTGCAAAGGACAGTTGGGTCCTGGGTGCGTGAGAACAGACCCATGATAACATCCAGGCCATGGATCTCATTGATGACCTTGCGGTTGGCCTTATCCAGCAGCAGGAAGGCAAGGGTGTCCAAGCAGCCACGCAACTTCTCGGTGTTCTGCTCGTTCTGCATCATGATGAGGAGGGGGCCAAGGGCACCGTTGTTCCTGCACAGTGTGTACGTGTGTGTGTGTGTGCGTGTATGTCCGTATGTGACTGTAAATATGTCTATGTTAAGACATAAATGGAGCAGTGCCACGTGTCATGATCAGTAGTAGTCCTGTCTGAGCACACAGGAGTACAGCACTTACACCCAACGGCCTCTGAGGGAAATAGTGTTTGATGCGCTTGATGTTTTGTTAGTTACAATGAACCGCCAAGGTCAACTACACTACGATTGATACCGCACGGAAAATTGCAAGCAGTGCCTGTCTCGTAAGTACGCACACAAAAATACACACACGCGCGTGCACACACACGTCAAACTCACTTGCACTTGTCGGTCTTAGCTGCTGAAATGGACAAGGAGGGCGTAAAGGAAGAAGTGGCTTCGTCCAGTATCTGCTTAGCGAGTGCAATCCTCCGCATGCTAGGGGTGATGGAGCTTGTGGAGGGTCCGCACTCGGAGCATTCCGAGCCTGAACGGTCCTCATTTGAGCTGTTGTCGAGGTTGGAGGAGCCTAGGTTGCTCGAGGTCCTGGTTATGCAAGCACGCCAGTCAAACACAGGATTTAGAGGTGTATTTGTAAAAGAAAGTGTGTACGTATTACGTTGCAAGTTTTGAGCATACGTGTGTTGTGCATGTGTGCATCCTGCACATGTAAGTTTGTGAATGTGTGAATGTGTGTGCATTTGTGTGCACGCGCATGAATTGTGTGTGTGCATCCTGCACATGTATGTTCGTAAATGTGTGTGTGTTTGTGTGTGTGTGTGTTTGTGTGTATTTGTGTATACGCGCATGAATTGTGCGTGTACATATGCAATGCACAATATTATGCATACGTGTGTTTTGTGTGTGTGAATGTTGGTACATGTGTGCACGTTTTTTCGTGCGTGTGTGTGTGTGTGAGTGTGTGTGTGTGTGTGTGTGTGTGTGTGTGTGTGTGGCGTATTGCGTATGTCTTTTGTGTGTGAGAGACTGTTTGTGTGTGTACACGTCTATTTGTGTGTGTGTGTGTATCTGTGCGTGTTGCGTGCACGTGTGTGTGTGTGTGTGTGTGTGTGTGTGTGTGTGTTGATGTCTGAAAGTGACAGGCTGACACCATGTCCAGGCTTGACAGCCCTTCCTCCACTCCAATGATTACTAGACCCCTCTTTTTGGGTTTGACTTCAGCGGCCAATAAGAAGGCACGCGCAACGTGCACAACAAGACCTAAACGCACCTTAAAAGCGATGCACTCGGCAGTTGGGCAGCGTGGTGGGCAGCCTGCGTCGCTAGCTGCTGACTCTCAGAGCGCAGTAGCTCTTCCATTACTTTGCGAGCATCACTGTGCGTGTGTTCTTCGGCGTGACGAAGGGCTGGATGTAGAAATTGGACGTTTGGAGTTCGGCGCAGGCAGGCGTATGTACACCGAACACTTCTGCTTGGAATGTGATGGAATAGGCGTATGTGTGAGTCGGGGGCAGGAGAGGGAGTAGCGGCTCAGAACTGTTGCAGGCTGCCAGCCTGGTCAAGTCCAGGATCGGTCGAACTCTCCAATTAGACATGCTCAATCCTTTCATCACAATAATACGAGAGCAGCGCATCACAAAGGCGCTCTCTAGGACTCACCTTGAACAAGCCTTTGGATGCTTCTCGTGTGGTGCGTTGTTTTGTGTTATTGAGGATATTTGAATGTTTGTTTGTTTGTATTTGCTGGGTCAAACTCGACGATTAACATTTAACTAGCAACAAACCGAGGAGGAGAACCCCTCCTTTTTTTCTTACAACATGGATCTGTACAATCAAGAACAGATAAACGAGGCTGAAGAGGGAGAGGAGGCAGTGCAGAGTTTGGTGTGAACACGCATGCACACGCACACACACACACACACACACACACACACACACGCACGCACGCACGCACGCACGCACGCACGCACGCACGCACGCACGCACGCACGCACGCACGCACGCACGCACGCACGCACGCTCGCACGCACGCACGCACGCACGCACGCACGCACGCACTCACGCACGCACGCACGCACGCACGCACGCACGCGCGCACGCACGCACGCACACACACACACGAACACGCACACACATACTCATACGCGCACATAGTTTAACGTATACATGCACTCATTACATACACACATGCACGCACGCACACACGTGCACACACACACACACACACACACAAACAAACACACGCACACACATACTCATACGCGCACATAGTTTAACGTATACATGCACTCATTACATACACATATGCACGCAATCTTCATGTGCATGCACATCCAGCCACGCACACGGCACACGTATCAAGGCTAGCAATTGTACGGAGCCAACGTACCAACATTTACTGATGCTTCATGCCCATGCATTGCCAGTTGGTCTGTTGTGCTCACACGTATGTGTGCATCTCGGCTCTGGTTAGTTTATTTTTAACCCCTGTTCACGCAAGTGTCCTACGGACACGCTGCCAGGTCATGGCGGTTCTTCATCAGCGCCTAGAGGCAGAGTTTCAGGCACCTAACGTGACCTTGTGGCCTCCTCCACAAGCCACCTCCTCCATGCCAGCACCGCTCCCTCCATCCGCCAACAAGAAAGATGGCGCTCAAGAAAACAAGCGTGCGGAGTCGAAGGTTTTGGACAAGCGTGCAGTTCCAGTGGCCAGCCGAGAAGATCTGGGAACAGGTATTTTATAAAAGGGGAAATTATGCAGGTAGCCAAACCCACTCCCCACATTAGTAAGTAGTAGGTTCTTGCCCATTATGATTTGCTTTGCTCATTGAACTGCATAGCCGCCGTTCTCTGGAGCCAGCTCTCTTCTTACGCAAGACTCTTTGGGTTGTGTGTACTTGTGGAGTAAATTTGAGAGTGTGTGCACGTGCTTAATGCGTTTGATGAGCTAATAAAAAAGCGCGCTTAAGTGTGCACGAGTGCGTTTGTGTGTGTGTGTGGGGGGGGGGGGGGGCATGTGTGTGTATGTGTGTGCTTGTGTGCTCGTATTTATTTGTGTGCGTGCTTGCTTGTGTGTTTGCAAGTGCTGCAAATGTGATTATGTGTAATGTTTTATGTAAAATTTACTACATTTAATGTGTGTGTATGTATGCATTTGTGCTGCACGTGCCGCATTCCTTGACCGGCCTGATTCCTTGACCGGCCTGTCCAAGATAAAGTTCTGGTCGTGTTCTGGTCAGTGGCGGGGTTTCAGTGGCTGTTGGCATATAATAACTTATTCGCCAAAATGACTACTCTAGCAGATTTTCCGTGCCACCCCTTGCAAGAGAGGGTAAAAGTGCAGCCGTGCGGCCGTATCATTGTGCGTGTACGTTTTGTTTCAGAGGTGGATCTTTCATTGAAGTTTGTGCATCCCTTTTTTTGCCACACCAGTAGGCTTTCCCCCCGTGATGACCTGACCTGTATCTGCTTGGCCCGCCACACAATTTGATCTAGTTTTGTGTGCCTCGCTTCCTATCACAGGAGTTCGCCTCTTCAAAAAATCCTCTGGGCCCGTAGTCCACTGCCCAGGTGTGTGCATGTGCGTGTGTGGGTACTTGTGTGGATGTGAGTGTCGGCGAGTGTGGGTGTAAGCAGGTGGGCGCAAGTATCATGACTTCTTGGCACCACGTGTCAATCCGAAAATTTTTCTGTGCATTTGGAATCCTGACGTCAAGAGCTGTTAATTGATCTATGAATGAGTCGGATCTGAGGGGGTTGGGGTTGAGGGGGGGAGATCAGGGTGGTCCTGAGGATTTTTGGGGTGTGCTCCACAATTTTTGGGGGGCAATGTTGACTACGTCTGCCCTGCCTGCTCATCTTTAGCTGCTGGGTTGCTCTAACCTGCTCTGCATGCGCAAGCGTTGGTCCTCTTCAACCCCTACGCCTTCCTCTCAATCTTCTTCCCCCTGCCACACAGCTTCCCCATCTGAGTGTCAATGCCACTGTGCATAATAGCTGTGCCCTTGAGGTCCAAATTGTGAGACCGTAGCAATCTTCTTTGGCCTGCAAATCGGCCTTTTGTTGGCTGCCTCCTCCCTCGGCGCTCATCCCGTTCCGCTTTTGCTTGCTGGCTCGGACGGTTGCCAGCTGCTGTTTGGCTGTCGCCGCGGCTTGCTTTTTGGAATTCCCCCTCGGGAGCAACCGGTGCTGGGGCTGGGGCTGGTGCTGCTGAGGCTAACTGGTGCTGGGACAGGGGGTGGGGCGGGGGGTACCTCTCACTGTTCATGACCAGCAGCGACCTGGAAAGGGTTGATTTCACCAACCTTGCACAACCCCGCAGGGTCCAAAGTGATATTACCGCAGTCACCCGGCAGGGCAAAAAACGATATTTATGTGTGGTGTTATAGAAAAGGTACAGTAATTGTTATGTGCTTGCAACACACCGCGAGGGGGTGAAAAACGTTTGCGGTACGCGGTGATATAAGTATGGTACGGTCATACGGCGTGATATATACATACAGTTCTGCCCAACCTACAAATGAGCAGATAGGTGGTCAGTGCAAGTGTGTGCACATTTTAGGTTTTGCCGCATAAATCTGAAATTCGTTTCCTCAAACTTTTCAAATAAATGCCCATTGTTTTAGGGAGCAGGATGACGCCCTTTTCGTTTGTGTAGAGGGTCAGGGGTTGAGTGGGGGTGTTGTTTCGGGCCGGAGGCCCACAATTAACACGTGGCTGTCAGAAATTTTGTGTTCACCCTCCTGGTTTGAGGTTAAAACATTATTGGCATAGTGTGAAAAAGTGCTGTAATTTGTGAGCAGAAGGTGGCTGCCAGGCTTTTTGCGTTGCTCATGTTTACAAGGCAGCTAGGGGCCTGTCAGTGTCGTGCGTGTTGTCTTTCTACACCGCAAAGAGAAGCAAGTACGACGGGTTGGTCCCTTATACTGTTTGGTATAGCTACTGTATAAAATAAAAGAGAATAATAAGGCTGGTAGGAAAATCAAATTTTCAATTGCGTGACTTTTGAAAGTAAGATATTAGAGGTCGAGCTTTATTTTTCAATTACTCGGTACCCGTCCAAAACAATTTATGTTTAGGCTGCTACGAGTAATCCATGTTTACTTCTGACTTTAACTAGGAAACAACTCAAATCAACCATGCAAGCGTCATCCCAGGTCCAAGCTCTCGCACCCTCACATATTATGATAAAGTGCACACCCTCTAATCTGATGCTGTACATCATATGAAATATAACTCTGTTTAATGTCTGATAGAAACTCATATCTCACACGTGCAGATCGCGCTGCTGAGGAGCTGCAGCATGCTCTGCAGAACACTCAATTCATGGATGTGCACCAGCTGCTTGAGCGCAAGCGCAAGCGGAGAGAGGCCAAGGAGGCTCAGGAGGGTCAAGGTGCGCTATATTGTGGAATGCAGCATAAGTTGAGTGAGCAGGTGCCTGTGTTCCTTATTGTACGTTCTTATGTTTGATCAAGCCTGTGCTATGTTCCTAGCCTCAATATATTAAATATTATAGGTTGTGATGAGTGCAAGAGGTCGCCCCCGTGAGAAACTCACCCCCCTGCTGCCAGCCAAATAGTCTCACTTAACTTTGCGCAAGCATTTCTCTGCATCCACCCCACCATTCCGTGACCTGAGACATGCATTGGATAGCTGATTTTTTGTTCTTTCAGCAGATGCTTTAAGGTTGGGGAGAGGGAGACTGGTAGAGTGGGTTTTTCACAAGGGCGACCAAGACCCAGTGGCTTGCAATTTAAAGCAGGCACAAGTGAACTGAATTGGAGAGAAATTAGGCTGCAGAACTGCTCCCACACCATGTAAATAGAGCATTATTGGTAGGGGCTGGTCACCATATGATTCCCCTTCCCCCACCGCAAGCAATGTACTGTTCATTTCTGTACTCACCACCCACCCCAGAAGAATATGTATTCTGTTAAACAATATGCAACCTCGCACCTTGATATAGATACTATACAGCAGGGATGGGTCATACGGACCTTTGAGACGCTCCATACGGATTAATACGCCATTAATACGACATACGCGTATAATACGCAAACGTATTTTTGCTATTTTGGGGGGTACCCTGGGCTTGCACCAACCACCCTCCAACCACCACGAATTGTCCCCCCAGCC
>Ga0307974_1002508_pt1 | contig 13034 bp, 15 predicted proteins | sample OrgLakmetagen784_FD_201812 | JGI IMG/M metagenome (GOLD analysis project Ga0307974, IMG submission 201812) | Saline water microbial communities from Organic Lake, Antarctica - #784 | ecosystem: Environmental > Aquatic > Non-marine Saline and Alkaline > Saline | place: Antarctica: Organic Lake... | reverse complement strand
TTATTATGCCTACGGGGCCCTTTATGAAAGAGTGAGTGTGGTTGCTTATTTGTGTGCGCACATGCACAAGTGCATCTTGTCATATTATCTTTATCATTCCTATGTCCTCAGCAATTTTATGCCTACGGGGCCCTTTATGAAAAAGCGTGTGTGGTTGCGTATTTGTGTGCGCACATGCACAAGTGCATCTTGTCATATCATCTTTATCATTCCTATGTCCTCAGCATTTTTATGCCTACAGGGCCCTTTATGACAAAGTGTGTGTGGTTGCGTATTTGTGTGCGCACGTGAACAATTGCATCTTGTCATATCATCTATCATTCCTATGTCTTCAGCATTTCTATGCCTACGTCTACGAGGCCTTTTATGACAAAGGTGTGGGACAAGATGGGATAAATGGTGATCGTTTGTGTCAACGTTACACACACTTATGTATTTTGTTCTTGCTGATGGGTCTCACTAGAAATAGCGCGCGCGTGTGTGTGTGCGTGTGTGTTTGTGTCTGTGTGTGTGCGTACGCGTCATCATCACCTGCCACACATCATTAGAAGGGCTGGCCATTACCATGTATGTGCACTGTACATGGCCACAATTATCGAGATCTCCCTGCCGTAGGTTCCGTAGATACACCATATGAATACTTGTATGTGTATATATACACACGAGCGCCTCTTACCCCATTCTCTGACAGTCTGGGGTCTCTGATATATATTTATATATACAAGTGCCTCTGTCTTACCCCAATTTGTGCACAACTGCGCCGACAAAAGCTGCGCTTGGAAAGCTTTGATCACTCACCACAAGTACAAAGCTCGCCACACAGTATGTTGTGTATGTATATTTATGCACATACACATGTGTGCTGCATTGGTACAAGGGCTGTGCATTTTATCGTGGCTACTTGACTGCATCATACTCTCATGCTGCTCAACATGCATGCATCATACTCTCATGCTGCTCAACTCTCATGCTGCTCAACACTGCATCATACTCTCATGCTGCTCAACATGCATGCATCATACTCTCATGCTGCTCAACACTACACCATACTCTCATGCTGCTCAACATGCATGCATCATACTCTCATGCTGCTCAACATGCATGCATCATACTCTCATGCTGCTCAACATGCATGCAGGAGGCAACACAGACACAACGGTGACGGATGGCTCCTTTTGGCTCCTTGCATGCTGCTCAGACAAGAGCATAAAGCGCATTCGCATGCCACAGCAGCAGGTGTGCTAGTGTCTACGTGTGGTGCGTGTGTGTATGTGTGTGTGCAGGTGTGTGTACACGTGTGTAGGTGCATATGTGTATATGTGTGTGTACATCTGTGCATGTTTACAGTGAGCACCAAGTTTGTACAAATGGTGCTAGTGTCTACGTGTGTGTGCATGTGTGTGAGTATGTGTGTGTGTGCAGGTGTGTGTACACGTGTGCAGGTGCATTTGTGTATATGTGTGTGTACATCTGTGCATCTGTGCATGTATACAGTGAGCACCAAGTTTGTACAAGTGGTGACGTATTGTCATATAGTTCCGTTCAACAGAGTTCACTGCCCGCTTCATTTCTCTGCCATCTGCACTGCCCAGACCAACAACTAAATCAATTTTCATTTGGTCAACCTTAAGCAACGAGAGGCGGCTCCATCTCATCAGTCCACCTATACAGCTCGCACTGTCATTGCCCCTACCACACAGCACACTGAGTCAGCACGGGCCGCAATTAGTGCCAGGGCAGCATGGATAGAGCAGCAGCAAAAGATGGGCAAGCCCGGCCCTCACACTGCCCCACGTATCGGCATGGCCACCACACAGAACTTCCAGGTAGATTGTGTAGATGTGTCAGCGTGTATGTGTCGGTACGCGTGTCTTTGGTATGCACGTGTGCAGGTCTGGCAGCAATCAAGGATAGCTGCCCAGGTGAATGGGGGGAGATTAGTGTGTAGGAAAAATCTGCCACCTTGTCTTGTCCGTGCAAGCAGAGCTCAATGGTGCAGCAAACAGCAAGCCCACACAAAGTGTCGGAGCCCATAGGTCCAGACAGCCCTGTGTCAACATCAGCCTGCCAATCACAACCACCCGCAAACATGCACGCACCCACTCACCTTATCAGTAGACAGATTGGCCTGAATAACACACTTTTGATTCGGTTGTGGGTGCAGATGCCGGAGATTGAGAAGCCCATGGAGCTAGACGCAAACATGCACGCACCCACTCACCTTATCTGGTTAACACTGTTAATTTGGTTGTGGGTGCAGATGCCAGAGATTGAGAAGACCATGGAGCTAGACGCCCCTGCATGCCACAAACATGCACGCACCCACTCACCTTATCTAATGAAAACTGTTGATTTGGTTGTGGGTGCAGATGCCGGAGATTGAGAAGCCCATGGAGCTGGACGCCCCTGCATGCCACATCGGCCTGTCGGAAAACGGGCGCTTGCTCACCATCACCGGCCTCTCTGGGAGCGTGTCTGTTTATGGCTTCCCAGATCTGATACCTCACTGCCGTTGGCCCCTTCACTCACCCGTGCCTGTCCAAGAAACCGCACTGGCTCAGGTAGGTAGGACTGTACAGCGCTTGTGCTACAAATGGAGGCTGTCGGAGGGTGCAGCTGAGCGGACAGCATGTCAAAAAGAGTGTTACCTCGTGACATGCTCTTGCACAACCAAAGTGTAGTTGCGGGTGCGTGTGTGTGTATGTATGTGTGTTAAGCTTGAGCGCTACGTGTCTGTAATTGCGCCGGGACAGAAAGGGTGGTTTGTCTCATGGCCCTAGAAATGTGCTGCTGGCGTTGTGGTTGCGGTGGCGAGGTGTGGCCGACACCCTGGTGATGTGGTCAGCACCCTCAGCACCCTGGTGATGTGTACGTCACACTAGTGATGTGGTTGACGCTCTGATGATGTGGTTGATGCTCTGGTGATGTGGTTGACGCTCTGATGATGTGGTTGATGCTCTGGTGATGTGGTTGACGCTCTGATGATGTGGTTGATGCTCTGGTGATGTGGTTGACGCTCTGGTGATGTGGTTGACGCTCTGGTGGTGAGGCCGACACCCTGGTGATATTGTTGACGCTCTGGTGATATTGTTGACGCTCTGGTGATGTGGATGACACCCTGGTGATATTGTTGACGCTCTGGTGATGTGGTTGACGCTCTGGTGATGAGGCTGACACCCTGGTGATATTGTTGACGCTCTGGTGATGTGGACGACACCCTGGTGATGTGGACGGCACACTGGTGATGTGGTTGACGCTCTGGTGATGAGGCCGACACCCTGGTGATGTGGCCAGCACCCTGGTGATGTAGCTGACCGCTCCTTGGTGATGTGGCTAACGTCTTGATGATGCTCAGCACCCGGGCAGGTCCCTGTTCCCTCGCTGGAATAAAATGCACACATCAATCACACGCTCACACACGCACACACAAATATGCACACACAAATACGCGCACACACATGCAGACCCTTGGCAGCAGCAAGCTTCCCACCCAGGATCAGCTGCTCGTCTGTGGTGGTGCTGCCACCCTCACGTCTTGCCTGCTCGTATCTGTTGGCTCCGATGGCTGCGTGTGTGTGATGTCCCTAGAGGCTAATGATCTGCTGGGCATAGTGGGGGCTTGGGAAAGACAGCAGAAGACCTCTGAAAATTCGCAGGTGTGCTTTTCAGGGTTAGGTGTAGGTGTGGTGAGTATGCAACTATATGAATATGTGTTTGTGATTGTGCATATGTGCATGCAACTTAGAGAGCTTCAATATCCTAGGAGCTACCACCTTCACGCTGAGCTGCTCTACGCAGGCATTCACGCGAATGCACAATTGCAACCTTTGTAATCCCTCTCACGGACACACCAGAAGCACTCCTGTGTGCTGCTACAAATTTTAGTACATCTGTATGCCTGCTACACATCTGCACACATATGAATGTTGCTCACACGTTGTACGCCATGCGCTATTCGACCCACTTTTATTCACCACATGCTGTACGTTATTTTGGTCGTCCTCCATCTTGATTGCAGTCGCCCGTAGAAAAGCGCCCCCCCCGGCCTCCTTCTGGGGCACAGAGTAGCATCGTGGCTGGCCAGCCTGGGCTGGAAGGCGCTGTGTGTGGGGCAGCAAGGACGCGGTGGGTGCTCGTGCGCTGCTTAACTTAAGATTTCAGTGTTGTGAGTGTGTATAGGTGCTGTGCTGTGTATGTGTGTGCACTTGTGTTTGCATGTGTGTATGGGGGGGATTGGTGTGTGTTTGTATATGTGTGTGTTTGTGCCTTGTATGACAAATCTACCAATTCCAGCACATACAAAAAAGCTTTCACATTATGCTAGCACACCCCACAAACACATTAGTGCACATGGCGCACTAAAGCACACATATACACATGTACACAAACACACGCAGACCTGTGTTTTCCAAGCTGCCTCACACCATTGCGTACCCTGCTAAGGAAGATGGGGTGCTTGGATGGAAGGAAGCTCCTCTGGCTGCACGGGTGAGGTTGTGTGTGCCTGCATGGTGCATGGTGTGTTCATGTGTGTGTGTGTGTGAGATGCATTTAAAAATTGCACACACACAAATCAGGTGGACGTCAAGCCTGTCCAGGCATGGAGGGCTTGTGCAATAAATTAAGGAAGGAATGGCTGCGATAGCGTTGGAACATGACGTGCAGAGCTGGGCTTACACGCTCATTCATTATCACCTCATCTTCTTCCTGAAATTTGCAAGTCAGCTTACAAACCACCTTGAAATCGGCAACAATTTAAGAGCTTTCCAGCTTACAAGTCAGCTACAGATGATGGTCCCAACAGTTGCCACAATATCCACCCCTACATGATCCAATGATCCAATTGCCTAATCCAATGATCCAATGATCCAATTGCCTACAGCTGAAGTTTTCAACCTAACAGTGATTTTCCCTTCAATCACTGACCCCTCCCACTTGAACTGAATGGCCCATTCCTCTTGCAGCGGAAAGCAAAAATAGCAGACATCGAGGAGGCTGAAGCCAAGCTTAAAGTCAAGAAAGCAGAGTTTGCAACACGGCTCAGAGAACTGAAGAAGCTGAACGCATCCCAAGGTAGGCAAGTGTGCAGTCTTATGTATGTGTGCAGTCTTATGTATGTGTGCATGTATGATGTATGCGTGTGTGTGTGAGAGCATGTCTGCACTACGCACATGACCACTTGTTTGTGTACACGCGCTACTCCCATTGTGATGTGTGATGTCTGCTCCTGCAGTCTATAAGCATACTTTTTTGGACAATTTTCTTTCGCCTTTCCTACTTCAAGCATGTACAAAGCGCATTTGCCTTGTATGCGTGGGGGAGGCCCCTTCCTTGCTGCTCGTGATCAAACTATGTAGAGATTATCAGAGATGGATTTTTAAGCCACCACCCAGGAGGCGTACATTTTTTTCTTCTGACAGTCGTGTGTAAATTTCGGGCCTCCAACCCAAAATGACCCCCCTCCTCCAAACCCCCCTTCCTGACCCCCCACACTTATGTAAAGGGGGTCAATCTGCTCAAAATTTAAGCAGCTATCTGCCTGCAAAGTTCTCATGTCAATTAATCTTATGCGTGAAGAGCTATAGGGCAAAACCTGATATGCATACGCTCTTGCACTGACCACCTGTTTAGTGCACAAATCCAGCCAAAACCTTTGCCAAAGCACTTTTTTACTCCATTCTTGCAACTTATGCAATACGTGAACTTTGGAATCAATTGCTGGTAATTTGCCTGAACACCAGCCTACTTGGGGGCGTTCCATGCATTTCTGTGACCAGGCACCCTGACCCCCCCCTCTTATGAAATCACCCAACAAGGGTGCCAATTGAACGGGTTCAAGCTGAGGAATCCAAAAACATATTCATATTTTGTGAAAGTGACCCAGTTAATTGTGGAGCACCCCCCCCAAATTCCCTGACCCCCCTGGACCCCCCCCCCCCTCACCCCCTCAAAACCCACTCATTTATCTATAATCCCAATCGATAGCTCCGTCAGGATTCCGAATGTGTAATTTATATTTCAATCGACACGTGACGCCGAAAAGGGTATGACCCTTGACGCCCCCTGCACCACCTAATGTATTTACTACTTTTACGTGTCCCTCCTCTTTCACTTGTCCCTGCTGCGTCTCAGCCTATTGTGTTCTGCCCAGGAGAAGGCTATAAAAGATTAAAGATGACTTTAGAAGCCACTTTTCATTGCATCCACTAAGCTACTGTTATGTATCCCTTCATTTCATTCGTTCCTGCTGCGTCTTGGCCTATTGTTTTCTTCCAGGAGAGGGCAAGCTAGATGACACAGAGTTTGTCATTGACGTGGCTCTGGATCAAAAGCTGCGTGCGGAGGCGGATGAGCAAGTCACAAACTCACGCACACAGATTGTCTTTGAATTGGAGCATTCTCAGGTGTGTGGGTGAGGGTGGGTAAACGGTGGGAGTGGGTGGGTGCCTGTGTGTATACATTTGACAGTGCGATTGTGTACACACCTGCAAATTTAATATGCCAGATTTTGGGTGGGTTGCTGTCCTTCAGGCATTGCATCAATGCGATAGATCTGTCAGGTGGATGCCAATTTCATGTCATGAGATTGCCAGGTCTCTGCAAGAAGGTGGCTTGAGGACAGAACAAGTACACATGATACAGTTGCTCCATGATTAGGATGCAAGCCCTACCTTGAACTCAAACAGTTTGATTTCATGTAAGTTGCAGTCTATTGTTTGCTAATCAAGCCGCTTTAGCTGTCCCAGTTTTGTGATGCTCGGTAATTGAGTGGCTCCTTTCTCTCAACTATGTGAAATTCACACGCCCAACATAAACTGGCTGCGTAGTTTGATCTTGGCTTCTGCAGCTTTAAGTGCACACAATTACTTTTGGCATATCCTAGGGTTGGCCGAAACCATATATATATATACGGTTTATGTACGGCATTTTTGGCTGGGAAATCACCAAATGTACGGTCATATACGGTGTATATGTACGGTTCTGGCCAACCCTACATATCCCTGTTAAGGCATGTCGTATTCACTCCCCTGGCGGATCGTCTGCAAGTGACCTAAAGGATGACTGACTACTAGTAGGACCAATGCCTGTATCCGGATGTTTCCATAGCGCAATGCACACCGTTCTTGTCTTCACGGGTCACCTTCTTTCAGATCAGGCCTTTACTAAGATACCAGATTTTCTCCCAGTCAAATGTACTTTGTTTTGGCTTTCAAATGTCACCTATGTCAAGATCACAGCCTTCACCAAAGTTTCAATTTGGCTGTCGTTGAAAGCACATCGTTCTCATCTTTGCAGGTCACCTACATCCAAGTTACGGCCTTCACCAAGTCATCAATGTAGCTGTCGTTAAAAGCACATCATTCTCATCTTTTCAGGTCATCTACAGCCGGATCATGGCCTTCACTAAATCATCCACCGAGGAGCAGGGGCAGCAAGTGCTGTCTTTGCCGGAGTACAAGTTCATTTCTGTGCTTTCAGGTAATTGTGTGTGTGTGTTTGTGTGCATGTGCGCATGTGTGTATTTGTGTGCGTGTGTGTGCAGGTGCATGTCCTCAGGTGGATGTGCAAGCTGATAGCAGGTTCAAATTTGCACTCGTAAGCGGCTGATCAGGGTTGCTTTTACAACTAATTTCCATCTAAACTCTTTCGGTGGTCCTCATCCAGCGGCTGGATTCCAGCCCCTTTGTTTAATTTGCACACAGACACATGCGCACTCACATATGCAGGTTGTGTACACATGAGCACCATCAATTTGTATGCAACAGTGCGCATGCTTGAGCGTGCAGCGATGCTGTCCTCATTCCACACAGACAAATGCGCATGAACACTCGGTACACACTGAGCACACGTTCTAATGGACATGCACGCTTGATGCGCACTCTAATGTGCATGCACACTCATTGAACGCTCACCTTTATGCGTAAGTACACTCGCTACAACTCTAATGCGCATGCACACCCATTGAACGCTCACCCTTATGCGCAAGCACACTCGCTACAACTCTAATGCGCAGGCACACTCATTGAACACTCACCCTTATGCGCAAGCACACTCGCTACAACTCTAATGCACATGCACACATGATACGCATTCTAATGTGCATGCATTGTTGGTTACACTACAGTGCTTGCTCTCACACACACACACACACGTACCAAGGTACGCACTCTACTGCACATGCACACTCATTGCACACTCAGCAGCACACTTAGCACACAAACTCTTCCATGCATGTGCAACTGCAGCGGACGACGCAAAGCGCTGGAAGGATGTGGGGCTAGTGGTCAAGGTACCTGGCGTGTCTTCCTACTCCATCAAGAAGCTAGGAGTGACTGACACAGACAAGCTGCGCAAGGTATGCAGGAGGAGAATACATTACGCTGATAAGCTGCGCAGGGTGGACGAGGAGGTGAGCATGATGCTGATTGACACAAGAGGTGTAAGAGGGGTAAAATTGAGACTGACTCTGCACGGTGAAGAGGAGGGTGTTATAGCAATAAGGGGGCGGCAGTGATCATGGCAGTGCTTGTGGTGCTTGTGGTGCTGCTGCTGCTGCTGCTGCGGTGTGTCCTGTGTGCAGGGATGGTTAATACGACTTACTGTACCATACAAATTTCGTATTTTACATCGCATGTATAGTATCGAACGTCTCTGAGAATCGTATTACCCATCCCTGGTCCTGTACGATGCAGTTTGATACACTTCAATTAATTGCGAAAGTTTTTTTAATGGCCATTTCCCCTCCCTTGCTGCTGTACCCTGCTCTGTCGTGGGAGATTTGGTGGAGCACAGAGTTGAGATGTGGGCTTATGCATGCGTTTAGAGTGAATGTAAAGGATTCGCACTCCACAGGTATTGAGGTAAACCTGATGTGTATACCTGGCAACCTTCATTGTGCTCTTTCTTGAAGGCAAACCTTAATAATGGGTGTTTGCTTTCAGAATAAAAGTATCTACTTTTTACAAAGCGGTCTCAGAATCCACCTCCTCCTTGGGGAGGATTGTTAAATCGCTTGACCATGCTGTCGCTTGTCATGCTGTGTGCCAACCATTCACAAATTTATGCACCATTTGCTGCCATCTCCATGTCCACCGTGCACTTCCCAAGCACAAATGTGCAAATGTGCAAAAAGAATTGTCATGCTGTGTGCCAAACATTCACAAACGTATGCACCACTTGCTGCCATCTCCATGGCCACCGTGCACTCCCCAAGCACAATTGTGCAAAAAGAAAATCCACGTATGCCCGAATGCATATGGGAGTACGCAAGCACACAGCCCGTAAAACCAACTTTACTGTGTAAGACCAACTTTACTGTGTAAAACCGACTTTGCTGTGTAAGACCAACTTTACTGTCCCCATCACAGGTGGCTTTCTTGCGCCGAGTGGAGCAGGAGGAGTGGGAGGGTAGAGAGCTAGCAGACAGAGGCAGTGTGGCTCACGTAAGGCGTTGGAAGGGCTCCCTTGGTGGTGAGGAACCACAAGGTGTGTGGGTTTGGACGATGCAGGGGTAAAAGAATGAAAAAGCAAGAAATGGCAATTGGGGGGACAAATGGCAATTGGGGGCACTAAACTTCTCACTATCCAGTGGAAGAAGGACGACAAGATGGTGGGCTTGGATTGTGTTTGGGTGACGGAAGGAGAAGGTAAATGGTGCGGCATTGTGGGCATTGACAACTCGCTACTAAGCAATGGAAGGAGGACGACAAGATGTGTGGGTTTTGATTGTGTTTGGGTGACGGAAGGAGAAGGCAAATGATGCGGCGTTGTGGGGATTGACAACTTGCTACTAAGCAATGGAAGGAGGACGACAAGATGTGTGGATTTGGATTGTGTTTGGGTGATGGAAGGAGAAGGCAAATGATGCGGTGTTGGGGGGATCAACAACTCGCTACTAAGCAGTGGAAGGAGGACGACGAGATGTGTGGGTTTGGATTGTGTTTGGGTGATGGAAGGAGAAGGCAAATGATGCGGCGTTGTGGGGATTGACAACTCGCTACTAAGCAATGGAAGGAGGACGACAAGATGTGGGTTTTGATATTGTTTGGGTGATGGAAGGAGAAGGCAAATGATGCGGTGTTGGGGGGATTGACAACTTGCTACTAAGCAATGGAAGGAGGACGACAAGATGTGAGGGTTTGGATTGTGTTTGGGTGATGGAAGGAGAAGGCAAATGATGCGGTGTTGGGGGGATTGACAACTCGCTACTAAGCAGTGGAAGGAGGACGACGAGATGTGTGGGTTTGGAGGATGCGGGGTCGTGGGAGGGGAAGAAAATGATGTGGCATATGTGCGATATTGAGGGGGCTCCTTATGCAGCAAGAATGATGACATGTTGTGTGGGTTTGGACGATGTTGGGATCATGGAAGAAGAAGATTATGTTGTGGCACTCGTGTGATGTTGGAGGTCTCTCTCTCTCTCTTTCTCTCTCTCTTTCTCTAGACAGTAAGGAATTGAAAGGGGAGCCTTCAACAATGTTTATAATTTAATGGCGTATGTTCTTGCTGCATTCTAGCAGAATGCAGTGGCTAGTGCGAAGGGTGATTGCTTGGCTAACAACGAGGGCACGTGCAAGATCTCGTCTATCAGGGGAGGAGCATAGGGTATTTGGCAACAAAGGGTGCAACTCTGTTCACGTTCAGCTGTCCTTCAAAGCCTCTGTCTTGCTTTGAGTTCAAATCTCACGTGCAAGCAAAAACACACAAGTGTGCACACTCACAAACACACACTCACAGACACACACGCACATACACACGCACACACATGCACAAACCAATACACAAGTTAACACACAAGAGCATCGCTTTTGAAATTTTATGACTGCAGGTCAAGCACAGAATCTTGACAACCAGGAAAGCACCAACGGGACTCTGCCAGAGGCTCAGCTAGGTCTCCAGGGAGATGGGGCAATAGCAGGAGGGAAAGGTGTGTGTGTGCATGTGCCTGTGTGTGTATGCTCACAGGGAACCTTGTGTGTGTGGTGGGGGGGGCGTGATTGCGTCCAGTAGACGAGGAGACAGTAAGGAAAGGTAGGTATATGTGTGCATTTGTATGTTTTATGTGTGTGTGTGTGTGTGTGTGTGTGTGTTGCTCGCACATACGTTGTCTAACAGCAGATACACACTAAATAAGCTCGGGTTAAAGGCACATGTTCCAAAAACACGCGCGGATGCAATGCTCACGCATGCCACCATATAGTGCCCTTGTGGCCTTAATGGTCTTAAGTCTGTATAGCAGAAGATGTGCATAGGATTTTGTAACAGAAAGACTTACCCCTGACGATAGCCTGCTCCACCTTCACGCTCGTGGCTGCAATGCGATGCAATGTGTGAATTTACAACGGTTGCAGATGAGGATGGTCAAGGCCTGAACGGCAGGCTGCTGCATGATACGAGATCCATGGCCAGTGCTAGTGAGGCAGGGGACCTCCTATCTGCACGTGGAGAACGAGAGGTGGGGGGGATTAGAAGGTTTTATTGAAGGAAAGGCAGATTAGGTAGTACAGGATTCCTGGCTAGTGCTGGTGAGGCTGGAGACTTCCTATCTGCATGTGGTGGACGAGAAGTAAGCGTGCATAGAGCTGGACTGGCTAAGGGGGCAGGAAAAGGTAGCTGGAGATTTAGCAATGCAGGGGTCTCCCGTGTGCACTTAGGATCAAGTGGTATGAAGAAGGTCAAACTGGGTTGATAAAAAGAGTTGCAGGGAGTGTTTTTCAAGCAAGTGATGGTGAGGAGGAAGGAAAAGAGGAAGGACTATCTTTTTGGGGGAATTACCAGCAAAATTGGTCAAAAGAATAGTAGGGGCTTCCCATCAAAGAACGCAAGCTCGCAAAGTACTTGCAGCTCAGGGTTGTTACTCCTGTGCATAGCTCTCTCACACATACACACACACGTGCTCACACACACACGCGCACGTTACACCTGTGCATACCCTTTACACACACACACACATACACACACGCACACACCTGAAGAGAGGGAGAATGCGTACAGCATACATGTACACTTACGCACACACACACGCACACACACACGCACACACACACACACGCACACACACATACACACACGCCAAAACACACACGCAAGCAGGCTCCGTTGGATGCTAGTGAGTTGCTGGGTTGCGATATCTACAACGGTCGATGCAAGCTGCTGTATTCAGATCTGCAACTGCACGCACCTACACGCAAAGCAGCGCAAGCTGTCCTGCTTCAGGTGAGGTTGCTTGCTCTTGTGTGTGCACCGTGAAAGGACTGTGATCTTGTTATGCTTGTGTTAATAATTCAATGTGTGTGTGTGTGCGTGTGTGTGTGTGTGTCAAAGACAGCGGCTCTAACAAAGTTGAGCAACAATTAAATTGGTTGCTTGTTCTTTATAGTATCAAATCAAACCAAATACCTATATACCCTGTATATACATGTAGTTCTGGCCAACCCTATTCATGACGTTTGCAGACAGACGTGTTTATTACACAATCCTGGGTAGGCAATGCAATAATGCAATCCTGCCCAGTGTGACATGGGCTGTTGTGCCGTTGATGCATGCATGCACACTTTTTCATCATTCGATGCACGTACTGCATGGACAAGTGTCAATCGACAAAGACAGTGGTCATGCATACAGCTTTTCCTCCTGTGCTAATGCACAAAATATGTCAGTGATGACAGTGTTGATGCATGCCTTTCTCACAACCCTTCAGGAGGAGATACGGTGCCTGCAGCAGGAATTCAACACTCAATTTGCAAAGCTGCGGCAGCTGAAGCACCAGGAGCTTGAGCGCTTGAATGACAAGTGCAAAAGGGTAGAGGCCATACAAAAGGTGTGTATGGTTTATGGGTTAGAAACTGTCCCTATCTAAGTTCCTACATAAACAGATTAATGAGGAGCGCCTGAATGACAAGTGCAAAAGGGTAGAGGCCATACAAAAGGTGTGAATGGTTTATGGGTTAGAAACTGTCCCTATCTAAGTTCCTACCTAAACAGATTAATAAGGAGCGCCTGAATGACAAGTGCAGAAGGGTAGAGGCCATACA
>Ga0307974_1002506_pt1 | contig 13038 bp, 21 predicted proteins | sample OrgLakmetagen784_FD_201812 | JGI IMG/M metagenome (GOLD analysis project Ga0307974, IMG submission 201812) | Saline water microbial communities from Organic Lake, Antarctica - #784 | ecosystem: Environmental > Aquatic > Non-marine Saline and Alkaline > Saline | place: Antarctica: Organic Lake... | reverse complement strand
CATCAGCATCAGCATCAGCATCAGCATCAGCATCAGCATCAGCATCAGCATCAGCATCAGCATCAGCATCAGCAGCAGCAGCAGAAGCAGCACATACACCCACACCCACGTAGCCACCACTCATACCCATTGAGGAGCGAACACCCCACGTATTTTGTTTGGAAGCCACCAAGGAGCAGTGACACACACAGCCACAGCAGCAGCAGCAGCAGCACACATGCCCACACCCACCTGGCCACCACTCATATCCATTAAAACATCCCGTGTATTTTGTTTGGAAGCCACCAAGGAGCAGTGACACACACAACAGCGGCAGCAGCAGCAGCAGCAGCAGCACACATGCCCACACCCACCTGGCCACCACTCAAGTCCAGCGAGGAGGTCAGGGACAGCGTGACGTTCACAGACACCATGCCAATGCTGAGCTCCTCTATGAAGAACCAGCTACTGCTCTGGCCGCGCATCACGTTGAGCTCCTGGTCCTCTTTGGCCATCAACCACTGTGTGTGTGTGAGTGTGTGAGTGTGTGTGCGCGTGTTTAATTAAGTTTGCGGGTGGGCTTGCATGCGTATTTGTGTGGTTGGTGTGCGGGAGCGTATGTGTGCATTTGTGTGTATATACATGTATAAACAGGCTCGTACGTGTGTGTGTGAATGTGTGTTTGTGTGTGCGAGTAACTCGCACGTATGACCGAGTCTGGCAGTCTGGTATGCCCCAACACTATACTAAAGAAAGAAACAGCGAGAGTGACTGCATTGCATTATGTTCAGCACACGGTTATTGGCTGCCTGCCCTGCAAGTAGGGAGATTGTCCAGGACAGTAGACACCCACCCACCACACATTCCAAGATCTCCTGCCAAAAGTGCGGTGTATCAACATTCACAACTTACGGCCAACCTTGCTTGTGTTGAGGCAATTTGTCATAAAACGTGCGTGATCATGCGCACACAGGGATGCAAGGCACCTACTTTTTGCATCCACACGCATGCATGCACGGCCATCTGCATCTACACACACACTCACACACACATACACATGCAACCCCCCCCCCCCCTCCCTCAAGCTTTCACACCTGCAGTGCCCTGTCTCTGCTGTCCGCCTACGACCATCTACATCCACACACACTCACACACACACACACACACGCAAACATACCCCCCTCCCTCAAGCTTTCACACCTGCAGCGCACTGTCTCTGCTGTCCGCCTACGACCATCTACATCCACACACACACTCACACTCACACACACACACACACACACACACACACACACGCAAACACACACACCCTCCCTCAAGCTTTCACACCTGCAGCGCACTGTCTCTGCTGTCCGCCTTGCTGAGCATGTTGCGATTGCTGCTGCCTCCACGTGCGTGACGCTCCCTGCGAGTCATTGTGGATGACACGTGAACGATATGAGCGTGGGCGACACACAATGTATGAGCAGTATCTTTTTACAAGTGTGTGTGGGTAGGGATGAGAATGATTTCTTATCACATGTAGATGCATGCGTGTCTCCACTTGTTATATGTTGGGGTGCACGTGCGTATGTGTGTGTGTATGTGTGTGTGTATGTGTGTGTGTGTGTTTCTACCCAATTTGTTCTGGGTGCTGCTATGTAGGCTGCGACGAGCAACAACACAAAGGCAAATGCCAGTAATATGAGGAGCAGGTGTATAAAGTATGTATGGGTTACGTGGGTTTAGGGGTTAAAAAACGTAGGTGTACGTGTACATGTGTGTATGTGTGTGTGCGTGTGTGTACATGTGCATGTGTGGAGGTGTGTGTGTGTGCGCATGAGGGTGCATGTGTGATTATGTGTGTGTGTGCGCGTGTGTGTGTGTGTGTGTGCTCACCTTTGCCATTCAGATTGCCCTTGCGCTGCTCTGCCTCTGACGGCTGCATCAGCTGCCTTAGGAGAGGACATCGCAGCAACTGTGAAGTATTTTGTGTGTACAAGGTGTGTGTGTGTGTACATGTATGTGTCTGTGTATGCGCTGCACTCAGTACATGTATGTGTCTGTGTATGCACTGCACTCAGTACATGTATGTGTCTGTGTATGTGCTGCACTCAGCTCAGGTATCTGTGAGTGTGTGTGTGTGTGTTTGTGTGTGTATTTGTGTGTGTGTGCGTGTGTGTGTGTGTGTGTGTGTGTGTGTGCTCCCTTGTGGATGACATTGCACCAACTGAATTAAAAGGGACTATTTAAACGTACTAAGCTGCTTTGCTCTTACCTGTTTACATTATGAAACTAAATACATTACCGCAACAGCAGCCAGAACCTGGGTGAGCCTACTCCAGTATTCTGTCACTATCCATACTACTGGCACTATCCATACGGCAATACACATCTGAAGGTTTTTAACACGCATTCATACTGTGATGCACATCTAAAGGTAAAAACGCAACCACAATTCGATGCACATCTAAAGGTAAGCACGCAATCATAAATTGTGTCCCTGCTTTAAACTCACGGCATCCTCTGTCACAAAATACACCCACCCACCCACCCACAAACACACCTGGTGCATTGCCCATTGACTTAGCGCTGGGGAGGTGGTGTAGGTTGCGATCACCACGCGAGGATGGGCCAAAGGGCTGGTTCAGCTGCGTGGAGTGTAGGCCCTGAATGCGTGTGGCGTGGGCACAGGCAGGCATGTGTTTACACATGTGTGTGTGTGTGTTCATGTGTGTGTGTTTATGTGTGTGTGTGTGTGTGTGTGTGTGTGTGTGTGTGTGTGTGTGTGTGTTGTGTTTGTGTGCGTGCGCGCTTACTTGTGAAAGTAAAATACTGCAACCTATCATACAGTCGCAGGATTTTACTATGGCCAACGTGCTCAATCAAATGTTACGCCCACATCACCCAACCCTCATGCATCCCCCAATGGGCCCTTATGCAAACACCCACACCCACACCCACCCACACCCACCCACACACCCACACATGTCCTCACCTTACCACCCCGTTCCTTCGCTTGTGCACATCAGCACCCCCACCCCCCACTGCACCTGCACTCTCAATTCCATGCACACTACACTCTGTCTGTTTCTTCCTCCCTTCTTTCTTCTCTCCCTCTCCATCCTACTTCTTTCTTTACATCCTCCTGTTGCACACTCAAGCCCACCTGCATCTTCTCCATCTCCTCCTGCCACTGTGCGTCCTGGTGCACGTCTGCCATAGGTAAACTCTGAACAAACACGTACACCGCCTGTGTGCGAAAAAAAGACATAGGTAAACTCTGAACAAGCACGTACACCGCCTGTGTGCGAAAAAAAGACACCGCACATCTGATCAAGACAGATACAGGCACTGCACGTCTGATCAAGGCAGGCAGACTAACACTGCAGCTGCTTGCAGTATGCCGGGGAGCAGACAACGGGGGCAAATCTGGAGTATGGCTGCATGCTGTGTGTGTATGTGTGTGTGTATGTTTGGGTGTATATGCGTGCGTTTGTTAGTGTGTGTTGGTGTGTGTATGAGTCATATATACGTGTGTGTATGTGTGTATATATACGTGTATGTGTGTGTGTGTTGCGTGTGTGTATGTTTGAGTATATGGGTGCGTGTGTGTGTGCTCTTGTGTGTGTGCGTGTGTGCATTACATGCACGCGGCATCACCTCAAGGAAACGCTGGTCTGACACAAAGTCCACCGGCCCCACATCCACCACCAGCTTCTTGAAGGACAGAATGGTGGCACCAGACACGGCACCTGTTTGCACGCGATTGTGTGAATTTGTGCATACATGTATGTGTACATATGCATGTGTATTCATTATTCATACATGCTGTTGTATGTGCTTGCGTTTATGAATGCTGGAAATCGTGAGGATCCATCCCCCCTCCCCCACGCACACCGTGTATGACTGTGCATGTCACCATGGGACCATTGCTACATGCTCCACGCACAATACGCTGTCCATATGAGTATGCACATTTTTAATGTATGCACATTCTAGCCATCCCTGCATGTCAGCCTCCCCCAAAATTGACGACTCACACATATGCATACACACATACACACACGCTCACTCAAACGCATACACACACATGCGCGCACGCACGCACACAGAGATACACACATGCACACACACACACCTGTGGTGCTGCTGGGCTCCTCTGGCTCCAAATCCTCCTCCGCGACCGAGTCCAGCAGACGCTTGCCCCCTGTATTCACAGGCGTGTGTGTGTATGTGTGTGTGCGCGTGTGTGTGTGTATGTGTGAACACGTCGGAGCGTGTAAGTGCGTGCTGTGTGTGTGTTAGTTTGTATGTGTGTACGTATGTGTGCGCGCGTGTGTAGCTATGTGTGTGTGCGTGCGTCTGCCTGTGTGTCTGTGTCTGCTTGTGTCAGTGGGGTATAATGTGTGCAAAAGTACATGAGCATTTGTGGTAGTGCACCCAGGAGGCATACAGTCATAGGGCAGCTGCAGGTTCTTTAGCAATGCGCACGCACAAGCAAAGCAGCATTTCTTCATGAGCCTTGTGGACGTTAAAAGCGACCAGAGCACACACACACACACGCACACACACTTGCACGCAAATACACACACACACACACACACACACTTGCACGCAAATACACACACAACCAAGCACACACACACACAAACACAACACCCTAAGCCCTCAGCTGACTTGCCTTTGCCTTTGCCTTTGCCCTTCTCCTCTGCCTCGTCCTCCTCGGGCATCGACGCAAAGCCCACCACCTGAAAACAGACACCACATATTTAGGGTTAACCTGTTCTATATATTGCATTTAGAAGCACATAGCTCTGTGAGATGCGCAGCCCAGAAATTTCTGTCCACTTCCATCCACAACAGCTCACACTTATGAAGCACAAAGCTCCGTGAGATGCGCAGCCCAGAAACATTGTCCACTCCCATCCACAACAGCGCACACTTATAAAGCACCAAGCTCTGTGAGATGCGCAGCCCAGAAAAACTGTCCACTCCCATCCACAACAGCTCACACTTTTGAAGCACAAAGCTCTGTTAAATGCAGAGCCCAGAGACCATGCTGCCCACCGTCCATGCCGAACCTTGCTGGCCCCTCCCATCCATAAATAACAAGACTATTTACCCACCAGTCGCCAGAAAGCCTGCAGCATTTGCCACAGCCACACACGTACATGCAATATACGGTATATTATAAACCCCTTCCAACAGCAACAGCCATCACGCACGCACGCACACACACACACACACACACACACTCACACACTCACACGCTCACACGCTCACACGCTCACACGCTCACACGCTCACACGCTCACACACACATACACAAACACGCTCACACGCACACACTCACGCACACGCGTTCACACACCCTGCGTGTCTTCACTGCCCGATCCGGCCGTCGTGAGCGTGCAGCTGCCGCGGCAATGGCATTGATCTCTGCATCAGTCCCCCCCCCTCCGCTGCCACTACTTCTGCGCTTTCCAGAGGCGTGTGCGCTGGTGCGCCGTTCTGAGGAGCGCCGGTCACCAAAGCGATGCAACTCCCTGCTGGCGCCGCTGTCGTGCTGATGGTCAGCGGTTGAGTCTTCTTTGTTGGCTGGAGGGATGATAAGGGTGGAGCGGCGGCGAGTGGAGGCGGTGGTGGCTGGGTAGGAGACCTGTGGTGTTGAAGTTGGGGGTTTGGTGTGCGTGCGTGTGTTTGTGAAAGCAAAGGAGTCTGTGTGCAATTGTGTGTGTGAGTGTGTGTGTGTGTGTTTGTGTGTGTGTGTGTTTGTGTGTGTGTGTTTGTGTGTGTGTGTGTGAAAGTGTGTGCGTGCGTGTGTAGGTTAGGAAGTTGCCTGACTGCACGTGATCAATCGTGTGGACCAAACTGCGGCGTAAGAATACGAGCAACTGCAATCCTCGGGTAAGTGAAATGCACAAATGGCAAGGATGGAGCGCTTTCATGCCTGCACAAATAAAAAAACACGTACACATAAAACACGCACACTCACACATACGCGCGTGCACACACTCACATACATACTCACATGTGTTTGCAGCCCAGCTGACGTTGACGCCTCTTCTCCTGTTGGTGCCATTGACGCTGCTGCTGCTGCTGCTGCTGCTGCTGCAATGCCATCGCCTTTTGCCCGCTCTGCTCGCAGCCTTTCTAAGGCCTGGGTCTGTCGCGAAGGCGGGGGAGGGCCCTACAAGACAATTGATGCAGGAGAGGCCTATTGTGTGCGTTTGAGTGTGTGTATGAGTGTATGTGTGTGCGTAACACATACGATACAACAAGTCCGTGCAAGCGCACACCTTCGTTTTGGGAAGAGCCTTAGCTGGCAGTAATCCTGCCACTCGATGATCAACTGTGGAACAGGCATGCACTCACACACCCAAGCGTGCACACAAGCACGCACACACACACCCACACTCACACACCCACACCACATGAGCACACAACACGTCTCCACCTTAGTGGCTTGCTTGCTGCCCTCGTTTTCGCTGGCTGTGGTCCCACCACCCACAGCCCCATCACTGCCAGAGTGGGCGGCGGCTTTGGTGGCGCTCCGACGCACACGGCGGGACACTGACGGATCGGATTTGGTGTGGAACTTGTCCTGCGTGTTAAGAGTGTATCGGAGTTAGTAACGCAAATGGAGTTGATACTGCAGTGGGATGAATCAGTGTTGATCACGTGCGTGCGTGCTATCACACGCGTGCACTCGTCCTGAGTGTCAAGAGAGTATTGCAGTCATTAATGCAAAGGGATTCGATTATTTAGCGGGGTCAGTGGGGTCAGTTTTGGAAACATGTGAGCTATCACATGCATATACTTGTCCTGTGTGTGGGGTACGTCGGAGGGGGTCAGTGTTGGACACGTGCGTGCGTGCTATCACACGCGCTAACTTGTCCTGTGTGTTAAGAGTGTGTTGGACACGTGCGTGCGTGCTATCACACGCATTTACTTGTCCTGTGTGTAAAGAGTGTGTTGGACACGTGCGTGCGTGTTATCACACGCATTTACTTGTCCTGTGTGTTAAGAGTGTGTTGGACACGTGCGTGCGTGCTATCACACGCATTTACTTGTCCTGTGTGTTAAGAGTGTGTTGGACACGTGCGTGCGTGTTATCACACGCGTTTACTTGTCTGTGTGTTAAGAGTGTGTTGGACACGTGCGTGCGTGCTATCACACGCATTGACTTGTCCTGTGTGACTGGGGGGGTCAGTGTAGGAGGGTGTGTTGGAGGGGGTCAGTGTTGGACACATGCGTACCATCACACGCGATCATTTATCCTGTGTGTCAAGAGTGTGTTAAGAGGGTCGTTGTTCACTGCCTGTGTAATTTTCCTCTTCTTTAGTTTTCCAATGGCCTCAGTTTGGACACATGTGTGTTATGGCACACAAACAGACGCGCACACATACACACACACACATCAGCCGTATACGCCATGATACAATGGATCAAGGTCTGGCAGATGTGAGAAATATTACGAGCAGGTGCATAAGGTACATTGGTGTACAGGTCAACATTTTACTCAGACCCAAACACGCACACGCACATGCACATGCACGCACACCCACCCACCCTCACCCACAAGAAATGCTCGCACACAGACACACATGCGCACGCACGCACACACACACAAGCTCACGCACACACGCACACACTCACACATACACACACGCACGCACACACACAAGCAATGAACACACCGCGCCGGCTGTATGGGGTACACCCCTTGAATCCAGAAGCCTCTGCTGTGCCGGACCCTGAGAGTCTGCCTTTTTCCTCACACTTTGTTTCAGCTGCCGCTGCTGCTGCTGCTGGGCCTGGATTTGTTGCTGCTGCGCAGATGAATGGAGACGTGTGTGTGAATGTGTATGTGTACGTGTGCATATGTATTTGTGTGTGTGCATGTGCGTGTGTTTTTAATGTGTGAAAGAGAGAGATTGCATACTCTATCTATGGACTCGTACAGATTGAACATGCAAACCTGTAGGCAGATATGTGGCAGCATATGAAAATGAGTGCGTGCATATGTTTACAACAATCCCTGTGGCTGTGCTTGTTGAGGTGTGGCTGCACAGCCTCTGCACAATGCACGATGCTGAAGGCACATGCACTTATGCGTTATGATCATAATATCATATGACACCCACTTGCACATTGTGTGTGGTAGTGTACCTGTGGCTGTGCCCTCTGTGGTGTGGCAGCATCGCTTACTCAATTTTTGCGGATGAAGTGTGTGCTTACATGCTCTCGCAAAGTGCAAGTTGCAATGGTGGCAGCATCGCTTACTCAATGTTTGCGGATGAAGTGTGTGTGCTTACATGCCCTCGCAAAGTGCAAGTTGCAATGGTGCGTGGTAGTGTACCTGTGGCTGTGCCCATTGTGGCGTGGCTGCGTAGCTGCGCACGATGTGGAGAGACATGAGAGGGCGGTCCTTGGCACTGCTAATGGTACGTAGGAGGGACTGGTGGTTGAGGCGCATGCTCTCCATGCGGCCAGCATCGGGAATGTACCTGTGCGGGTATTATTTTGTGGGTGTGCGCATGCGTGTGTGTGTGTGTGTGTGTGTGTGTGTGTGTGTGTGTGTGCGTGCGCGTGGATGTATGTGTGCTCGCGTGTGTTAACGTGTCGGAGTGCATAAGAGCAAGTGTGTACATGAAAACTGAGTGACTGCGTGCCACTCCAAACGAATGATATAAAACATGTGCATGCGCACGCGTGTGTGTGTGTATGTGTGTGTGTGTGTGCGCGTGTGTGTGTATGCGTGTATATGCATTTGTCTGTTGTGTGCAACCTACACCCTAGAGTGCAGGTTCAAAAAAAGCAACAATCATTGTAGGCTTGGCTAACGACCAGTACATCACGCACTGCCATTTACATACATACGCACACACACACATAAACACACATGCTTCTGGAATTGCAAGCATGTTGCTATAAACCTTCTGCTCATCCTGGTCGTCCTGATCGTGACATCTGTGGGAAGCAGCACATGCAAGCACACATGCAAACACACAGGCACCCAGCACTGCAAGCACGGACACAACACACACACCAACACACACATGAAGACACGTACACACTACACACAAACACCTTCTGCCCAGCCTGTTTGCCCCGCTGGTGACATCGGTGGGAGACAGCACCACAGGGCGCAGGGTCTCTAACATCTGGTTGTCCAACTGGAAGCAGTCCACCGACATGGCCACCTACACACAAGGAGATACACACAAGGAGTGTGAAGCTAGCAAACAATAGTGATGGGTCTCGCGCACCCTGAGCTGCCAAATGTCATGCATGCCTCAGTCTTTGTGTACTCCCCTTCCCTCCCCCCTGACCCCTCGCAAGCTGCCAACTCCCTTGCCAAACACACTCACACACACAGGCTGTGCTATTTGATAAAGACTGGCACAGGGCAAAGGAGAATGAAACGAAACGCAGGCAGTGTGACCACGATAACGAAACGATAACGAAACGAAACGCAGGCAGTGTGAGGCACCCCCCACGATAATAAAGGAAAAGGAGCCACTTCGGCACCGGGAACCGTAATTATCCTCCTCCTCCTCCTCCCACACTGTAATTCAGGTGAGCAGATCACAACATACGGACCCTTTCTCTGCTGCGCACCTGCAGCTCCCTCGCGGTGCGTAGCATGCTGGCACGTACGCGCTGCACCGTGAAGTTGAGTAGCTCGTACACAGAGCTCTTTGCACACAGGCCCACGCCTGCTAGGTCCAGGGTGAGGCCCAAACGAATGCCACTGGCAGGGGGCTTGGTGATCTGTGCGTGAGTGTATGGGTTTGTGTGTGTGTTTGTGAGTGTGGGTGCGTTTGTGTGTGTGTATATGTCTGTGTGTGTATGCGTGTGTGTGTGTGTGTGTGTGAGTACGTGAGTGTGTGTGTGTGTGTGTGTGCAATTGTGTGTTTGCATGTGTGCAAGAGAGAGTGTGTTTTGTGTGTGACAGAGCACAGCCCTGCTTGTTTTCAACGACCTTCTGCAGGTCACTGTATGCTTAGTTACATTGACAGCAGCCATGCACTGTGTGGGTTCTCCAAAAGCTCTGTCCCTGTGTGACAGCCACTTTCGTACACTGACGCAGTGTGACCATGGCAGTGATGAACGAACATGGGCACACAGGGTTGCTGCACGGTTCTGGCCAAATTCCAGCCTCCCAAACCCTCTCAAAGCAAACAAACAAGAGAGCTAATAGCATGTGAGTACACGGATAAAAGTAAACCCTCTAAGAGTATATGAACTACAAATTGCAAACCCATTTAGAGAAACAAACCAGAGGTTGCAATCCCTCTGAAGGTATGCAAACCAGAGGTTGTAAACCCTCTAAATGTATACGAACTATGGAGTGTAAACCCAACGCTCACCTGCAACCGCAGCATGACAGCCACGGCAGCTTTAGGGCCATCAGGACCAAAAGCGCCAGCAGCACTGTTGCCTCGATTCCTGCGCCTATGGAGCCTGTTTGTGGTGTGGTGGTGGTGGTGGTGTGTGTGTGTGTGTTTGTGTGTGTGTGTGTGTGTGTGTGTGTGTGTGTGTGTGTGTGTGTGTGTGTCTGTGCATGCGTGTGATAATGTGTGTGTGTACACATTACGTGTGTTAGTGCATCAGCATGACGCTCATACAACCAATTGTTTGCAAGCACACAGGCACGTGAGAATGCAGGGCTTGAATTGCATGCACACACACATACACGCACACAAACATTCGCGCACACACACGCACACACACACATGCACACACCACACAAATTCACACAAGCATACCTGCTGCCATGCACTGCACTTGCGTGGACCAGCTGGCCGTTGCGCAGTTTCCACAGCGGCACCCACACATACGTAGGGTTTGCGCTGGGAATGGAGCCCACCAGCAGGTCCGTCTCTGCTAGGGTCACTGAGCGGGCGCGCAGCAGGCCTACTTTGTCTAGGACCTGCGCAGATTGTGTGTGTGTGTGAGGTTTGGTGTGCGATAATTTGTGCATTGGTGTAGAGGGAGTGGGGGCCACGTCATCAAAAAGCCTGCAGGACCAGCTCTTCTCTGAAAGGTAACATGGTTCCAACACATGCACGCATCTCTCGACCTTGCATTACCCGGATCCACACCTGGATTGCACTCCAACCATTTTGGACACTCACCATCAACCACAACACACACACGCAACACACACACCACAAAGATATACACACCTTGATGCACACCACGTTGCTGAGGGCCACACTTGGATTGCACTCCAACCATTTTGGACACTCACCAACAACCACAAAACACACGCACGGACACACGCAACACACACACCACAAAGATATACACATCTTGATGGACACCACGTTGCTGATATCCACACCTGGATTGCACTCCAACCATTTTGAGCATTCACCAACAACCACAAAACACACGCACAGACACACGCAACACACACACCACAAAGATATACACACCTTTATGGACACCACGTTGCTGAGGGCCACGTTCTCAAAGCGCTGCTTATTGCGTGCAAAACGAGGGTTGATGGCGGGGCTTTCGGCATCCACAGTGTGGGTGCGATCAAAGCAGGAGATGGCGACTTGCACGTTAGGCAGGGTGCGCTGCATGGGTGGCAGACACATAACACATTAGACATGTCATGGTAAACGTGTGGCGACGGTGGTGATGTGTGCGGTCAGATCAAATAACGATTGGCATTCGGGCAGGGTGCGCTGCATGGGCGGAAGGCAGTGTGTAGTAGCAGAAGCATGTAAAGTGTTCCAAATTTTGCTCTGGGACAATAAGGCAGTCTACACGCCTGGCGTGCTTGTGTACAAGCACACGCACCTGCAGGTTGTTGTTGGAGCCGCCCTGCATGCCCCCGAGCGTGGTGAGGATGTCTTGCTGCCAACCAGAGCGTGTGGACAGGTTGCGTACCTACAGAAAAAGTTACGAAATGAATGCATGCGATAAGGCAGGAGGTGTTGGACCACACACACCACACACACACACACACACGCACACACACCCCAGTGTGTGGGAACAAGTTGTACACTGTTCGCGGTCAAATGAAAAATTTGCGCCTAATCGGTTTATTGCGTCATGCGTTGCTGCTGAAGCAACGTGCGTACCAAAAAAAGCTTACAGCTTCACAGATACGCATACGTGTAATTTATGGCAGTCTTGGAAATCCATGGCGCACACACTATTTTTGAGTGTTTTTTAATACTCAACCAACCCAGCCTCACCTCCAACACACTGACATCCAGGTTCACAGAGCAGCTGTTCTCCTAATCCACTGCACGTTCACAGCACTTTCACACAAGTACACCACACAGCACAACCTCACCTCCAGCACACCGACGTCCAGGTTCACAAAGTAGCTGTTGCTGATTTGCTGCGCATTTACTGCAGGAAGGCTGTCCTCAATGTCACAGCTGTGCACGTCGCTGCCTGCCCTATCTTCATCCTCGTCGCCCAGGGGGGAGAGGATCTCCTCTGTACGTGTGTGTGTGTGTGTGTGTGTGTGTGTATGTGTGTGTGTATGTGTGTGCACGTGTGCACGTGTGCGCGTGCACAGGATCAGGTTGATATTTAAACGCTGTTCACCAATTCAAGACAAAAAAATGTGCGGACACCAAAGTCTGTCCAACCGACCTGCTGTGTGCGAGCATGAGCAAGCAATGACCTGCAATCCGCACGACTGCATTGTATTGAGATCAGTCACTCACACCCACACCCACACTAGCAACGATCTTCCTCCCCGCTCACTATTTTGTTTGCACCCTCGCCTTGTAATTTTTCCTTTGATGCGCACTGAATGACAGGGAGGCGCCCCAGTGCGCTGTGCACTGAGGCTGCAGGTGGGTGGGTGGTTTGGGGTGTGCGCACGTGTGATGAGGAGACTGCACCCCAAATTTCTCCTCACTCGCCCACTCGCCCACACTCCCAACCTTGTCACCCTGAACTCTGGAAAACCTACCTACCTGCCATGTTACCGCCATTTTACTCCCAACCACCTGTTCACACTTGTCAACCTGAATTTAGAACACCCACTTGCATCCTGGTCTCGCCCCCCCCCACCTGATCCAGCCTAGCCCCGCC
>Ga0307974_1002504_pt1 | contig 13042 bp, 13 predicted proteins | sample OrgLakmetagen784_FD_201812 | JGI IMG/M metagenome (GOLD analysis project Ga0307974, IMG submission 201812) | Saline water microbial communities from Organic Lake, Antarctica - #784 | ecosystem: Environmental > Aquatic > Non-marine Saline and Alkaline > Saline | place: Antarctica: Organic Lake... | reverse complement strand
CTACCACCCACACCAATTGTTTGCTCTCCCCCCCCTTGCCTGTAACCCAATCCCTCCTCCTCATCCTTTGCCAGTGCTGCGCTGTTGTCCTCATCTGCAGCTTGCCCTGGTTCTGATTTGCCCGGTCCTCTGGAGGAGGTGCCTGCTCCCTCAACAGCCACCTCCTCTACTCTACCCTGTACCCCATCCTCTTCTGCTTTCAGGCCAACTGGCTCATCAGCTGCTCCGATCTTCTCTTCTCCTCCTTCTCCCTCCTCCTTCCCTACGTATTCGGTGCCCAATTTCCCAAACATTTGCTCTGACGTGGATGCTTCGTCAAGACCTACTTCAGCAGCAGCAGCAGCAGCAGCATGAGTGTGTTTGTGTGTGTGTGTGTGTTTGTAAGAGAGTGAGTGAGTGCTTGTGTGTATACATGTATATGTGCACGTGTATGTGAGTTGCGAGTGTGCTTTTGAACGTGTCATGTGTGAGTGTGTGTGTATGTGTGTATGCACGTATGTGTGTGTGTGTGTGCGTGTGTGTGTGTGTGTGTGTGTGTGTGAGAGTGTGTGTGAGTGTGTGCGTGTGTGTGCGCGTGTGTGTACTTGTACTTGTATAGTGTACGTGTTATAAACGGGCCGGGGAATGCTGATCTGCCCCTACACACCTAAGAACACAAACGCGTTTTTGTAAACACTTGTGTGTCAGGAATAAACATGCTATAAGATGCAGAGACTTCAATTTCATAGGAGAGACTTAGACCCAACTTCGAACAACAAAATACGCACCCCTACTGGACACAAACAAACGCATGGAAATAAATGCTTACCTGCAACACCGTCCTCCCCCGGGGAACCCTGCATACCGTGGTTACACCGGCTAATTAGACGTACTATCGACGTCTTGAGTAGCCTACTTGCGGGTAGAAAGGTTGTTTATTTATTTATTTAATGTTATTTTCAACGTCAACTTCGTAAAAATTGGGTTTGTGTGGCAACGGTATGTAGGCTGGGGAATAGGGTGGATTGATATCTTCATGCGTCAAATCGTGGGCACTGGTGGCGCATCTCTTGTTGTCGACCAGTATCTTGAGAGGTTGAAATAATAACTATCTGCATGTGCGTGAACATACATATTGTAGACTAAAGGTGTGCAATGTTATAGGTGGTCTCTCACCTAAGAGCACACCGAGCGAGCGAGTTCGCTGGGGCAGGGAAACCAACAACACAGCTGGCAGTTCAGGGCCCCTCAGCCCCAGCCATTCGCGTGCTGATATTACAGATTACTCATTATAATATAATAAGCCTAGAACCCGGCAAATTTAGTGTTCATGAGGCAAGGACGAAAAACCATCAACTCAAATACTCTAACTGCAACCCATGCCAGACGTTGCAATAGGCAGGCAGGCAAGTGGTGAGTTCTGGAAAGATGCACTTGCATTTATGGGGAGGTGTGCAATTGCAAGCTTGCCTTCAGGTGCAGAGAGATGGATGCAGGTCTACCCTTACTTTAAGCGACTTCTGTGGCAGCTGTCATCTAAACAAGTTGCGACTATTGCATAGCCGGACACTAAGACCAGATCTTGCCAGAAGAGCCTCTGAGAGCGCGCTAAAACATTAACACACGAGAAACCCTATAAACCTGAAAAACAAAGCACGACCTGTCTTGCATAGCAATTCGAGGATCACCTGGAACACTTCCATCCCAAAACGAGAGAATTACCCATTATTTCCATGGCCAGACAGATGTCCAGACATTATGAGCTCCCCCTGCGGAAGTCTGTACAGGTAAAGGAGATTAATGTCCATGTCTGAGGTACAATCTACTTGGAACATTCGAAGAGTACCGGTATATGATTATATGCTACAATCTTTTACCTTCCATACATGCCCCTCTACTTATCTGTGGACAACTTGGCCTGCAGAGTCTTCTGTGCGACAGTCTGTCTGGCGTCCGAGTGGTCTTATTTATTTAGTATGGTTTTCTGCTTTTGGTTCTGGTCTTAAATGCCCAGAGTAGGACTCTGAACCTAGCAGGCAAGGATGCAAACCTGCTGGGAGTCTGGTCTGATCTAGTTTCCGGCAGCTCTGGGAATGAGTGTGCTGATGCCAAAGCAAATGCTCTGGACTGAAAGTGGTCAACTTACAGCAAAGCGAGATAGAGTACACTTCCGGATTAGGACAAGAACACTTGTATGGGTTGAGCCATACAGCATCCACTGTGTCAGACAAAGGAGAGAGAAAACTCAGAGAAAAGACTAAAACCAGTTGTCAGCAAAAAGGGTTTGAAAGACCGGTCATGACATTTACATCAACACTGATGCCCATTCTCATTTGTCCATCCACTGGCCAGAAAGGGTATAAAACCCCCTGCAACCCACCTATATTAGATAGATGCTCCTTATACCTGCCAATTATTACCTCTAGCAGAAAGGCTCTCCATTTTCTCAGATATCAATGCTGTAAAAGCAAGCATGCACGTTTAACAAATACTATGTTCTAAATTAAAACAGGTTTTAGACCATCAAATTGCAAAAGACCATGCAAAACACCAAACTGAATAAGGAGTTGTTGAGAAAAAAATATATTTTGTTCTTCTGCCCCACATGCCAATGCTGGATGGCACCTCATGATTTCAGGCTGCAGTTATACAACTCAAATGAGAATTTGAAGGAACAACGTTACAGGCCAGATAATTTTAAACGCAATCCAAAGGGAAAAGAACTTACCAAGCCAGTGCAATCATGGTAACTCCAACCCAGTAACCACACCTCAAAAGAAATCCAGCCAATACGTTCCAAACACTTGCCATAAATATGGTGGGGAAGACTCACGGCACTTCGGGCCAATGTGTCTCCTTTTCCTAAATTGATGCAGGGAGTGTTTTGCTGTTTGCGAAGTTAATTCTTTATTTTCTTTGCAAGGAGAGCTGCCTCTTCCCAATCAGATGAGCCTGCCAATCCGTAAACCCTGGCTATGCAACCAAAAGGCACCAACCAACAAACGCAGTACCTACGTGTTCACCTAATTGAAGTCAATTACATTACAGGCACTTCTTCCATCCGACAAGCAAAAAAGCCACGAGGATATTATAGGCTGCCTGCTGATGCCTCGCTTACTAGGGCACTACAAAATCCCTCCACATCATGCTGCTTGGAGCGACTGGCACCATTTACAGGAGCTATACAGCTAACCCATTGCACAGCCTTATATTGAAAGGTCTACATAACACAGCACTCGTGAAAAAACGTAGCTTACATGCCATCAGATTTCCAACAAAGTCATTTAAACTATACATGATGCTGATAGCAACCCTTCGAAATATCTGGACCGTTTCTGGTTGTGTGCAGGCCTCTGCCTCCCTACCACCTGATCCCCACTGAAAAACCTTCCTCTTTTTATTCTCCAGGTGGGATGTGTTGTGCGGCTTTGCATCCATTGAGTGGTGCAGGACACAAAACAGCATCCTCTCCTAATTTTTGTTGGTGGTGTTAACACTATCTGTTCTTTTCTGTTTCTTCTCTTTCTTTGGACCAGCAGCAGTAATTATTGTGCAGCACGAACGGTCCATGCACTGATAGAGCTGGATCAGATGAGGATGGGCTCTTGATGTATTGATAAAAGCTAGATCTGCCAAAACAAGGTCTGCCAATGCAAGAAGAGCTGCCCGTGATGACCTGCTACCGTGAGGTCGCAGATGGCCCTGCCAATCCATACCCCCTAGCTATGAAACCAAGAGTCATGCAACCAAACAAACGCCATATACATTTGATCAAAATAAAGTACTGTGTAGACACTTCCCCTACCCAACAAGCAGAAAAGTCACGAGAACAGCATAAGCTGCCTGCTAATGCTTTGCTTACTCAGACACTGCAAAACCCGCCACACCATCCTGCTAGGAGCAACAGGCACAATTTACAGCAGCCACACAAGGAACCCACTCCACAGTCTCGGAGTTACTGGTCTACATGCCACAGCACTCATGAAAAAATCAAGCCTGTATGCACTCAGATCCGCAACAAACACCAAACAGATGAGACGAGACGTTGAATACAACTCCCCAAAATATCTGATCAATGATCTGGCGGTGTGCAGGCTTCTTCCTCCCAACCACCTGATCTCCACTGAATAGCTTCTGTTTTATTTTCCAGGTGGGATGTTGCGTGTCTCTGCGTGCATGGGTGGTGCAAAACATTTTTTCCTTATCCATGCTGGTAGTGTTTACACTATCTGCGCTCTTTTTCTTTATCCCTTTCTTTTTCTTTTGAGGGTATTACATAGATCAAGGGGAGACTCCCTACTACGCTGAAAAATAAGGAAAATTGAAAGTAAAAACGGCAGCAAGAGGGGCTGGTTGGACGGAGAAAAAAGGAGGCATGGGGAGAAATTTTAGGGGAAAAAGGTTCAGGCGGAAAAAGTTGGATCCAAGGAACCCATAGGAAGCTGTGTGAGAATACTAGAGTGGCAGAACAAAACAGAGGGTTGCTTGACTGAAAAAAACTGAGGCCTGAATACCCACCCAGACACTAAGGCAAGAGAAGCGAGGAGCCAGCCAGGATAAGAGCAAACGAAGCCATAGCAATGACTGGTGCGCCTAAACAGGCTCCAACACAAATCCCCCTACAGTGTCGTAGCAAATCACCGTCACTGCAAAGTATAAGACTCAGCACAACAACCAATCCTATCTTCAATAAATGAAATAAAGCCAGGGTCGAGTCTCTCTCGAGCAAAGGCTGGGAACTGCTCTTCAGGCTGGCAATTCTCCTAATTCTCTCTCTCTCTCTCTTACTCTGCTGGTTCTCAAATCCAACTTGCTTAACACACTGACATATACTATACCACACACACTCTAGTCGGTTGCCGCGCCTCTCCTCCCCAGGGCTCCTCTTTTAAAAGCCGAGGACAGGCCAAAAACTACTAGACCTAGGTCAAGAAGGCAAACACGATAGGATGGAAGCTGCAATAAAACAGCCAAGGAGCCGTTTGGCCTAACAAGCACAAAGGGGTGCACCTGGCCTAGGTCTTGCTTTTCTTCTCTTGTAATAATAGTCCACATGGCATGTCTTTCAAGGATAAACAACCCAGGATTGGGCAATGCTTCTCTCTTTGTGGTGGTCATGATGTAAGGAGTGCTGCAGGTGTGGCCACAAAAGTACTTGCTTACGTTCATCAAAAGATGTCTTGCAAGAGACCTTGTGCGGTTGTCCGACAGCAGTGTGCGCAGTAGTGTGTAAACCGGTCTCTCAACGCTTTTTACTTTTTGCTTTTTGCTGACTTACGGCCTGGGAGTGTTTTTTTCTCCTTTGTACACGGTGGGATGCTGCTGCATAGCCCAACCCATAACAGTGTTGTTATTTGAATCAACTTATCTCCTACTAACCCTGTCGTGCAGTGAATCACTGTCACTGCAAAGTAATAGACTCAGCTCACCAACCAGTACCTCGCTGCCAAGCAACAATTCGGCGTGAAAACCTAAAACATTTTACTTTCCCACCTTTGCTTAATTGTTAACTGATTTTATTCAGTGCTGCAATGTCACAAACAACGTTGTGCCTTTTTTCCCTTTCCAGGGTATTTTTGTAGGTGCTACAAGTCTGGAGCTACAACAACAATCATCACAGCTTTTACACGTTTCATTTACGCATCCTAGCAGTCGCACGTTTTGACTGATAGCTTTATCTGTAAATCCTGTAAATCCTGTAAATCCTGTAAATCTGTAAATCCTTTTACCTGTGTGATACAGATGATATCCAAGGTGAGCAGCATAATCTCTTTCAATTGCGTCAATCCCCACGTAATTTCTCTCTGCAGAAATTATGCTTCTTTGTTTCCCCGAGTACGAGCTCATGATGTGTCAAATTTTAAGCCAGAACAGTTTATCTTTCTTTTTCCATGAACTAATTGCATGTTACCAGCAGGCTGGCTGGCAGTCGCACTTCTTGACTGAAGGCCTTTTCATAAACCTTTCCTATTTATCCTTGCCGAAAGAGGAGGCATTATTTCGCATTTACTTCTTTACTTCCTACTTGAGAGTCTATAATGTTACAGAAGTTACAGATAAAGCCATCGGTCAAAAAGTCTATTGCTAGCAGTCACACTTCTTGACTGAAGGCCATTTGTTAACCTTGTATATCAAAAAGTTTATTTTATACATTATTTGGTTTATCAGTACTGCTTTGTCACAAACAACGTTGTGCCTTTTTCCCTTTCTAAGTTTTTTTTTGCAGGTGCTACAAGTCTGTGGTGCTAAAACTACAGTCCTCTGCAGCCTGCTGCAGAAGTACTCACGTTCTTGGAGGCGAGTGCATCCGAATGTCAGTTGGCAACTCTTGCCACAGCTTGCGCTATAGGAACCATCCTTTCTACACCTGGTCTGTAGTCAGCGTTTAGGCTTAGTTCTCCCCTCTTCCGCTCGACTTTCGCTTCTTTCTGGCTTTGTTGGCAGGTATGGGTGTCAACGGCCCAGTCTGCTGAGTTTCTTGTTAGCCAGGTCAGTGTTTCAGTTTTTTAAGCAATTCCTCTGCTCAGATTTTTAAGCATTGTTATACTGCCTGGATGGTTGACCTTGTGTAAATTCCCTTCGTTCATCAGCTTAGTTGCAAATGTCTTCTGGCCTGTTGCAGAGGACGTTGCGCAGCACTGCAATTCCTCCTAGCTTTAGCTGTAATGCAGAGGCATGAGCTCTGCCTGCTGCAGGGTAATGTGCAGATGATGGAAGCGCTCCGTGCCTTGTGTGCCAGAGGCTGCCCAGATGCTCGAGAGTGTTCTCCCTATGCTTTAACCTTTGCCCCTGCTTATGCCTTCTTCCCAAGGTCCTGCAGCCGCAATTTTCACTCCTTTCCCTTCCTTGCCTCTTCATGCTGCTACAAATGATGCCATGGCTTTCGTTTTGCCCTCACGGCGCAGACCTCGGGCCGCGGCTGACCACTCTGCAACTGGTGGTTGTCCTGGATGGTTGGCCTTGTGTAGATTCCTTTCCTACATTTGGTGGAGCCGAGCCGGAATAGAACTAACTTGTCCACACCTCACAACTCAACAGTGATTACATAGCTACGCAGCCTATGCGGTTACACTTTTCGACTGACGGCTTAATCTATAACATGTAGCTGGCAGCTTCACCACAAAGGAATAGTTTTAACTATAAAAGCAAATGCATGAAAAATGGTGTGCCTTTTAAGCATATTAGCTGCATGCTATTAAATACAGATCTCCTGCACATATCTGTGTAGATCAAGCCATCCTGCTTTGGCCGAAAAAACTATCTAAAAGACCTTCAAATTCCTGCGACAGCGATTTCAAGTCGTGGTGTAGCTACAGCCGTCGCAACGGATCTAAGCACCTCTTATTTGTATTGGTCGTTGGTAACTGGGATATTGACTTTGGCGCTTGAAGGGCTTGTCATCACGATGCTGCGAAATGTAGGTGCAAGAAAATAGTTGAGATGGTGTTGGCAAGGTAGAGAGGACGACCTAGTGCAGCAGGAAGGATATAGCTGTGTAACCCTTACCTTACCCTAGTGCAGCAGGAAGAGGCAAAGTCGAATAACCTCAATAACTAGAACTGGGAAAGTTGGCTGGGAATAGAAGGATCAATTGAATAAAATGCTTTAAATCGATTCAGCTTAAAAACATATGGGAAGGCAAAGTTGCTGACAAGCATTAGCAAATCTCCACACCGCACACAGAAGATATGTTCTAACCATCCAGGTAACTTGGACCACCGGCAACTATTTGACAAAGAAGACAGTGAAGAAACCTTAGACAAGCTTTGCATTACACGATGACAGCAGCCAAGGGTGGGTTGCATGCTACATATGATCCTCTTGATCCTCATCAACTGGCCCCTGCTAAAAGTCTGGCAGCGGAGGCTTGTTGCCCTTTTTCTCCCACCTTTTCTGGTTATCACAACCAGCGTAGCCTTGCCTGTGCTATCCTGTGCGATGCATTCCCTTGCAGGAACAAAGGGAGAGTTGATCAAATTCCATTGCACATAATCAACCACTCACACCAGGAAGGATACCCTGACAGGATGCTTACCCTTTACCCCTCATTACCTGCAACTTCTACTTTGGTCTTTGCAGGCACCTTACCTCTAGTCCCAGAAAAGGTACACCCGTGAAGCTTGCTCCATCATCGATTGGTAATTTAGCCCCCAGGTCCACATCATCGTCAGCCAGGGGCTCGTAGTTGGTGCGTGGAGACCAGAACCAAAAACGCCACGACCCAAATTCTTCGTCATTTAAGTGTAGTTTGGCCTGCAGCAGGAGCATTGTACAGGTTGACAGGCAATCAGCAAAAGCTCATGGGAAAGCATCATAAGGGATTGAGCACAGGCAGTACAATTTCTAGTATAGGGCTGGGACGACTTTTGAGGAAAGCATGGGAAAAAACGGCGTGTTGCAACAGGAAGACGTGACCAATGGTTATGCTTGCTTACAACACAAATTTTTCTCACCTTCACACGTTGCTTCAAAGATCCGAGGGTCTCGCCCAGCCCAACTTTCAGGAGGAACGGGTCACCAAAAAAATTTACCACCTGCATGCACAAGCAGTACATTATGATTTGGTCTGACTGCACCTCTCAGCAAGATTAGAGCATGGCTTATCCTGGAATTCATCCATTTAACCCACCAAGTGGCCACCCTGCTCGCCCTCCTCCTGCTGTTGCTGGTCCACCTGGCCAGCAGGTTGCATGTGTGTAGCACCGTCTGCGCTTTTGCGCACAACCTTCTGCAGAACATTTGGACAAGGCATAAAAATAAAGTTTGCAGTCATCTGCAGTAAGATCACAGGTGTACTTTAAGCAACAGTACATACCATACAGGACGATAAACCACGGTGGTTTATCGTCTCTTGCCTTCTCGCATTGTGCGGTCCAGAACAATTGCAGTGCGCGGTGGATATAAGTGCAGTACGGTAAGCACACGCCTTTTTTTCCTTGACAGAGACTACATTTGCAGGCACAATTTCCCCCACAGATCATACAGCCGAACATATTTCCAAACACCAAGACCATCTCCTGCGCACCCTGCTGATGTGGTAGCAATGCAACAAGCGCTCCCCCTCTTGTAGCTGAAGCTCCTCCTCTGGCACAAACTCAGCTCGCAATCGCCAGTAGGCATCGTCCAGGTTTGCAATGGGCTCTGTGGGCTCCATGATCTGCAGCAAAACAGACATGTGTCTGCAGCTCAGAGGCAACTCTTGCCTGGCAAAGGAACACACTATCAGGTGTTCAACGATTCATAATCTGACAAAACTTACAAGGCAAAAAACATGTCGATCCGAGCGACCTTGAAGTTAATTGCTCACACACACGCGTAAACGCACACAATCACGTATTCACATACACATACTTACTTTGTACAATCTGCTGCTATGCACTTCCATCAAACGAAGAACACGCTGCTTGGCTGCAGGCCCCAGCTGCTGCGCGAGCTCTTGCAGCACGTCATCCACTTTGCCCTCACGTGGCACTCGTACGGTGTGCTCACTGCCCTGCTCGGTGCTCTCCTTGTGGAAAAAGACCTAAACACAAACATGCAGCGGATTCAATCAGCTGTGGTGTGGTGTTCGAACTTCTACCAAGCTGGACATGGCAAGAACACGTTGCCCTATGTTGTCAAGGATGCAAGTGAGCTGCCTTCTTACCTTCAGGGTTTTTAAGCGCTCAAGCTGCTCAAGGGGCATGTCCAGGACTTCGTAGTACAGGATGTCAGTAGCTGCAGCGCCCCCTTGGACGTACAAGAAGGTTGTGAGGAAAGAAAGGTCACCGTCATATTTCGTGGTATGCAGGTTTTATGTGTGGTTAAGCAGGCAGTGAGTGCATTGCAAGGTGTCGGAAGGGGAGAGGTGACGCAGAGTAGGAGCAGGCAGAGATGTTGTCGTGCTACAATAGCAACAGAAAACCCAGAAAGAGCCATTGCAGGGCCAAGCTGGCGACTTCTGTCTCCACTGACAACTGTCCTCCATCCCTGTTTACCCTGCAAACTCAACCTTTTGCAGCCTTGAGCACCGGTAATCTGCATGGCACTGTTCAATGCTCATGAGCTCTGCTGTACCTGGCAAGGGCTGTCTCTGCGACTGGAAGCTTGGCGGCATGAGCATCCCTTGGAGGCAGGATTTCTCCCTGAATTTCAGGGGTAGACGCTGCACACAGGAGAAGAAAACGCGTTACATTCGTGTCTGTTGTGAAGGGGTTGGAATATGGAACAGCAGGACAGCGCCTTTCTATTATTGTCGAATTGACACAAATATCTGTAAGAAAAAGACGGGCATTGCGTGGAGCAAGAGACTTTTATTCCACCCACCTGCGGGCCTTGCACGTTCATGTTGTAGACGGTGAAACAAAGCTTCGCTGCCTCATCTTCTGGAGGCTCTAAGCGAAGGTGCTGTGCAACTGCAACCGCAACCTGCATCAACCACAACAGATGCACCATATGTTTGTTATGGCAAGAAAACAGGCTTGACCCACCTTGTTGCTAGGGATTGTTTGCGATATTTGGCAGAGATTGCTGCACCGGCCAGTAACCAATATACATGCATGTATGAGCAGCACTTGAGTTTGCTTGCTTAACCGGCCAGCCAAAGCAAGCTCACACCAACCTCATCATAGGAGAGATTTTGCCAGAGCTCAAGTGTAAAGCCCTCCTCCTGAGGGTCTGACATTTGACGGAAGTTGACTAGGCGCCTGAGAGCAACAGATTTAAGGTTAGCCCAAGGAAAATCTCTGACAGAGAAGCAGGTGTGGGTCTTGCATGTGTATGAAAGTCATCTGACTTTGCCAGTGGTCGTTCGCTAAACTGTTGTGTGATAGAGTGCACGTGATGCATGTATGCTCGTTTGTGCTCAAGTGTCTGTGTGCAGGAGAAATCAGCGCCCCTTTCCCACCACTACACTTTCAACACACCTGTTTTTGATGTAGGCCAGAAACGACGCCACGTTTGGGTGCTGCAATTGAGAGGCTTCTTGCTCACTGACGACACGCTGCGCAATGAAGATGTCACCGTTCAGTGACACATCATTGCCCAGCTTGCCGATTAACTCCCTGCAACCACATGAGGAAGAAACCAGTACTTTGGACGGGAGGAATAGCAGCAGAGGGGCTGCGTGAGGCCCAGGATGGCGGTATGTATTGAAAGTCTTCCCAGAATAACAGGGCCCCCTGGTGCAGTTTTCAAATTCGGCAGTGCTGTGTAGCAGGTACTCAGGCAGTCGAGCTTAAAAGCAACTGGGTAAGAGCACAGGTCTGATGATGATGCACTGCAGTGCAAACCCCACTCCTTGCTGCCACAATGAATCTATCAGTTTACTTAGTGCACCATTGACTGAAGTTTGGAGTTTTGGAGTTTTTACAACAAAGGAAAGTATCATCGCAGAAGGAATGGAGTGAAAAGATCACATGGTAGGGAAATTGAGCGAATTCCATGCCGTTTACAACAGCAGGCAGATCCACTCACATAGGGTTGAGGAGGTCAGCTACCATCGTTGGCTCACGCTTGATCTCTTCCCACAACTGTAAGGGTCCCTTCGCTGGCAGCCCTGTGTCGCTCTCCCTGCTCTTTTTCCCAAGGAAATCCAGGATTGACTGCAAATTATGGCATGCTCACATCAGTAAGTTACTCAAATACTGTAAAGAAAAAGTGCTTGTGCAATTTGTGATAAAGCTGACTTGACTGAGCACGAAGATCAGAGCACCGCCACATCATGACAAGACACAAGTAGCAATCAGGTAGCATAAGGTACTGCAAAGAGGACGAGTGGTAACAAGCAGAATGAGGTGTGCTTTCAGTAGACTCTTGCGTTAGAGAGGGAGCAGGGTACTCCTCCTCAAACAAGGAGGCTCTGACCTACACACGCTTTAGCGTGCCCACCTGGATCGGCGTATCCGATGGGAAAAACATCCTGCCCAGGTACTTCAGCTTCTCAGTCTCTGGAATGTAGGACTTGATGAAGACCAGCACCTCCTTTCCTCGTCTCTGGAAGTTGAAGTAGCAGCAAGCAAGGTGTTGAGATTATCAAGCAAGAGAAAGGGAGCAGGTACAAAGGAAATACTGCTTAAAAACCCATCAGTAAGTGGTTGCCTGACATCTCTTTCTAGAGAGATTTCTTGGTATGGACTCTCTATTAACTTTGTCAACTGCAAATAAAGCTTTGCCACGCACGCACCTGGTACAGCGACTTAGCAGGGTCCAGCTTGCCAAAACCTCCGGGCATTTCCAGGTACAAGCGGATGTCCATCATTGCGTGCTTTGCACTGGAGGGGCCCTGCAGCCGAGCGCAAAAACCGTATCAAGGTGGCATAACGAGCAGGCCGGTGGCCTGGGCCTCAGTAGACTACACTGAGCCGATAAGAAGCGCATCGTATTTCTTTGCAATCAGCCAAATCACAGATGCCAATCAAATGAAGGTCTTGGCATCAGAGAGATGGGAGCCATGAAGTCAGGGAGAGACTCCACTCATCTTCTCACATCAAACTTGAGGTCTGCTACTTTTGCAATCTTACATGACTAGAATTGGCCAGAACCATGTAAGTAAATATACGCCGTATATGTACGTACCGTATATATACGGAAGTATACATAATTTTTCTCCGTATCCATATTTGTATGACCGTATGTGAATTTTAGCCGGCGTATATATACGCCGTATTATACATATACCGTAGGGACATGTACTCGTTCCGCACCCCTAAAAAAAAGAGTTATTTTTACCCTGTCCGCACCAATCCGCACCCCTCTCAATATATAATTTAGTGCTTGCCGCACCAATCCCAATCCGCAGGGGCAAAATGCCCTCAGAACCGCACCAAGGGGTGCTTTCCATAACACATGTTAATGTGAGTTTTTGTTAAAGTGCACTGAGAAATATCAAACTGAGTCTGGTTCTGCTGAACTGCTGAACTCTGTCATCCATTGTACATTGTTTTTCTCTCTTCTTTCTTGTCTTAACTCAAGTATCACCACCATCTGCTTCCCCATCCCTCTCCTCATAGCCCCCCTCCTCACTCCTCTCTGAGCAACACCTGTGCAGCCAGCCGGCACCAAGATGATGTGCACAAATGGGAAC
>Ga0307974_1002503_pt1 | contig 13044 bp, 11 predicted proteins | sample OrgLakmetagen784_FD_201812 | JGI IMG/M metagenome (GOLD analysis project Ga0307974, IMG submission 201812) | Saline water microbial communities from Organic Lake, Antarctica - #784 | ecosystem: Environmental > Aquatic > Non-marine Saline and Alkaline > Saline | place: Antarctica: Organic Lake... | reverse complement strand
GGTCGCCCTCAGTTCTTAGGAGTTGCAGGGGGGAAGAACTGAGGGCGACCGGGAGCAATCAAACAGCACCGCCAGCCGCCACCAACAGATCCACCGTCTCCAGACAGCACTGACAAAGATCTCAGCATTCTTCAACGTGACATACACCTCATCGCGGTCAAGTACTGTGAGGACACTCGACCGTAGAACCAGCTGAGTGCCGTGCAGGAACAGCACAAAGTCCTCTGCTCTATATATCCTTCAAGGAGCCTCCGTTACCCTCCACACCATCCTTTGGGTGTGGGTGGCACCATCTACAACAATCACACACTGGAGTCTTTTAAGGAGCTGGGTCTTAGTTCTCAGAGGGTTAAGAAACTTGCTTCCAAGCTTCATGTTCATTCTGTCAATTACGCTGCCAAAGTTGTCCATACCAGATGTACCCTTTCCAGCACTATTATCAACTCTCATCAGGAGACGGTTTCAGGTCAAGCCTGCAGCCCTCCTGATACCCATTGATAATTTTTTTTCTTTTGGTGGCCCGGTACAAATTGGCTCCTTTTCCTTAATTTAATTTTGCCCATTCACGGCAGGCACACACGTTCAGAGTCAAAAGTTTGTTCAGAAACATAGCCTTCTAACAGTCTACATGCGTACATATGGCTTCTCAAGACATACGCTATTCCTGCTGGTGGGTATGCGAGTCAGATTTGGGCCACTCCTTACTTACAACAAAGCAAAGAGAAAGACAGTCCCCTACAGAAAGGCTGTATGTTGGCAGTGTTGAAAAGGATGTTGGGGGTCAGAGACACCACGCCTTCATGGTGTAAGAAGTGTCATGCGCAAACCTCTACAGTTCAATTAGTTTTGCGCGACAATGCGGCTGCACAATTCTTCGACAAAATCCAACCGCTACACAATTAAAAAAGTTCCTTCATGCTGACATGCAGTTGAGCGCATGGTCTAGTGATTGTTGGTTAGCCCATATTCTTTTTGGTTTCCATGGATGATCTTACACAATCTTGTATCTTCAAACAGGATCTGCAAAGCTGTGAGCCCATTGATCTCAGCCGTTTTGTTGTAGGCTTCAGGAAGAGACACTTGAAGTACTGGACACGTCACTCTGACACACATCCAATAGGACACAGCAGCAAACGCTCCACTTATCACCAATTGCATTCTCTTCATATGAAAAGGGCTCTGGTCACTCATTCGCCTTAATTATTTCCAAATACATGTTTATCACCTGCCTCATGATGTCATTCGCAGTACAGCTCGTTTTAGACTTCGTGTTGCATCCTACGTTTTGAGACGTCACAGCGACATGGGACCAAAGCAACACCCTATTTATGCCCTGTGTGAATGCTGATAATATCCAAGATGAGTAGCTTGCATGTTCTTTCCCACTGCGTCAAATCCCCACGTGATTTCTATACGCAGGAAATGTGCATCTCTGTTTCCCCCAACAGGAGTACACGATGTGTTTGCTTTCTTGAACCAGAGCAATACAAGCTTTAATTATTCCATGAACTAATTGCGTTATGAGCAGGCCAGCAGTCGCACTTCTTGAATGAAGGCATTTTTTTGTAAAACCTTGTAGAAGGATATTCATTGTTCACCAGGTGTTCTACATGAAGCTGGCGAGCGCAGAGCAAAATAGTAAAGTACAGCTAGGACGTAGCCTTTTCCATAATTGTTGCTGGTCAAAAGATAAATCCCTTTGAAAAGAGAGCCTCCGAGAGTCTCTTATTAAAGCAAAATCTCTGCAGGGTCTGGTGACACAGCCAGCATAATTGAGGGAATAGCTGGCTACAAATACCTACCAGGCAACCACCAATTTTGTTGTACAATGCAAAAAAACAGATGAAACCTCTGAAAGTATAATATAATTACATAAGAGAAGCCCCTATCGTTTAGTTAGATGGTTACGAGTGAAAATTCCTCTCACGATAAACAGAAACATTGTTGACAGTACTAACATGAATAAGCATAGGTGCCACCAATACTGTATTAAGAGAGAGCCCTTCACCATCAAAATCAAGAAACGTTGACGAGCAAATTAAAAGAGTACATTTACTAGCTGAGACCCTGTACTGTGTGTTAGATCAGCATCTTGGTGCTGCATGCCCACAGACCCCAGAAAGCCACATGTCTTGCAAAGCAGCAACTGTCAAGCTCCGTCAAGCTACTCCCGCCTTAAATTTTTGCGTCATTTACCTAACCTGTTTACTCACCCACGCAAAGAAAGCACCACAAGCGCGTAGCATCAGACTCTCCCCCTGATCTATTCTCCGCCAACACCAAAAACACTACATTATAGAACAGTTCCTGCCTGGCTGCCGTTGCCTAGGTGCCCCTGATGGAACTAGTTGCGGCGCTTCTGAGCCTCGTCGATGGGTGTGCTGGCTTGGGTCATAGCTGAACTGCCGTGTGTCCAGACCGTAGCGTGCCTGCATAAGCGAAAAGGAATGATGTGTGTGTGTGTGTGTGTGCTGGGTGGGGTCACAGCCGAACTGCAGCTTGTTCAGCCAAATGCTGAAAAGAACATTGATTGATGGGTGTGCTGGGTAGGTTTATAGCCAAGTCTCCGCTTGTTCAGCCAAATATGTGAAAAGAAGAAAAGGACTTTGTTAGGTGATCAATGCAAGGCTTGCCCGTGACAAGTCGGGATAAGAAAGATGGATCAGGTCTTAGGTGAGCAACGTGAACCTGGCAGGTGACGCAACGGTTTGAATAGAGAAGTGGGGTCTTAGTGTGAGGTGCTGTGTGGCTGGCCGTGATGTGACATGTCTGGGATTAAAGGAGTCCTCATGACCCAGGTATGGTGCTGGAAGGAAATAGGGGCGCACAAACACAAACACACACTCAATCAACGCAGGTGCGTTACAAAATTGCAATGTGGTTGCAACAATGGAGGCTGAGGAGGGGGCGCGGTTACAGAGGGACACACGAACACACACACACACATCACACTTGCAACGATGAGGAGAGTTGACACAGGACTGAGGCGAGAAAAGAAAACAACACCTCCGCTGGTGGTGTCGACGTGCAGGACTTATGATCACGCGACTTTCGAATTCAGATCAGACCGCCTCTCTCATCAGAACAGGCGACTTTCAAAATTTCAAGCAGTGCAGGAGTGCTGCTGCCCTTGCAGGTAAATACACCAGGATGAAGTTGAAAAAAGGGGCAAGGAGGCTCCCGGCCTTCAGACTGTGCTGTTAACTGTTAGCTCTCCCCTCACTGACCCCTACACAACAAGTACGGTGTGCGCTTTATGGTTACTTTGCACAATATGTGACTCCACCTTTGCTACTACCCACCCGCCTCTTCTGAATGTGAAGTAAAAGGAATGTTTGGCGGAGTGTGAGGGTGGCTTGCATGTTTACAGCTCCGACCACTTGTGTGTGCACAAACACAGGTGGGTGCGTTGTTGTTGCATTTTATCAGGTGCAGTACGCAACACACACCAGAAGGGATGTGTTGCTTTGCTTGGACACATCAGAAGGGGTGTGTTACGTTGCTTGGACACATCAGAAGGGGTGTGTTGCTTTGCTTGGACACACCAGAAGGGCTGCATTACTTTGCTTGGACACACCAGAAGGGCTGTGTTGCTTTGCTTGAACACATCAGAAGGGTGTGTTGCTTTGCTTGGACACATCAGAAGGGGTGTGTTGCTTTGCTTGGACACATCAGAAGGGCTGCATTACTTTGCTTGGACACATCAGAAGGGCTGTGTTGCTTTGCTTGGACACATTAGAAGGGGTGTGTTACTTTGCTTGGACACATCAGAAGGGCTGCTTTACTTTGCTTGGACACATCAGAAGGGCTGTGTTGCCTTGCTTGGACACATCAGAAGGGCTGTGTTGCTTTGCTTGGACATCTCACTGCCTAACTTATGCAGCATCTAACACCTCCTTTGCTCCAGCCCCCTGATCGTACCCACGTTACACTTGAACGTAAGGTATCCTAGTAAACCTTCCCCTCCTCATGTGCACCTTCACGGTGATCCAAGACTATGTTGCATAAGAGTGATGGGAGGGTTAAACATGTGGGTTGGGAGCTGATAGGTAATGTACTTATGGCAAAAATTTACCTGCATACGTGACCGCCATTCGTTGGCGTCAGTTCAACGCTTTACTTGATAATGTTTCTGGAGGTGATATTAAAGGTTTTGTTTTTCAACAAAACTCAGAGGTTTACCAAATTCATTAATGCGGCTGTCAATCTTTTTGATTGATATATTTGTTGGGACCTGTAGGTTGTTTTTTGCCATGCCAGACTGAGGCCTTTGTAATCCAAACTAAACTAAACTAAACTTATGGCACAAATTTACCTGCATACGTGACCGCCATTCGCTGGCGTCATCCCCGATCTCTGGCTGCTGCTGTGACCTGGGTTGGCACAGAGGAAGCATTGCTAAGAAGTAGAAGTAGCGCATCAGACGCCAGTTATTTACAAAAGTGTAATGGCGTTTTTTATAAAAATTACGAAATGAAAAGTACACCTTGAAATCCCTAGGTCTGGTTTCGGCTGCTGAAGTGGTGTGGTAGGGGGAAGTTTAGGGTTGGCCAGAACCATATACGTATACGTGTATCCTTTTAAGTTATTTTTGGCAGGGAAATCACCAGATATACGGTCATACACGGTGTATGTATACGGTTCTGGCCAATCCTAGGGATGTTACAGCACTTGGTGCCATAGTGGCTGCTGTTCATTAATGCGTGGGGAGTGGTGTTTACTGCGTGCGTAGGTTTTCCATTTCCTGCTACTCAGGATGGTAAGGAAAGAAATGAGGGATGAAAGGAATAATGGTATGGAAAGGAACAGGGGATGAAAGAGAACGATAACCGATGGTAACTCAATCCCTGTCCTCTGACTGCTGCTGGAACCTGGGCAGAGGTACCAGAGATCTATAAACTAGACTTTGAACATGACTAGAATCTGAAACAGCATACGTCTCATTCTCTGGATACAACTGGAATGGGCGATGGTTTTGAATCTGGATACAGCTGGGTACACATACTGGACACGGACACAACTGGATACAGATACAGCTGGATACTGCTGGATACAGATTGAACCCTGAATCTGGATAACGCTGGGCTTGGGCAATAGTTTTGAATCTGGATACACATACTGGATACGGATACAGCCGGATACAGATTAAACATGGAATCTGGATACAGCTCGGCATGGGTGAAACAGTTTGAATGACAGGTGGAAACGGCGACACCAGAGGGGATTGTTCAAAAAATTTGGCAAATATTTTGTAATGGCTGGGCATGGGCGATTGTTTGGAACGACTTCTGGCGGTGACAGAGGGGACTGATCAAGAAAATTAGCGAATTTCTGCATTTCCTACACAAATGTCATGAACGCAAAACTTTGTATTTCCTACACATGTATTGATTTCAACACATAAGTAATGATTTCATACTTAGGTTTTGAATTCTACACATGCGATGATTAAATATTTAGGTAATGATTCCATACATAGGTATTGCTGTCATACATAGGTAGGTAATGATTTCGTACATAGGTAGGTAATGATTTCTACGCATGTATGATTTCAAACATAGGTTATGATTTCATACATAGGTAAGTATGAAGTTAGGCGCGGCAACGGAGGGGGCTGAACCCAAAAACTTGTAAAAACACTGTACTTTTTCAGAGGTGGTCGACGGAGCAAAAGTCCTGAACATGTTTTCTTTCGATGCAATTCGTATTTAATAACATAACTAGATGTTTCATGAAGTTTTAGGCCCAATGGACTACCCCAGTGGGCTGGGCAGAAATCCAGTTCAAATTTTGGCACTAAGTGTTTACGTATTGAGCCACCACACTCTACCCAGGGCCTCTTTTCACCTCAAAACACGACAGGAGTACTTCACTTATATCAGGAATCGCTTGACATGCTGAAAACCGGATTTGGTGGTGCTTGGTTTTCCACCCTTTTTGGCACCCCTTTTGCTGATTAATTCTAAGGGAAATGGGCCAAAATGGGGTACCTGGCCAACTATTGCTCTGTTTCGCCCCATTTTTGTTGCAATAATGTTCTTTATTTGAATGTCAGAGGGGGTTACGACGGAGCAAATGTCCTGAAATGTGACTTTTTTGATGCAGACCATGTTTGATGAACATAACTAGATGGTCCACAAAGTTTGGGGTCAATCGGACCACCCCAGTGGTCTGGGTGGGGTTCCCGTGCAGATTTTGGCACTGAGTTTTCACATTATAGGCCACCACACCCCAACCAGAGCCTCTTTTCATCCCAACACAAGATGGCAACACTTCCTTAATAATATTAACCATCCTGGTTCTAAAGAGTAGTTTTGGTGAAGGTTGGTTTTCCACCTTTTTGGCACCCCTTTTGTTGATTTTCCTGAGGAAATGAGCCAAAATGGAGTATCTGACCAACTACTGGGTCGTTTTGCCCCATTTTTGTTGCAATGATATTCTTTATTGAAATTTAGACGATTCATACAATAATGACACAAATTAGGTCAGTGGGTGGTGAGAAATGAGAGATTGGTGGTGAAAAATAGGGTTCACGCCGCAGGCAAACAGACATTTTTGCCCCAGCTGGCAAAATTCAAGCTCAAGTGCTTTTAGCAGCTACCTCTGGGTACTGAGCTTGATTGTTGCCAGCTGGGGCGCCCATACTCAATTCACATTTCAAAAGTACCCCTTTTCCAGGCCTTCGTCAATCCCCTCTGTTTAAATGTAGACTATTTCTGACTTTTCATATAAAAATGACACAAATCGGGTCAGTTGGTGGTGAGATATGACAGATTAGTGGTGAAAAGTGGGGTTCACGCCGCGGGCGATGAGACATGTGCACTGCTACTTGCAGTTTATTAGCTCAGGGAATCTCACATCTGGGTGCTAAGCTTAGAAATTGCCAGCTGGGACACCCATACTCTGGGAACATTTCAAAATTACCCCTTTTTCAGGCCTCCGTCGACCACCTCTGGTACTTTTTACCACATTTTATGATCTCACCATACCAGTGCCGATAGGTGCACAGATGCAGAGAGGGGGCTAAACAAAATACTGTGCTATGATTACAATTACTGTGTTGTTGTGGTGTCGTGATAGGCACGGCCACAGAGGAGACAGGTCAGCAAGCTGAATGAGCCACGGTGAGCACACCCAAGCAAGGTAGAGCAGATGGTCGTTGGAGAAAGCAGCAAGCTGAATGAGCCTTGGTGAGCACACCCAAGCCTCCATCCCATTATCAGGACAGGGTAGAGTGATTACAAAGGGTGTGTCCATGATGAGCGCGTGCTAGTTATTATTTTGTGCAGCACTTAAGTTGTCCACAGTCCTGACGGTCCTGACAACTCGAGTTCACGACGTCATCAAGAAATCAAGGTCGATATGTTTTCGCATAATTGTTTGGCCAAACAACGAAAATTTAACAACTTTTTTTTTGGTGGCACGAATTGAGCGTGGCAATCACGCTTATGCGGAGAGACGTCTTCACCGCCTGACTAGTTCCTTTATGAGTAGAGCAAAACGCATTCTTGAACCAACCCACATTTAAAATAGCTGCACAATTCTACACCAAACACGTGGATGTGAGCTAAAAAGTAGGCCTGCACTGTGTGAGCTTACCAGCAGGTTTGCATGGGTGAGCTTACCAGTAGGTTTGCATGGGTGAGATTACCACCAGTAGGTTTGCATAAGTGAGCTTATACGTAGGTTTGCATGGGTGAGCTTGTAAGTAGATTAGCATGGGTGAGATTACCAGTAGGTTCGCATGGGTGAGCTCACTACCAGTAAGCACGCATAAGTGAGCTTAAAGGAGGGTTTGCATGGGTGAGCTTACAAGTAGGGATGCATAAGTGAGCTTACAAGTAGGTTCACATGGATGAGCTTACAAGTAGGTTTGCATGAGTGAGCCTATAAGTAGGAGGAATGCATGAGCTTAATAGGAGGAATGCATTAGCTTATAATAGGAGGAATGCACCAGTTTATAAGTAGGTTTGCATGAGTGAGCTTGTAAGTAGGTTTGCATGAGTGAGCCTATAAGTAGGTTTGCATGAGTAAGCTTATAAGTAGGTTTGCATGAGTGAGCTTATAAGTAAATTTGCATCACTCACAATGGCGTCACAGGTGGCCCCTGAAGTAGGGGTTGCCTGAATGCAGAATCCTCCTCACGGGCATCTTCAGCTGCCTCCTCCACCTACGGCCACGTAATAAATCAACGGAGTGGGCCTGCTGACAAAGTAGCAGTGTGAGGGCTGGTGATTTCACTTCGCAGGCTCCTTCCACTGCCTACTCCACCTAGAAGCACAAACCGAAATAGCAGGAAATGTGATTGTGCTCGACATCTTTTGACGGGATCTGTCGGTTATGGTGCTTGTATTGAAGCCCAGATTTTGTATCGTGCTGTGCGTGGGAGCAGATAGGAAATATATGAATACACTTGCACACACAATTCAAACACCACACGCACAGACACACGTGCAAACACACACACACACACACATACACACACACAAACACACACACGGGAGAATGCAGTCTGTAGCAGGGGCTTAAAACCCAAAGCTTAGAGCTCCAGGCCTGAGAGCACAGCATCTGCCACACACGTGTAAACACACGTATACACACATTACACGCTCACACACACATATACATGCATACAAACACTTCACACGCCACACACACAGACACACGAGCGCTCTCACACACACACACACATACCCACACACACACCTGGGAATATGCAGTTTGTAGCAAGCATCCAAAGCCCAGTGTCAAGAGCTCCAGGCCCATCAGCACACCAACCAGCACTTCAGCCACCAACAACTCTGTGTGGGGGAGCGTCAAAGGAAGGCCCCCCGCTTTAAACGTGAGCCTATGTGCTGCTGCTGCTGTGCTATCTAGGGGGGGAGTGCGCTGCTGCTGTTGCTGTATGGCTACAGCCTACGTGTAATTGTGTGTGTGTGTGGGGGGGTGTTTGTGTGTGTTTGCATGCATATGTTACTGTTTGTGTGTGTGTGTGTGTCTATGTGTGTGTGTGTGTGTGTGTGTGTGTGTGGCGATTAGTGTTACCTGCAAGCAGTTTCCTGATTGCAAAGCGTGCGCTGTTCTATGCAGGCGGCACTGATGGTCGAAGAATGGTTAAGACTGAACAAAAACGAGAATGAGATTAACGGAAAATATTTGTAATGCATCCCTGTGGTGCATCCTGTACACAGCAAAGCCCTTTGATTCCTCAATGCCCGTTTGGATGATAAATAGGGTTGACAAAAACGATACAGATATACGTAGTTTCAGTGTATATATGGTGATTTTGAAGGGAAATTATCTATCGTACATACAATCATTTCGGTGTGTAGTTACGGTCCTGGCCAACCCTGTGCATACAGTTTATCTATACAGTTTATCTATGTTGAACAATGTGAGTGAAGCATCTGCTAGCTTGCAAAAAAGACCAAACACAAACGTATATTATTATTATTGTGCTAATTGCAGCGCAAACACACAGCGCTCCTTGAGGATTACAGTAACGCAACCAGCACTGACAGCCAAGGTGTCGTACATGCTGTTGACCACCACTAATACCACACAACAAAACGAGCCATTGCCGTCCAATTGTCGTCCATATGTCGTCCAAATGTTGTCCATTTTGTTAATTGCTACTATTACCACACAACAAAACGAGTCAGCCTTGATTTCGTGCAGCCTTGCTACTCTTACTCACCATAACCATGCCTGAAAGCGCGCTGACTCATTTCAGCAAGAACCTGTGCGGGCTCACCCACCACATTAATTCAACACACCCACATCAATTCCACCAATCCCACCAATTCACCAATCCCACCAATCCACCAATTCAACCAATTCAACCCAACTACATCAAATCAACAAGAACCTGTGCGGGCTCACCCGCCCGCATCCCACAACAAGAACCTGTGCGTGCTCACACACCACATCCCAAGTGTCAACACATGCTGACTTGTTTCTGTGCAGAAGATTAAATTTCACTCAATAGCCCCAAAAAAACCCAGAGCTTCACGCACACTGACACATCTCAGCACCGACGTGCTGCTCTCCCTCATCACGTCCTTACCTTCATGCACACTGACACATTACGGTGCAGACTTTTATTCAAACCATACCCATAGCTTAACACATACATTTTTGCACGTATTTCTTGCGCCTCTCACTCACATCAACCGTATTCAAAGCTTAAAGTACGCTGATTTGTTCCAGTGCAGGCTTGCTACTCACACCCACCACGACCAAATCCAAAGGGGACAATGCACGCTGAAACCTCAGTGCAGGCTTGCTACTCACACCCACCACGACCATGCAGACTTGGGCAGAGAAGAGGAGGGCTAGGAAAACGACGTGAGCGCTTAGGAGGGAGGTGGAGCGCCATGCAGCAGCCCCTATGCCTAGGACTGCACACAAATGGAAATATAATGCACAGAAGAATTGTCAGACATCAGACATTTGCAAAAGGTGTAAATATGGGCGCTGAGCAGTGGGGAGGTGGAGCGCCATAGAGCAGACCTAGAATGAAATCAAAATGGCTCCTTTCCTAGCAGTTTGACTTAACTAGAGTTAAGGGTAAAAGGTAAAGGAACAAGAGCAGAAATTTGTTCCTTGCCAAGGGGCCTTGGGTACATTAACTAGATGTGGTTTGCCTGTATAGCTTTACTTTTTCAGGTCTGCTTTTGAGGAGGCTTTTGAAGAGAGGGCTGCACAGAAAAAGAAAGGAAAACAGGGGGGAGGAGAACATGGAAAAGAGTTGGGAAACAGGAGGGTTTCAAAGAAAGCACAAAGGCTTGAACCAAAATCAATGTGGAAAGTAGCTTCACACTGTTTACGCTGCACGTTGCGTAATTGCTTCTATTCTCACTAGGGCTTTCTTTTCACTGATAGAACATAATGAAGGCGCGAAGCCTCCAGCCCCCTGCCTGGGTGACCTTAACAACCCTAGCAGCTCAACACACACACACGGCTATATGCATTGCTCACACAGCTATGTACAACACAAAAATACAGACCTAAAAATGTTCATATCCTTTTTGCAGGTCTGTAGAGTCGGCCAGAACAATACATGCAAACTTAAGGAGAATTTAAATGAAAATTTCCCAGCATGATATGCCGTATATACACACTTAAAAATACATGCACACTTGAGGAGAAGTTAAGTGAGAATTTCCCAGCATAATATGCCGTACATACACAATTTTCATACATATGTAGGGATCGGCACAAGGTCATACCGGTATTTAAAAAATACCGGTATACACCGCATATATATAATTTTGTTATACCGACGGTATATGTAATTTATGCGCTCGGAATTGGGTCGGGTTTTGCCTAATTTATTATGCTAAATCCGCCAGCGTAATTGTCTTGGACAACCTTTTTGGGAGAGTCGGGACCCTTGCCATGGGTATAAATGACTGGTAAATCTGACTTCCAGATCAGAACTGAATTATTTCAACATTCTGGCTACTTGCTTTATATAAGATCCACACACACTACAATTCCAATCCCTGTGGAGGTGCAATGGGATTCAAACTAGTCAGGATGAACTCCTTTATACAAGTGCAAGGGCATATATCAGGCATATACTAGTATGCTATACGCCGCTCCCTATTCATATGTTAATGCACAGATCTGGCCAACCTTACAATTATGTAAATGCACAGATCTGGCCAACATTACAGGCCTACCTTACGGGTCTGCTATCGCCTTAAGCTTTCCCTGCAGATGCTTTGGTATTTGTTCACTCTCACACACATACACACACACACGCATGCATGCACGCACACAACTATGTACGCACACACAAAATATTTGCACGCAGCAGCAGCAGCACCCGTCTCCTGCACTTTTTTTTTGTACCACTCGCATCTTGAGGACTGCAAACGCTTGAAAATACTCGACCACCTACCAGCTATGACGGCTGCTTGAGGACTGCAAACGCTTGAAAATACTCGACCACCTACCAGCTATGACGGCTGCTGCAAACCCACAGGCAGCGATAGCATACAGCGCCCAGCCTCCTGCAAACCACAGCCCATAGTCCCAGGCTGAATAAGGATAAATAACCTTTTGAATCAGGAGCTACATTGTGAGAAGAGATATTTGAAGCGCATACACATATGTAGGGTTGGCCAGAACCATACATTTATAGGTATATACGGTGTGCATACGGTATTTCTGGCAGGGAAATCACCATACATACGGTCATATACGGCGTGTACATACGGTTCTGGCCAACCCTACACATATGACTTAAGTGTGAAGGGACATCATAGTGCTATCCCGCAGAGGCAAGCCTTCCTCAAGTGTCCAAACATATTCATGATCAGTAGTCAGGCCTCAATAAGAAGAGAAGGGACCAACCGAAGAAGAAACGGAATTCACACGGGCGCCTTGTAGTTCCGTCATCACAGCAGAGACGGCACAGGCTTAGTGCGTAACACCTTCATGTAGGCTTCTTGGCAACAAACTCACCATTGTCAGGGCTACCTGGGCTGGTGTCAGGTTTGAGGAGCGCAATGGACCAGATGGAAGCGCCTGTTGGACGGCAAAATAGACATGTTATTGCTAATGAATGAAGCCTGCACATGCATAGAGCATAGCACACACACACATACACACACACGCAGGCAGACACACACATACAAAGTGCATAGCATGCGTGTGGGCGCAAACATGCGTAAATTGGTATGCAGAACAGAAAAAGAAGGAGGGCTGGACATGGAGATGTTGCGGGAACTTGCAAGAGGAAAACACATAATGGATCTTGCAGGTATGAGAAGACAAGTGTGTGCATGTGCCTGTGTGTGTATGTGTGTGTGTGCGTGTATGTGTGTGTGTATGTGTGTGTATGTGTGTGAGTGTGTGTGATTGTGTGTGCGTGTGTGTGTGTGTGCGTGTGTGTGTGTGTGTGTGCGTGTGTGTGTGTGTGTGTGTGTGAGTGTGTGTGTGCAAGTGTGTGTGTGTGTGTGTGTGTGAGTGTGTGCAAGTGTGTGTGTGTGTGTTTGTGTGTGTGTGTGTGTGTGTGTGTGTGTGTGTGTGTGT
>Ga0307974_1002498_pt1 | contig 13060 bp, 9 predicted proteins | sample OrgLakmetagen784_FD_201812 | JGI IMG/M metagenome (GOLD analysis project Ga0307974, IMG submission 201812) | Saline water microbial communities from Organic Lake, Antarctica - #784 | ecosystem: Environmental > Aquatic > Non-marine Saline and Alkaline > Saline | place: Antarctica: Organic Lake... | reverse complement strand
GCAGGGGGGTATGCAGGGGCCCTCAGCAGGCTTTGGGGGTCAGGCAGGCTGGCCTCCCCCAAAGCCTGCCTTTGCCTCTTTTGTGTTGGGCCTCTATTCATCTTTGTTTCATTCCTTGATTATAAGTATAATATAATGATAGTTGTTGGGACGGAAATTTTGAGTGGCGGGCGGGCACGTGCCTCAAAACGGGTGGCCATGCAAGCTTGTACGGTTGACCGGTTTCCCGTACCGTACCGGAACCGTACCGTATTTTCATTTCGACCGTAATACGGGTTTGGACCGTACTGTAACCGTACCGTATATACGGTCATGGAGATACAACGTATAAGCACAGCCCTGCCTACAGTGTCTCCACGCTACAGTGTCTCCACCCTACAGTGCTTCCACCGTACCCTGCAGTGTGATTTTATTTCTAGCCTGCAGTGTGATCTTGTTTCAACCCTATAGTGCTCGCACGCTGCAGTGTATTGACCCTATCCTGCAGAGTGATTTTATTTCCAGCCTGCAGTGTAGTTTTATTTCCTGCAGCGTTTCTCTCCTGCAGTGTATGATGTTGAATTATTTCCCATGGTAAAGGAATTTCCCAATACTTGGTACCACGTGGCCTTTATCTTAATGCAGGGAGAAGTAGAAGCTACCTACGAATTTATAAATCTCACCCCTGCGGTGAACACGTATGCTATTCTGCTCAAGGATGCATTTTTTAGCCTTGCATTAGTTCCTTGAACAAGGGACACGTAATATTATGTGCAAGCTAATTTTTCCACCAATCACCTGAAGGGACTCGTGCACTGGTGTGAGTAGTATTTCTTAACTTTTATTCACCAATCACTTGCACAGGGACTCACAGACCGGTGTGAGTATTTCAGTAGACCCCTCCAACCCGGCACTCGTGAGCTCTGAAGAAATTGAGCCCTGTGCAGGCAAAGCAACGATCGTCCTCTCCACCTTCTCGCACACCATCACAGTGAGTTTTGCTGTATGCTCTGGGTTGGTCAGAACCATATATATTTGGTGTACATACGTTTTTTTTTGCAGGGAAACCACCAAATATACGACCGTATACGGTGTATAGGTACGGTTCTGGCCAACCCTGTGTATACTTATTAAGAAATTACTGCAGGGTGCCATTCAGGCAGTGTGATTCAGGTAAATTCACCCAACTTTTCAAAACAAATTGCCGCAGCGTGTTTTGCTGTGTGCACAGGGCTGTATATATGAGAACAATCTATCCATATCCAAAAGAGTCAGTGAGAAGGATTGAAACATGCATTCATACACAGCCTATGTGTGTGTAAAGCTTTTACCTGCCCTAGGCCAAGCTGCGTCTTGTTGTGAAGGGTGTGCTCTCGGTTTTATGCAGAGAGGCTATCTATGCACACCTAACCCAAGAGCATCGGTTATGCAGAGAGGCTTTGCACACCTAACCCAAGAGCATCGGTTATGCAGAGAAACTATGCACACCTAACCCAAGAGCATCGGTTATGCAGAGAAACTATGCACTCCTAACCCAAGAGCATCGGTTATGCAGAGAGGCTATGCACACCTAACCCAAGAGCATCGGTTATGCAGAGAGGCTATGCACACCTAACCCAAGAGCATCGGTTATGCAGAGAGGCTATCTATGCACACCTAACCCAAGAGCATCGGTTATGCAGAGAGGCTATCTATGCACACCTAACCCAAGAGCATCGGTTATGCAGAGAGGCTATGCACACCTAACCCAAGAGCATCGGTTATGCAGAGAAACTATGCACACCTAACCCAAGAGCATCGGTTATGCAGAGAGGCTATGCACTCCTAACCCAAGAGTGCAAGGAGATCAGGAAATCTTCTGATATAATCTCGGTACATTACTCATAACTCAATGCACTTTTGTGTTTTGGTCTTGGACCATGATAACGATCGCCATACTCTGAAATGCCATTATCGCATTCCTCATCTGAGACTGCTGGAAAGCTGAGAGAATGCAATGCGCACTGCCATACCAGTGCATGAGCTAAAAGGGCACTTCCAATTGGGTGAAATGCTGTACTGATGAAGGCACTTAATCTAACAAAACGTGCTGTTGTGTCTCTCTTCTAGAGCACTACATGCATTGCACAAAAATAAGAATAGTGCATGCGTTGCACACAACGTATTTTTGGAAACTGCTGGGTCCAGTGTAAAACATGTGGACTGTAATTCTTGTAGTGCAGCAAAAGTGATATGCTATGTTTTTATTGATCTCTGTTGACTCATCTTTTTATTTCCTTAATCCTCACAGCTTGCTTTTAACTTGAGCTTGATTTTACTTTTCCTTGTTCCATTCCTTTTTTTGTATTCTTAGAGCAAGTTGTGGGGGATTTTAAACAGATGCAAGTCATCTCATTAAGTCATCAAGTCATCTCATCAAGTCGTCATTCATCTCATCAAGTCTCAACAAGTCATCAAGTCATCAAGTCATCAAGTCATCTCATCAAGTCATCCTTTGTAATAAATCTCTCCCGCCTACTGCATCTCACGATGCAAACAAAAAGGAACAGCTTTGCACAATTTGTGCTTGTACAAAATCCCTTATGACCAATTTATGCTTGTACAAAATCCCATATGACCAATCAATGCTTGTACAAAATCCCTTATGACCAATTTATGCTTGTACAATCCCTTATGACCATTTTTTGCTTGTACAAAATCCCTTATGACCAATGTATGCTTGTACAAAATCCCATATGACCAATTTATGCTTGTACAAAATCCCTTATGACCAATTTATGATTGTACAATCCCTTTTGACTTATGACCAATGTATGCTTGTGCAATCCCTTATGACCAATTTATGATTGTACAGAATCCCTTATGACCAATTTGTGCTTGTACAATCCCTTATGACCAACTTCTGCCATCTTCTGCCTCCCTCTTCTTCTGTTACCTTCTGCATCCCCCATGGCCAACCTGTGTTTCCTCCTGCCTGCAGATTGAGCTGCAATCCAACCCTGACTCCTTTTTCCCTGCTGCCTGTCCCACACGCAATGGCTTCAAGCTATTTAGGTAAAACCACCATTGCTTTCTTTATTTTTGGATATGTTGGTATGTTACCAGACCGGAGTTTCTCTGTTGCCAGGATCTTGCTCTTCCTGTCTGTACTCACGCACTGCCTGGCAGGCAAGCTAGAATATAACAAAAGCGCCTGCCTGACTCACATTTTTTTATAAAAATTGCAAAGTCGAACGCACAAAAATAAAACATGCACTCAATTTGGCCACCCACAAGAGTTCAGTGCAGTCTTGCCTATAAGAGTTCACAAGCCAAAAAACGTCCTTAGGTGGCATTGCTCCTGTTTCAGTTATACGTCTGTAGCTTTTCACCACACACACACACACACACACACACACACGCACACACACACACACACACAACTCACACCTCCTGCTTCTGCAGCGTCGAGAGCTTTGCCACCAAAGCCCACATTCACATACTGAACAAGTACACCAATGGCAACAGTGATGTCAGTGCTGCCGTGGTGGCGGACACGGTGTTCTATGGTGCAGCCATGGAGTTTGGTGGGGATTATCGCTGCATGAAACACCAGACCTTGCAAACAGAGGCTGTGTAAGGCAAGAAGTAAAGGCTCTCAGAATGTAATAGAAACAGAGGGAGATTGGTGGCAGGGAGTGTTGCTTCTGCATCCTTTTTTTTCTGGTATCTCAGCTGCTTAGGTGCACCAGGCAGCTCCCCTACCAGACGTAAATAAAACCCAACCTGTAATTACTTGTGCTTGGTAGAGAGTTAAACTATGTAAGCAGGACTGTTATGTGCTGAGCATTTGTAATATATGTGCTGTGTGTTTTTGTTAAACTGTACATGCTTTAAACTAAGTATGCAGAAAGGGTGCTGAGCGTCTGTAATGTACGTGCTGAGTGTTTGAGTTGTACGTTACATGCTATTTGGCGAATGTACATTAGTGCCAACCTCCCAAGTTGTATTTGTATTATATGGTTTGCAGTGAGAGGTGAGCTTCAGTCTGGGTATATGGCTGACTGGTCTTGGCCACTTGTACAACATGCAATGTGCTATATTGTTGCTTTGAATTTCGCTGTTCACTTTTTGATTATAATGCCGGTATAACTCCTTGTTTAGTAGTACATGTTGTTCCTTGCAGGTTGTTAAATGTTGTACTAGGAGAAACACGTCAAATGTATGGGGCAATCAGGCAGCACTGACGGCAGCAGGTGCCAACTTCATCGATTCTTGATATAAACGCTTCGTAGAATTGCTGCAGCACTAGTACAACAGGCGGTGGAGGAGCTTTATGGTACCCGGTACCAAAGTAGCTCCTTTTCCTTAATTAATGTGGGGAGTGGTTTTCACTGCCTGCATAGTTTTCTCTTTTACTGACACACAGGCCGGATCAGGCTGCAACTCGTCACAAATTTTCATTACGAGAGATCAGAAGCAATCAAAGTTTGAACATGGTTTCCTGCCTCGTCAAGAACGATCATCGAATATCAAATATTATAACGAGGGGGTATCTCACAATATCACAATATTAATTTGTCACGCTCAACTGGTGGCAGTGACCATCCGTGTGATTATTGTTTGATGTGCTGAGTCTTGTATTGTGCTATGACAGTGATTTGCTACGACAGTTGCACGTGCAAGGTGAAAGTATTCAATTCGTTCAATCTATACCCCCTACTAAATTATCGGCACCCAATTGGTAGTAGTGATCAGAGTAATAATGGTTACAATAATTACGACGGGGAAATACCTTCAGCCAGGTTGTTTGGCAGAGTACTATATACCTACTATACTCTGCTTAGTAAGCACCATCACAGAAAAGACCATCAAGTCACTACACGACAGACAAACCTTTCAGATCTCAAACTAGGTTCTCTGTAAAATCAAGATTAATTGCCTAATGTGGCCTATCAATTATCATCAAATAATTCACTCAAAAAAGTAAAGCGTAGGTTTTTGCATGTTTTACTGCACAATGGGGCCATTTCATACAGCTTTCCCCCTGACGAGGAAGAAATGCTTGATGAAGAATGGTAAAGGATAAATAAAAACGCAGGCCTGTGCAGACAGAGGAAAAACCCACACTAATTGAATGATAGAAAAACGTAGGCCTGTGCAAACAGGGGAAAACCCATACTTATTGAGAATAATAATAGAATAGAAAAATGAATGAGCAAAGATGAATGAGCCAAATGAATAAAATGAACCATTTTGGTGCGTCACACATTTATGGCCAGCTGCTGCAAGTCGCTGATGCGGCTGAAGCGCGGCTGAGATTTTTCCAGCCGCATTCAGCCGTGTTCAGCCGTGTTCAGCCGCATATATATTGTGTTTTGAAGGATTTGCTGGCTTGGAAATACGCTGGAAATGCAATTATGAATGAAATTAATGTTGGTATGCAATAACTTCTTATGAAAACTTCTTATGGGTTATGGGTCTTGAAGAGCTACCCATAATAACCCAGTAGAGGGTACTGCCACACCCCCTGGCTATGCTGTGAAACCAAGAGGCATACAACCAAACAAACGTGACATACATATAATCAAATTTAGCACTGTGTAGACACTTACCCTACCCAACAAGCAGACAAGGCACGAGAGCAACATAAACTGCTAATGCCTCGCTTGCTTAAACCCCGTAAACCCTTCACGCCATCCTGCTAGGAGCAACATGCACCATCTACAGCAGCCACCCAAGGAACCTACTCCACAACCTCGGAGGTACTGGGCTACATGCCGCGGCACTCATGAAATATTTGAGCCTACACTGTGGATGGCACGCAACCAGATCCGCAACAAAAATTGTACAGATGAGAAGACTCGGAGACGTTGAACATAAGGTCAGAGGTTTTTTGTCTGTAGAAATTAATGTGGGTCAGGGGGGTTGTGTGCCGTAGCACCCGGACCTAATCTTTGACTGTTGTTGCTTGTGTTATATTGCAGTGCATACTTGTTTTTATGAGTGCAGATGCATGTCTGATGGAGTGTTCATTCAGTTTGTGTGTCAATTTTTTAATCTTATGGTAATCCAGATTAAGGTCTGCCAGAGGTTTGTCTGTACAGTCTTTGTAGATAGTCCCCATAGCTCCAACGAGGATCAAGTGAAGCTTGATTTCCCTATATCCTTGTCTGTTTAGGTTGGCCATAAGCATGCTGTGCTGTGCTTTTGCTTTTTGGAGATGGGGATCAGGCCTAGAGTCTTCACACAGAATTTAAATTCAATCAATCGTGAACCTCCCACTGGTTTGGATTCAGTTTCTTGTCTTTTGCAAGCTGTTAAAAGTTTGGGTTGCGGGTGGTTGCGCGAGAGAAGCACACAGTGCTAGGTAAGAATAGGATGGCGTCAAGACGATAAGAGGCCTTTAAATTTTACAGCATGTGCTGTTAGTTTTGGAAGCAACCAAGAGGGCAGTGTTTTGTTCGAAGTGTTTCTCAGATCTAGGCCTTGCTTTGATAGTTTATCTGCGCTGCCTACGTCAGTGTATGCAATTTGGTTGGCACCGCATGGTCCCCTTTGGAGGGCTTAAACAATCAGCACGCTTGCCGTATTATGGCGTTTTATAATCACGTTCCTCATTTTAGTGTGTTGGCAACCTGAGAGTATGTGAAGCACACTATCAGTGCAAGGGCAGATGGGGCAGTTTGCAGTGGGAGAGAAGCTGTACCAATAGGCGTGTTTTTGATCAAAAACAACCAGAATACTTTAAAAAAACCGAAGGCAAAGGCTGGGCCTTGACTCTTGAAAATTTAACAAAATGGCCACCAAGAAGCTTCACTCACATTCTTTCACCTACGCAGTCAAGCTTGTCCATACCAGACACGCATTATCCAGTGCTATTATCATCTTTCATTCGGAGCCGGTTTTAAGTCAAGCCTGCAATCCTCCTGGTCCCCATTGATCATTGTTTTTTTGGGGTACCAATGTGGCTCCTATATTTCCTATATTAATGTGGGGATTGGTTTTCACTGCCTGCGTGTTTTTTTTCCTCTTTTACCTGCAGGCTTGGCCTGAAACCGGCTCCTGATGAAAGTTGGTACGGTGCTGGAAAGAGCATACTATCAGGTATGAACAAGCTGAGCAGCATGGTTGTACATGGAGCTTGGAAGCAATCCCCTCATCTCTTTGAGAATCAAGACTCTGAGTCCCTGAGATCTTGCTCTGTGCCAAACTAGGTCTGCCAATAATGCAAGGAGAGTTGCCTGCAATAACCTAACAGATGGCCTAGCTAAGAAATCAAAAGACCTACAACCAAACAAACGCGATAAACATGTGATTGAATTTAAACACAGTGCGGACACTCTTCCTTCCCAACAACCAGAAATGGCAAAGAACAACATAAGCTGCTAATGCATCACTTACTCGGACACTGCAAAACCCTCCGCACCATCCTGCTAGGAGCAACATGCACCATTTACAGCAGCCACATAAGGAACCCACTCCACAGCCTCAGGGTTACTGGTCTACATGCCACAGCACTCATGGAAAAATTAAGCCTACATGCAATTAGATCCGCAACAAAATCATACAGATGAGAGAAGGCATTGGACAAACCCCCCAAAAATACCTGGGCAATACTCCTGGTGGTGTGCAGGCTCCTGCCTCCCAACCCCCCTCCTATCTCCACTGATAAGCTTCTCTTATTTTTCTTCTCCAGGTGGGATGTTGTGTGCCTCTGCATCCATCGTGTGGTGCAGAACACAAAACAACATCCTTTCCAAATCCATGCCGGCAGTGTTTACACTATCTGCATGTGAGTGCATGTTAAAAAGCGCCACCCACTTCCCAAAGGATGATGCCGAGGGCAGTGGAGGCCCCTCGAATAATGGTGCAGAGGTGTTTGTGCTATTCCTGTGCAGCACTCGGCTGGGTTTCTAAAGTCCAGTAACCTCAATGAGATGGATGCCACATTGATGTTCGCCAAGATTTTTAGGTGGGTGCTGTTTTGGGAAGGCAGACCTGCTGCTGGCTGGCTGTGCTGCTGATTCGCTCCCGACCTACCTCAATTTCCACCTGACACTATAGTGTGATGAAAAAACACATGAAAAGGAAGGGAAAAAAGAACGTAGGTAGGTTAAACATCACCAACATAGATTAGGGAAGGATGTTGCTTTGTGTCCTGAACCATCCAATGGATGCAGAGCCACACAACGTCCCATTTGGAGAATTAAAAGAGGAAAGGCTTATTAGTGGGGATCAGGTGGTTGGGAGGTAGAGGCCTGCACACCACCATAATCATCGGTCAGATATTCTTGAGGGTTGCGTTAAATGTCGCGTCTGGTTTGATGTTTGTTGCGGACATCTGTGCTGTGACTTGCAGACCTTTTACTTTGAGGCTGTGGAGGGGATTTGACAGGCTCCTTTACATGGTGCCTGTTGCTCCATAGTATGGTGTGGACGGTTTTGCGGTGTCCGAGAAAGCGAGGTATTAGCAGCAGAATTTTGTTTTTCTTTGCTATTTATGTTTGTTGGATGGGAAAAGTATCCACACAGTGTTTAATTTCGTTCAGGTTTATGCCGCGTTGTCTGGTCGAATGTCTTATGGTTTCATAGCCAGGGGGGTATGGATTGGCAGAGCCACCTCACTGGTGAGGTCAAGGGCTACTCTCCTTGCATTTGTGGCGGATCTAGTTTGGTACATATTAGGTAACTAATGGGGCGCGGTAATTGCTGGGTCTGAGTAGCTACGATTGCGTCTGGCTTGCTAAATTTCTGCCGTTGTTGTGCGTTGAGTTGGAAGCTAAGTTGGAATCGTTCCTAAGCTGAAGGGCGTACAATGCTGCCTTACTGTACCATTGTTGCACGACTGCCTACGTCTGCTTGTGCTAGTAGGCAAGCGCCCTGTGCATCTGTTGAATTGCTTTTCATGTCATTTGTGCAGCAATGTTATGCCATTTCTTGATCATTCTATCTAAAACTCATAATGGGATGCTGCAGCCTGCAGCCTGGAAGCATGTGGTAGGTGCCGCCTAGCTTGTGGCTGTTGGGGTAGACTGGTGGGCCTTCTGTATGGATGTATGAGCAGCACGCTTTTGGTTGTATATCAGACCTGAATTCCGGATGACAGTTATGAAGCAATTGGCACCAAAGCGAGAGACAAGTGCTCAAGTACGCCCCACTGCTAGTTGGGGTTCAACTCCCCCCCCCCCTGGCCTACATACTGCACTGCAGCTCAAAAGCAAATGTTTTACAACCAGGTTCCTTGGCCGAGGAAAGAGCAATAACTTATTGCAATTGCACCTAGTGTGCAAGCGATAGATAATAGACATAGGTCGGGGTTCAAGGAATTTCTAAAGAGATCTACTTATCCTTGACAATCACAATTACATCATTAATTTCTTACTTTCTCGATTGCTCTTTTCTGCGCCCCTGAACGTGACTTAAATCTTCCCACGCACCCCCTGCCAAAATAAAAGAATTCACGCGTCTGCTATGCGTTGCTCTTTCATTCCTTGCACCCTTACCACGCATTTTGTTCAGGAAAAATAGGCACATGTTGAAAGCTCACATTGCAAGCTTGTAATTATTAGGTACATCCGTTTTATCGGAAGAACATTGTATTAAACAGGCCCGTGCAAGTCTGCTTTTTGATTGCAATTGCTTGTAGCAGGAGACATCAAGGAACATAACTTGTTGGCGTCACATGCATGTTGATTAAAATATAAATTACATATTTAGAAGCCTGATGTCGAGAGCTATCGATCGGTATATTAATGAGTCGGTTGTCAGGGGGCGGTTGTGGGTGGTCATATGGGGGGGCTCAGATATTTGGGGGGTGGTCTCCAGAATTTTTCCAGCAAATAATCGATCTAGTTTTGGAATCCTTAGCTTGAGCCCGTTCGATTGGCACCCTTGCTGGGTAATTTGATTTTAGGGGGTGGTCTGGGTGCCTGGTCAAATAAATGCTTGGATCCATCTTTCGGAATGCCCCCAAGTAGGCCGCGGGGGCGGGTGTGTTCAGGCACATTACCAGCAATTGATTCCAAACCTGCAGTTCACGTATTGCATTACATGAGTTGCATGAATGAAGTAAAAAAGTGCTTTGGCAAAGGTGGACTTGTGCACGAAACAGGCGGTCAGTGCAGGAGTGTGCGCATATCAGTTTTTGCCCTATAATTATAGAGTTATATCTTTTTAAAGAATGAATTCAGGTATTATTAATTTATTTGGCACGGGATATCCCGTGCCGGGCCATTATAAATTTATTTGGCCCGGTGCAGGCAGACAGCTGCTTATATCTTGTATCCTGAGCAGATTGACACCCTTTATATTAGTGTGGGGGTCCAGGAAGGGGGTGGATGGTCGCTTTGGGCCCAAAATATACACGTGACTGTCATGTAATATTTTTAGCCTCCTGCTTGTAGTGATTTTTTACGTGTTGTAAAGCCGAACATATTTAAAATTTGCCCGCCAATCCGTGGTCTGAGCGGTGAGGATTTGGGCGGGAAAGATGGTTTTGAGGTTTTGGACTGGAAATACAGATGACATTGTCTTCACAAAAATGAGGTTCTACAAGTTTAGACAAGCTGGCCAGACATAATCCAGTCCTAGCAATTGCAATACCTATCCCACCTACCTGCTCAAGGCTTGAAAACATCGTTTTTACGGCGCATTTACAATGGCGGGTTAATGGTTAAGGTTAAAAATACTTAACCTGAATGTGTGTTTACAACGCGCGGTTAAATGTCAGGTTAAGGAAGTTCCATCGGGTTAAATAAACTTTGTATTGCTCCCCCCCCCCTCCCCCCCCCCCCTGGGAGAAAAAAAATTAAAAAAGGTTAAGGGCTAAAAAAATGCCAGGAAGGCCACGACACATTTGGAATAATAGTAAAACAGAGGAAAGCATACCGACAGGTCAAAAAGGCCAGGAGACCTGAGTTTTGCCTCTGGTCAAAGATGAGCAAAGTTCATGTTCTGCATGCCACAATTATGATAGTTCACAGGGGTTTACTAAACAGATTTATGAGCACGTTGGCACCAACAGCGACAGACCTAATACTAACCCTGTTTGTTGTAAATGCAAACGGGGTTAATGAAGCAACCGCGGTTAATTCGGAAATTGCAAAGAGGATTAATTGAATTATGAATCTTAACCCGCCGTTGTAAACGCGCCGCTAGCGCCTTACATTTTCCATTTATACGCCACAGGTCAACTTTTTCAGGTCGGCCGGTCGGGGGCGTGAATTTCCCCTCGCCACAAAACAAACAGATTAAATAAAGAGGAATCCAGTTCTAATCATTTCCATCGGTCACGCGGGGGAAGAGCCGTTGGACTGCAAGCGAAAAAAATCACTGTGTTTTATATTAGTAGCAAGGAAAGTTATACGGAAGGGCATCTGGCGTATGTTAGGTTTGCATTCAAACTCTTGCAAGTCTGGTGCTCTAAGCCCCCTTTCATTCTAGGGACTGAGTCTGAAGGGGACTGCAATGCAAGTCGTCAAGGGGGCTGCAATGCAAGGGAAAAGCACTACGAGCAAACCCAAGTTCAGCACATGGAGGGAGGAAACGTACCGCAGAGCATGCTTCGTCTGGTGCCTCTTTTTACTGTGTGCTTATACGACCACACTCATCAGGTATGTATGTGTTGTAATAAGCTCTAGCCCTCACAGGCACGTGATTTTTCCGTGTACAATTAACTACCAGCCTGCTGCACAAAGCCTCCTCACATCGCTGTTTTGCAGAATGCCCATGAAACTTGACGCCCAAGTCTCGTTGCTTTCCTCTCTCCACCTCCTGACTTGCGTGGTGCTAGTGGCTGGGCTGAAGGGCTACTCCACGTTTTTGCGAATCTCTATCAATGCCCTGATGACGCTGCGCAGCGCAGGTGAGAGCACGTGAAATGTTTTCTCATAACACAACAACACTACGCACAGGGCAAATTGGACTTCATGAAACACCACAGATTTTCACATGGTGCCTGAAGTCATCCTTTGCTCAAACCAGCTCCAGTCTTGGCAAAGTAGCTCAACCAAGCACTGCGCTCGCTCTGCAGTCTAGTCTAGACTTCTTCCTTCAGATAGAAACCCGCTCCGAATTCTCACTGACTCTGCTGCAGGTTATTTGGGCATCGGCCTTGGCTTCATTCCTATCAGCTTTAAGCCCCAGCACTACTCCTCCGGCGAGCCAACTTTTCCTATGGCGATGTTCTACTTCTGGTGAGTTTCGCTTCGCAGCCATGTTGAGTGAACTTGATATCACAGTCTTACGCTGACAGACTTGGTTTAAAGTACGTCACCAACAGCACCCTTGTGAGCCAATCACTCACGCTTGCCCACCCATGCATACGTTTGCAAACACATACAGACATACACTATAACACATACATGTCCACTTTCACGCAACTGTGTTCTGCAGGGCTGCTCTTTTGTTTGACTCAATCGGCCTGGTACGTATTTCCCCCCTGGTACTGCAGTATTCATTCACTAAATTGGAATTAGGGTCCCCCTTTTACAGGCGAACTAGACACAACGGGTGTTTCCGTCACTCAAGGCTTCATACTGCATGCTGCTCACCACCACGCACGCTTAGAGCACTCATTTTTATGTTCATTTGATTGTGATTTGCGTTGAGGCACAGCATAACACAGCATTGCCCTTTGTGCACGTATGCCAATCATCAAACATCAGTCACACACACACACACACACAAACGCAGCATTGCCCTTTGTGCACGTATGCCAGTCATCAAATACCAGTCACACACACACACACACACACACACACACACACACACACACACACACAAACAAACACACATACACACACGCAGGTCTACGTGTCCTCCCCTCACCTCCACCTCCTCCTCCAAATCGTGTGCGCATCTGTCAGCAACGTGGCCGCAGGCAACTCCCTCCCCTTCGCCCTTGTACATGTAAGTCGGTTCCTCCTTCAACTTTTGCGGGCCTTTCTCGCCTCCGTCCTACACACACACACACACACACACACACACACACACACACACACACACACAAACAGACACACACACAGACACACACACACAGACTCACACACACACACACACACATACACACACAACACACACAAACACACACACACACATA
>Ga0307974_1002494_pt1 | contig 13069 bp, 11 predicted proteins | sample OrgLakmetagen784_FD_201812 | JGI IMG/M metagenome (GOLD analysis project Ga0307974, IMG submission 201812) | Saline water microbial communities from Organic Lake, Antarctica - #784 | ecosystem: Environmental > Aquatic > Non-marine Saline and Alkaline > Saline | place: Antarctica: Organic Lake... | reverse complement strand
TGGGGGGTGGCTGGCAGCCCCCTGCTCCAGACCGAGGCCTTGAGAGCAGAAAGAAACCTCTAGTGCACGTCTAGTTGTAGTCAGTTTGTGCGCATAATGCACAGAGTGAGCATGCAATTTAAGGGTAGTCTTGTGGACGACCCTCTGTGAATCATCAAGGCCGAGATCGTTTAGATGATGCAAAGTGTTGGATGTATAGATTGATCCTCCCACACCAAGAAGGATGGTGTGAAGTGTGAAGTATAACTCTTGTGCAGTTTGTTAGAGGCCTCCAGCTGGTGTCCAGGCCTTGTGTCCTCACAATACTTCACTTGTATGAGGTTGTATCTCCCTCTGACTAGCGTTGAGCGCGTGAGCTCTGCGCACTTGTCCATGAGATCTAGCATGCTGCACCTGTTGCACGTGGGGAGTGGAAGGTGGTTGAGAGTTAGTAGGTAAGGGAGTAACCAAAATAGCATCAGGGCGACTAGAAGTAAGTCTGTCTCTGAAAGATAAACTAGCATCAAAAAGCCAGATGAATAAAGTTATACTACTAGCGTGCTCGGGAATTTGAAGGTTATGTTAGGCAAAACGGTCAGTGCTGCCAGCATCCATATGAACTATACAACCTGCCAAGGAGCCTTGCTGATGGCTTTCATAATGAGTTTGCAGGAAACAATATGGCGTTCAGTGATCATGCCAGAGATGATATTGTTTTGACACCCTGAGAGAAAATGAAGAGCACTGTCTGATTGTTGACAAAATGAGCACTGAAGGTTAGTGGACTTTTTGAAGCGGACAGCATGTTCTTGATTGAAAAGGGTGCCTGTGCGGTAGTGAAAGACATTGCGTTTCATTTGTAGGGAGAGATTGGACATGTTTCAAAATGTGTTGCTAATGTCTCTGTGTACGTGTGGAAGTAGACTCTGGTAGTAAGAGTAGTACAATGTTTTTGAGTTGGCATAACCCAGTCTAGGGTTTGAGTGCGTGTGGGATTTTAATGCAGCTTGAAGATTTGGAAGGTAAGTCAATCCGGTGCCGTGCTGAGGAGCTTCAGTGCTAGATCCTTGCTGATCAATTTCTTCAAGGGCTAGCCAGGTTGTATCAAAGAAGGGATTGCCACCAGGGCCTGCGATGCAGATTATTGTTTCAGCTGGGAGACTATTGCCGTGGCAGGCTTGGTATTTGGCAAGGGCGTCTGCACATTCATTTCCTGCAATTTTAGCGTGAAATTTGACCTTATAAAGAAAGATGTGGGATTGAGAGTAGTTACGGATGGTATGAGAGAAAAATCTGATGATGTCTCCTTGGACATTATGGTGACGGTGCTTCTCTGGGTACAACATTTGTTTCCTGATTTGGTGGAGTGAGGTAAGACTGTCTGTGGCAATATGGGTATGCTCATGGGTAAGTCTAGCAGCTATAGCTGCCAGCTCCGCTCTCCCTATGGTGTTGGCTAAACCAGCACCATTAGGTTCAACCAAGCTAGAGTTGCCCGTGCTGGGTGGTAGACACCTGCCCCAATAACTTGTTTGCCTTCTTGGATATGGCGGCTACCAAGCAACTGTATAGCTAGGTCCAGGAATTCCAGTCAGCAACCTTGAGCTTGAGACCCGGTTTGGACTGATGGGAAAGGGAGGCCACTTCAGCAGCAGGAGAGGCAGACTGGAAGAAAAAGTAAGCAGTGGAAAACAAGAAATACTACGCAGGCAGGGATAATGATGATGATGATGATGGCGTATCACATAGGTCCAGGGGAGATAGCAAACTCCCTACTACGAGGCTGAAACGAAACTGAAAGTTGATAAATAAAAGGGAAGCAAGAGAGGCAGGCTGGAAGCAATAACAGAAAATAGGGGGGACAACCAAGGTGATGAGAAGAAGGGCAAAACGCATACGAGAAGGACAAGCATGGGAAAGAAAGAAGGAAGGAAAGCCTGTGTTCTTTGGTGCCCACGTAAAAAGAACAAGTTTTAGGAAGACAGGGCTAGTAGTAAAGAGTACAAAGAAGGCAACAGGCCGATCTAGCTACAACACCGTGAGGCAATCAACATAAAAACTAGGGAAGCTAAGAGTTAGCCAGGATAAAAGCAGCTAAGCCATTGCGATGAAGGTGCGCCAAAGCCAAACTCCAACACAACCCAAAGAGAAGAGAGAGTTCCCCTACAGAAAACGCAGCTGCACCAACACGTCACTCTCAACATTACAAGCCAATACTTGGGAGACACGAAAGGAGTACAATGAAATACTAAAGGTTTAGATAACAAGATGCGGGTTGTTCTACTAAGAGCCGAGAGCAAGGGGATGCTGGCCGACCTATACCTAGATCAAGGCGGTACACACGCTAAGGAGGGAGCTGCAGTGAAACAGCCAAGGAGCCGTTTGGCCTAGCATACACAAAGGGGTGGGACTGGCCTAGGTCAGAGAAACTGGAGACACTACCTTGGCAGGCTGCAAAGTCTTTTAAGGCTGCGAGGAGAAGATCAACTGCCCTAGTATCTACTACTGCGGGATCTACGCCTGTCCTGGCTAGCATGCTTAACACCAAACCCCTAGCTCTTAATATTGCAGTCAGGGCAGCTAGGCACAAAAAATACCACAATTCCTTTCTCACTGTTTGGCATGGCTGCTCTAGCAGCCACACATGCCGTGGTAGCAGCTGCACAGAAACTGGGAGGTTGTGTTGTATGGCTCGTATGATGGCTGAAGCTTCTGTGCAAGTCCAAAAGACGTGCTCCCGTAGCTGTAACGCCTGTGTAGCACGTGGCGATGCAGCTGAGTGTTGCCAGCCACAAGGGCAAGCTGTTCCCCGCTTCATGGGCCATCCGTGGCCCCCTGCTCCCACCACACCATGCTGGAGTAGGCGCCACCAAACTTCCTTCCAGTTATTCTTCTTGTTCATGGGAGCCTCCATACTAGGCGTACTTGCGCTTGGAGCGCCTTCGTGATAGCCAGTGCTGCTGTGGGGCACGTTTCTTCTTGCGGTTGGGTGGGGGCGGCTAGGGTAATAGCTGACTCTGTGCATTGCTGCCAGGCTTCCATTCTAGCTGTTTGGCAACACAACAGATGCAAGCTTGCTTCTTAAGAAGGGGCTCATGAGGTGGTATGCCAGGTACCATCCATCCATCCATCCATCCATCCATCCATTAAGGACCTCATGAGGTCCTCTCCTTAAGGGGCTCATGAGGTGGTACGCCAGGTACCATTGCCTTGCTGTATCTTACCTGGTGGTACGCCAGGTACCATTGCCTTGCTGTATCTTACCTGGTGGTACGCCAGGTACCATTGCCTTGCTGTATCTTACCTGGTGGTACGCCAGGTACCATTGCTTTGCTGTATCTTAGTTGCCTATGAGCAATTTGCCTCCATTAAGGAGATGCAAACTCATTTTCACTCATGCAGGCACCATTGGCAACCGCACACATCACCGCACACAGGCACGTGCGGGTTGAATGTGGATTCCATGGCGTTAAACACCCCCTACTTGAAAAAGCAGACATTCTGTGTTGAAAAGTTGACAACCTTTTAACAATGCAATTACATGAGTTACCTTGGGATAGGGTAGCATGTGATTTTGAAATGCTTTATTATTTTACTCGTAATTATTTGAGTAATCAGCTAGTATAATTCAACCTACAGCCCACTTTAAAGATAAATGGAATGGTTTTAGGACAAATACTGCTCCCAAAGAGCTAGAAATACCAGCTCTCCCCCCGTGTGTAAACAGGAACAGCAACACACTCACGTTAGGCATTCAGCACCACCTATGTAGACACTCACACACACCTACATGCGCACACACACCTACGTGCACACACACACGCCCACAACCATGTCCACATACACACACAGCCTGTTTTCTTACCAATGGGCGGTACTTGGCCACCAAACGTGCAGTGGAGCCTCCTCTGGTCAGCACCACGATCAGGGATGCGTGCACCTGAATAAGACAGTCGTATTCAGCATTTGCAGGCAAGGTGGCGGCTTTTTAAACCATGACCCCCCTGATCGTATTCCAAATGCAGCAGGCTTGTCCATGATCAGTACTACGCTCACAGATTTGGAGGAACATGCATTGGTTCGTGGAGGGCAGGTGTCAGCAGGGTTTCTGTACTCATGACATGTGTCTAAGGTTGGCCAGAACCATATATTTTTAGGTATATACGGTGTTTATACGGTATTTTTGATCGTAGGGTTGGCCAGAACCATACATTTATAGGTATATACGGTGTTTATACGGTATTTTTGATCGGGACTGAGCATAGAGCTGCGCCTTCACATGCAAGCACACACACACACACACACACACACGCACACACACACATACACACATACACTCAGGTGCACGTGCCCGGGCGAGACCGACCCATTGATATTTCATTCAGAGAGGCTGACAGCAGCCGGGCATGCTGATGATGTAGTTTGCCGGACGACAGTAGCTCCAGGAAGTGACGACGTTTGCTCTAACTATTGATCTGCTTTTACTGCCTTGTATGTGCGTATAAATGAATTGCTCTGCAAACTTTCTGCAAACTGTCTGTGCTGTGTGAGCTGCTGGCAGTAATGGCTTTGTCTTGCCCATCACTTGACGATTATTGAGAAGGTGTAGCAAGGAGTGACTATAAGGGAGAACAAAAGTACGTAGCAGTGAAAAACCACTCCCCACATTAATTAAAGAAAAGAAGCCACTTTGATACCGGGTACCGTAAGATTCCTTCAACAATGATTACATTAGGGTATCTTCAGCCAGGTTGTTTGGCTGATCGGCTGCTGACTGGTCAAATAAATCAATAGGCTCAGAAAGAGAAATTGTCTAATTTTCTGCTGAGAAGGGAAATTATGGACAAGTTGGTTGCTGACCTGTTGCAGCAAAAAGGGTTGGGCTGCTGAAAAGTCCTTGAAAAAGGCGTAAACAAAAAAGAAGAATGTTTTCTCAGCTCACAAACCCGATGGTCTTGGCAAAATAAAAGAGCGTTCATCTTCACCATTACATTTTAGAACAGAAAAGAAAAGAAAAAGAAAAATACGCAGGCAGCAAAGCATTTCCTGCATCAACTAAGGAAAAGGACACATGTTAGCCCAAACTGCCATGAATCTCCTCACCAAAGGAAAAAAGAAAACCATTGGGGGTTCTGGGGGGTGGCTGGCAGCCCCCTGCTCCAGTCCAGACCTTGAGAGCAATCAAAAGCGGCGCCTGGTTTAATTTCGTTTCGAGTTGTCATATGTCCAACCACAGTTCTGACTTTTTGGGCCTTCATCAAGGAAATTAAGGAATCAGGCAGAGTTAGGTTAAATTTATAAGGTGCGCAGAGCACGGCTAAGTGCCTGTGTCAAAAGCTCAGGAGGTTGAATGTGGTCTGTGTCTCCGCGCTTGACCCGAGGAACGTAGGTTGTGAGGTAGTCAAAATGGCACGCACTGGACACTGAAAGTGCTCAGGGAGGTGATGAAACCTTGGAGATATCTGGTCATTTAGGTCAAAAACAGCTCATCTTTGCTTACACATTGCACACTGGTGACCCACTCTTACCCCCCCATGTTTGGGTTAAATAGAAGGTTAACGAGCTGAAAAAGGTGATCCTTAAAAGGTTTTGTCTCAAATTAACTGACTAACTAGTTGCCCTCGGAGGGCACCAGAGTGCCATGAAGTGTGGAAGCAGCAGGAAGGTAGCGCTTGCCTCTTGCTTACTCAGGTAGAAATTTGCGTTACTTGAGCTTGTGCTTATTGTCATACATCAGGTGAACTTTGTGGAGAACGCATATGTTTTGAAACCAAATATACTCTGTCTCTTGGGTAGGCTGTCCAAAACACCGCCAGTGGTATAAAAACGAAAAAAATTACGATTGGACAGAACCGGCGTGCATTAAGGAAAGACATGAAACCAGCCCTTAGACTGATGAGTCTCACCAGAACAATAGACACTGGGGGACACTGAGAGACCCAAAAGGCACAACAAAGAGTCAACAACCAGCCAAAAACCAGGTCAGAACAGGGCAGAAGCCAACAAAGATATCCTGGGTAAGAGCAAAAGTCTCAGCCACGTAGAGCCGTCCTTCCACTACAGGCACAGGGCGCAAGGGTGGTACACACCTGATCCTGTGCCTTACGTGATTTGATTGCGTGAATTTTGAGACCGCCATCATTGTAGGTCCAGTCCCGCCGATCTTGTCCACTACGGATCAGGTTTGGGCTGCAGCTGTATTGGGTTGCTACATCAGAGCTCTGAGGTGTGTCCAGGGTACTATTTATATCTTGAGGGCTTGAGGGCCTTGTGCGGTTTGATGAAGGTGGTCGCTGGGTAGTTTCTTTACTTTATTATGGCCAGGAGCCTTTTTAGTGCTAAGTGCAGATATAGAGGTAGGGGTCGTTATGAATGTAATTGATCTCCCACTTTGCCTCAGGAATTTCTTTGGCAATCTCTTTTTGCCAATTTTTGCTGCAAGCATTGAGGCAATTTCTGCCTTTCGTATTCCATATGGCAATGATGTGCATCTTCCAAATGTGTTTGGCAAGGGGCGTCTGTATATTGTCCCCAAAGGGTATTCCTGTATATTGGAGTTGGTCTGGTGGTATGGAGCCCAAGGGTTTGCATATGTGCGGAAATCTGCGGTAGAGCAGTGTGTAGGGATTACTGGTCATTCTTTTATTCCGGGAGGGAAGAAACATTAAGGTAGCTGTCGCTCCTGTGCTAAGGGCAGCAGAGGAGATTGCATGCCTTCAATTAGTTGCTAAATACATGGTGTTTCATGATAGATGGGATGGCAAATAGAGAAACCAGTGGACTCAGAGGAGAAGGCGTTACAGTGTGCCCCAAAAGACTTATCTCTTGGGTGCTCACTCCATTATTGAGGGAGTGTGGGGTCATGGTCAAGGGGGGATGCCATCTTTTCTTTAGTGACTAGGGCCCAATTTTGTAGGGCGGTGATAATGTGGGGGGGGAGCGTCTGTGAAATATTTTTTTGATTTTTTAGCTTGCATGTAGGTAGCATTATATTTGCGTGTGATGATGAGGCCCACGAGCTTCAATGCAAGACTCATTGAGGCGGGTAAATGTTGCCATGTTGCCATGTAAGCCGCTGTATTTTGCCTTTTTATAAGCCCTTTGAAGAATGTTGAAACGCACAGGGTGGGGTGAGCAAGGCTTTGCATTTTCCGTCTACGTTGTAGATGCAACCTACTGTGGCAGTGTGTACCTCTGGGAGTACAGGGTCGTCTGAGGGAGATTTGGGGAAGCAACCAGGAAGTTGAAATTTAGGGTGCCCTGTTAAGAAGCAAGGGGTAAAATGGGGGTGCCCTAATAGAATTCTCGAAGCAAGGGGTAAAATGAGGGTGCCCTAATAAAAGCAAGGGGTAAAATGAGGGTGCCCTAATAGAAGCAAGGGGTAAAATGAGGGTGCCCTAATAGAAGCAAGGGGAAAAATGAGGGGCAGGGTGGAAAAAGAAAGCTAGGGCGACCAGAAAAATTGGTTATGATTCAGAAGGATACGTAAAACCTGACAAGAAAAAAACTTGGAAACTGCGTGTCACGCAAAGTTGGCAAAAAAGTCGTCAGGGGCAAACAGGGGACAAAAAGGGGAAAACACCCAGATAGAAAGGCAAGAGAGCCCGGCTAGGGCCTAGCAGTCACACTTTTTGACTGATGGCTTAATCTGTAACCGATGACCTGAAAGGCAAGAGACGCTAGGAGCCAGCCGGCAGGACGAAAGCAACTAAGCCTTAGCTATAGTGAGGCATTACTAAGGTTTAGTTATTACAGTCATTGAATGATGGCATCGTTCTGTTAGCAGCACTCTGCCTCTGCCTGCTGCTAGTTCCTCAGTGCTGCCCACGTGCGCATAGGCAGCAGCCAGGTGAAAGTCCTCGCAGTGCTAACTTTCTTCTCTCTTCTCTAACGTCTCAAATAACTGACACAACGCTGTGCCATAGTGATAGATGGACATGAGCCCACCCTTCCGTTAGCCTATTGTTACTGAAATCTACAGTTCAGCACCCAAGCAAGATCCATGTGTTATAGCGGAGGACTTATGTACTGCCGACAAGCTGAATGGAGGCTCGCCGCATCAGCCCACAAGGCCATGCGAGCCGGGGAGTAGACACCCAGGCAGGGAAGCATGAAGCACTTGGAGCCCCCCCTTGAGGGTAACGCTTTTGTTATAGCGGAGGACTTATGTACTGCCGACAAGCTGGCGCGGAGTACATAAGTCCTCCGCTATAATACCATGTGCATTTATTACTTATGAGTTGCAACTACACGTGTCCATATCAGACACGTTCCAGTACTGACGCAAGCCCTCAGCAATTCCAGGTCTGTAAGCTTTTAGATACCCAATCAACCGTTGCTAAATTTTCATGTGGCGGAGAAGGAGGGCCTGTACGGTACCAGGAGGTGGTGGCTCCTTTTGGTCGTCCAGGTTTTTCTGCGTGTGTAGTCATTTATATTTGCCTTGATCTCTTAAAGGTAGTATTAATACTAAGGCCACATATAGCGATGAAACCTTACATCTCATTTCCAGCAGCCGCAACAATACTCTACTTATGCAGGCTGAGGAAAAAACAATTTAAAAAAGAGAAGGCAGGTGAAATGGTTGGACTCATTGACGCTCGCAGCCCAGAGGTGTACGAGCTGATGACTGCGAACAAACAATCTGACATTTCTCCTATTTCTGCTGAGTCGTGGACTGAGCACCTTCAATCCCATTCTGTGCAACCACAAGAGAGCGTTCCTGACGTGCTACCTGGACAATTTAACGTACCTACAAGGTATCAGGTACTCAGTGACCAGTTACGATCTGGACAAGTTTTTCCTTCTGACATTGCAGTCCCACCCGGTCCTGGTGGTAGGTACAGGAGCATGGACACTACCTTTCAACGCAGCAAGAGCGAGCACCAGTATACAAGCTACCCCCCATACATACTCTGGCCACCACTGTCCAGAAAAACATTTCAAACATGAACGTGCAGTCCAGCCCAGGTTTTGATCTGTTCTCTACTTCTTTCATCAAGCACGCAGAGAAAACAATTCAGGATGATCGTGGTAAGAGACACACTGAAAACGTTCTGCTTCCCCTTATATTGACTTGTTTCCTTTGTTCCTGTCAGATGGTGTCACCCCACTCCTTTGGAACAAAGTCAAAATTACGCCTCTGCACAAAAAAGGTCCAGCTACGTCTTCAAAAAATTACTGTTTGCTGGCTAACAATGGCTGTTTCTATGGACTTTTTGCAAACGTGTTCAAAGTGTTGTTGACGGACTGGGCTCTTGCTGAACACCAAATACCAGACTCACAATTTGGTTTCTGCCCCACAAGGAACACAAACCAACCCCTCTTTATTCTGCGACACATTCTCGCTACTGCGAAAAAGAAATAAATGAAGGTGTTCACTGCTTTTCTGGATCTCCTTGCTGCCTACGACAGTATTCCAAGAGAGAAACTTTGGAGACACTTGCAAAAAATTAAGACTCCACAATATTTGAGAGATGTCATCCAAACCAGGTACACAGGATGCCTATACCTTCTCATTGATCGCGACAAGATTTCTGAGGAGGTTGCGCACAACAGAGACTTGAAATAGAGCTGCCTTCTGAGTCCCCATCTGTACTCCCTTTAAAATAATGACATGGACGGATTCTTGACTGTGCAGAGAGGTGCTGCCACTGCCCTGGGTTAAGTTCAAATCCTTCACTGTGATTATGCTGATGACGTTGCTCTCACTTCAAACACGGCCGAGAGTCTGCAACTCCAACTGAACAAATTCTATGACTTTACACGGTTCAGAGGGCTCAAGCTGAACACTGACAAAACAAAAGTCATGGTCTTCTTTAGCAAGATTACTCATTCGATTCCCAGCTTACGCCGGCACACCTCTGGAATTTGTCACTCAATCCAAATACCTTGGAATCACTCTTACTTGTGATGGAAGCATGCACACAGCTGCTGAGAAAATGGCAGACAACTTCAGGTCTACCACAGCAGGAGGCGACCAACACCTTGTTTTGGACAGGCATGCCCAATTTTTGGGTTAAACCCCCTGACACCCCCCCCTCCCCCCTCCGCGGATCGGACCATACATTTACCATTCAAAAGCTCTTGACAAGTTGATTCTGAATATGTCATTTAAATTCAAATATGGGCATGCCGTCCAAAAGTTATGCTGACAAACGTCTCCTGGCCATAGCCAGAGTTTACAGAACTGGTGACAGCAAGGGTATCAAACACAGAAGAATGGCCATGCTGTGCCTTTTCCAGGTCTTTGCTTTGACAGCTGGTCTGAGTGGTTGTCAAATACGGGCCACTTCTTCTGACATATGATGATAGGATCCTAAAAAAACACCCCTGCACACGTCCGTCATCATGGCTTCCTGAAAATAGTCCTAAGTGTTAAGAAAGGTACGAATACTCACTGCGTGCTCTTAGGCTGCAAAACTGGTCAGGTGCCCATTTTTTTCTATTGGTTTAGATGCATCATACGATTCTGGAACAGTTTACTTCTTCAAACAATCCTCTCCTTGAGAAAGTTGTGCGGGCTGCCCTTCTTCTTGCAAACAGAAGTGATACATGGACTTATCAGGTTTTGCAAGCAACCCAAGATTTCCTTGCGTCTCAGCAATTTTTGGATGCCATACAACCTCATGAGTCTATCAATCTGAAACAGTTCAAGCACATTCTACGCAAGCATGTCCTTGGGGGCTGGAGAGAGCTTGACAATAATTTGACACCATATGATACTCACCATTCCAGCAGAAATATGAGGACTCACCATTCCAGCAGGAATATGAGGACAGTGTACCTTTGGAAATTGCTCCTGGCTGGTGGGATGATAGAAAAATAAATCACAAGCCTATGTTGCCTCTCTATCTTCGCTTATATATTTGAAGTATCACATTTCCAACAATCTCAACCGTGCGCTTTCTTGCCTTTGCCTTTCTTGCCTTTGCCTTCCTAGTTCAAGGAATGCGTCACGACAGGAAGAGCAAGCCTCATGAGCTTAGGATCTGTGCCAAATGTGATTGGCACACTGTTCAGGATGAGGAACACATTTTGCTGGACTGTCCGTGTGAACATCTCGTTAGCCTTTGCACACAGCACCGCCAGCTGGTCTTCCCACCTCAATACGAGGATAGCCCAAATTGTTAGAGGACGTTTTTGAACCAGCCAGATATGTATGGCGTGGCCTATTTTGTGGCTGAGTGCCTATCCCTTTTCCCTTGATTTTTCTAGCGCCTTTTTAATTTGGTTACAGACTTTTTCCAAGCTTCCGCTCAGATGCCCCTCAGACTCTCAAGAGGCATATATAGCGATGTAACCTTACCTTACACCTCCTTTCTAGCAGTCGCACTTATTGACTGATGGCTTTTCCTGTAACCTTTATAATACTACCTTGGTAGGAGGGCCATCGCCTCACGGAATACTGTGCTATTGCCCTGCTCGGAAAAAGATGCTCTACACCTTTCCAGGGCCGCCCGCTGGCGGACTTACCTGAAGGGCTCTATGCCTGAGACCTGAGATTTCAGGCCAATTACTATTTCAAGCTGGTTCCGTGATGTCATTACAATTTGTACAGAAAGAATTAAGCGGAGGCTGTACTTGCATGATGACGTAGTGCCTTGCCGCTCAAGCAAGACTTTGGCAAAAGTGGTTTTAAAAAGGTGTCTAACAAATATCCAAGTCTGGCTAGCTACTGCTACATAGTACGCACACCATAAAGGTAACATTATGAAATCTCACAGCTCTCCAGTAAACAGCAGCAGCAAGTTGAACCACAGCAGGGTCAAACATCAATCATGCTGCTGCAGCAAATCCTGCACCCTACCGCTATACGGAAGTTTTGTTAAGAGACAAAGCTTTAGCATACAAAACACAGCTTCCTGCTACTTTCATGACATGCTAGTAAATACCATTGAACTCACACTCGTGCTACCTGCTCCATCGTTTGAAGTCCACTAGTATTCCTAGCAGTCGCACGTTTTGACATACGGCTTTATCTGTAAATCCTGTAGATCCTTTAAATCCTGAAGTCCACTATTGCACTCATACTCGCGCTGCCAACCCCATCTTCTAGAATTCCAGGTGCCAGCCTAAGGTGACCACCTTTCTTCAAACCTAACTTGAAATTTTTGCCATACACATTGGTGCTATGAGCAGGATTCAACATGCTCATTTCTAATCTTGCAACCCCGCTAGTAGAAAGCGCATGCGCAGAACCTGAATGCTGTTACTACCAGACAGGGGTGTGGTTTCCACTGCCTGCGTAATATTTGTTCTATTTTTCTATCAAGGGAGGGGCAAAGCACTGCTAGCCACCTCAGAGCAAAAAAACAAACAGCAGACGGTTACAACACTGGCGAAGAGTCATTCTTTTAGGCGAGCAGTCATACTTCTTGAGTGAAGGCCTTTTTCCTTGTGAACCTTGTAGCTACACTGGCAGCACGCCCCTCAGAGCAAAGCAACGCCAGCAGCTCCGTGCAGAAAGAAAGCAATGCAGACAGGGTCGTCCTCAGCCACAGAAAAAAGCTGCACTGACGCACACACACACATGATGTACAGGGTCGTCCCTTCTGGCACACCTCACAGGGAAGCACAGCCTCTGTCACTTAATGCAAAGGCCTCCGCCACAGAAAAAGGCACACTGACGCACACACGCACACACGCATACACACACACACTCTCACGCAAGCTACTGCTAATCATCTGGTTGACCTACAAGAGCCGTGAAGCTACTTCGCTACTTTTGTTGCGGACAGGGAGGAAGCCTTTCGACAGGCCATGCACTTTGGGAGGGTTGACGTCAGTTTGCTGAGGGAGCTGGTGGTGGTGGTGGTGGTGGTGGTGGTGCTGCTGCTGTGGGTGCTGGCGTCCCTCCTGGTGTTTGGTATGTGTGTGTATGTGTGTGTGTGTGTGTGTGTGTGTGTGTGTGTGTGTGTGTGTGTGTGTGTGTGTGTGTGTGTGTGTGTGTGTGTGTGTGTGTGTGTACGTGCGTACGCATGCACATGTGTGTATGTTCAAGTGTGTGGGAAAGCATGTGGGTGTATGTGCAATTCTACAGACACCTATATAGCAGCAAGTCAAGAATTAGTGTGTGTGTGCATGTGTG
>Ga0307974_1002490_pt1 | contig 13075 bp, 12 predicted proteins | sample OrgLakmetagen784_FD_201812 | JGI IMG/M metagenome (GOLD analysis project Ga0307974, IMG submission 201812) | Saline water microbial communities from Organic Lake, Antarctica - #784 | ecosystem: Environmental > Aquatic > Non-marine Saline and Alkaline > Saline | place: Antarctica: Organic Lake... | reverse complement strand
GTGTCGTGCATATGCTATCTACAAGGAATAAGGAAGCATTGTGTATATGCCATCCACAAAGGCAGCGTCGTGTATATGCTAGGTATACACAAAGGCGGCCAGTTGGGCAGTTTGGTTGACCAGGGTGGTAATGGCCGTAGCTCCCTTTGCAGCAATCTTGAACACATGCTAGTGCTCTCTTCATTCCTGACATGTACTTCGCTCTGCTAAGCGCCTAGCTGCACACTTTCGCTCAAGCGCATGCTCATCACCCACTCGTTGTGTACCATTGTGAAGCGTGTGCAGCGTGTGCTTATAACCAACTCGTTGCGTACCCATGTGCTTATGATTAACTCATTGTGTATGCATCACTGGTTGTGTTTCAATCTCAAATACAATCTAGCTTGCCCCAAAAACAATATGATCACCTTTGCCCAGTTGCAAGAATATGGACTCAAACTATACGCTCTCTACTCATTGACACACCCACGCATGCGCACACACACACGTTACTCACTGGCACACACATGCACACACACGCCCACGCACACACACACACGCACACACATGCACGTTTCTCACTGGCACACACGCACACGCACACGCACACACACATGCATACACACACAATCACACACAATCACACATGCACAAACATACACACGCTACTCACTGGGCTGCAGCGGGCTGTTGAGGGGTACGACGGACAGTGCGCTAGCTAGCGCACACTCAAGAGACCTGGCAGCCAATATCTGGCTGATCTCGTACGAGAACAGGGCCATGGCCTTGGTGTCAGACTGCGCAAATTTAGTTGAGGTTCACATGTGGGTGATTTTGTGTGCATGTGCGTGCACGTGTAAGTAACTGCGTATGTGTGTGTGCGCTTGTGCGTATGTGTGTGTGTGTGTGCGCGCGTGTGTGTATATGTGCGTGTGATTATCCTGTGTGGCCATCACGTGTTTTGCTGCTTTCTGATAACGCACGCAAAGCCGTGCATGCACACACCGCACCTCCGTGAAGCAGTCCTCAAAAAAGATGTCATGTTCGCTTTCGCTATCTTTTTTGTTCACTGCCAAAATCGCCCCCACCACCTGCGCATGCAGAGCAAGACAGGGCAGACAACTGACAGTGCAGTTCAGCAGAGTATGTGAGTTCCAAAGCCCACAGGAACCAAACCCCTCAGCACTGAACCCTGACATTTATATCCCCGTGTATTTATCAATGCTCACGGAAAGAAAGCAGCAGATGGTCACACACACACACACACACACACACACACAAACACACACACACACACGTCACTGGCATGCAGGACTCCAACATAGTTACCGCTAGTCCCAGGGGCACAGCCTACATCTGTTTTTTGTTTCAACACCAACCGTGTTCGTGTTTGTAAGTGTGGTGTGTGTGTGCAGGAGTGCATGTGCCGGCTGCTTGTGTGTTTGTGTGTGTGTGTGTGTTCATGTGTACGTGCATGCTTATGTGTGTGTACATGTGTGTGTGTTCCTGTATGTAGGTGTGCATGTGTATGTTGCTTGTGTGTATGTTTGTTCTTATTTGTATGTGCTGCTTGTGTGTTTATGTATGTAAGTGTACACGTATGTTTGCGTATGTGTAGGGCTGGCCAGAACCATAAATATACGCCGTATATAGCGGTCCATCCCTGCGCCGAGCACCATACATACACGGCGTATATATACGGTTCTGGCCAACCCTATGTATGTGCATTGCGTGTGCATACAAAACACCACATGCATATGCCTGCACACTTGACCCACTTTATCGCCCTTGGCTAGCGGTTGAATCAAAAGGCTCTGCACCAACTCCCCTTCCAGCGCTGGCTCAATTTGACGCATGAGGTCTGGGTCAACGCTGGTGAGATCGATCGTCGCTGCAGGCGTTTGATGCTTTGCTGTGGCAAAAGCGGAGGCATAATTGAGCATGTTGATCGGAGGAGATGAAGCCATCCCTGCGTGTGATGGGCTTGCTGCTGCAGCGGCTGCCGCTGCTTGTACTGGTGCCGATTTTGTAGGAGAGGTTTCTGCAAAAGGACTGGATACTGATCGACATAAAGGGGAGCCCACGATGGGAGAAGCTGCTGCTGCTGCTGCTGCTGCTGCTGCTGAAGAAGGAAATCCTGTGAGTGGGGGGGCTGCACACATTTAGATACTTATGCATGCCTGCACAAACACAAAGTGCAAGCAAGAAAGCCAGCAAGTAAGCCAGCCAGCTAGCCAGCCAGCCAGCCAGCCAGCCAGCCAGCCAGCCAGCCAGCTAGCCAGCCAGCCAGCCATCCAGCCATCCAGCCATCCAGCCATCCAGCCATCCAGCCAGCCAGCCAGCCAGCAAGCGAGCGAGCGAGCGAGCAAATGTACACCAAGCAGCGTTGTCGCTACCGCACCAACAGTATGCACAAGCGGTTCTAAGAATGCATGAACAATTGCGGTTAACACCAAAGACGCACGAGAGCACCTACCCGCACGGTATGGCTGCGCTGTTGGTTGCTGCTGCTGCTGCTGCTGCTGCTGCTGCTGCTGTGTCGGACCAATATCGTTGTCAGTTGTGGGCAGGCTACTAGATATTTTGCGTGTAAAGGAGTTAGGGCTCATAATAGTGGCGTGGTTGTCCTGTGCTGCTTTGCCCACCAGCCCTTTGCCTACTTGCACCCTGCATTCATACCCCCCGACGCACACACACACACACACACACACACACACACACACACACACACACACACACACACACACACACACACACACACACACACACACACAAGCGGAGGTGTTGAGGTAAGTAGTGCTGCCTAAGCTTGAAATATGATCATCTCACTTATTCAAATTCAACATCCAAAGCTGCTGTAACCTACGCTGCATTATGAGCTCAAAGTAGATGAAGCAGGCGCGCCTGCCCGGGTATTGGATCGATAAAAACATCAGAGAAGCATCAAAATCAACAAGTCTGACACGGGACAGACACATGCGTACATGTGTACTTCGCTACACTCTTAACGCGTGAGCTGAGCACCCAAATACACAGGGATGTGTCATACGTGTTATACAAACACGCCGTATCGTATTTAACGCGTATTTTACCGTATTGAACAAATTGGGCCGCAAAATACGATTGCAAAATTTGCCATTTTTGCCGTTTTTTGGCCTTTTTAGGCAATTTCCGCCCCAACAACGATCTTTCAGTGAGCTTCCAATGCTATTATATAGTAAATAAATAACTTATAATATGTTGGAAAAGAATTGGAAACGTTTTGGGTAATTTTGGGGCGAATTGGGTCCAATTTGGGTCAAAAATCGGCACTCCTAAAATTGCTTAAAAATACAATCGTATTATATACGCGTATTCCGTAAGTAACGCGTATTTTGCCGTATTGAACGTCCCAAATGACCGTATGACACATCCCTGCAAATACGCCAACATACACACACACATGCACAAGCTTGCACACTCACATTAACAACGCTGCCAACAAAACCACACATCGTACGCGCACACACACTCAAATAAACAACCCCGACAAAACCACACATACGCACCCATGCGCACACAAACCCACCCACACCCAGACCCACACACCTGACCATGTAGACGTCTGCACCCAGCCTGTACATAGTCCATAGCTCATTGCGTGGAGTGTCAATAATAAAGACAAAGACTGAGGAGGCATGCAGAATGCGATGTACCGCTGCACTGGCCAAAGCCAACACGTCATCAAGGTTGCTCTGCACATATAAATTGTTTGTCACACAAATTGGCAGAGTGAAAGTGCGTGGGGTGCCAAATGTGTAGGGTTGGCTGGAACTGTTTACGCACACCGCTTATGACCGTATGCATCGTAACTTTCCTGCATGAAACTCTGTACATACAATGCATATGCGTAAGTATATATTATATGTGGTTTTGGCCAAATTTACAGATATGAAGGTGCAACATGTGCTGTGGTCGAAGTTGCCCTGCACATATAAAGCGTTGCATACACCAAAAACAAAACACGCACAGCATGAAGAGGAACACATGAATTGACCTGTTTGCTCCTTTGTAAGTAAGTTCCTTCTAATTAATGACAATCGGTGCGCATACACGTGTAAATTACCCAGACATGCACCTTCAAAACAATTATTGTCATTGGAGCTTAAAAAAAGAAGATCATGTGCAGCAGTGTTTTTTTTAAGGATTTGGGAAAACCTTCATTTCACGTCCCACCTCAATATGCCAATCTGAGAACCTGGGTTCTTACGTCTTTTTCTTTTGCTGCCCCAGCCCGCCGGGAGGCCGCAGGCCTCCCGGCGTATGGTGTAGGTAAGTGAAAGTGTTGAGATTCACACGTGGCATTAACATCAAAAACGTCTTTCCCCCACGCCCAAAAGTAGGGGTTTCACGTCTTTAGACGTCATACGTCTCCTTAAAAAAACACTGATGTGCAGCAAGCCCTTTTGGATTCATACAGCTTCTTAATAAGACCCAATTCCGAAAAACAAATATCCCCCAGACCACCCACATGCCTAAACCTATATGCTATTTGAAGCTTTATAGCGTCCTCAGGCGGATCCTGGCATTCCACAACTCACCGCTCCTGAAAGTGCCTTGAAAGTCTGGTACAGATCAGACATGCGCTGCTTCTCCCTCCTGCGAGCACCCATGCGGTTAGAAACGTGTTGTTGTCCAAGAGGATGCCACTACTACACAAATTATAGTGTGGTACAGATCAGACATACGCTGCTTCTCCATCCTGCGAGCACCCAAATGGTTAGAAACTGTGTTATTGTCCAAGAGGATGCCGCTACTATACAAACTATAGAGCATACAAGGTTTACAAGAAAAAGGCCTTCTGTCAAGAAATATGACTGCTCGCCTGTTCATGAAGCAAAACAAGTTCATGAGGGAAAAGATGAAGTTTGTTGTTTTCCTGGTGTGAAAAAGCAGACACATCCCGGGATGCTGTCTGTGAAATTAAGAACGCGTACTTCCTGCGGAGAGAAACCATCTTAGGGTGCGTGCAGTTAAAGATAACAGGCTACACAAATACTAGAGCATGCAGTGGACGAGCAGGGAAAACAATCTGGCACACAAAAGACAAAATTGTTAACTGTGCACTGCTTCTCACGCCTGCCTGCATCCATTTTGTCTGAATCCGTGTTCAAGAGATTCAAGAGATGCCACCAAGAGATTCAAGAGATGCCACCAATTACTCCATGGGAATAAGAGCAAACAGCTGGCGAGCAGGGGAACAACTTGGGAGCACACAACAGAAAACACAGAAAGACACAAAGATGGACGCGTGCTGCTTCTCTTGCCTGTGTGCACCCAATGATTGTCGAAAATTGGCACCATGACACAAACAGAGGAGCACAAGACAGAAACAGGGCATCATGTTTGGCACAAAAAACAAAGAAATGTGAATAGGTAGGTGTGCACTGTTTCTCTTGCCTGTGTGCACCCAATGATTGTCGAGAATTGCCAAAGAGAAACAGTGCATACATTCATATAAAAATGTGTGTGTTTTCTGTGCCGGACTTGAGACCCCCTGCTTGCCTGTCATCAGCTTTTGTGTCATGCTGACAATTCTCAACAATCATTGGGTGCACACAGGCAAGAGAAACAGTGCACATCCATATACATTCATTTAAAAACATTTGTGCTTTCTGTGCCAGACTTGACCCCCTGCTTGTCTGTCATCAGCTCCTCTGTTTGTGTCGTGGTGACAATTTTCAACAACCATTGGGTGCACACAGGCAAGAGAAACAGTGCACATCCATACATCCATTTAAAAACATGTGTGCTTTCTGTGCCAGACTTTACCCCCTGCTTGCCTGTCATCAGCTCCTCTGTTTGTGTCGTGGTGACAATTTTCAACAACCATTGGGTGCACACAGGCAAGAGAAACAGTGCACATCCATACATCCATTTAAAAACGTTTGTGTTTTCTGTGCCAGACTTGACCCCCTGCTTGCCTGTCATCAGCTCCTCTGTTTGTGTCGTGGTGACAATTCTCAACAATCATTGGGTGCACACAGGCAAGAGAAACAGTGCACAGTCATACATCCATATAGAAACATTTTCATGTTCTGTGCCAGACTTGACCCTCTGCTTGCCTGTCATCAGCTCCTCTGTTTGTGTCGTGGTGACAATTCTCAGCAATTATTGAATGCACACAGGCAAGAGAAACAGTGCACATCCATACATCCATATACACACATTTGTGTTTTCTGTGCCAGACTTAACCCCCTGCTTGTCTGTCATCAGCTCCTCTGTTTGTGTCGTGGTGACACAACCACGCAAATAGAAGAACACATGACAAACAAGCAGGGGGTCAGTATGGCGCACAAAACACAGACACATGCTCCTCTGTTTGCATCGTTGTGACACCACCACGCAAATAGAAGAACACATGACAAACAAGCAGGGGGTCAGTATGGCTCACAAAACACATACACGTGCTCCTCTGTTTGTGTCATGGTGACACCACCACACAAATAAAAGAACACATGACAAACAAGCAGGGGGTCAGTACGGCGCACAAAACACAGAAACATTGAGAGAGGGATGCCCACTGACAGGTTTCTACAGTAATGACATTACAACATTATTATAATGCAAAGCACGAGCACGACGGGTGCAGCAGGCCTAAGACGCACATGTCCTCAATGACTGTGCCTCATGCATATGTGCACCCAAGAGGTAGGCAGCATGTATGGTAACTAGATTGTACCTGCATGCAAGCGCACTCATACATACTCTCAAACACACACATACATATACACGCATACACACACGTACGCACACACGCACACATACACACCCTCAAACACACATGTACAAGCGCATACACGCGTATACACACGTACACAAATATACACACGTATACGTACACACACATACACACACGTACACACATACACATACACACACGTACACACATACACATACGTCCACACATACACACGTACACACATACACACGCACACACATACACACATACACAAACGTGCACACATACACATACTCACAAACACACACAAAAATAAACACACACATATACACGCACCTACGCACATACACATGCTGCTCGAAACGGATCAGACTCACAGGGCTTTGTCGTGGAGCTTTGCCTTGCTGAGCGTGTTGCCAAGGTGAGCGCTGAAAAGCTGGATGTTGTGCTCATCTGCGGAAGTGAAATGACCGTCCTTTTTGTTCAGCGCCTGTGTGTGTGTGTGTGTTTGTGTGTGTGGTGTACGGAGAGCACAAAGGATGTGACAGTACGCTCGTGCTGGCCACCTCGTCAGCATCCTGGAACTCTCATAAACAGCGTAACGCTTACCCTGTCTTACATCCACCCTAAAACTTATTCGCTTTGCCAGCATCCTGGAACTTTCATAAACAGCATAGCGCTTAAACCTGTATCACATCCACTTTAAAGCTTATTCACTTTGCCAGCATCCTGGAACTCTCATAAACAGCATAGCGCTTCAACCTGTATCACATCCACTCTGAAACTTGATATCCCAGGTGTGGATGCAAAACATAGTTGCAGCTTAAGTATGCAAATTACAAGCATGCAGGCGTGCATTTAATGCTATATTTTACAATTTTACAATTTACATTTTACATTTTACATTTTACATTTTACATTTTTACATTTTACATTTTTACGTACAGCTCTGTGCGGTCGTTCATGCAATATTTGATACTCAAGCACAGTATTTGTATGATGTCATGGCCGTACAGGGTGGTATTCCACTCCAGATAGTTTGGCTGATATGTTTTGGAACGGAATCATTGCAGACCATATCCCCCTAGGCTGACAGGTGTCCAAGTACAAAGCAGACTTCTAACTGCCACAGCTATATTGCACTCAAATGGCATTTTAAACCATTTGAAGACCACTTGAAACCGTTCTAAGACATTCCTTTGCCGGCCACAAATGCTTCATTCCATGGCTGCTATCAATGATGGAAGCACAGCTGGGCATTGACACTAAAACACTCGGCTAAAAATATCAATGCTTATTCAACTCATTCGGCTCTCATTGCCTACACTGAATCTTAGACAACTCACTTGCAGCACCACCACATGCGGGATTTCTTGTTACTAGCACAAACATAGCTGCGCATTGACACTAAAACACTCGGCTTTCATTTCCTACACCGAATCTCAGAAAACTCACTTGCAGCACCGCCACGATGCGGCCATTCATGTCGCTGATAGAAGCACAGCTGCAACGTTTTCAAACGAAAAGAGGGTGAGTAAGGCAGGTACGATGAGCGTGAGGAAAAGGTGCGAGTAAGGCAGGTACGATGAAGGTGAGGAAGAAAGTGTGAGTAAGGCAGGTAGGATGAGAATGAGGAAAAAAGTGTAAGGCAAGTATGATGAACGTGAGGAAAAGATTGTACGGCAGGTATGATGAGCGTGAGGGAAAAAGTGTGAGTAAGGCAGGTATGATGAACGTGAAGGGATGGACACTCCGGTGTCTGAAACAATAGAGGTCGGGTAAAAGGGTTGTGTCAAGAATTTACAAGCAAACAGGACAAAGAGGGTATTGGTCTGGTAAAAGGGTGTATGTCAAGAATTTACAAGCAAACAAGACAAAGAGGGTATTGGTCTGGTAAAAGGGTGTATGTCAAGAATTTACAAGCAAACAGGACAAAGAGGGTATTGGTCTGGTAAAAGGGTGTATGTCAAATGCTAGAGACAGAGCTCCTTAAGGGCAGTTTTCACGTGTTTTACAAACCCAGCCTAGCAGTCGCACGTTTTGACTGATGGCATTATTTGTAAATCCCGTAAATCCTGTAAATCAAGTAAGGGCAAAGACCCAGCTTCTTAAAAGGGGCAACGACCCAGCTCCTTGAAGGCAGGCAGAGAGGGTTTAGGCCTTGTAAAAGGGTTAGTGTCAAGGGTCAGAAGCGCAACAAGGACAAAGCTATGAAGTAATTTCTGCTTTGAGTGCTCATTTGATGCTTTGTAGCCCAAATGCATGAAAGCCCAAGATTAAAAGAGGGTGTAGGTCTGGTAAAAGGGTTAGTGTCAAGGGTCAGAAGCGCAACAAGGACAAAGCTACAAAGTCATTCCTGCTTTGAGCGCTCATTTGATGCTTTGTAGCCCAAATGCATGAAAGCCCAAGATTAAAAGATGGTGTAGGTCTGGTAAAGGGCTTGTGTCAAGGGAAACTAGCGCAACAAGGACACAGCCATGATTTCATTCCTGCTTTGAGTGCTCATTTGATGCTTTGTAGCCCAAATGCATGAAAGATCAAAGCCCAAGATTAAAAGAAGGTTTAGTTGTGGTAAAGGGCTTGTGCCAAGCGCTGAAGCGCAACCAGGACAAAGCTAAGATGTAGGGTGGGCCAGAACCATATATTCATACGTATATACGGTGTGCATACGGTATTTTTAGCAAGGAAATCACCATACATACGGTCATATACAGTGTGTATATACAGTTCTGGCCAACCCTACTTAGATGTCATTCCTGCTTTGAATGCCCATTTGATGCTTTGTAGCCCAAATGCATGAAAGATCAAAACCCAAGATCAAGTCCTGCTCTAAATGCACATTGCTGCTTTGCCCATTGCTGCTTTCAAAGAAAAACCCAAGGTCAAGTCCTTTAATTGCACATTTCTGCTTTGCACATTGCTGCTTTGCCCATTGCTGCTTTGCCCATTGCTGCTTTGCCCATTGCTGCTTTGCAAATTGCTGCTTTGCATATTACTGCTTTGCACATTGCTGCTTTGCCCATTGCTGCTTTCAAAGAAGCAAGACATAAAAGCTCATGGATGACAACCGACCAAGTGTAGACACAGGACAGTGCACAGGAAAGGGTTGATTAGTATGGACGCAGCTGGACAGAAATGCTATTGAAACACTTACAGGATGTTGCGGGTGCGAAAACCTGTCAGTCGGTCAACCTCGGAGTGAAACAAAGGGTGTGCGTACGCGTCTGGGACGTTCATCAGCTTGCCTGCAATAGCAAGATTTGAGTAAATGTTGGAGTGAAACAAAGGGTGCACATACGCGTCTGGGACGTTCATCAGCTCGCCTGCAATAACAGGGTTTGAGTAAGCTTTGGAATGAAGTGAAGGGTGTGCGTACGCGTCTGGGACGTTCATCAGCTTGCCTGCAATAATAGGGTTAGAGTTAACTTTGGAGTGAAATGAAGGGTGCGCGTACGCGTCTGGGACGTTCGTGAGCTTGACTGAATTAAATAGTTTGAGTGAGTGTTGGAGAGAATTTAAGGGTAAGTCTGCACCTGAGACGTTGTCAGCTTTTCTGCACCACACAATTCGAGAAACAAATCCCCTTGCTCCGTACTATATTACTATGTGCCGATAGCAGCATTGCATTAAACTACCATACCTAAACCGGTACTACGTTTCTACGTGCTGATGGCAATGCATAATTCTACCAAGCATAAACTGGTACTACGTTTCTACGTGCTGATGGCAATGCATAAGTCTACCAAGCATAAACTGGTACTAGGTACTACGTTTCTATGTGCCGATAGCAGCATTGCATTAAACTACCATACCTAAAGCGGTACTACGTTTCAACGTGCTGATGGCAATGCAAAAATCATTCAAGCGTATGCAGGACCATGCCCGCTGTTTAGAAATGGTTTTCTAAATTAGACCCGTCTCTTGTGACTGCAGAGCAGTCATACTTCTTGACTGAAGGCCTTTTTTCTAATTAACCTTGTAAACCTAAAGCAGACCCGTCTCTTGTGACTGCAGAGCAATGTTATGGATTCCTGTGCTTGCAGTCATTCATGACCTTTCCTTTAGACATCCATAACACCATTGGTGTTGAAAGTCCTTTTCTTAATCAGTCATTCATGACCTTCCTGTTAGACATCCATAACACCATTGGTGCTGAAAGCCCTTTTCTTAGACGGTCATTCATGAATTTCTGTCCATAACATCACATTTTCTGAAAGCCCCTTTCTTAGACTCATTACGTGGCTTGGATACCCAATGTTCCTGCCAGTCTCTTCTCATTTTTCAGCCTCATGAAAGGATAGGGGAAAAGTAAGTGCGCGCTTTGCATGTGATCAGGTAAGGAATCCAGCACTGATTCAGGCAGTGATAGCTGCGACTGCATCTACATTTTCTGCTTGGACCTCGTTTGTTCACTATATAAACAGGAAGGCAAAGTAAATATGACTGAATCAGGCAGCAAGTGTCTGCACCTCTGCATGAATACACTTGTTTGCTTGGGCTCTTTTTCCCACTCTACTGTAGCATGCATACGTACACATTCAAACACCTATTGTTACCAGGCAGCGGAGCTAGTAAGGCCAAGGATTAATTTCAAGGCCCACCAATAGCCAAAGGCAACTATCTCTCAACCCTTGACTAGTTAGATCCAGCGGACACCATAAACAGCCTCTTGTTTTGGCGGAAACAACCCATTTTCAAGTCTGCTGTTAGAGACGGTGGAATACAATAACAAAATATTTTTTTGAGTGAAATGACAACCCTCTTTATTGGTGGTTACAATCCTTTTTCACTAGCCAACACGCATTAGCAGGCAGCCAGATGCAACCCCATTTCCATCCCCCAGCCTCCCAAGCTTCCAAACAAGCTCGATACCACAGTGCAAGAACTGCGACACGTGCTTCGATGCACGCGCTCTTTGAATGCCCTGGCCGCTGAACGAAATGAAAGACCTCTACTAGAGCATGACAGCCTGTAATCTTTCCGTAATCCTGAAACCACTAGGTGGAACCCTGATGACCACTAGATGAAAGACCTCCACTAAACCACTAAACCACTAAACCACTAACCACTAGATTAAAAACCTCCACTAGAACATGACAGCCAGTAATCCTTTTAACCCTGTTGGCGTTCTTGCACCAACTGGGAGCTGGGGAACAAAGCTGGATGAAGATGGGAGTCTTGACGCACTGACATGTGCATATACCCGCAGCCCTACTATCACAGCCCTACTATCGCTCATGAGCAAATTCCCTGAACACTTCAGATGTGTATATACCCGCAATCCTCCTACCGCTCATGAGCACCCTGGACACTTATAATAATGTGCATATACTCGCAACCCTCCTAGCGCTCATGAGCAGCCCCCCTAAACACTTCGAATTTGTACATACCCGCAACCCTTCTACCGCTCATGAGCACCCTGGACACTTATAATTCACAATGTGTATATACCCGCAACCCTCCTAGCGCTCATGAGCAGCCCCCCTAAACACTTCGAATTTGTACATACCCGCAACCCTTCTACCGCTCATGAGCTCATGAGCAATCCTCAACACCTCTAAAGTACATAAACAGCATTACAGACGGGCGCACAGCATTTCCAACAGAAGCACAGCAATTCCCGGATGCACTTAAACAGAGCCTGTTTGGATGCTTTCAAAACATTGTCTGGATGCTTTCAAAACATTGTCTGGATGCTTTCAAAACAGGGCCTGCAGTGTTTGCAACAGAAGCACAGCAATTCCTGGATGCACTTAAACAGAGCCTGTTTGAAAGCTTTCAACACAGAGCCTGTTTGGATGCTTTTAAAACAGAGCCTGTTTGGATGCTTTTAAAACAGAGCCTGTTTGGATGCTTTTAAAACAGAGCCTGCAGCGTTTGCATTAGCATTTGAGACAACAGCAACGCACTTCCTCCATACCTGTTTGAGCCACAGTGCCAACAATGCCCTCTCCAAACTTCAAGCGCAGCACGTTTGGGTTGAGCTCATGGTCGTTACCCCTGTAACGCACCACACAACAAGACAACTGTCACGCACCACACAACAAGACAACTGTCACGCACCACACAACAAGATAACTGTCACGCACTACACAACAAGACAACTGTCACGCACCACACAACAAGACAACTGTCACGCACCACACAACAAGATAACTGTCACGCACTACACAACAAGATAACTGTCACGCACTACACAACAAGACAACTGTCACGCACCACACAACAAGACGACTGTAACGCACCACACAACAAGACAACTGTCACGCACCACACAACAAGACAACTGTCACGCACCACACAACAAGACAACTGTCACGCACCACACAACAAGATAACTGTCACGCACTACACAACAAGATAACTGTCACGCAC
>Ga0307974_1002489_pt1 | contig 13077 bp, 14 predicted proteins | sample OrgLakmetagen784_FD_201812 | JGI IMG/M metagenome (GOLD analysis project Ga0307974, IMG submission 201812) | Saline water microbial communities from Organic Lake, Antarctica - #784 | ecosystem: Environmental > Aquatic > Non-marine Saline and Alkaline > Saline | place: Antarctica: Organic Lake... | reverse complement strand
GGGGATCAGGGGGGTCCAGCCCGAAAATAGGATGTGCCTTCCTTTAAAAAAAGTCCTGCCTCCTGCAGGGGGTATGGATTGGCATGTCGTAGCAAATCACCGTCACTGCAAACTATAAGACTCAGCACAACAACCAACTGCCAATCTGAAGTGCAGTTCCCAGCCTTTGCTCGAGAGAGACTCGACCCTGGCTCAAACCATTCTACAATAAACCGGCTTCCCCAGCTTATTGAACGAGACTAGGCAAAATAACCTCAACTGAAAGACCAGCTAACCAAATTACAAATCGTCACTGCCAACAATTGGGCGTGACAGGCAGTGCCATCTGCTAGGTTATCACGGGCAACTCTTCTAGCATCATTGGCACACCTGATTTGGTACGTGTTTGTTGGGTCTTGTTTGGGGCGTGGTTGCTGGATCGGAGTAACAACTTGCATGTTAAGGAGACTTTATTACCCTCCACTCCATCCTTTTGGGAGTGGGTGGCACCATATACAACAATGACGCATTGGAGATTTTTAAAGGAGCAGATTTTTGATTCTCAAAGAGTTAAGAAACTTGCTTCCAAGCTTCATGTTCATTCTGTCGACTACGCTGCCAAACTTGTCCATACCAGACGCGCACTTTCCAGTGCCACCATAACCAACTCTCATCAGGAGCCAGTTTCAGGTCAAGCCTGCAACCCTCCTGATCCCCATTGATCTTTGTCTTAATCCGATAAGAGTCTTTGGTGGAGTCTTACAAACCCCCCGGTACAAAAGTGGCTCCTTTACCTTAATTAATGTGGGGAGTGCTTTACACTGCCTGCGTTGTTTTTTTCTTCTTTGCATTGTATTCTGCACCACCAAATGGATACAGAGCCCACACTACTGTTACATCCCAGCCACCTGGAGGTTTCAAGGCGTGAGGACAGGGCTTTTCAATGGTGATTGAGAATCAGAGGCTGTAATCCACCAAGAGTGTTAAAAACGCTCAATAACTGTTGGGGTTGCGTTCCATCCGTTTAGACCACCAGTGCTAATTCGGGGGACTGAGGAGTGGATTTAAATTAAGGAAGGACATCGTTTTTGAAACTTGCACCGACGTGAAAAAAAGCTGAAGTCAACTTTAAAAGCATTCCGACACCTTTCTAGAATTTGTCCATCTAACAAAAAACTATATTTGCAGCTTTTAAATCACTGTACTCTGCTGTACCCAACAAAAAATGACATTGAACCAAAAACCTAAATCAGTTACCCCTTCTTCCGGCCTTTTCCCTTCCCTTTCTTTTGTTCCGCTTCTCTTCCTTTCTTCTGTTCCGCTTCTGATTGCGGTTGCTGCTGCTGCTGCTTCTGCTGCTGCTGCTGCTGCTGTTGCTGTTGCTGCTGCCCTTGCTGTTGGTTCTCTGTGGCCAAGTCCTCATTCCCTGTATGTATGTGTATGTGTATGTTGTATGTATGTATGTGTGTGTTTATGAAGAAGTGAAGAAGCATGATTAGCTGTTTCCCACAGTGAACCTTTTATGGTCAGGAAGAAGCATGAAAATGATCGAGCAGACAAGCAACCCTTCCGTTGGTACCATAACACCTGCAGTCATAACAGGAGATGAGGCTAAGGAGGCGCCCCCAACAGGCATCTCCAATCTATAAAGCTAACAGTTGTGACCGTTAGGCATAGCAGGAGACCAACACCCAATCTCTGCTCCGTTGACACATTGTATCATCAACACATTTCCAGGTGGGGAACAAAATGGCGAAACACCTATTAATTACAATTTGTCCGCATGCCTAATCAAGTGTTAAGCACTTTTTAGTGACTGGATTTCAGCTTGGTACCTAGCTGGCTATGGTCAGCTAGGGGTTTGATTGCTTTACTTGTACTGCATAAATGAGGGAAATATAGCAGTGCTAGAAATGCCTGTAGACAGCACTTCCAATGAAGAAAGGGGAAACATATAATTCAGGAGATGGAAGATCCGTCCTGCCGTTCAATTAATGGAAGGAATAAGCTGTTCTTGGTTGCAGCTTTGCAGTGTTTGAGTTTTAACGTCACTAGAATATACATCGCAAATATCACAAACACCCCTTGATTGCCTTCTTTGCCTTATTCGTGGCTTATAACTGAGGTGTAATCTCTTGTAATTAGCCATTTACATCTTTGATTGAGCCTCTAAACTGCGAGATCGTTGCACGACTATCACAGAGCTTAATTCCAGCCTCTCGTTGATGCTGCTGCACCCAACTGCTTACTGGGCAGCTCTACGGAGGGGCACGTTCAGTGCCTTATCATTTACTGTATCTTCTACACATTTGTGCATAGAATACCATGCCAATCGAATTGCAAACAATCACAAATAAGGCCATGCATTACAGGCTATGGCTAGAGCGTTGTGCAGGCACGTTCGTTTGGAAATGCAGCACGAGTCTGAGAGCCTGCCTCACCTGCTGCAAGCGCCATGAACAAGTTATTCATCCGCTCCAGCTTCCGCAAATCAGATTGCTGGTCCGTCTTGTACTGTAAACACTGCTCACACGAAGGAAACGAGAGAGGAAATGGGAGGCATGCGAGCTAACACGCTGAAATGATTGAACACAGTCATGCAATGTGAACTGCGAGCGTGTGTTCTCGTGTGTAATGGGTCACGCGCAGCTGTAGTGTCTTCCAAACCTGACTACATCAGGCTCTTGGGCAACCATGCAACAATTCAGCAGCCAAGAAGCCAGTCTTTTTCACACCTTCACATCATCAGTTACTTTAAGCACGAGCAAGCCGTCGCAGTTCCTGTACTTTATGCAATACCGCGTTTCCAAGGGCCTGCACTTGCACAGCGCCTCAGCCTGCTGGTAGAATGCCTCAAAATCGTCGATGTACATCCCTTGCTAACTTCAATTGCTAAATGGTCAGAATTGGATTGGAATACGAAAAGATTTAAACAAAAAGTTGCAAGCTGCAAGCGTGATCGAAAATGTCAGTTTGTTGGGTATGCATTCGTATCTGCAACAATTTTCGTAAACATTTTATTATTTTGGTTTTGTGCCACTGACAGCTTTCTGTCCCTCCCTCCTGTCCAGCAAGCCTGCTCACCAGTGGCATTATCCCTAAAGCCCATAGTCAGTACCGCAGCTCAGATCCAGGTGCCCAGCTTTGGGAGGAGCGTCCTTTTTAAACACACACACACACACACACACACACACACACACACACACATACACACACATATACACACAAACATACACACACCCGCATGACACACGCACACACACACACACACGCATGACAAACGCACACACATACACACAACACACGCGCATGCACGCACATATAAGCGCACTAATTAACACGCACGCACACACATACACTCAAAAGCAAGAAGCACTGCCCTTGCTGTCTGTGGTACACATCAGATACTGTGATGTGTACCACATCACTGCAGCCTCAAGTACATATGTGTTGAGAGCAACCAACGCACACTGCGATTTCAGACTAGGAAGCATGGGAACAAGCACGGAAAAGCAGACTCCTGACTTTCTCAGCGTTTTAAGCGGCAAAATCACAGGTGCGTGTGTGTATGTGTGTTTGTATGTGTCTGTGTGTCTGTGTTTGCGTGTGTGTGTTTGTCCGTGAGCGTATAAATGTGTCTGTGTATGTGTGTGCGCGCCTCCTCTTCTGCTTTATAGTGTGTTTGCCTTCTAGACCATGAATGCCGCCAATTGGTTGTTTGTTTTATATGATCTACTCACTTAAAACACGCCCTTGTATCACAGAAATGGAGAGCACCATGGCCTCAAACAGCTCGCACAGCAAAGAGGAGAAGGAGAGCGCTAAACACAGGTGTGGTTTATTGTATATATCTGTCTGTAAGTCACACGCTGTCTGTTAGTAAGCCCTGCACGTTAACTTGTCGACCTCTTTAAACAACAGGAAACGAGTGCTCAAAGAGATGGAGAAGTTCTGCTCTGACAAGACGCACTCGGTAGAGGATAAAGTGGACTTCCTACAAACCAAGTACACTCAAATGGTACGTGTGTGCACACTGGCTTGATGCATGCTCATGCGTTATGCTCCCTCCCCCATACACCCACATACACACACGCACACACCCACATTCACACCCACATTCACACACACACACACACGCACACACACGCACACACCCCCCCACGCACACACACAGACACGCACAAACTCATGCACACACACATTCGCACACGCAAATGCACAAAGGTGCAGTTTCAACGTGTGGCGGTGTGGTTTCTGTAAGCTTCACAGGGTACAAGCCATCAAGGCTCGTCATCCCCTCTGACAACGCAGGTCACTGACCTGCACAGAGTGGAGAAGAGCTTCTTTGAAACACAGTCAAAGCTGAACAGCGCGGCATTGGAAAAGGACAAAGGTGCGAAGCCTCCTTACATAACGAGGCTCAAATGATTGTGGCCGTCATCTTGGTCTCTAGGATCATACACACTTGGTCAAGCTCAAGTTTCCACAGAGCAGAAGGGCATTCTTAGGCAATCTGGCTTGTTTTGATTGCACACCACTAGCTCATCATTCAATATTCAACCCTTCATGATATTTGGTATCACGTCTTGGGCAATCTGGCTTGTTTTGATTGCACACCACTAGCTCATCATTCAACATTCAGCCCTTCATGATATTTGGTAGGCCTCAATGTCCTGCTCCTGTGCGCGTGAACTTGTCGTAACTGGCTCATTCTCATCGCCGTAAGCATACTGAATGCTGAGATGCTTCTTGCATGGGAAACGTGTGACGAATGATGTCGCGGGCTTCTTGTACATCACGGACATCTTATGCGAGTATAATACCGTGACTGTTTGCACTTTACACCTATTGCGTGCTATCAATTGCTAAACTGGATCATTGTGTAAAGGCAGCATATGTGTGTCCTCACTACGTCAGCAAGCTGCCAAAGAGAGCACTGTTTTTGCCCTTTCTTCGCATACTTCTGACAGTGCCCTTTTTTGCAGCCCACATTGCCCTTTCTTCACACACTTCCGACTGTGCCTCACACACTGTGGTCCACACACCTAAAACTGTGCCTTTGCAGCCCAGCTTGAGCTCAAAAAGAGTAACACCGTTAGGGATAAGCTAGAAGAGCTGTGCCGACAGCTACAGGTATGGTAGCAAAGAGATGCGGAACCGAGTGTGTGTGGATGAATGCCGACAGTACAGGTATGGTGGCAAGAACGCGGAACTGAGTATGGGTGGATAAACCGGGCAGGTGCTGGCTTGAAGAGCTAATCTGACAGCTACAGTTGTGGAAGCAGGAGCGGCCCTGCAGCTCAATGCTAACTTTACCAGGCATGGGCGCATTCAAGGACAGCTGCTGTAAGATGCCATTCTCATGGCAGGAACCCCTTTCTCGCCAGTGTGTTAGATAAGCATGTTAGATAGACGATGTATCTGAGGAACGATTGCCATTGGCCGGCTCGTATTCATTGATGTTTACTATTTTACTTTGCCTTTTTGCATCTAGAAAGTTGCACTTGATCATCAGCATTGCATCTGGTCACACTCGTACTCACCTGTTTGCTCCTTAATAGCAAGTTGTTTTTCTGCTGCCAATTATGGAAAACAAAACCTTGCCCAATACTTAGCTCCAATTGTTGAGATCTTACTTGTATCTATCTCAATACTTCTTTGAAGCATGGCATTCACCCAACCACAAAACATTGCCTCTCAAAAATCTTGCCCCCCCCCACATACACACATTATTATAACGATGTTGTCAGTGGTTAATGCCCTTCGCTTTCTACAGAAAGGCAAATGTATTGCATAGGAAAAACGGCTGCTTAACAATTATGACGCATACGCCAACGTTTTCACTTGCGAATGGTTTTTCCTCTCTACAGAAAGACAACCGCTCAACCTTGGAAACGGCGCACAAGCTGCGGGAGGAGGACATTGCAGCAAGGGCAGCCACACACGCCGAATTCAAATCCAAAATCGAAGTAGGTTGCGGCCCCTCTTCGTGCACTTGCTCCTCTGCCCCTGTTTACATTTGGTAGAAAAATGCCCAGTTTACATGTTCTACAGGAGTGCCTCTGACTACATTAAGTGGAGGGACTATACGGCGGAGATGGTTGACTTTGTATGGGGGGTCGTTTACTGGTCGCCCTATGAATAGGGCTGGCCAGTACCATATATATATATGGTGTGCATACGGTATTTCTAGCAGTAAAGTTTTCAAGTATACGGGTCGGTATGGCGTATATATACAAATATTTTGGCCTACCCTGCTTATGAAGCAAAGTGTGGGGGTGGTTGGGTGTAACAGGCATGACGCCGGTAGGTCAAACATCTGCACAACTTACTGTTGTTGCCCCTTAATCCTTTATCGTGGTCTCTACGGAATACTGATCCTGTTGGCCACTTACTCGTCCTCCGTTACTCGGTGGCTGCTGCATGGGTGGCAAGGAGGTTTGAGCACCCGGATGTGCAACTGAAGCTGCTGATGTGGCAGCGCATTTATATAACTGCCAGATCCATGTATATCTGTTTGCAATCCAATACTTTTAGCAGGATACTGATGAATGTATGCAATCTCACAAGGTGGAGATGTACGTGTCTGGTAAGACCTTGACGGCTGTAGCTGTGGGTGGTGTAAGTAAGCCTGGAAAGATGGCTCTCTTACTGCCAATTTGGTTTCTGCTACAAAGCTGCAAGACGAACACCACACACACACACACACACACACACACAGACACACAGACACACATATTCACACACAACAATAATCCCAAGGGTAAATACCTGCATGTATGCATATGCGTGCACGGAAGTCATTGCAGACTTGACAAGAACACACACACACAAGGACGTATGTATGTGTGCTTGTGTGCACAGAAATTCACTGCAAACATGGAGGAGGAGCAAGGCAACCGTATGAAGCAGCTGGAGGAAAACATTTCATTGCGTGAAAAGCTTGAAGGGGTGCGCTTATTGGAATGAAAGAAACGTACACGTCCTATGGAATAACGCCAGGCATCAGGCATATCTTTGTACGGTGTGTCACGGTGTACGGTGTACAGTGTGTCACGGTGTGTCACGGTGTACGGTGTGTCACAGTGTGTGTCACGGTGTACAATGTGTCACAGTGTGTGTCACGGTGTGTCACGGTGTACGGTGTGTCACGGTGTACGGTGTGTCACAGTGTGTCACGGTGTGTCATGGTGTGTCACTGTGTGTGTCATGGTGTGTCACTGTGTGTGTCACGGTGTGTCACCATGTGCGTCACCATGTGTGTCACCGTGTGTGTCAGGGTGTGTCACGGTGTGTCACCGTGTGTGTCACGGTGTACGGTGTGTCATGGTGTGTGTCATGGTGTGTCACGGTGTGTCACCGTGTGTGTATGTCTCCCCCCCACCAATAATGCATACGCTTGCATGATTCATGGGGCCAGACTGGCCCCCGTCTTTGCAGAGCACGCCATCTGTGATGACGCTAGATGTAATTCTGCTTTCTTGGTCTGCCCCTGTGCATTTGTTTGGCAGTACGTAGCATGTATGATACATATGCCCCTGTGCATCTCATTGGCAGTACGTAGTACGTTCTACACATGCCCCTGTGCACTTCTTTGGCAGTACGTAGCATGCATGATCATCGGCCACAGTATCTGAGCAACACTGTGCAACACCTTCCCTTCAATGCTCTGCCTCTGTGCACTATTCTGCTGTGTGCATGACCACACTACCGATGTACTCTATGTTTCTTTTACTGCTTTGCCTCCGCCTCTGTGCAAGTGTACAGGGCTGCTGTGTACAGCATAGCACAGCACAACATAACCTGCAGGCATGACACACGATCTGCTGCAATCTGGTCTAAGCTTTTGCGTGTTCTTATGATTCTGTGCAGGTGGCTAACGACATGAACGCCTTTGACAAGCTGGTGAGTCCTTTTTAGGTCACTCTTGGTGGGTGGTCTGTGCTTGAAGACGGCAAGCGCTCACAACAAGCTGGAGTTGCTTTATAGTTACTGCTCATGAGTAGGGCTGGCCAGAATGGTAAGTATACACACCGTATATGACCTTATATTTGGTGATCTGCCTGCCAAAAATGCCGTACAGGTATACACCATATTTGTATGGTTCTCACCAAACCTAGTTATGAGTAGTTTGTGCTCAGGATCAGCAAGCGCAGTATAAGGAGGAGGAATGGCTGTAAATAAATGCACACTGTGCAGGCGGTGGAAACCACCATCCATTCAAGAATTGAGAAAATAGGCACACTGCAGGCGGTGGAATTTACCGTCCACATATATTGAGAAAACAGGCACACTGTAGGCACAATGTGCAGGCACACTGTACAGGCACACTGTGCAGGCGGTGGAAACCACCGTCACATGAATTGAACCCACACACACACACACACACACACGCAGCTGCACAGCAAGGACTTGGAGGTGCAGCTGGCAAATGCCAAGCTTGCGCAGCAGGAGGCCATCAACGAGCAGCTGACGAAGAAGAACGAGCTGTACATGCAGTCGCATGAGCAGATGGAAAAGACGCACTCGGTGCGTGTGGATATACTGTTACAGTGCAGACGGAGGAGATGCACATGGAGTGTGTGCATGGGTCATTAGTAACGACTCATTACAAAGCAGATGGAGGACAATCAGTGAATGTGGATGGATCGTTACAAAGCAGGTGGAGGAAACACACTCGGTGCGTGTGAAGGAACACTACAGAGCAGATAACAAAGACACGCACTCGGTGTGTGCGGATGGGTATTGTAGAGCAGGTGGAGAAGGCATACTTGGTGCGGTGAATGGATCAGTACAGAGCAGTTGGAGGAGACATACGTACGGTGTGGCTCATGTGTATTATAACATCCCATGCACAGATGGGTCTGACACACGGTAGTACTTTAATTTGAGTGTATGCGTGTGTAGCTTTGAGTGCGTGCGTGCGCGTGTGCCTGTGCGTGTGTGTATGTGTGCATGTGTGCATGTTGATGTCGTGCCTGAGCAGGATACAGCATTTTGTAACCTTCTTTGCATGGAACTATGGGTGCAATATGCATTGGAGGGTTTAGAGTGGCAACCAGTTTATAAGTTCGCTGACATGTACTGTGTTAACTTGGCCCTTGTTGACAAGCTGTTGCTACCAATGCGCACACTTGTCTTGTGGCAAACGTATTGTTTGCCACATTCAGTTGTAAACCTGAACTATCGCATTGCGTTGGACACCAACCTCAACTTTGAACTGCAAAAACTGCGACAAACGTGTTGTACTTCAACGTATTATGCGCACGATCTCACAAGTGTTCCCAGATCAAGGCTGGAGGTGCCGGTGATGAAGCAACACGACACTCTGCTGTGGGCCAAGCATGCACTTTGCCTGTGTGTCGTGTTTGTTCATCGTGTATAGAGTGTTGCTGCGGAGCTGGAGGGGCTGGTGGTGACGAAGCGACACAACACCCTGCTGTGTGTCGAGCGTGTGATTTGCCTTGATGTCCTGTGTTTAGGGTTGGCCAGAACCATACATGTGTAGGTATATACGGTGTGCATACGCTGTTTTTAGCAGGGAAATCACCATACATACGGTCATATGCGGTGTGCATATACGGTTCTGGCCAACCCTACAGGCTGTGTTGCAACTGTTTGCAGAGTGTTGCTGCGGAGCTGGAGGTGCTGGTGGTGACAAAGCAGCACAACGCCCTCCTCCAACAAAGCAACGACGCTCTGAAGCAGCAGCTGACGGAGTATGGCAAGCAGTTCCAAAGCATCCAGGCCGCGATCACAAAATCGAACAAGGTAACGCATGAGGCGTGTGTGTAATAGATATGTGCGTGAGTGTTTGTGTTCTATTTGCGGCCGTAAAGTAATGCTTGAGACGTGTATGTTCGTGTGTGTGTTCGTGTCAATTTGCGGCCGTAAAAAAATCTTTCAAAGCTAGAAGAGGTGCGTTTGTGCTTGAACGACTTACATCGCACATGGATTTGCAAGTGAGGATGTGATTGCACGCATACTTTTGGCATGACACATGGCAAATGTGTACTTAAGCAGCATGCTGGATTAGGCGTTTACCAGGAAGACACACACACATGCATGCTTTTCTGCATAATTATTGCACTTTAACGCTATTGAAGGCATTTGAATCGAAGAAGGAGGGGTGCATGAGCGCCCTCGTAATCTGTACTTTGAAACCACGTAACCTTAAAAGCACAAGGTTAAAGATAGAAGGTTGCTGCCACGTTCCTGGTTTTGTCCAGGCATAGGCATTTGTGTTTGCTGATTTCATATTGATTGCAAGATAAGTTAGCACTTCCTCCTTCAAAGCAAGAACCTATAGAGTCCCTCCCTTTGTTGCATCTGCGGTTGTCTGTGCCATGTAGTACCATCAGTGTTGTGCACTTTACTGTTGACGCCGTCAACCGTCATTTGACGGTCAGGCGTAACTTACGGTTTTGACCGTCAGAAACTAACTCTCAGGCGTAATTTACGGTGATTTTAATTTTTTGCGTCTGACGGTTATTTACGGTGTGAAACCGTCAGGAATTAGTTATTTACGGTGGGAAACTGTCAGGAATTAGTCGTTTACGGTTGGAAACCGTCAGCAGCTGGCCAGGCCGGGCCAGGCTCGACTGACTCAGGGCCACAGGGCCACACGAGCCCTCTTGGCCTGATCACCGGAGGACATTTTATATTTATATCGCAAATAGCAAATGTTGTTTGTGGGGAAAACGGAGCTTGAGTTGGCACTCTGAGCCACTGAGTACCTGACGCCGCACCGTTACTTACGATTTCCCATTGTCAGTATGAATTTCACCGTTATTTACGGTCATGTGACGTAGACGTCATTTAAGCACCGTAATTAACGGTGCCATTTGTGATTGACGCCGTATGTGCACAACACTGAGTACCATGCCCTATTCACTCTGTGTTTGTGTGTATTCACTCTGTGTTTGTCTTTGTCTGTCTCTGTGTTTGTCTTTGTCTCTGTGTTTGTCTCTGTCTCTGTGTTTGTCTTTGTCTTTGTCTGTCTTTGTGTTTGTCTTTGTGTGTAATCACTCTGTGCCAAGTAGTACCATGCCCTGTTCACTGTGTTTGTACCCTAGTATCGGTACTGTTTAGAGCCTGGATCAACCGTGCACAACATGCACACAAACACGCACGCACATATACACACACAATCTCACACACACAATCACACACACACAATCACACACACACAATCACACACACACACACACGCGGTGCAATCATGCACAATAACACACACACATACCCCCACAATCACAAACTGCAGACATTTGAACAGTACAAGAAAGACATGGAAAGGAGCAACATGCAGCGCACGCAGCTGCTTCTTGACTACGAGTCTCTGAAAGCAAAGCACAACTCGTCAGAAAGCCAGGTTTGTGTCGAGTATGCTTCCTAGACCTTTGGTTATAGCCGTTGTGACCATTTTGCGTGTGTGCAGATGTTGCGATTAGAAACAAGAAAGGACAAAAAAGTACATAAGTCTAAATGGCGCTTTTAATGGTAAGATCGTGTTTAATGGTAAGATCGTGTTTAATGGTAAGATTGTGTTCAATGGTAAGATCGTGTTTAATGGTAAGATCGTGTTTAAAGGTGAGATCGTGTTTAATGGTAAGATCGTGTTTCATGGTAAGATTGTGTTTGTAGCTACAGCCTTGAATTGCACCATGCACCTGCTTGCTCTTTTTCCTTAGTGGACCGTGCACCTTTTGCTGCTCCTCCCCTCAGAATGCACTGTGCACCTTCCTGCTCCATTTCCCTACTCGACCGTGCACGCACTCGACTTTGCACGCACCTGCCTGTTCCTGGATTTCACTGAATTTATAGCAGCCGTTGTTGTTCCCTCACAATTGCACACAGTTAATATTTAGCACAAGGAATCTAAGCTATGTTGAAATACCCAGCATGAGCGAGAGGAAGGAGCAGACACTATTTTCTTGCTTGCACTCCGCAGGTTGTGCAGCTCCAAGGGCAGCTAGCCCTAGCAGCAGTGGACCCAGAGGAGGTCAAGCGCTTGCACACACAGAAGGCGGCATTGGAAGGGCTATGCAGGTCGCTGCAGGTGTGTGTGCGTGTGTGTGTTTGCGCATGGTTTGTGTGCGGTGTGTGTTTGCGGTGTGCGCACGTGTACGGATGAGCGGGTATTTTATAAGGGCAAGTGTGCAAGAGGTGAGGTGATGGAGTACTATGAGAGAGTATAAGGAACATACCAAGCAATACTAAAAAAATAAGTACAGGTAATGTCGTCAATGTCGTCGTTCCCTCAACCAAGCCAACTGGACTGTGAAAAAGAACAATTACAATGTCGTCGTTCCCTCAACCAAGCCAACTGGACTGAAAAAGAACAATTACAAGCGTTTATAAGCTGAAGTAGCGTCTTCAACATCAGAAGTCTCTTTTCGGCAGGTCGGACCCTTGGTGGAGCCGAGGCCAATTTTTAAGATCAACAGCAGGCCAGTTGAGCTCCAGGACATGAGCTCAATGACTATGTTGATGTAGTTTCGAATGGCCAAAATGCCAGGTCAAAGCAGCTGTTGCGGTGTTATAATGTTGGTTTGCCTATTTTGTGGGGAACACGGTGTCATACAGTAGCAGTAAAAATAAATGTGGGTATAAAGTACACTTATCATATACCGTACCTTTCTTATGACACCCCGCATAAATATCGTTTTTGCCCTGCGGGGTGGCTGTGGTAAGCTTTAATATATATATTTTTTGACCCTGCGGGGTTGTGTGGGATTGGTGTAAGTAAAGATGTTCAGCGGGACGCACACAGCTTGATTAAACTAGCGACAGCTGAGCAGAAAGCAGCACTGCAGTAGCAAAAGAAGCAGCAGCTGGCAACCGTCCGAGCCAAGCTACTGCATGGCAAAGTGGAATGGGCTGAGCAACAGGCATAGGAAGCAGCGAGAAAGAGGCCTCCTGGCAGGCTAAAGAAAAACCTTGGTCTTAGGACCAAGCTGCAATGCTTGCGCACGCAGTTCAGATTAGAGCAGCCCAGCAGCTAATAGATGAGCAGGTGGAGCAGCTAATGCGGCAAACAAGGTCATGCACCAAGGTTGCCTGCACCCAAGCCGCACCATCAGCACGTGCAAGCAC
>Ga0307974_1002487_pt1 | contig 13081 bp, 16 predicted proteins | sample OrgLakmetagen784_FD_201812 | JGI IMG/M metagenome (GOLD analysis project Ga0307974, IMG submission 201812) | Saline water microbial communities from Organic Lake, Antarctica - #784 | ecosystem: Environmental > Aquatic > Non-marine Saline and Alkaline > Saline | place: Antarctica: Organic Lake... | reverse complement strand
GCACTGGAAGGGGGGTTTGGGGGGGGGGGGGTCCCTCAGGGGTGTCCACCCCAAAAAGTATACATGCCTTCCAAAAAAGCTAAAAAACAGCCTCCTGCATACACACTGAAATACGCCTGCAGACCACAATGACCGAGAAGCTGCTGCTCTTTGGTGGGGCCATCCATCAGGCCGGCGAGGTGAAGGCACGGAGAGCGTCTAAATCTGCCACCTCCGACTGGTGGGTGGCGGGGATGTATAAGTCGCTCCCTGTCTTTCCTTGTGACTACGACTTTGTGCTGGCTTCAAGTTGGGCCACTCTCAAGCCATAACTGAGTGGCTATTGGAATATATCAGGGTTGCACTGGAGGAGCAAAGTGTCAATACAACGAAGGGAAGCCTTTTCAGTCTTCTGCTTAGGTGGCAGGCTTGTATACTGACTTGGATGAGTGAGCATGCTTGCAACATCGGTTGCATGTCTTAAGTGGCATGGAGATGAAAAGCAAAAACGTGACTTAAGAAATCATTTGGTGTTGTTTATAACTAAGGGTGTGCCAGCCTCTAGTCGAGGCTCGACGAGGTCAAGCCTCGACGTCACTGCTGTCAAAGCCTAGACGGCAACTAGGGTGTCATTTTTTGGGAAAAATCAGGGGAAATTCCCTGGAAATTCCTAAAAATCAGGAAAACGACCGTGTTTATTGTATACCGTACCTTACCGTACTCACCCCGGTGCCCAAATTTCAGAAATATTAAATGTAACCCCGGGTAACCCCGAACCCTGTAATTAAATAGCCTTTCCCGCACCAACCCCGGTGGGCATTTAGCTCAGCCAGTGCCTGTACAAGTATGTGTATGCATGCACATGCGCGAATGTGCGTGTGCATGTGTGTTTTCGTTTCTCGCTTGTTGTGCGTATGCGTGTGCGTGTGCGTGTGCATTTGCGTGCGTGTTGTGCGTACAAGTGTGTGTGTGTGTGTGTGTGTGTGTGTGTGTGTGTGTGTGTGTGTGTGTGTGTGTGTGTGTGTGTGTGTGTGTGTGTGTGTGCGCGCATGCGAGTTTGTGTATGCGCATGTGTGTATGCGCATGCGAGTTTGTGTGTGTATGTGTGTGTGTATGCGCATGCGAGTTTGTGCGTCTGCATGTGTGCTGATGCTGCTTCATGCTGAGCCCTCTCCTCTTTTGCCTGCTGCAACCTGGTCGAATTTCTGTTGCTCCTCTTTTTGCTGCTGCAACGCTGCTTTTTCCTCTGCTGCTTTTTCCTCTGCTGTCGCTGCCGACTTGACGAAATTTCGTCAGCTGTCAGCTGTCAAACGTCCGCTGCAGCGTCCTCTGGAACACACCTTTGGGCGCAACCGGTGCTGCTAACGCTGGGGCTGGTGTTGGTGCTGGGGCCAAGGCGGGGCCTGGGAGGGGAACAGGGGGGGCGGAGGGGCCTTCTCCGCTCATCACTGTTCACTTACCCACCATACTTATTTTCGCTAACCCCGGTTAACCCCGGATCCTCTGAATAAATATATATTTTACGATGCCGGCATCAACCCGGAGGGCAAAAAACGATATTTACCAGGGGTGAGTTAAGAAAGGTACGGTGATAAATAACATATTTTAGTGTAATGTAAACGCAAAAAATGGCACATCACGATGTCACAGTCTTGTTTAGGGAAGTGAAGTGTTAAACCTTCATTTCTGGATGCCCCAAAAAGGGCAGCAATTTTGTACATTATTTTCAAATAGAAGGGCTCCGTCCGCCCAAATTCTACGTGCAAAACTTTTTTGCCTTTTTGTATGTTTGCCTCCGTTCCAACAAGGCGGAAACAGGCCTCCTCCTGTGCACTCGCTTTGCACCATGCAGACCCGTTCTTGCTTTCAAGAAGGCGACCAGAAGTCCCGGACAGAAGCAAGTCCATGCACGGACATACATCCTTTGACCTTGCCAAATCCATTCAAGTTCGTAACTTTGCTGTAAAATAATAGTTCATAACAGTGGCATGTAACTGCATTAAAAAGTGGCCGGCCAAAAATTCCTCCTCGTCGGTCTCCATGCAGGCACCGGAAATGATGGTGCATGATAATTGAACGGAATTAAGTAAGAACGATTGAAATAGTAAATTTGCATTTTGACGCCGTCACAACGTGCCACTTTCCAGCCCTTCTCGTCGTCGAGTGTCCAACCCTCACAGCTCGCCGCGATACTCAGCACAGCTGTTAAGGGTCGCCCGTAGGCATTTAAAATCATAATCTTACGCGGAACAGATGCCTGGCCGCGGAGCTATTTAGGCACAAAGTGCGCTCAAACCGATGCAGTTACCCCCCCCCAGCACAAATTTTTTGTCAGAAATTTGAGTATATTATCGAATATTATTTAGAATATATAGAACTTATTCCCGGCCAATCTGATGTGCGTATGCCTGTCCAGGCAATGCACCATGAGAGATTCCCTAAATACTTCCTACAGATCTTTTCAGTCCGGTCTCTACACAATAATTACCGTACCAACGCTTGACCATTGCGCTTTAATTATCTTTTTTGGAGCAATGGAGACGCGCAATGAATATTTTGCTACACTTGAAATTGGGGTGCGCAATTGGGTGCGCAAGCGGGAAATTATTCCGGTGAGAGCCGGTGCGCAATTGTGCGCAATCGCATAATCAATTAATGTTATAATTTCTGGGTAGGCAAAGGTATGTGCGTGCCATCCCGCGGGAGAAGCAGCGTTCCAAGCATGCCTTCCGGGAGGCAAGCGTTGAGGCAGCTGGGCTGAAGCGCAAGCGTGAGGAGCAGTATGAGAAGGCCAAGCAGCAGCGCAAGCTGGAGGGAAAGGGACCCGGGCGACCTCCAGCTGTCAGAGGCCCTGTGAAGCAGCACACAGCACCTCCCGTACAGCCACAGCAGCACAGCAGCAAGGAAAGAGAAGAGCAGGAGGAAGACGGGGCACAGCAGGAAGGGCAGCGCGCGTGTGCGCCCGGGACAGATGAAGCTTGCTGCTGGGGGCCTGCGCAATGGGGTCTGCGCAATGCCCCTGAGAAAGCTCTGCGCACCTCAACTGCTGCGCAATTGGGGGTGCGCAATGGAAAACTTTTCCCACTGAAAGGGGTGTGCAAACCCCGCGCAATGCACTCAAACAATTCATGAAAAATCAGGGTGCGCATTGGTCACGCGTTAGTACGGTAATTATAAGACTCAGAAAATTTTTGGCTCAATCCGCGCAAGTTTCAGAAAGTTTTTTTCCAACCGTAATGCACCAACTAAATCATAGGGCATATATCGACGAGCCTCGCCCTCAACGACGCTCGTCCAGCCTCGCTGGCAAAATCATACACCCTAGTTACCCATGCTTATTTATAACATTTGGCCTATCTTGCAAAGGTGCAGGGATGCACAGGAATGAAGTGGTTGGACCTCAGCTTTGCAGATTGTGCGACATTTGACCGTGCAGCAGATATCCTGTGTAGTTGCCCTGCGATCCTAGTGGTCTGTGGTCAGGCCAGGCACCGTAGGGGTTGCGGGTTTGAATCGTCCCAGCGACTCAAGTACTGAGCTGCCCAGCAGCGACGGTCTCCATTTCTTAATTCTTTCTATTGAGGTGTTATTTCCCCCCTTGCATTGAGTTGTGTAACGTTATGTAGTTCCAGTTCTTGTTTGAGCTCTCATGTGTGCGTGTTGCTAATTGTAGGATGGATCTGGAGAAGCAGCGTGGTATCTCCATCAGCTCCACGGCCCTGACCTTTGAGTTCAAGGACAACTTCATCAATTTGCTAGACACCCCTGGCCATCAGGTGACTTCATTAATGGCCGCATGGGCATCATTGGCAGCAAAGGGAAATTTGTGACAGCCCTCTTTAATCTCCTTGACATGTCTGGAGGAAGCTGACCCTGTGCTTTTCTTTTGTTATACTGTGGGTGCTTTCTTTGTCTGATAAAGTGGCACAATTCCATCACGATGCAGGCTCCAGCTACTGAATTATTTTGTCATTCTTCGGAGTATCCACGAAAACTTAAAAGCCCTCGTGCCCATTTCCTGCCATGCAGTTGGACTTGTCTATATACCGTACAAGAAGTATATCACCGCCCCTTAATTATTGTTTTTTGGTGGGGGCGGTGACGGGGCGGTGGTTTAAAATAGATTTATTTCTAAAGGGGGCGGTTGTGGGGTGGTAGCGGAAATTAAAGTTTTTGATGGTCAGGAAGCCTCCCCAGCACTTCCTGACCCCCCAGCCCCAGCTCAGCCTGCCCCTGCACCCCCAGCCCCAGCCTTGCCTGCACCCGTTGCACCCGTCGGGAAGTTCCAGCGAAGGGGGGGCGGATGCAGTACGAAACTGTAAAATATTTATTTCCGGGGGGACAGTTGCACATTTTGACCATAAAATAATTTGTGTTTGAGAGGGGACGGTGGGTCCATGGACATATAAAACCCAAGTGTCTGCCGAGCAGCTTGACCACTGAGATGTCGGTACTCTTGACTGTGAGCCTACTGTTGTTTGTGTGCCCAGGACTTCAGCGAAGATACGTACCGCACCCTGTCGGCAGCTGACAATGCTGTTATGCTGGTAAGCTGTTGCTTGAAGGGATTTTGTTTTCTTGGTATACAGGACAGGCCTGGGCTTGAATTGTTCCTCTGTGTATACGAGGTATCTCAGAAACCTAGTGTAAAAAATGCAACACATTTGGGACTCTGGATCGTTGTTGCCTCTGCCCACGACACCAGGATCAGATTAATAGCTGATTTTCCGTGTCTTATTCTGCTTACTTCACCAGGTGGACGGTGCCAAAGGGATTGAGCCGCAGACCCGAAAGCTGTTTGCTGTGGCCCGCCTGCGCAAACTCCCAATCTTCACCTTCATCAACAAGGTGAAGCTCTTCTAAGAACAAAAAGGACCGCTTTCTAGGTTTGTAACGCACAAGAATGACATCGAAAAGAAGGTACCAGAAAGAGGACTGCACAATTGTGTCGTCACTGCAACAATTGTGTCTTCACTGCAACAATTGTGTCATCGAAGGCAGCAAAGTGTACACAAGCCTTGTTGCATGCTGGAGTGGGTGGAACCCGTTATTAAGCTGGACACGCAAGCGAGCATGTCTCACCATGGCACAGTACATTAAAAACAGGGAAAGAAGTAGTGCACATGCTAAGCGGAAATGGAAAGGGGTTAGTGACAGTTTGATAAGGCGCAGGCCGCATAGCCAAGGAAATGCTCCACACAAGGCTTTTTCTGATGGCAAGCATGTGCCCGTGTGCTATAAAGCTATACAGACTATACTGCTAGTATAATAAAGTACTGGTATAGTTTACTAACTATACTGCAATACTGAAATCACAGATGGATCGCCCTGCCTTGAATGGCTTTGAAATTGTGGAGCAGCTAGAGAAGGAGTTTGGGCTGCAGAGCTACCCAATCAACTGGTACGTCCAGGGAGTGCTAACGTCTCATGCATAGCATGGATGCGTGTGGGCAGTATGACTGGGAGTTCTAACAACTCATGTATAATGTGGATGTGTGTTGGCAATTTGCCTGGGAGCGCTAACGTTTCATGTATAATTTGGATGCGTGTTGGCGATTTGACTGGGAGTGCTAGCTGCCACTTGAGCGTCTCAGCAGAGATTTCTGTTCCTGTGTTCGACGCTACAGTGATGTGAATGACGACCAGAGGGCTTGCTCTGGGCCCTTACAGCATTTGCTTGCTACCGTACATAAAGCATATCACCGCGCTTAATTAACTTTTTTGTGAGGTGTTACTGCAAAATCAGTGGTTAATTTTTATACTTATTTTTAGGGGTGGCGGTTCAGGTACGGCAGTGTAAAATATCTAATTTAGAGCTATGAACGATCAGGGAGCCCCCCCGCTCCATCTGCACCTGTGAGGTCGGCTTTGCTGCAATGGAGCAGCAGCAGGCAGCCAACTTCGTCCGTCGTGCAGGCAAGAGCGGTCCGTGCCGAGCGAGAAGCCTCGGTTGTAGGATGTAGTTGGCATTGCATTCTGTGCAAATGAAGTTGAGACAGGGATGCAAGCATGCTCTCATGCAGCACAGTAATGCAGCAGCAGAAATGACATACACACGCACGCACGCTCTATAGCACCCAACCAGCACGCAAAGCTAGCACACACATGCAGCAGCAGCAGCAGCAGCAGGAAGAGGGGTGGCCTCACGCAAGCCCAGGGCTGCAAAAGCCCCTGTAAAGGGGGTAGTTAGTTGCTGAACTTTACCTACAAACAAATATTTTTAGGGGCAGTGGTTGCTGTTTTTTTGCTGAAATATTATTTGGGGGGGGGAGGTGTGAGTACACGTGTGTTATCATTGTGCTTTTAAAATTGAACTGTGCTTATAATAAGCAACACAGGTAAGCGGTCGTGGTTCTTTACCATCACCCTTTGTCTCACGTGTGCAGGCCAATAGGTTCTGGTGACCGTTTTTGTGGCGTGTATCATCGGCCCACGCAAAAGGTGGTCACCTATGAGCGGATGGGCAAAGGCAAGGTGGGCCAGGAGTACATTGGATTGCATGAACTGCTCTCTCATCCAAATTTGCTCCCTCCCAGTTCCTCTTCCAGCCTCAATTCAGCCAGATTGGGCCTTAGGGCTTTGAAATACACAGAGTTGGCTACTAGGGAAGACAGTGTTCGACAAGTAAAAAAGGGCAGAGTTGGGGCAGAGTGTGTTGCTTTCTAAGGGCAAGGCGGGTTGATCAGGGTGTGCTGCATTCTATTTGTCACACCTTTTTTGCCAAATTGTATAAGCATCAGCTCCAGGAAAGCCTCCAAGCGGCTAAGAAAGCCTTCAAGCGGCTAAGAAAGTCTCGCGTTTTTGCTTGCCCACTTGCGGTAATATGCAACGCCAGGCAGCTGCACAGCATGAGTACGATCTGTCGGACCCTGCCCTTGGAGCCATCATTGAACCGGACTTGATGGAGCAGCTCCATGAAGATCTGGAGCTACTCGAGGTGAGGATGCGTGCCTTGGCCTTGCTTGCAAGGCTTGTGGGATGTATCGTAGCACTTAACATTGAAACGACTGTTCCCTTATGCTATGCACAGCGTTGGTGCGGAATGCCTTGCGGTGTAGGATCGTGTACGGGTTTTGCCCACCCTAGCATTAAATCATGCATGTAGCTCTATGTTGCACTGGCGTTTTGTAGCAACGTGCTAGCGCTGCTTTAATAAAGAGAGGTTCTTTCTTTTTTCATTTACCTTGCTGCACGGATTGCGTAGTGCAAGCTTCACTTTTCTGTGGTTCCTTGGACAAGCTGGCACAGCAGCAGCTCCAAAGTTTGGATGGCATTGAAGGAGATGTGTCACACAATGCCAGTCTCATTGGACTCAGACTGCATGAATCAAACTTGAGCTGGGTGCCTGTCTAGATAGATGTTAAGATTAAAACAGACATGCACCCATGCATACAGCTTACCTAGGTATCCAAGCCATGTCCCAGACATATATGGGAGGCATGCTAGAGATGTTACGAGGCCATGAAGAGACGAACCAATGCCATTGGTCCTCAGCCATGCCTAGCGTTTTATGTCTTGTATCCATGTGTGTATCATTGCGTGCACGCTCAACAGGTGCTAGGTGATACGCTGGACGTGGAGGCTGTGCACCGAGGTGACATCACCCCCCTCTATTTCGGCTCAGCCATGTCCAGCTTTGGCGTGGAGCTGTTCTTGCAGTCTTTCATTAACTTGTCTGCCAAACCAGGTCCGTGTGGTATTCGTGAACGCGCCTGGTAGGTGGAATGCGCTATGAAGGGGTGCGCTGCAGTTGTCATGCTCAGGAGGGATCTAGCTCGCCGCTGCACCCTGAAGGGTAATGAAGAAGAAAGCTTTGTAGCCTATAAAACCACTTCCCACTTCAATTAAGGAAAAGGAAGCATTGTGGGGCTAGCTGCTGAAGAATCAAGACGTTGTCACAACCTGTATTGTGTGTGGAAAGGCAAGGCATCATGGAGTGCACATAACCTGGAGTGATCAATATTTCTAAGCGCATGTTTTAGGCAAAGGCGCTCATGCAACGAGACGTGCGTGTGCCATGTGGTTCATGCCTCCATGCACACACACACATGCACATACACATGTACACACAAACACACTCACACACACATACACACACACGCACGTGCACAACAAAAAACATACGCACGCAGGTCCTATGGCAAGTAGGACAGGCGTGATGGTGCCTCCCACAAACCCCAACTTCTCCGGCCTTATATTCAAACTCCAAGCCAACATGGACGCGCGGCACAGGGACAAAGTTGCCTTTGTGCGTGTGGTGTCGGGACGGTTTGAAAAGGGCATGAAGGTCAAGGTGAGTGGGCAAGACTCTAATAAGCTAGTTGTGCAGTACACACAGGAATGTATCAGCTGTTCTTGGTGGGCATAAATTTATTGGTTTGATGTCAAGAAGGGCGCCAAAATTATAGGGCCACCGATTGTGTTGTAGATAGAGCAATGAGGTTTGTGCTAAGGCTGCAAGTGGATAATTCCTACAGTACCTGGGTTTCTGAAGTGTCCATCTTTCATCCAACACCAGTCAGGGATCCTGGTCTCTATTTTGACCACCTCTCATACTTGCTGTTTACTGGCCGTCATTGGTGGCAATCTTGATCCATTTGACCTTTAAAGCTTGTACAAAATGTGTGCAGGTTGCCCGAACCGGACGCGTGGTCACCTTGGCCGCCCCACAACGCATGTTTGCGAATGAACGACAAACTGTGCTGGAGGGTTATCCAGGGGATGTGATTGGCCTCACCAACCCAGGCGCTTTCGGTGCGTGTGTCCGTCCATCTAATTGCAAGTGAGCTAGCTATGAGTGTGTGACAAGCACAGTGATAAGTGAGAAGATGGTTATTGCTTTGTCATGTGAGTGTTCAGGTACATATCAGAGGACTTACACACCACTAGCAGGCAAACGCGTTGTAGGTATCATCTTGGGAGTGGTATCCTGAGGGAGGTAAAACCCGCAAGCAGCTAATTGCTATCATTTGTGACGTTCATTGAGGCATCTTTTTGTGCAGCCCTATACACATTTGTCTTTGTAAGCAGAGTCGCGCAAATCGAACTGTTCGTCCCTTATGTGTGCGTGTGTGCGCTCATGCAGTCATCGGAGATACCTTGAGCACGGGCCCCAGCTTTGCCTTCCCAGGCATCCCCACCTTTTCCCCAGAGCTTTTTGCCTACATACGTTGCGCACCTAATCAAAAGAAGGCATTTGCCAAGGGGGTGGAAGGTGAGTGGATGTCTGATCTGAAAGGTTATAGAGTGCGCAGCACATGCTGCGCAACTTATTATAAGCTAGGGAAAGCTGCCCAAGCAAGTGTTTTCTGAAGTTCGGTTCAAATCAGATTCAAACTATAACTATATATTACATCATGCACCAAAAGTCCTGCTCATTGAATAAGGCAGATCTTGTTAGGTTTAGACCTATCCAAGTGTTTTGGCAGCAACAGGCAACAAAGGGGTCTTCTTTGCCCTTCCACCAACGAGCTGATGCGTCTCTTGCATCATTGATCTTGCAGCACCACGTTTGCTGATCGTTTCCTGCGCCATCATTTTCACGTGAAGCGACACCTAGCTGCTGATGCATATGCATGTGTGCGTATTCCAGGTCTGTTGGGAGAGGGAGCCGTTCAGGTGCTGTACAGCACAGATGACTACATTGTGGACCCCATTCTTGCTGCTGTAGGTCAATTGCAGGTGCGTACGTGGTTAGATGGGTGCATGCGTCAGAGGGCATGGGTGTTCGATGCATTAATGGGGTTGCAGGTCATTTCACCATTCAGCGTGCGGACTGCTGAGTTCAGTGTGTAACACTTCCAGGTCTTGGAGTAAAGCAAAGTGGTGTCACTCGTTCTTTTTATATGTGCTTGCTTGAGTTCCTCTTATCTTTTTATTTCTTTGGTCCTCACAACTGCTCTTCCTTCTTAGTTCGAGTTTAAGTTATTTGCTCGGTGCTTCTTTTGTATCATGCTTTTTAATTGTAATTTCATGATGTTTCCCAGTTTAATCTAATCCCGTTCCATCCTTGGCCTGCAGTTTGAGGTTGTGCAATATCGCATGAAAGATGAGTACGGCGTGGACACAACCATCGAGCCTCTGAGTTACTCCATAGCCAGGTACGGGCTGTTCGTAAGCTCAGTGCCATCTGCCGCATTTAGCATTGTCAAAAAAAAGAAGCTGTACCTATGTAAAAGCCTACCACCTACTTAGGCTGTGTACCAAGCAACATAAATGTAGAGTTTGTAGACATGCTAGCTGTGCGTTTTCTTGCTCAGGTGGGTAACCGGTGGCTGGGAGGCTGTCTCCGCAGCAGGGCGCATCTTCAACACCACCGTGGTGAAGGACGTTTGGGGACGGCCTGTGCTGCTGTTTAGGAACGAGTTTGCCTTGAACCAGGTGAGCGTGTGCCTCACCTGTCACCTGGCCTGTGTAGCTCAGATGCATGGGATGTCATGTTAACGCAGAAAAGGGCACATCACTGGGAAGCGTCAGGCTTCCATTTCTTGGCGCCCCAAAATTAGCAGTAGTTTTTACAATATTGCTCATAAATTAAATGCATGGAAATTATTTCCGGTCGATTTGCGGTCCAGGCAATGCACCATGAGACATTTTCCCTACATTCCTTTTTAGTTCAGTATTTTCACGATAATTCGTTATTTATTATACATTAACACCAGATAAAATATATTACTTGTGAAACGGTGGTAAAATTCATATGGGTAAAATATCAGGGGGAGCAGTTCAGATTTGTAGGGTAGCGGAGAGGATCCCCTCCCCCCCCGCTCTGCCTGCCCCTCCCCCCCAGACCCCGCCCGCCTGCAGCAGACAAGAGCGGACCGGGCTGAGCAAGAGGCAAAGGAGCGCAAGAACAAGAGGCAGCCACGCAGAACTTGCAAAACTTGGTTTGCCCCCACAGCAGGATTGTACAGTTGGTACTGCATTGGCATTTAAAAAAAACATTCTAGGGGAAGTGTTTTTCCAGAGGGGGGGGGGGTGGCGAGTACACGTACATACGGTAAGCCAATATTCGCAAAGTTGATGTACAAACTAGGACCGTTGTCTCATGTACCGTAGGTCCACGATCACTTTGTGACACCATTTTAAAAACCAATAAATTTTCGTTTTTGGCTCGTAAGGGGGCTTGTGGAACAATTTTAAAATTTGTTAGGGCCTCTGCCAGGGTTAAGGCTGTCTCCGTGAACAGCCTTCCCCAACCAGTCTCACTTAGCGTTCACCCAATTCAATGTCCCCTATACCTTATCTGAATGCAAAGTACTCGATCTTATATCCAAATTATTGACATTTGCTGTAAATTTGGCATTCTGGGGGGCTGCGTGGGGCCCGGTGCGTATTTAGCACCCGCTTTGGCAGGGAAAAGGTGCATTTCTAAATTTGCACTGGTCAACCTCCGCTTCAGGATATGAGCATATGATGTTTTACAACAATGCAGTAATGTCGAAGTTGGGGCAGAGGTACTGGGAATGCTGGCGAGTGGGAGGCACTCACACAAGGGACACAGGGGGAAAAGACAGAAATTCTATCGCTTTATACCTGTTGCAAGTTCCTGGTTTTTGCTCTCAGAAGTGCGGGCAATTAAAATGCGTCAAATGGAATTTGAATGGGGCCATTCGATGTACTGTGTGAAAGACGATGAGATTTTTTGAGTAATGCAGCACCCCAGTACACCTTTGCCCAACCGCCAAGCATTTGCTGAAGGAGCAAAAAATTTAGCTATCGAACGCATGTCTCAGGTCTCAAAACAGTGCAGGGGTTACAGAGATATGGTGACGCAAAGTTAAGTGGGACTGCTTGGCTTGCAAAGGGGTGGGCTGGTCACGGGGACAGCCTTAACTTCTCAATCCGTTAGTGTTTAGCACTCCTGGCTGATGCTGGAGAGGGTGTTGCTATGAGGGAACCTGCTGCTGCTGCTGCTGCTGCTGCTGAGAGGGCTTAAAGAACAGGGCCAGGGGTTCACACCGGCACGCTGGGAGGCTACATTTTTACCCCAAATTACCAAAATTATTACTACTTCAGATTCAGTATGAAGAAGGCTCTGAGAATTAAAGTTTTTCGTCTTCAGCCCATAATGTTTGAACTGATCGTGGACCTATAGAAGTCTGCTTGTGTCTCTGCCTTAAAGAAAGTGCGCTTGGGAGCCTTCAAAGTAAGTTGCTTACATGGCTTCGTGTGTGTGCAAGTCCTTCAAAATCTTGAATTACGTGTGCTGGCCTTAGTGTGCTGTCTTCAGGATACAATGAAAACGGTCCCCCTGTGTCGGGTCGGCCAACTTCTGTGTGAGTTCTTGCCCCAATGCATAACAGTACATTTAAGTATGTAGGAACCTTGGTTAGATATATCCAAGCATCCCTGCACACTCAGTTTGTGGCAGGAGGTGCCCAGGTGGGCAGGGTGGAACAGGGTGAAATTCTCTGCCAGAAAGCAGATTTCCAAAAGCTCCTCCACGGTACCATTAACTTACCTTACCTTATGGTGTTTGCAACCTTAACCTTATGGTGTTTGCATTAATATTGGGGACATTTTGGTGAAGTTCCGCGGGTCTGGGGTGGAGGTCCGGTTTTTGACCCCTTTTGGCAGGGAAGCTACAAAATGCAAAGGCTTTACCACTTGACGGAGTCTGAGCGCGTTTTTTGCAACCAGTTCGACACTTTTTTGTTGTTGTAGAAAAGAATGACTAGCGCTGGGACAGCTCTGGCCGGCGCTCTGGTTGCTGCCCATTTTGGCCCAATCCTAGCAATTCAGACCATGATACTTGACAGGGCATGCATTGGGAGCATACTAAAGGGCTTCTGACACTCAGGTGGTGACCAGAAAGCGTGTTTCCAGGGTTTCCAGAAATGCACCATTGTTGCCTAGTAAACAGGCCCACGCACCAAGTCCCTGGAGGCAGATTTTCTGCTTTTTTTGCTTTAATGGAAATTCTTAGACACTAAACCTATCTGAAGACAAAAGAATTGGTGAAATTTGGATGAGAAATCATCAGTTCTCTGCTTCAGCTGTAGAACTGGAGTTCTTGCGTAGTGAGCGTAGGCTGAGATCTGGCAGGCACTTTGCATAAAGTGCTGTGTACTCTCGTTTTAGGCATTCTTTTTATGCCTTG
>Ga0307974_1002485_pt1 | contig 13085 bp, 9 predicted proteins | sample OrgLakmetagen784_FD_201812 | JGI IMG/M metagenome (GOLD analysis project Ga0307974, IMG submission 201812) | Saline water microbial communities from Organic Lake, Antarctica - #784 | ecosystem: Environmental > Aquatic > Non-marine Saline and Alkaline > Saline | place: Antarctica: Organic Lake... | reverse complement strand
CACACACACACACACACACGCACACGCACACGCACACGCACACGCACACGCACACGCACACGCACACGCACACGCGCACGCGCACGCGCACGCGCACGCGCACGCGCACACACACACACACACACACACACACACAAACACTCACACACACATACACACACACACACACGCACACGCGCACGCGCACGCGCACGCGCACGCGCACGCGCACACACACACACACACACAAACACTCACACACACATACACACACACACACACATACTCCCACCCTTAACCTCTCTCACACACGCAACATGCATGCACACAATTACGCTCCATCAACCATTACATACTATTCTTGGCTAGGCACGGAAAGGGTCAAAGCTGCGAACAGCCCTGCTCAAGGCCGAAATGTCACCCCACAATGGGGATGCGCGCCTCGTCAATTGCAGAGGCCTGGGTAGGTTCTCTCCTTGTTGCTTTGCAACGAAGCCAGTTCCTTTCAGCATTTACGGATTAGGCATGACAAAAACAGCTCCTTGGCTTTCAAGCACCGAGATCACTTTTAGCGTAAATCCTTTTTCCTGACAGGCACGTGTGGAACTTGTGCTGTACGAATAAGGTACGCTTGCAGAGTAAGTTCTGACACGTCCAATTGCTTTAAATGCCATGCACATTGCTTTAAATGCCATGCTCATTATGTGAAGTTCACATTCCATCAAGTGTAATTCTTACTCAATGTTCTACTGCATCTCTATTCTTTGTGGATGATCTAGTGGGCCTATTCTGCCTTTGAAGTGGACTTCGCCAGAGCTGCTCCGGCTCAACTTCCCTCCACACCGACCTCCAAACAACTCGCATCTACGGCTTGCTTGCCAGGTACCGAGAGGTTTTCTGCACTCTGCTTCTTGTGCTTTTCATCTTTAACCTTTGATCAGAGAGCAATCTGCTTTGCCGTTTCTTGACTTTAGAGACGGCCTGCTTAACCGAGGTACCCAGTAGGTGGAGGTATCATTATTAGCAACTGAGTCTGCACGGCAGAGCCCCTATTGATCGTAACCTACCTAACGCCAACAATCTGACCAACAACATTTCATGCACACAGGTCAGAATACAAGGTGATGTGCAAGTTACCAAGTATGACAAATTTTGGGGCGAGGGCTCCACTCCTCTGTGTCCCCTTCCTGTCCCTCACCACGACAGAGAGCACAATGGTAGCAGCAGCTTTGACGGTCTTCAAGCAATCGATCAGGGCGTGGGTAGCAAGAGCAGCAGCGGCAATAATCAGCAGATAGCTCAGATGGCCAAGGAACCTGTATCAAGGTTGAGGCTAGGCAACACCCCCCTTGGCTCTCTTGAATATATCTTAGATCCGGATGCTGCTGCTCGATAGATTGACAGTGTGCTAAGATACGTTGGCCTCGTACGAGGTTGGCTGACTCGGCACAAAAGTGCTGCTCCTGTTTTTGTTAACACACTAATTGTGGCAGTTAAGTAGATAAAGATCATGGATTAGCTTTGAGTGATTGGAAGCTTAATCATGAGCCGTCTTTTTGTCTGCTCTAATCTCTAATGCACATGTTCTGTAACACGCAAGTGGCATCCTTTTCTTCAACTCTTGTGAGCAGTGACTTCCTTCGTTGTAGTTGTATTATTAGATTTTTACAGTGGCTTTTATTGCCTGCAAGTAGCACTGTGCTCTATTTTCTCAACCAACTTGTTCAATTCAAGGCTCCTTTGTGCAGCTCCTTGCCTGAATTAATTTTTAAAGTTTTATCCTTCTTCTCTTTCCTCAGTTTCATGCTTGGTACGTTTGCGCAACGGCGTACCACATTGTTATGTATCGTGTTTGCCTCGTCTAAGCCTTGACTCAGAGTACGTGCGTGTTGCGTTTCAGTCAAGTGCGTGTATTATTGTTGTGTTTGCGTTTTACCTGCCTCTGCATTTTTTAGCACTACCTGCAGCTGATCTGCTGCAGGGAGTTTATTGAGGTCAATTGCTTGACCCAAGCAGATTATTTAATTCCAGCGGATACAGTTTTGCATCAGGGTGTAGTGACCTTTAGCCAGTTATTTGGCTGATTGGCTGCTGACTTTCCTTTTTCCTTGTACATCTTCCCTCCTGCAGCAGTGCGTGGTCTTGCTTACTACTTCCAATATGCACTACTTTTCTTTGTCGTGCCTTAGTAATGATCTAACGGTAAGGTAAGGTTACATCGCTATATATATGCCTCAGGGGGCATCTCAGCGTAGGCTTGGCAAAAGCCTGAAACCACACCTGGCTAGACAAAAGGGAAAACGTCTAAGAGAAACAAGAGACAGAGAAGGAATGATAAAAAGCAAAATTAGGGGAAAAAGACGAGAAGTCAAAAGCCAGAAGGGAGCCGAAGTACGACCAGCAGAAAAAGTTTGGTCTGACAGAGAGTATTGAAGAAAGCAGTGCCAGTGCACTACATAGACAAGCCGAAGGTCAAGCCAGCTTTAGAACCAGAAGCAAAGTAGCAGGCGCCGCCGGCGATAGGCAGGCGCTAATTAACTTTTCATGAACTACTGCTTTTTGTGAGCAGGCTCGCAGTCACACTTTTTCAAGTGGCAAGTGTATGCTAGGTCAGTTCGTGCCCTCCCACGTAATTAACATGACTCATGCATCGGATGCATACAACAAGGGCCCCCCACCCGCTGTTTGGCTGATTGGCTAAAAATTATCACAATTCTTACAGCCTTACCATTGTTTTATATGCATCCCTAGTAGTCGCACGTTTAAACTGGTGGCTTTATCTGTAAACCCTGTTTGGCTAGCTAATTGGCTGCTGGCCTCAGCCGTGGCTCAGGTGTGAAGGAAAATGATGAATAGCGACTCAGAAAGCAAGGATTTCAAACGAGGCTGGTTAGCTACTGTCTTGATGCATGTAGCGAATAAGGTTGAATCATCAAAAGTCTTAAAAAAAGGTTTTGAATGTTGGAATTAAAAGGAATAGCTTTACTAGCCCCTGGACCTGAAGGTCATAGCAGGATATAACATTGCTTCGTTATTCGCTCTATGAAGGCCTCTCTCTGTATTGCTTACACGACGTTCTGGTCATGACTTTCTGGTTTAAACAATGCGTCCTAACATGAATACGTCTACATTTTGATGTGTTTTTGCCTACTTCTTCTCGTGTCTGTAAGGTTAGCATTTTCCAGTTGCGTTATAGCCCTTTTTTTTACTTGGTTTGTTTTGAGGTTTACCTCGTTCTCATAGGTTGAGCAGCCATTCCAGGTTGAATGCCTTTGTAATCCAAACTAAACTAAACTAACATGAATAGAAGGCCTTATGAGCTCAGGATCTGTGACAAAGGTGATTGGCACACTGTTCAGGATGAGGAACACATTTTTATGGACTGTTTGCATAAACATCTTGTTAGCCTTCGCACAAAGCACCGCCAGCTGGTCTTCCCACCTCGATATGAAGATACCCAACTCGTTTGAGGACTTTTTTGAGCCAGCCAGATATCTATGGTGTAACCTCTTTGTGGCTGAGTGCCTAACCCTTTTCCCTTGTTCTTTCTAGCTTCTTTTCGGTTTGGTTACAGGCTTTTTCCAAGCTTCCGTTCAGATGCCCCCCAGAGGCATAGCCTATACAACGATGTAACCTTACATTACATAACACGACGTTTTTCGACCTGTTCAGTAATCCTTCTAAAAGTTTAGCTTCAGGTAATTACTTAAATGCACTGCAATACTTGACGCTCATATTTCCACCAGGGTAGGTATTTACAAAGGAAGGTAGAAGTGCATGGGTCTAGGACATGAAGCCCAGACTGAAAGGCTGTGCTTGTAGTGACTGCACACAATGCAATGATGAAGGGAATTTCGAAAGAAAATCTTAATCTCCCCACCATAAGTCAATCAGAAAGAATCAGAGAGTCTATAGTGTTTGAAAAGCCTCCCACTCAATAAATGCCTCTGAATACGTGACCAAATCCACTGCCATGGTAAGTAAGGAAGTAGGCGGGTGCCCATATAGAGTTCAACCAAGGTAGAGGGCAAAGGCTGTATCTCACTACTAAGGTTGCACAAGCAAATCTCTCACCATGCGAAGTAGTAATGGGGGAAAGTAAGCGGTTCAAGGCTTTAAGAGCAACTTGTTATAAACGATGGCGAGAATTTGTGTAAAAGGTGGAGACGGCTTTACGCGTTAAAATCAAAATGCATACACTGTACAAGGCAAAAGCTTTCCGGCATGCTTTGTTCCACATCTTAGAATGCTACCCCAGTTCCATAATCCTTCAGCCTCCATTCCTGCAGTGGTTGCCATGCAGTAAACAGGAAGTTCTCGCTGTGAGAAAGTGAAATTCATTGTAGACCTATAAGTTTGCTTGATATGATATTATCTTTATGATATGCAGGGGGAAATGCAGGATTATTTGCTTCAACAAAATGGCCAACGTACAAAAGAGGAATTAAAGCTCATAGCCAGAAGCCACCTAAATACCTGAGTGCTTACCCATTCACTTCGCTGGACAGCTGCTGTTGAGTTGGTCTTCTTTTTAGCCTGTAATTAAAAGAGAATGTGGGAGGTGACAAGGGAGGGGGTTGATAGATTGTTAAGGCAAAATGCTTACACATCAATGCACTCCTGAGTACTTGTGTTGCCTGATTACCTTTGACTGGCGCTCAGCATCTTCCAGAAAAGGCGCAATGGCTGATGTATGGGTGTACGGATCCCATGCAGCTCCACGATTACACGAACCTGCAAATACATAGGCAAATTTTGTCGTGAACTGCACAGAAGAAAGGGAAGAAGTATGGATTGCAGTAAGTTTCTGCTCTCCCTTTACAGATACATGCAACCTTGGTAAGACACAATTGTGTGCTGTCACAGCTTGCATGTCATTTTTTGTTTTAACCTGAACTATTTTTCAAACTAAACCATACGTTATTCTGTTCTGTGCAGTGCAGTTTTACGGGATGCGACCAACCACACTAGCAATTACACAGCAGATCATACACGGTCACCTGTTCCCGTCCAATCTTGTTGTCCAGTGGTCAAAGGCTTCCAGTTAGGGTTGAGTGATCCCCTCATGGTTCCGGCCTGGGCGCTACGTTCTTCCCAGTCACCCTGAAAGTGTCCAAAAAGCAAGCACAGATCAAGGAAACTTCATCATGGCGTCTCAACAGTTTTGTCACTGGCTCCATAAGTGCAGCAACTTTACATGAACAAGCATCAATTTGAACAATATCACACTGTTGATGGGAGTAAAAATGATGCAGGTTGGTATCGTTGAACTTCAGCCAGTGCTCTTTGCTTGCACCTGTTTGTAGCCAAAAGGTAGCTGTGTGGCGGAGCATCAATTCTGTAGCAGTCCATTAAAGGTTGTAAAAAAACACAGGTAAGTTTCATCGCACTTTGCATACACGCCAGTCCTGCAAAGCAGGGCAATAACACCAGGACAGGCTACTGCTTAAAACAAAGTAGTTTTACCAAGCTGCTCTAGTCTCTCATGCCAAAAAATGCCCCATTGTAGCATGGCCCTGTACTGTAGATATCTCAGCACTCCTAGGACTGATGACTCGCATGCTGCTACCAACGCAATATCCCCTAGTTGTAAACATTGCTTACCATCTCTATGGCGGCAGTAGAAGTCGTTTTGGGCACTCGTGTATCGTTGTTTGTACCGGGAGGGGGGCGGTGACCTGACATCACACCTTGGCCATCGCCATCTTTACGGTGAACGGAGTAGTGAAGCGGACCTGATCATTATAGATGCAGCATACTGCTTACCGATATCAGGAATAGAAAGTGTAGCGAGCAAGTCAAGCCAAGAAGCACAAAACTGAACAGGAACAAGTACGGGTCCTACCCCTATAAGACGGTGTAGATTATCTAATTTTCAGATGCTTACAGCTTGAAGCCAGGCCTTGCTGTCTGCCCTGTGCTGTGCTGTAAGACACGCTATGCAACAGGATTGATATGCAAACACCTTATTGAGAGCGTGACTCGTTGCTTGCTCACCTGCATCATTCAATGTTGCATCAACGCCTCGGTTTCTCCAGGGCTGTGGGACTCCTCTAAGTGTGTTGCGTGGTTTGGGCACGTCTCCAGTTGCTGCATCGCCAACACGAGTCTGCCACTCGTCAACTGCAGGACTGGGCTCAAATGGTGCTGGTTTTCCATGTATCCAAGCAGTTCCAGTTAGGTTTGCCATACTCCAGGGCTGCCCTGTGCAATTACACGTTGTATGTATGTGTGCTTCTGTGTATGAGTGTAAATGTGTATGGTTGTTTTTCTGTGCGTGCGTGCGTGCGTGTGTTTGTGTGTGTGTGTGTGTATGTTAATTTGTGTTTTTATGTGTAAATTTGTATGTGCGTACATGCGTGCATGTGTGCATATGTGTGTGCGTGCATGTGTGTGTGTATATGTGTGTGTGTATGTGTGTGTGTGTGTGTGTGTGTACGTGCTTGTGTGTGTGTGTGTGTGTGTGCGTGCGTGTGTGCATGTGTGTGCACACATGTGTGCATGTGCATGTGTGTGTGTGTGTGTGTGTGTGTGTGTGTGTGTGTGTGTGTGAGGGCGCGTGCATGTGTGTGCGTGGGTGCCTTCGTGTGTGTGTGTGTATCTGTGTGTGAGAGTTGATGGTCTTATATAAATCACCTTAGACAACAGTCACCGCTTTAAGTATTTATGTATGTGCCTAGTACTCTAAATATATATATGTACAACCGGAGTTTCGGTTCTTCTTCGATTTGAATTTCACCTAGGTCTAGTTCTTATTAATAATAAATGCATATATTTGCGCGACAATTATCGAGTCAGTTTCGACCATTACTAAGATCCGCAGTCGCACCTGCAATGTTCTACTCCTTTGGCCAGGCGCAGCCACGTTTCAAGGACAGACTCGATGCGGGTGTGTAATGACAAGTGACGTACACATACAAATAAGACGCATAGTTCCTGCAGGTGATGACATGACTCATCAGGTTCCAAAAAAATATGTGCGTGCAGGTCATCAGATTTGTGAGCAAATAAAGAAGGACCCCAGTCTCTTTGCCAAGGACCAACCCCCCGTATGCATTGCTTTACCCCGTAAGTAATTTGCTGCAAGTCATCATTATTTTTCCGCGCCGTGTCTGGATCATCAGGACGTGCAATTTTTTGTCCTGCTTGCCAGGTGGAGGCGTGCCCGTAGCAGAGCAAATTGCCAAGGAACTGGACGCGCCGCTGGACGTGCTGATTGTGCGGAAGCTTGGTAAGGTTTTGCTGTAATTCTGCATTGCTACCCACGTCTGCCTTTTTTCCCTTCTCTGAAATACTCGCTCGGCAGACGTGATGGCTGTAATCACGAACTGGTCCTCAGAGGATCCAGTGCTGCCTCTTTTCTGTCCCTCCCTCATATACACATCCAGGTGCACCGAACCACCCGGAGTATGGCGTGGGCGCACTTGCAGAGGGAGGTGTGTGCATTGTAAATGAGCAAGCCGTGCGTGCTGTGGGGGCAACAAGAGAGCAAATGACTGAGGTCCTGCGCTCGGAGTGGGATGAAATGCAGAGAAGGTGCGAGGATGTAATAAAGATTGTCTGAGGGAGTTGCAGTATATATTTTGCAAACTATGACAATGAGTTTTACGCTATTGAGAGACGCGATTATTACCACTTTATTACCACTTCCTCTGTTGCTGCTGAACGTGACACAAATCGTCAGGGTTGAAGTGTATCGAGGAGGCGCCCCTCTCGTGGACGTCAAGGGCAGGGTTGTCCTGGTGGTGGATGATGGTTTAGCAACCGGAGTCTCAGCACGAGCGGCCATGAAGGCACTGAAGGTCTGTCATTACCTGCTGTTTAATCAAATGTGCAACATGACATGGTATACGTGTTACGTGGCAACCTTGTCTCCTCTGCTTTTTGCCTGGTCTAAGCAGCTGATGTGGATGAGGATGTTTGACTGCTTGCTTGGCTGATCTTTCTTCTTTATTTTGGTTCAGGGCTCACATTCCCCTCACATTCAGTCAGAAGAGGAAAGTAAGTCCCTACCTGGAAAATCCTCCTCCCATGGAAAACCGAGCAGTGAGTCCCACATATTGAATAGCCAAGCAAGCAGGGAACCTTTCATTTGCAGAAGTGCCAACACACAGCCTGATCTGCATGTAGCACCACCTAAGCATCACACCAAGCACCTGTAATTTTGGAGTTATTATTGCATGACTGACTTAAGCAACACAGCAGCTTGTTTCACAGCCGGTCCCAGCACACAAAGATGCTGCTGTGTCACTGGCAGGGTCTAGCAAGCACAATTGGAACCAAAGTATGCATGGTGGAACACCTTGTTTTCTTGGCTGACTTTCGCCTTGACTCTGTCGTAAACAGTGTGTAACACACAGCTGAGAGTCCAATTCTTTTTTAAATCAGAGCATGTATAACTAAAAGCATCCTGACCTCATCAGCCTTAAACAACGCTTTGCAGATCAAAAAGCGCTTTCAGTTCCTATAATGAGCCAGCCTGACGAACTTTTGTGTGTGTGTGTGTGTGTGTGTGTGTGTGTGTGTGTGTGTGTGTTAGATCAAACAGTTCCTTTTTCGCTGCCTTGCTTTCTTTCTGCTTTCTCTTTCCGTTGCCTTTCCCCAAATTTGAGCATAAATCACAGGATTACTTGCAAAGGGGAGCTGCGTTCCTATTATGAGTCTTGCTGAGTAAGGTTGCTTTGGAGTCGCTCATGCGCACCAGCCATTGCTTGCGCACCAGCCGGCTCATTTGCTAATGCTCTCAACTTCCTTGCTCCTGATTCTGCTGATTGCCGTGAGGAACGGTTATGTCTTTGATCCACCGTATTGTATGTATTGCACCCTACAGATCTTTAGTCCTCTTACATTAAATCCTGGGAGCTATCTTTTGCCTCTGGTTGTTTTCAACTATTGCTATCTCCAGTTGTTTTTACAGCCAGATCCCTTGTTTCACTCTTGAGTATTTCTTCCTCACCTTTGCATCTTTGCAAAAAGCACGTAGCAGTGAGTTTGGCTACCTAACCCTATATCTACATAACCTTCAATCACATCAGCAGTGACAAGAATGTTCCTCACTTTGTCACTTAACATTCTTGTGGCAGCAGCAAACCAGGTCTTATGCGTGCAAGCGTAAAACCTGAGAATTTCCCTTGCTCAACAGGACATGGGAGCCATCCGCGTTGTTCTAGCTGTACCTGTGGGATCTCCAGACACTGTGCAAGAGCTGAAAGATGCAGGGTGAGTCAGCCTACAAGCAGGAAAGTTTGTTCGTTTGGTACGAGCAGGTGTGCAAAGTAGCTGTATGCTGCAAGCAGGTCACAACCCATTGCTTCCAGTTTATGAACAGTTCTATGACATTAAAATAATCACGCCAAAAATTGACATTCTTTGGCTTTGTTGTTGACTGCATTGCAGGAATGAGGTGCTCTGTGTGCATCAGCCCCCTGTCTTCAGAGCGGTAGGGGTGCAAGGAAACCCGTAAAAATAGCCCTCAGGTTTTCCAGATGTTGTGTGACGTATGCATGCTAGTTAACTTGGACTAGAAGCTAGAAGGAACGATCCCTTTGTGATTGATCATTGTACAAGGGCTCATTTACCTCCTGCCTGCAGGTGGGCATGTGGTACGATGACTTTGGACAGACAGAAGACAGCGAGGTGCTGAGCATCATGGAACGAACAAAGGTGTGTGCATCGAGGGCTTCAAGAAGCAACTTTGTCTTGGAATATGTATTTATGGCATGACTTTGCAGGTTTGTTCTCGATTTTAAGCGTTCTTATTTGGTGGCGTGACATGTTTGAAGAGCCTTTCCCTCTTTTCCCAAACGTCACTGAAATCTAAAGCATCAGCTCACACATAGCTACTATTTTGATATGTGCAGGCACGCAGAATTGCTGGCGATGTAAATGCTGCAAAGGGTGCCCCGTTTGGGAATGAGGTGCGCATTTCTTCCTACTTGTCCTCGTGTGATGGAATGGGCTGTGTAATATTGGCGTGAGTCTTCTGGCTCTTCTTTGCTTGTTACCACAGTTTTGCGGCCAATCCATCAATTACATTGCTTTCGAGTTTTTGAGCAAGCATTAAACACAGATTTGGGTAAATTCACATTCAGGTGTCCGTCAATGAATATCCATCTGGGCCGGTGGATGGAAAGCTACCCCCGCCATCTAGTACAACAGCAGCTTATTCCGCTGCACCAGCGGCGTCTGTGGCCACAAACCTGCCTTCTCCCACAAAGTGTGTGCTTTGGCCAGCCGGACACCTTAGATATGGCACTGTAGTCATTTGAGTTATATGTTGTACGAAAGAAACCAAAGTATCTTTCGTTGGCTCAAGCTTGAAACAACTGTGAAGCAAGTATGAGCATGCTAGAAAGACGGTGGTGGCCTCCTTACGTGTACACTGTGCATGTAGGGGTGAGAGGGAGGTCTCCATTCCTCACGTGCCAGCCATTCGCACTCCAGGGGCCGTCACGCTCAAGGGAACTCTGGTTATCCCTGAGGGATGCAAGGTAGGCACCAGGGTTACAACTTGATCAAGCAGACCTTTGCCTCTGGTTGGTTGTTAGTCCAAGATGAGTCGTGAAGTATCTGACTGTGTGGCTTTCTTTCTCTCAGGGCATTGTGCTTTTTGCACATGGTAGTGGCAGCAGCCGCATGTCTCCTCGCAACCGCATGGTAGCGAAAATGCTGCAAGACATGGGTGAGTGGGGAGGAGCTTTATCCAAAATCACCAGAGGTTGGTGGTGTGCTTGTGACGCAGCAAAAATAACTGTAGAAACAATCGGGTCGACATCCTAGCTGTAGGTGCCGCAGTGAGTGCCCTTAAGTTACTTTCTGAAAGCAGCAACACGTATACGCTTGTAATTTTCTGAAAGCAGCAACACGTATACGCTTGTAGGCATGGGCACGCTGCTGTTTGATCTGCTCAATGATCCTGAGGCAGCTGACAGGCGCAACGTGTTTGACATTGACCTTCTTGCCTCACGACTGGTCCAAGCACAGGTGAGAAACCTGGACAATTTTGTGAAGGAGGTGTGTGCTGTGTGAGACTTGTGAGACTGCGAGAATGATGTTATGTAGGCTAATATCTCTACAGGAGGCGTCCACTTGGTTTTTGCCACCAAATGTATTGAGAACTGGAATAGTTACGCAATCCACTCACCCCTTTCCACTTCTTACCAGGCATGGCTCCGCAAGGACCTTTACCTGTCTGACTCGTACCCTGTGGGATTTTTTGGCGCGTCAACAGGTGAGATGTATTATTCATTAATACAGCTGCCCCTGCATGTGTGTGTGGCAAAAGTAGCTTTCATTCCAAACCTCACCCAGGCTGTCTGATTGGCAAGCATGTCAAGCAATGGCATCCTTCAAGATAGCAAGTGCTTCTTGTACATGCTTCGAGGTGCAGGTGGCGGAGCTGCTGTTGTAGCAGGTGCCCATCTGCGAGGATTAGGGAAGGGTGTGGCAGCAGTGGTGTCCAGAGGTTGGTGTACTTTGACTCAGTGTTGCATAATTGGTATTTGTAACACAGTGTGAGTCATTTCGGAGTTTAATGCAAAAAGTTTCCAATCTAGTAACTCACTTTTCCTTGTTGCTGAAATGTGTAGGCGGTCGCCCTGATCTGGCCGGGAATGCCCTAAAAGATTGCATTGCACCCACGCTGCTAATTGTTGGGGGTTTGGACTACCAGGTGCGTTCTAAAGCAGGCTCTGCAGCAAATTGATGGCTTATGGAGGCCAACCCAAATGGGAACTTCATTTGACTTGACGTCGTGCATTTTTACATGTTTTTGGTCACCCTTCCAGGTGATCGAAATGAACAAATGGGCTCTATCCCAACTCCCCAATGGACGGCTGGAAATAGTACCTGGAGCTACTCACCTGTTTGAGGAAGGCGATACACTGCAGCAGTGTGGTATTCTAGCCCGTGATTGGCTCAGTGCAAATTTTGACGCAGCAATCCAATCCTGATTTTCCATTCCATGAGAGTGCAATGACCTGTTATTAGATAGAACAAAATATGATCATTGTGACCATTGCGCTGTTCTGGTGATTACTGAATGCCTTTTTGAGGCGTGACAGGTATCTTTGCTGTTGTGTTGATTTTTAAGTTTCATTGTTCGACTAGAATATTTCAGAAAGGGAAGAACCAAAATGGTACTGCTTAAATCAACCAGACTGCTGCTCAAATCAACCAGGCTACTGCTCAAATCGACCAGAGAAAGGAGCCATTTACGCACATAAACCTTGAGGGAAATCAAGCAAGAATGGTGTGAAGGGTCTTACGGTGTCCGAGGAAGCAAGCTCAGAACCAGTTCTGATGTCTAGTGTCCGTACAATACATGAAATTTATGAGGTAAATGTCACATTGAAGTATATCAAGTTCTTGATCTAGGTCAGTGCTGTCTGGGAAAAAAAGATGAAACCTGCTGATGGTTGGTTATGCTGCTGAGATGCTTCCTCCCAGCCTCCCTCAGTTGTCCCATGCCACTCAGATTAAGATATAATAAAGAGATAATTAAAACTACGCAGGTAGGATGGGGATCAGGGGGGTTGCATGCTTGACCTGAAACCGGCTCCTGGTGAGAGTCGATCACTGTCAAAAAGCCTCGCGTTATCAACGCGTTTCTGAGTTTCAGAAACGCGTTTCTGAACTCTCGCGCTCTGCACGCTAACAACGGCTGATAAACGCGCGTTTTTGAGTCAGAAACGCGCGCTTTTGGGCACTGCAAGCGCGTTTATGAGTGCGATGAGCGCGGTTTTAAAAATATAATCGCCATTTCGATGGGTTGAGAAGCGTATTTGTGGCGCGGGAAATGCCAGCTGCAAGTTTGAAGGCTCTCTCTCTCTCTCCTGCCCCACGCCAGCCCCCTGCACGCACACCTGCAGCAAATGACACGGCATACTCATAGCGTCCATGCTGTGGGAGATAGCGCAGAGCAGGAGGGAGCATAGGATCAGAAAAGGTGGAGAGGAGGAGAAAGCTGAAGATTTGCTCTCAAGAGGGCAGTTGGAGGAGGCCCGCACGTCCTGCTGTCGGGGCTGTGCTCTGCTCCCCTCTGTGTGCAAAGCAACAAGCAGTCAGTGCGCAACATGGCAGGAGGGGCAAGGAAGGAGAACAGGAGG
>Ga0307974_1002482_pt1 | contig 13094 bp, 15 predicted proteins | sample OrgLakmetagen784_FD_201812 | JGI IMG/M metagenome (GOLD analysis project Ga0307974, IMG submission 201812) | Saline water microbial communities from Organic Lake, Antarctica - #784 | ecosystem: Environmental > Aquatic > Non-marine Saline and Alkaline > Saline | place: Antarctica: Organic Lake... | reverse complement strand
TCGACAGCCATTCCCCCTTTGACATACATGGAACTAGCCGCCTAGCCAAACCATCCTACCTGGATTGCAGATCTGGCTTCCTTGCATAGGCTACCATGTGAGGGCTTGTGGATTGGGTGGCAGCGGAAGCCAAGTAGCCAGGGTCGAGGTTGGGAGGCAAGAGGTTGTGGGGGAGACACATACCCAACTGCCACCGGTGGAGGTGCAGAGGAGGAGAGGCAGGTGCTGCGTGCACACACAGTCATACAGCCAAATACACATGAGCAGGCTGAAGAAAGTGTTTCAGAGGTGTACGTGCCAAACTACCACCGGTGGAGGTGCAGAAGAGGGGAGGCAAATGCTGCGTACACACACAGCCACACAGCCACTCAACCACATAGACATGAGCAGGCTGAAAGAAGTGTTTTAGAGGTGTACGTGCCAAACTACCACCGGAGGAGGTGCAGAAGAGGGGAGGCAGGTGCTGCGTACACACACAGCCACACAGCCACACAACCACATAGACATGAGCAGGCTGAAGGAAGTGTTTTAGAGGCGCACGTGCCAAACTACCACCGGTGGAGGTGCAGAAGAGGGGAGGCAGGTGCTGCGTACACACACAGCCACACAGCCACACAACCACACAACCACATAGACATGAGCAGGCTGAAGGAAGTGTTTTAGAGGTGTACGTGCCAAACTACCACCGGTGGAGGTGCAGAGGAGGAGAGGCAAATGCTGCGTACACACACAGCCACATAGCCAAATAGGTATGAGCAGGCTGAAGGAAGTGTTTTAGAGGTGTACGTGCCAAACTACTATCGGTGGAGGTGCAGAGGAGGGGAGGCAGGTGCTGCGTGCACACACAGACACACAGCCACACAACCACACAACCACATAGACATGAGCAGGCTGAAGGAAGTGTTTTAGAGGTGTATTTCCCAAACTACCACAGGTGGAGGTGCAGAGGAGGGGAGGCAGGTGCTGCGTGCACACACAGACAACCAAACACATAGACATGGGTAGGCTGAAAGAAGTGTTTCAGAGGTGTACTTCCCAAACTACCACCGGTGGAGGTGCAGAGGAGGGGAGGCAGGTGCTGCGTGCACACACAGACAATTAAACACATAGACATGGGCAGGCTGAAAGAAGTGTTTCAGAGGTGTACATGCCCAACTACCACCGGTGGAGGTTCAGAGGAGGGGTGGGTGCTGCATGCACACAGAGCAGCACTCATTCTGTTTCATAGAGGTAGTTAAACAGAGAAGTTAAACAGAGTAGTTAAACTGAGTAGTTACACAGAATAATTAAACAGAGTAGTTAAACAGAGTAGTTAGACAGAGTAGTCAAACAGAGGTAGATAAGGAGGATCAGGTAATTGCACAGCCATCCAATGGGTTTGAAACAGGGTGCCTTGGTAGCTTGCTGGGCAGCAGAGATAAGCATACAAGAAACAAGCCACAGGCTCCCTGAGCACAAACCATGCTGTTGAGGTTTATATCGGTTTATATCGGAGGTCTTACACACCATTGGCAAGCCAACGTGATTGCTAATTTCTGTACACAAAAGTGTAATAATTATTCTGTCTTTATCGAATCAAGGAGTTGAATAATTATGCAGTTTGTTGTTTGTTTATGGTTAAGCAATCGCGTTGGCTTGCCAATGGTGTGTAAGACCTCCGATATAAACCTCAGCACATGCATTGTTGGCCATTTGCTCTCTGATATAAACCTCAATACATGCATTGTTGGCCATTTGCTCTCCGATATAAACCTCAATACATGCATTGTCGGCCATTTACTCTCCGATATGAACCTCAACACATGCAGTGTTGGCCATTCGCTCTCCGATATGAACCTCAACACATGCATTCTCGGCCATTTGCTCTCCGATATAAACCTCAGCACATGCATTGTTGGCCATTCGCTTCCCCCTCTGCCCTTCAAACCTCACACTGCGGCTTTTCCCATATCACGGGTTCACCTGTGAAACACCTGCTCCTTCTTTTGCATCAGAAAACCAATGGAAGTCCTCACTCTTATAGCCACAACACGACAAGAAAGAACACACGCTGCTCCTCACCTCCAGTCGCTCCTGTCCCACCGCCCATATCCGCCATAACCACATCAACCCCCAGCGGTCCTTCATTGCCGTGGTTAACACGGACGCCAGCACCACGTGCATGTGGAGGTGAGGGACCACTTCTGATTGGGACAGAGGCCGCGCCTTCAAGGAGTTCCATATCTGACAGCTCGTGCGTGGCCGTGGCCAGCACGTGCGCAATGAGAGACATACATGCTGAGAACATCCAGGCCTGCAGATTGCAGAACCACCAGCAGCTTGCGTTGGAATAGGAAAGGTGGGTGGCAAGGAGGTGAGGCATCCTACATCAATGAGTGGGTTTTGGTTCAAGACCAGGGCACATAAATCAGGAATCAGCACGTGCCGCTATGTGGTGACATACAGAAACGTAGGCACAGGAGCACGCTCGTGCGCCAGCGACCAGCAACTGAAAAGCATTCCACGCTTTCATATAAGAATCAGTGTTGTGCACCTGACGCTTGACGGCGTCAATGGTAAATGACGCTGACGGGGTAATCTATGTCAAATTGACGGTGAAATAGTAAATTACGCCGTCAATCGTCAGAGTTTAGTGACGGTAACGCCGTTATTTACGATCGTTATTTACGGTGCCATTTTTGAATGACGCCGTATGTGCACAACACTGATTAGAATGCACAGCAGAGGAAAAACAGTCTTAGTTGGGTTATTGAGAGTCCAGGAAGTGGACATACCAGCCTGCCAGCGCTACACCAGTCTACCAAACATATGCCAGTGCTACTTCAGTCTACCCAACATATGCCAGTGCTACTTCAGTCTACCAAACATATGCCAGTGCTAAACCAGTCTACCAAACATATGCCAGTGCTAAACCAGTCTACCAAACATATGCCGGTGCTAACCAGTCTACAAACATATGCCGTTCAAGTATGGCATATAGGCACACACACTCCACGAGCCCGCCAGTGCTGCACCAGTCTACTATTCATGACGTTCAAGTATGGCATATAGGCACACACACTCCACGAGCCCGCCAGTGCTGCACCAGTCTACTATTCATATGACGTTCAAGTATGGCATAGGCACACACTCCACGCTGCAGCCCATGCACACACCTCCTTAAAGCCCGGAAGCTGAGGGTGTGCTTTCAGGCGCTGCTCCAAAATGTGGCCCATGAAGACGATGAACCGAATGCCACGCTCTGCAGTATCCAAAGGCCTGCCCATGCGAAGCAGCAACCGCGACTGTAGAAGCGCAGGCAGTGTATATAAGGCAAGATGCATTACATTGTGACTGACCCACAGAAAGGCGATGAACCGAATGCCACGCTCTGCAGTATCCAAAGGCCTGCCCATGCGAAGCAGCAACCGCGACTACAACAGCAAGGTACACAAAACGAGTCCTAAGCACAACATCTTATGGCAAAGAGCCTCAGGAACTCCTTTGAGATTGTGAGGAATGCCGTCGCAAGAGTGAGGAATGCCGTCGCAAAAGTGAGAATGCCATCGCAAGAGTGAGGAATGCCGTCGCAAGAGTGAGGAATGCCGTCGCAAGAGTAAGGAATGCCATCGGAAAAGTGCCCAAAGAACTCGACTTGATAAGGTAAGAACAAGGCCTTCCTGTACCATGGCCAGATCCTAAAAGTACACCGTATATGACTGTAGTTTTGGTGATTCCCTGCCAAAAATACTGTATATGCACCGTATATATATGGTTCTGGCCAACCTTAAATCACACGTATAAAGTGTGCCTCTACATGTGCATGCAAGCACACAGAGTGAATGAACCAACTGAGGCGCAATCATGAGCTCAGAAAAGGTGACCTGACACACGAGCGCATGCCAGTACCTCAAGCAAGCACACAAGCGCATACCAGTACCTCAAGCAAGCACACAAGCGCATGCCAGTACCTCAAGCAAGAACACAAGCGCATACCAGTACCTCAAGCAAGCACACAAGCACATACCAGTACCTCAAGCAAGAACACAAGCGCATACCAGTACCTCAAGCAAGCACACCAGCGCATACCAGTACCTCAAGCAAGCACGCACCTGTGCAGCAAACACGTACTGCCGAAACCCAAACTGAGGCACTGTGTTGCACTTGAGCACTGCACGGCGCATGTGGCGCCAAGGAGCCGTCATAAGGGTAGCCACGTCATCCCCCTCTTTTGTGGTGGAGCCTGCTTGATGTATGTACAAACACCGTGTACATATAATTGTGAGCAGCCCTAACAATGAGCAGTGGTGGTGATGTATCAAAGTTGGCCATAATTGTATGAATACACCGTATACTTTGTGATTTCCGTGCCAAAATTTTCGAATATACATCGGATATAAATGGTTCTGGCCAACCCTAGAAATATCTCATGAGCTACAAAGTAGAAGCGTTTGGACAAGTAGCCTACACCATCACTGAATGTTGCTGCAAATCATGTAGCATCTCTAAGTGGTATGCAAACAAGTTTAGTATTTCACATAAAACAAACCTCCCAAGCCTTGCTGCTTGTGAAATGCTTTGCGCTTTGTGCAAATGAGTGCAAATGATAAAATCCATCCCAAATCTGGCACTCCACGGATTCTGGTGTGCATAATGTTACACTATACTTGCGCACTAATTATATATATTCATTGCTGGCTACACACAAGCTGGTGCAAGCATGAGGGTATCATTGACAACTATGACACACACACACAAGCACAGGGGGGGTTCAAACACGCACCAAACTCATTGTTGGCCACTGCATCGCGAGACAAAGCCTCTGAGTAGCAGGTCTCCAGCTCCACGTACTCCTGCACACAAAGACAGCACGGATGACAGCATGCATGACAGCATGGATGTAATCATGATTGAGGCAGAGTGACGGCATGGGTGTTACAGTAATTAAAGACAGCATGGATGTAATCAAAGAGGCAGAGTGTCGGCATGGTGTCACAGTAATCAAAGAGGCAGAGGGACGGCGTTGAAATTTTTTTGGGCACTGTAAATGCTGTTTGTAAGGCTTGGGATCAAGGTACCCGCTGTTGGGAGCATGCACGACTGTGTCAAGAGTAAGATGCCATTTCTACTTTAGGCACTCATTAAGATAACTTACTCACACAAAATTTAAAGCCGCAGCTCTGGTAAAGGTACAATACAATGGTTAATGAATGTTGCTCGCAAAACTGTGCAGTTGCGCACACAAGCAAAACATGGTTATGTGCTCACAGTTTGCGAATGTGCAGGGCAAGGTAGCAAAAAAATAAGATGAGCGTGCCTGGAGAGCATCTGCCCACATTCCCGCCATCTCCAGCATCAGCCCAAAGCTGTCCTTGACCAGGTAAAACATGGCAAAGCTCCATCCTGGATCCTGGCGCTTGTTGGAAAGGCTTTTGATCTGTGGCAGGGGAGAGCAGTGTTTCATCTTTGATACTTTTCTGTGTCTACTACTGTAGCTTTCTGCGGCAATCTATCACATAACCCAGAAGAGCAATCATTACAATGGCACAAGTCATCAGAAGATCACATAATCCAATCATTGCAATGGCACAAGTCATCAAAAGATCACATAATCCAATCATTGCAATGGCACAAGTCATCAGAAGATCACATAACCCAGAAGAGCAATCATTGCAATGGCACAAGTCATCAAAAGATCACATAATCCAATCATTGCAATGGCAAAAATCATCAAAAGATCACATAACCCAGAAGAGCAATCATGCAATGGCACAAGTCATCAGAAGATCACATAATCCAATCATTGCAATGGCACAAGTCATCAGAAGATCACATAATCCAATCATTGCAAAGGCACAATTCATCAGAAGATCACATAATCCAACCATTGCAATGGCACAAGTCATCAGGAGATCACATAACCCAGAAGAGCAATCATTGCAATGGCACAAGTCATTCCTAATCTATAGCACGTACAAAAGTAGAGGGGAACAGACACACCCTTATGTAAACATTTCACCAAACCATCTGACAATCGAGCATGTAAATACGCACTTCGCACTTGAATACAAATTGCCATCGCACCTCATTAACGTAGCCAGCCTGTCGATCCTCAAAAGCTGTGCGCACGCGCGCATGCAGCGTGTGGTCAAGCTCTTCCAGCCCGTACGCTGTCACACCTCGCAGCTGGCCTGCTCCCCTCCTTGGGGGAAGGCTGAGCCCCACAACGCGTGGACCACTAGTACGCTGCATGCGCACACAAAACACGCGTGTACCACTGGTATGCTGCATGTGCACACAAAACACGCGTGTACCACTGGTAGGCTGCATGCGCACACAAAACGCGTGTACCACTGGTACGCTGCATGCGCACACAAAACACGCGTGGACCGCTGGTACGTTGCATGCGCACACAAAACACGCGTGCGCAGCCTTTTACTCCGCTCAAATTACCTTTGTAAGTGTGCTTGCACTATGCGCGCTTTGTGGCAGAAGCATGCAGTGTTGTTACAGCGCACTCGACATTACACATCACATATACATTACACATAACACATTACATATAACATATAACATATACATTACACGTTACACATTGCACATTACATTACACATTACATATACACACATTACATGAACACATTACACGTTATATATAACACAGATTACATGAACACATTACATATACACACATTACACATTACAAATTACACATTACATATAACACAGATTACATGAACACATTACATATACACACAATACACATTACAAATTACACATTACATATAACACAGATTACATGAACACATTACATATACACACATTACACATTACAAATTTCACATTAAATATAACACAGATTACATGAACATATTACATATACACACATTACACATTACAAATTACACATTACATATAACACAGATTACATGAACACATTACATATACACACATTACACATTACAAATTACACATTACATATACACACATTACACATTACATATAACACAGATTACATGAACACATTACATATACACACATTACAAATTACACATTAAATATAACACAGATTACATGAACATATTACATATACACACATTACACATTACAAATTACACATTACAAAAAACACAGATTACATGAACACATTACATATACACACATTACAGATTATAAATTACACATTACTTATAACACAGATTACATGAACACATTACATATACACACATTACACATTACAAATTACACATTATATATAACACAGATTACAGGGCTCTTACGATGAGTGCCATACACCCTTCCCCGTGTGACATGCTTCCAGGACTACTATACAATGACTACCAAGCATTGGACGGATGGTGCCTTTCACAGCCTTTCAGTACAGCTGCAGGCAGTGTCGGTTCGTGTTTTTACAGTAAAGATAGAGCTTCCAAGTTGCACGCAGAGTATAACACAAAGAATGTTGCCGGTTGGATACCAAGAAAACATGGCAAGGTAGTAGAGTACGTGGGGACAGCTGTACGATTTTGTACCCCACTTCAACAGCAGTGCGGTGTCAAAATGCAAACCTGTACACGTTCATGACAATCAAAATGCAAACCTGTACACGTTCATGACAAATCAAAATGCAAACCTGCACACGTTCATGACAATCTCTTAAGCCGAGGGCATTTCAAACTGCTCACTAACAAGTGCAGATTGAATCCATACGACTTTCAGTAGCGACGGCGGCTGCATAAAAACAAAGGAAGTGCACAGATCATGCATTTTCCGCACCTGAGAGGAGCTGAACAGTGTGGGCGTGCCGAAATCATCCATGACCTTGTCGTACACCTTACTGGCACCCTGAGTGAACACAGGGAGCCCGAGGGGTGCGCTCCAGTATGAATGAAAAGAGGGGCACAGAGCCGTGAATTGTGAGCAAAAACAAGCAGGATGCTAGAAGCTGGTTCAGCAAGCCGCCAAGCTGGGAATATCATCTTCACAAAGGCTTTGGCAAGCCATACCTCTCTTGCATATCAGACCCACAGCATTCAACGCACGCCACCAACACACAACGGCACATGTTATAGAAAGAAAAAATGAGCGGTTACAGCTGGAATTGCTTGCCTTGTCCTGCGGGTCAAGCCCCTGTGGGCGGATGTACACCACCATCCACTCGGATTGTAGGGAAGGACCCCCCCATTCCCGCTCTACATCCGCCAGTGCCTTGCGCACTTGAGCCTTGATTTGGGCACGGTACTCATTGATATCTGCAGTTGACACCTGCAGGGCAGAGCAGAGGCAACGACGCACGACATCTGCAGTGACGATATCTGCAGTGATTTCTGCAGTCGACACCTGCAGGGCAGAGCAGAGGCAACGACGCACGATATCTGCAGTGATATCTGCAGTTGACAATATCTGCAGTGATATCTGCAGTTGACATCTGCAGGGCAGAGCAGAGGCAACGACGCACGATATCTGCAGTGACGATATCTGCAGTGATATCTGCAGTCGACACCTGCAGGGCAGAGCAGAGGCAACGACGCACGATATCTGCAGTGATATCTGCAGTTGACACCTGCAGGGCAGAGCAGAGGCAACGACGCACGATATCTGCAGTGATATCTGCAGTTGACGATATCTGCAGTGATATCTGCAGTTGACACCTGCAGGGCAGAGCAGAGGCAACGACGCACGATGATTTTAATGCCATTCGACCGGAGAGACTCGTGTTCCTTCTGCAAGGCACTTTTGGCAGCTTCCTCTCAGGTTTTACAGTTGGCCTTGCTAGGTCTGAAGCTGACCTCTGTGCGGCTGAAATTGAATTAAAAGGAGGCGGCGCGTTCATGCGTGTGTATGATGCAGGCCTACTATGAGCACTGTGCTCTGATACACCCACATGAAGCGAGGGGCAGAGCATATGAAGGCCTAGAACTAAGCCAGTGACGTGTGATGAAGGCCTAAAACTAAACCCTAGCCTCATGCTTGTCAGTTCCATGCTCCAAGGCATTGAAGCATAAACCAGACACCAATACGAGTACTAGCGTACTAGTGGAACAATGCACATACATTGACAAGATGTAAGCTTTTTACAAAATTTTGCTGTGTCCACCATCACATGAACAAACAGCTGCCTGTCTTCAGAATTCTTTCAGCAGCACTCACCAGCACAATGTGAACGTACGGGTTCCGAAACCACACCACCTGGCTGTGAGAGAAGGGCTTCAGGCGCAGCAGGCGCTTGTCATTGTTCTGCACAAACCTGAGAATTCTTTCAGCAGCACTCACCAGCACAATGTGAACGTACGGGTTCCGAAACCACACCACCTGGCTGTGAGAGAAGGGCTTCAGGCGCAGCAGGCGCTTGTCATTGTTCTGCACAAACCTGAAACGCAGGTGTGAAGTGGACCCTGTTACAGCATGCGTTGCTGCCGGACCTGTTCTAGCGTGGTTGTGTTGCCTACAAACAGAGGTTTCGTATACACTTATGCTTGCTCGAAATTCAAGCTACTCACTGGATGGCCAGCTTGTCCAGCTGCACGGCACGCCCTATCTTGTTGTGCAAGGTGATCTGCCGCAGAGGGGAGCGTGCCTCAAACACCTGCACCCGTCATGCACAGGGATGAGGGCAAGCATGAATTAGCTGTGCGCACGAGCACGGAATAAGAGAGCGCATTAGCTTTGTTTATGCGTCAAAGAGCTGGAGCGCAAGAGCACTGGCACACCCACGTCCTTCACTGAATCCCAAAGCCCGGTGCAACCCAGTTCATCTACTGTGAGCACGTAGGCCCCCCCAAGCTCTTCAGCCTCATTGCTGTCCATGTCTGCAAGGCTTAGCAGGAGCAGCCCAATAAGAAGCTACACTATCTACATTACCGGTGCTGTTCCTCAGTCGATGGAATTTTAAAATTAATATATTTGATTATAATGGACCGTAACTGATGTAGCTTGGCATCAGCGCTGACCTGTGTTTTTATCAGCAAGGCAGTGGAAACATGGCAGACAAGGGGCCCAGCAAGTTCAAGGTGGGTCTTAAGGCGCTGTGTAACATCACGCACGCGCACCCTCGCAAGCACACCGATGCGTGCGGCATGCATACAACGCAGGCACAAGCACGCACACGCGCGCACACACACACACACACACACACACACTCACAAACACACACACACACATACACACACATTCACACATGAAACACACACACAGCACAAGCACAAACACACACATGCACGTTCACACAGGACGCACACACGCACGCGAGCTGTACCACGCACATTGCACAAGCGCACGCACGCACATGTGCACTCGTACGCACACGCGCACGACGTACACAAAAACATGCATGCATGTGCGCTTGGACAAGCAGATGCACGCAAGATGCAAGAGCATGCGCGCTCCCATGTTCAAGAACACCCTTAACCTCCATCACTGCCTACCTGCTGTCTGAACTACAACCAGGGCATGTCCCTGCTGCGAGCAGAGGAAAAGAAGCGGGAGCAAGCTGCAGCCCCAAAGGTCAATGCAGCGATGCAGGAGTACCTGAAAAAGTATGAGGGTGGTGGTGCAGCAGATGGGGCCAAGACCAAGGTTAAGAAAAAGAAGCCCAAGGCCGGGCAGGGCTCTGCTCCTGCCATCAAAATCATTGACGAGGACCTGGTAGGAGAGTCCTCCGTGCGCAAGCCACCCTCATTTGCGGCTACCGGGAGGGCAGCGGAGGAAGACGCGCGTGCTATGGATGGATTTGGAGAAGAAGAGGAGGATGAGGAAGGTGTGCATGCATGCATTTGATCCCGGTGTTGATGCGTTTGTGCGAGCTCACGTAAGCGTGCTCTGAGATGGTTGGAATTGAGGGTAGACAAGTTATGCGTGCGCGTAGGTGCAATTTCATACACCTGCCAAGGAACAAGTAGAAGGTTAGGTTGAAGAGGGGACCGTACCTAGAGACTGAAGGGGGGTTGGCTGGTGTCAATTATGGGGAGGTGAGACCTGCTCAATCTGTTTAATCAGTTTAAAAAAAGCATGTGCCGCAACACAGATAAAATTACTGCCATAGCTGTTTGAAGGCTGTCTAAATATATTGCCATCTGGTGTAGCGCTGCGCAAGCAGATTTATAGACCATTGCGCTCTAGCAGCACATCCACTGTGCTCATGCTGTGCTTTACGCTGTCACATGATGCTGTGACTTTTGAAATGTGATACTGTCTTCTGATACGCTGTCTTATGATGCTGTGACTTTTGAACTGTGATGCTGTCTTCTGACACGCTGTCTTATGATGCTGTGACTTCTGTCATGCTGTGCTTTACGCTGTCATCTCACGCTGTCTTATGATGCTGTGACTTCTGTCATGCTGTGCTTTACGCTGTCATCTCACGCTGTCTTATGATGCTGTGACTTCTGTCATGCTGTGCTTTACGCTGTCTTCTGATGCTGTGACTTGCTCCATCCCCGTCAGTACACAATTATAATTGATACGCTCAGAATATATGTGGTATGTACACACAGGAGACAAGCCCACCATCGCAAACGAGGCAGAAGCACGCGCACTAGCCAAGCAGGTTCAAAAGGTGGGCAGCTGTTTTTGAACTTTTGAAGAGGAACAGGGTCTAAATGAAAGATATTCCTGCCTCCAACCCTAATTATGTAGTCAATGTGGTGGTGGTTGGTTTGCATCACAAAAGGCTAAAGCATGGTGATCTACAACCAAGCCCTCTGTAGTATACGTGTTATCCTGTCTTATTATTGGTATTACTGGATGCAATAAGAGCAGACGTGCATAGATATATCCCTCCTTCATTGACCCTCTGGGAATGTATGTTTATTAAGCCACGACAGACCGGAAGTGTGTGTTTATTAAGCCACGACAGACTGGAAATGTGTGTTTAAGAAGCCACGACAGACCGAAAATATATGTTTATTAAGCCACGACAGACCGGAAATGTATGTTTAATAAGCCACGACAGACCGGAAATGTATGTGTATTAAGCCACGACAGACCGGAAATGTATGTTTATTAAGCCACAACAGACCGGAAATGTATGTTTACTAAGCCACGACAGACCGGAAATGTATGTTTATTAAGCCACGACAGACTGGAAATGTGTGTTACATAAGCCACAGTAGACCGGAAATGTATGTTTATTAAGCCACGACAGACCGGAAATGTATGTTTATTAAGCCACGACAGGCCTGACTTACGAATCCTGCGTAGTCCTCAATGTTTCAGGTCAGCGGAAGTTGTTAGGTCTAGGTTTGAAGAGCAGCCTCTTCAGCCTCTTTCACAACAAAACGTCCTCCTCTCACGTTGCCATCAAGCAACAGCACATGCGCTTTGACCTTTTCCACCCTCCTTACTAATATGATGTTAACTCCTCTTCGTGAACACTATGGTGCCCTCCAAACATAGAATTTAACACACACACACAAACGCACCACACACGCTTGCGCATATGCACCTACATACAAGCACACACACACACACATACCACACACGCACCACACACACTCGCTTGTGCATATGCACCCACATACAAGCACACACACACACATACACACACACACACACACGCACACCACAAACACTCGCTTGCGCATATGCACCCACATACAGGCACACAAACACACACCCTACCTTACACACATATTTCCTCTTACATACACACACGCGCACACACAGGCCAAGCAATTCTATGCACAAGGCCAAGATGGCAGCGGCTGGACGCGTGCTGATGCAGATGCAGCCGCAGCTGCTTCTGGAGCGTCTCGCCCACCACAGAGAGTTCGCCATGACAGCCCAGATGCCTCACCCCCTAGACGACCCACTGCTAGGCACGACAGCCCAGATGCTGCACCACCCAGGTAAGGCCAGATGCTGCACCACCCAAGTAAGGCCAGATGCTGCACCACCCAGGTAACCCAGATGCTTCACCACCCAGGTAACCCAGATGCTTCACCACCCTAGGTAAGGCCAGATGCTGCACCACCCAAGTAAGGCCAGATGCTTCACCACCCAGGTAAGGCCAGACGCTTAACCACCCCAGGTAAGGCCAGATGCTTCACCACCCAGGTAAGGCCAGATGCGTCACCACCCAAGGAAGGCCAGATGCTGCACCACCCAAGTAAGGCCAG
>Ga0307974_1002479_pt1 | contig 13098 bp, 16 predicted proteins | sample OrgLakmetagen784_FD_201812 | JGI IMG/M metagenome (GOLD analysis project Ga0307974, IMG submission 201812) | Saline water microbial communities from Organic Lake, Antarctica - #784 | ecosystem: Environmental > Aquatic > Non-marine Saline and Alkaline > Saline | place: Antarctica: Organic Lake... | reverse complement strand
CCAAGCAGTGTCATACCATCCAAACACACCAAGCAGTGTCATACCATCCAACACACATTAAGCAGTGTCATACCATCTAAACGCACCAAGCAGTGTCATACCATCTAAACGCACCAAGCAGTGTCATACCATCCTAACACATTAAGCAGTGTCATACCATCCAAACACGCCAATCAGTGTCATACCATCTAAACGCACCAAGCAGTGTCATACCATCCAAAAACATCAAGCAGTGTCTTACCATCCAAACACACCAAGCAGTGTCATACCATCCAAACACATCAAGCAGTGTCATACCTTTCAAATTGCCGCAACCCAGTTGACTTCTTGCACCGGAGTCTGTGAATGAGGACTTCCAAAAAATCATGTGTTGTTGTTGTCCACGTACGTCTTTGTAAATTGTTTATGTGCATGTCTGCGAATGTATGTCTTTGTTAATGCTATTAGTGCCGTGCGGTTGGCTAAGCACAACCCTCACCGTCTTTCAGCCTAGAACTAAACAATCAGTTTTATAATCCTTTCCAGGTTGCTTGCCTGAATGACGCGTGTGTGCGTGTGTGTGTGTGTGTGCGCGCGTGTGCGTGTGCGTGTGCGTGTGCGTGTGCGTGTGCGCGCGTGTGTGTGTGTGTGTGTGTTTGTGTGTGTGAATCTGTCATCCAGGCTTCCCCACATGTGCCCATGCTTTGTGAATGGTGATGGTGATAGTGTGACGCCAGTCTTGATGGTGTGCACAACTTCTGATGGTTATAGTGTGATGCCAATCTTGATGGCGTGCAAAAATTCCGTTGGCTAAAGTGTCACGCCAATCTTGTTGATGTGCTCAAGACAGGCAGCACGCTCGCATCCGACCAATGGGAAGATGAAGGGCCTGAAGATGATTGAGCACTGCGCGAACGGTGTACGCACACACACATACGTGCCTACATATACCCATGCACACACACACACACACACGAATAAGTCACTCTGCATGCTCTGCCTGCCGCAGGTGAGAAGCTGCTAGGGCATTTTGCAGAGGCTCTTGAGTCGGCCCCTGAGTGTGCTGCTAAGTCTATGGCAGGCGTGATTGTTCAAATGTCGTTGCTAATTGCTTTGGGCACCCCCATCACGAACAACTTCACAAGGTGTGTGTAGTGTGTAGTCAAGAAAAGGGTCTGATTTTGTGGCAAGAATGGTGGGGTTTATACTAGAGCATGGGGTTCCTGATATCCCTGCTTAGGGTTGGCCAGAACCATATATATACACCGTATACAACAGTACTTTTGTGATGTCTCTGCCAAAAATATCGTATACACCGTACATCTATGGTCTGGCCAACCCTATCCCTGCTGCATTCCATTGGCATCTCCATCGCAAGCAGCTTCACGGGACTCGTGTTGTCAAGAGGAGGGTTTCGTGGATGAGAATGGTAAAATATACAAGAGTGTCTTTCTCCAGGTGCTCTTGCTGCGTCTTGCTGTGTGCTAGCGGTATGCACATCACTGGCAGCTTTGTGAGGCTTGCTTTGCTCTCAGGGTGTACTTGGTTCGTGCAAGGTGCTCAAAACCAAACGGAATTTTGCTTTGTGCATAGCCTTCCTTACCTTTCGCTTGGTAATTCAAACCACCCTGAGAAAAAAAACACCAATGATACCCCCAACGCGGGCAGCTTTTTTGTGGTGTAAACCCCCCTTCCACAAGGGTTACTCAGCTTTGCTGCATACCCGAAGTAAAGAAGGGCTCTGGACGCCTTTGCTGCATACCCCCATCACAAACAACTATGCACTTGCCAACTGTGTACAGCTGTATGAGGCCTCAGTCCTCTAGTTCACAAGGTGTCACCTAGTTCATCTTCGTCATCTAGTTTTATCTTAGCCGTTTAGCTTATGAGGTGTACGCTGCCCTTAGTCATCTAGGTAATGAAGGAAAGGGTGCTTTTCATGCAGAGATGCAAAGAGATGCTTGCTGCACCTCATTGGCACCCAATCACCAGTACTGTTAGTACTGGGTGCGCCATCTGCCTGGTATCCAAACAGCGTTTGAGCTTCTGATAGTAGGTGGGGGGATGGGAGAAACATACACCCTGCAGCAAGCACCTTCTTTATATTTGGCCAGATCCGTATATATATGGTGTACATACGGTAATTTTGGCTTTGAAATCAACCAAATAATGCCGTATACTTGGTGATCTTAAAGCCAAAAATACCGTATGTACACCGTATATATACGGATCTGGCCAAGTCTAAAATACGGTATATATATGTATGTAATATACTGTTCTGGCCAACCCTTTTTTGATTGTCGAGACCTCGACACCTTGTGGTATACAATCAAGGGCAGTCAGGAATCGCGCAGCACGCAGTCAGTGGGTTTGCAATCAAGGTTGTCTTGACAGGTCTGGTTTAATAAGCTGGAGGAGCTATTTGAAATAATCATCAAAGATTAGTTTTATGATTTTGTTGCACCGTTTACTTTGTTGTGACGTAGTTTAAGTTGCTTACCTTTGCCTTTTTAACCCCCTGCTGGCTGTATATGTTTTACATCGACATGCATACACAACACACGTGTGCCTGAACACATTCTTCCTTGCTCTTCGTTCCTAAGCCATCGCCCAAAATTGCCCTTGAAGCGAACATTTCTCTTTATATATATTCGTTTTTATATGTGGCGTGTACCAACAGATGATTCGATGCACACGCACACACACACACACACCACATGCAGAGTTTGGGACGTGGCTTCTCGCCGCTTCCTGGCGTTCCTGCAAACCATGCACGCCAAGAGACACGAGCTCGCACAGCAGCAGCAGCAGCAGCAGCAGTCCAGTGCAGCGTCACAGCCACTGTCCAGCCCACCAGACCTCAGCCTCCCCATGCCGATTTTGTTTGACGTCATTCATGCTTTAAGATACATTTCTGCAGACCTGCAGCCTGTCCTCATTCAGATGTGCCTGCAGGAGCTGGAGCGCAACATCAAAGTCAGCACGGCCAATGAAGTGCAGGCCCAGGCCAGCGGGCAGCCTGTTGTAGTCACAGGTGTGTGTTGGTGTGTGGTTGTGGGTTTGGGCGTGTGTGGTTGTGTGTGTGTATGTGTGTGTGTGTGTGTTGGTGTGTGGTTCATGTTTTGTTTTGATACGGGCATTTGTGTGTGTATGTGGGTGTGCTACTTTATGACTCAGAAGGGGGATTTGATGTCAATGATCTCTTAATTATAGGGTTGGCCAGAACCATATATATATACACACGGTGTATTTGCGGTATTTTTGGCAGAATGACCACCAAATATACGGTCATATACGGTGTATATATAGGGTTCTGGCCTACCCTACTTAATTACTGTCCGGCATTGAGACAGCAAGTCTATTCTATCATGGAATTCCTGCCTTATGTGGTGGGTTTCTTTTTTCATGCATCTATGGCCTAGGCAGATGTGGAGGTCTGTACTGTGTCCATGAGATGTCATGATATTAGAGGATGCTCATAGTATCATTCGACACCCTTGTCGTCTAAAAACCCTTGAATGCAAGCACTTAGCTTTGATTTTTAAAGCTCAATGTGCAAAACCTTATATGCAAGCACTTAGCTCTGGTTTTCAAAGCTCAATGTGCAAATCAAAACCTCCACACGCATCTCACACAGGCATCCAGATGCGCCCCCATCTTATCCAGCCCCTTGCAACGACGCTCTACACATCTATGAGAGAAGTCCACATTGAGTGCTTGGAGAAAGCAGGAGCGGAGGGCATTGATGAGCAGGTACCCACTGTAGAAATTGAAGAAGACCAATTGACAATTTTGAACAAGGCACGGAGCTGGAACAATGCAGCTCGCACCCTGCATTGTTGTTTTGCAGCAATTGTAGAATGTTGTGCTCGAACCAATTCCAAAGAGGCACTGAGCTGATATGTTTGCAACACCCCCCCCCATCCATGATTTTCTGGAACTGTAGCAGAAGGTGCAGCAAAAGGTGGATTGCAACTGTGTTTGTGGTTTAACTGTTGTCTTCGAAACTGAGCAGCTTCTTCGTCGGAATCACTGTTTCCTGATACGGTGAAAGATCTCTATACATTCACGAGTGCCGAATTTGCTCCTCTTTCTCTATTGACGTGGGGTGCATTTTTTGGTGAAGCTTCCCTCGTGGGGGCGTGAGCCCCTAGCATTGTCGGATTCCACTAAAATTCACACACAAGCCTCCCCAGGCCCACCCAGGGCACCTCACGAGCTGAAACTTCACATAAGTTCCTGACCAAAACCTTTACTGGGGCAGAAAATTTTGTGGGCCCCGGGGTGCTGTGTGTAAAGTTTTAGAGCACATAGGTAATTAGGTTAGGGAGCTGCAGGAAGCTGTCCAAAATTCCTCAGCCAGGCTCCTAGACCACTTCTTGCTGTACAGTGTCCAACAGTGTACTTCCCTGGCTGCGTTTGCTGTGTCAGGGGCCCGGGTGTGTTCCGGCTGCAAAGTTCACGGTTAACCATGCAAACATGAGTTTTCTGAGCTCGGATTCAACTCATGCTGATTTCGATGGACTTTGTCATTTCAGTATAGTCAGATGTTCATGACGCGTGTAAATTTTCCAGGCGACCCTTGAGGATTGAGCTCGTGTGAGGAATGAGCTCGTGTGAGGATTGAGCTCGTGTTAGGAATGAGCTCGTGCGAGGAATAAGCTCGTGTGAGGAATGAGCTCGTGTGAGGAATGAGCTTGTGTGAGGAATGAGCTTGTGTGAGGAATATGCTCGTGTGAGGAATGAGCTCGTGTGAGGAATGAGGTCGTGTGAGGAATGAGGTCGTGTGAGGAATGAGCTTGTGTGAGGAATGAGGTTGTGTGAGGAATGAGCTCGTGTGAGGAATGAGCTCGTGTGAGGAATGAGGTCGTGTGAGGAATGAGCTTGTGTGAGGAATGAGCTTGTGTGAGGAATGAGGTTGTGTGAGGAATGAGCTCGTGTGAGGAATGAGCTCGTGTGAGGAATGAGGTCGTGTGAGGATTGAGCTCGTGTGAGGAATGAGCTCGTGCGAGGAATGAGCTCGTGCGAGGATTGAGCTTGTGCGAGGATTGAGCTCGTGTGAGGAATGAGCTCGTGTGAGGAATGAGCTCGTGCGAGGAATATGCTCATGTGAGGAATGAGCTCGTGTGAGGAATGAGCTCGTGCGAGGATTGAGCTCGTGTGAGGATTGAGCTCGTGTGAGGACCCTTGAGGAATGAGCTTGTGTGAGACACTGTGGCCAGCCTGGGCACAGTGCTCGCACCTGCCCTGTCCTCTTAGCAGCAGCACATCCTCAAACCCGCTTCAGCTAAGCCTGCCTCAGTGCCATGCACACCACTGCAGAGCCTGTGGTGCAGCAAGGCACACACATGCACGTGCACACATAGGCGTGCGCGCACACACGCGCACACACATGCACACACACACTACAAACATACACGCGCACACACACACATGCACACGCACAAACACACACACACCAGTTTTCCTTTTAAGTTGGAAAACCTTGGTTATTATTTTTTAATCTGGGATTATATGAAGAATTGCGTTCTCATGTCTTTTCTCTTCCTGCCCAGGCCCGCCGGGAGGCCTGAGGCCTTCAACATTTGGTGTTACGTAAGTTATTGTAGGTTGTGTAGAAGCATTTGCATTAACATAAGATAGTTCGTTTGAAATTATAAGTTGGGCATTTGACTTTCCATTGCCCCCCTTTAGTGTGCGCTCTTCCAGAAAAGCCTGGAACTTGGTTGTGGACCCAAGGCTTGCTGCTTCTTCAAGCTTGCAGCTATTGCTGATCTCATGGGCTGTAAAGGCCTGCTTTCTACACAGGAAGGTGGCTGGGCAGATGCTGCCCATGGGCCCCCAAATATTTCCCATCATTTTTCCCCTGGCAACTTTCGGCTTTGAATGGGGGTTTAATGTGATAATTAAACGTCGAATTTTTTATGGGAATTTTTTGGAATTTATGGTGTGTGAGGGCCTTCGAAAGCCCTGCAAGGGCCAATAACCGTCTTACAGGGGCTTGTCGATCGACACCCCCAGATTCTTGGTTTCGTGTCGATTTCAAAAGTCGGAAATCCATGTTTTCATGTCGATCGACATGGTATGTCGCCTTAAGAGAAACACTGACACACACACGAACACACAAACACACAAACACACAAACACACAAACACACGCGCGGGTTGCACGGACAGTACTGATGTGCTTCGCCAACTGTTCAGCGTTGCTAGCAACACTCCCCCACTTGTCACTGCCTGCGTAGTTTTTCTATTGTTTTACACTCTTACAAACACATACACAAACACATGCGCACACTCGCATGCACTCACACACATATGCGCGAAGAAATTGTCAGCGTGTCTGTACCAGCCTGGAGTAGATGGCACTTGCTATTGAGCAACTCAATGAAATAGCACAATGAAATAGCACAATGAAATAGCACAAACATACGAGACACACACATTTGCACACATACACGTACAAAATATCACACACACACGCGCACACACACACACACACACACACACCTGCGCAGGACGAAATGGAACGAGTGAAACAATTGATGGCGGAGTCACCTGTGTGTCAGCTCTGCTACCAGATCAACCGAGAAGCGGAGGACTGGGCCCTGTTGAAGCTGCCCCTCCTCTCAAGGAGCCAGATCATGGAGCTATGCAGATGCTACAGTCACACAGAGGTGTGTTGTGTGCGTGCATGCGTGTGTGTGCAAGCGTGTGTGTATTGTGTATTCGTGTGCTGAACAGCCCCTGCTCTCAAAGACCCAGATCATGGAGCTATGCAGATGCTACAGTCGCACAGAGGTGTGTTGTGTGCGTGCATGCGTGTGTGTGTGCGCGTGCATGCGTGTGTGTGTGTTTGTGTGTGTGTGTGTGAGCGTGTGTGTGTTGTGTATTCGTGTGCTGAACAGCCCCTGCTCTCAAGGAGCCAGATCATGGAGCTATGCAGATGCTGTAGTCACACAGAGGTGTGTTGTGTGCGTGCGTGCGTGTGTGTGTGTGTGTGTGTGTGCGAGCGTGAGTGTATTCGTGTGTTGTTGCTGCCCCTGCTCTCAAAGAGCCAAACCATGGAGCTTTGCAGATGCTATAGTTGCACAGAAGTGTATTGTGTGCGTGCATGTGTGTGTGTGTGTGCGAGCGTGAGTGTATTCGTGTGTTGTTGCTGCCCCTGCTCTCAAAGAGCCAAACCATGGAGCTATGCAGATGCTATAGTTGCACAGAGGTGTGTTGTGTGTGTGTGTTTTGTGTGTGTGTGGGTGGGTGTGGGTGTGGGTGTGGGTGGGTGGGTGGGTGGGTGGGTGGGTGGGTGGGTGAATGGGTGAGTGGGTGGGTGCCTGAGCAGTGGGTTGCTTAATATCTATTTCCTTACAGACAGCCACATCAGTTTCGGTCAAATTTGTTGATTGACATTTACCATACCTTAGGGATAACACCCCGCATAATATCGTTTTTTGCCCTGCGGGGTAACTGCGGTATTTTTGGGGCAGAGCCCCCCAGGGCATAGTCCCCCTATAGTTCATTCCACTGCTGAGTCACCACGCTGAAAGATTAAAGCTTTGAGCCACCCAGGCCACTCCACGCCATATGAATGGCACAGCCAGAAAGCTAATTTTGCGCTGATTCCAGCCATGCCCTCAGATGTGCGGTCAAACTTGCATGGGAGGTGTTGCGAGGTCTCAGGCGAAAGTGCGATTGCACAATGTATTAATTTAATTAATAAATAATCACCAAATGTCGGAATGTAATTCTGTGGGGCAACTCGTGCGGTTACTCAGGCTGCAGCTTCCGACACACCACTTCCATGGAGACCGGAAATCCTTAGGGTAAGAGATGGCGCTGCACAGGTCACACAGCTTCAGACACGGTATGGTATGACAGGGACTGTGCAAACGCAAGAGAGGGGGGGTGCAGGGGGGGCGCAGCCCCCCGTGAATTGCTCTCACCACATTAGGTACAACTTCAATGCAGGCTGCAGCGCAGGCTCAGCCCCATTTTTTGTGATCTGCAGGATCACACCCTACTTGTTTAATGTATATTTTTATTTTGACCCTGCGGGGTTGTGCGGGGTTGGTGAAATTAATCCTTTCCGGGTGGCTGCCAGTCATGGAGTAAGAGGTATTCCCCGCCCCGCCCCCTGTCCCACAGCACCAGGCAGCCTCAGCAGCAGCAGCAGCAGCAGCAGCAGCCCCTGCCCCAACACCGGTTGCTCCCGAGGGATAATTCCGGAAAGGAAGCCATAATTCTGGAAAGGAAGCCGCGGCGACAGTTGAGCAGCAGGGCAACCGTCCGAGCCAGCAAGCAAAAGCGGAACGGGCTGAGCGTTGAGGCGGAGGAGACAGCCAAGAATAGGCCGATTGGCAGTCCGAATTTGGAGGATGTTCTTGCAACTTGATTGTGGGGACACAGCAGGGGCACAGCTGTTATGCACATAGGCATTGGCACTCATGCGGGGGAAGCTGTGTGGCGGGGGGAAGATGAGTGGCAGGAAGGCGTAGGGGTCCAAGAGGACCAATGCTTGCGCATGCAGAGCATATTAGAGCAACCCAGCAGCTGCTGACAGGTGGGGCAGCACAGGTAGGGCAGAGCATATCAGAGCAAACGAGCAGCTGCTGACAGGTGGGGCAGAGCATATTAGAGCAAACCAGCAGCTGCTGACAGGTGGGGCAGCACAGGTAGGGCAGAGCATATATGAGCAACCAGCACCTGCTGACAGGTGGGGCAGAGCATATTAGAGCAAACCAGCAGCTGCTGACAGGTGGGGCAGACGAGGTCATGCACCAAGGCTGCCTGCACCCAAGCAACACCATCAGCACGCACGCACAAGCAGCAGCAGCAGCAGCAGAGCAGCAGTGATAGTGGCTAGAGGACAAGGAAGCAAATCTTGGGAAGGGCAGTAGCAAAACAGAGAGCAAACTCACATGCAATCAGCATGATTGCTTTTTTTTGCCCTTTTGTGGTGTGCTCCTCCATTGAGGTTGTTTATAAAGCATGTTGGTGCTAAACATGGCTAAAGGCCTTTAGGGGGGGTTGATGCGGGAGGGGCAAACATATACATTGTGGAAGTGCGGGAAGGTGCGGGATTCTACTAAATGCTTCTGAAATTTGGGGTGTGGGATGAGTACGCTAAGGTACAGTACATGCCTTATAACTGGCAACCTCCTATTTTTTGCGTCGCGTCGCTAGCTAGCAACGCTTGCTATTGCACCCATGTCTTGCTCAAGGCATACCTAGGTTCTTATTCTTGTTCAGACACGTGCACACACACATTCTTACGCACGTGTGCTTGCATACACGTTTGCTCACACACACACAGACGCCCACACGCACACAACACACACATACACACACACAGACGCCCACACGCGCACAACACACACAGAGACGCCCACACGCACATATCACGCACACACACACACCTACTCGCACTGCCCTGCGTACTCCACAATCGCAGCTGCATCCATCGCCCGAGCTGTTGAAACTGATGTCCCCACGCATTGTGTCTGGCCTGCAAGAAGAGCCTGTGAGCAAGGTACGTGTTCCTGGGCTAGCAAAGCTTGTGATATACCCACTGTCCCCACACATAGCACAGCCTGTGATTTCCCCACGCATTGCAGAGCCTGTGATGTCTCCACACAAAGCAGAGCCTGTGATATATCCACACATAGCAGAGCCTGTGATGTCCCCACGCATAGCACAGCCTGTGATGTCCCCACACATAGCAGCGCCTGTGATGTCCCCACACACAGCAGAGCATGTGATGTCCCCACACATAGCAGAGCCTGTGATGTCCCCACGCATAGCAGAGCCTGTGATATCCCCACACATAGCAGAGCCTGTAAAGTCCCCACACATAGCAGAGCCTGTGATATACCCACTGTCCCCACACATAGCACAGCCTGTGATGTCCCCACACATAGCACAGCCTGTGAGTAGGGTACTTTTTATGTAATTTCTGAGCAGCTGCAAATTAATTGGGGTCCAGCTACTCTCAAGTTGTTGCCCAATTGTTTACATACCGATTGGCCCTGTAGGGGCTGCCAAACCCATAGAATTACTCTGTATAACACTAAGTATCCCACACCATCCACACACCTGGCTCTATGTATGGCTCAACATGAAACATCTGGTACACACACACCCTTTTCTTTCTTACCTCTTATGCTGGTTTCACCTTATTACAAACAAACAGGCTTCAATGATAGAAGTGCTCCCTATCACAATTTCAGCAAGCCCTTGGCACGCCTATTACATGAGCAAACTGCCACAGAGTGTCCACTGCACACAAATGCACAAACACACACACGCATGTTTACACACACACACACACACACACACACACACACACACACACAGACACACGCATGTACACAACACACACATATGCGTGCACTCACACACATATAAGCACGCACACAAAGTACACACAAGCGTGCGCCCGCCCTCTTTCCGGCACAGGTCCTGGACATTCTTCACCTATTCCACTCTGTGGTGACAGCCCCTGGTAGCAACGACCCACAGCAGCAGCAGCAGCAGCAGGACATCACCAAGGCCAGCAAGACGAGCTCGCCTTCTCGGTCCTCAAAGTGGTCTTCCCCTCAAGAAGCAGCACGTCATGTGTTTTTTGCTGCCCTGGGACGAGTGATGACGGTCCAAGAACTGACAGAGGAGGTGTGTGTGTGTGTGTGTGTGGCTTAAGCCCAGAAAATGTGTACGACAGTGTTTGTGTGGTTGTGCAGACTTCCTGCGACATCCCTGCCAATCTTTACCGCTTTTCTCCTGACTGCTCTTTTAGGTTTGCTGCTCTTCTTCTGACTGCGCTTGTAAAAACAAAAAGCTTGTGTTGCACACCATGGATCTACTTCAACTTGATTTCATTTCATTCCACCTGAAGCAGGATGGGGGCTTAAAGCTAACCATTTAAGCTCACAACCCATGCACTTTTAACACAACAATGCGCTCAAGCTCCTCTCTGCTCTTGCTTCTACTTGTTGCAAAGCTCATCGCAAGGCTAAATGTGTTGCGAGGTGGGCACTTGTGTGTGTGTGTGTGTGTGTGTGTGTGTGTGTGTGTGTGTGTGTGTATGTGTGTGTGTGTATGTGTGTGTGTGTGCGTTTAGGTGTGTGTGTCCAGGCATTGCAGCAATTCTGTCCCTGCTTCTCATGATTGACTGTGAAGTGCCGCTTCCTTAGCCCCTTAAGTGACGTCCCTTAGTCACACTGGAAACATGACCGGTGGCTGCCTTAGCCACGTAGGTGACGTCTGTTAGTCACACTGGATGTCTGCACGCTACCGTTGTAGCCTTCCTTTTGTGGGTGGAAAGCCCTGGCTGCTGAAAAGGGTAGAACCTATCTATGGGTGTGCAGCAAAAATGCCCTCGGATGGTGTCCTCTCGAATGACATCAAAGCATTTTTGTACACGTGATGCAGGGCGAGTTCGTGGACGTGAAGCATGGCAGCCAAAGCAGTCCTGCTAGTTGCCTTGTTATGGGCGACTTGGACGCACGCCATCTCATGATGTGCCTGGAGTTCATGAAGGAGTTTAATGTTGGGTAAGCTATGTCTCGCCTGAATTGTGTAAAGCAGCGATCCATTCACTAGTTGGATGAAGACTTGAATGCAAACTTTCCTCACTCTGGGCCTGGAGTGCTTGAAGGAGTCCAATGTTAGGTAGTCAGCTTTTCGTGGATTGGGGGGAAAAGCAAAATGCGTTTCTTTTGTTGATAAACTGTGCTATTTGTTCTGCTCGCTACACAGATGCTGTGTGCATGTGTGTGTTATGTGTGTGTCTGTGTAGGTCTGCGGATATGTGTTTGTGTTTGTTTATGGGTGTTGGGGTGCATGCACACATGTGCGTGCTTGCATTTGGTGTATACATGCAAGGTGTGTGTGTGTTTGTGTGCTTGTGCAGCCACCCCAATTCATGGCCCAAGCAAATGGGAAGGGGAATAATCTAGTCTTTAAATTTGTCGTGGCTTTCACACCCACCCATATTGTATGGTGTGCAGTGAAAAGGCAATTGATTGAATTCTTAGCCTGAAGCGCTTGCAATTGAATTGTGCATGCATGTGCGTATTTTTTGCACCCACCCAGGTCGTATGGTGTGCAGTGAAAAGGCAACCAATCGAATCTGTAGCCTGAAGCGCTTGCAATTAAATTGTGCATGCATGTGCATATTTTTTGCACCCACCCAGGTCGTATGGTGTGCAGTGAAAAGGCAACCAATCAAATTTTAGCATGGAGCGCTTGCAATTGAATTGTGCATGCATGTGCGTATTGTTTGCACCCACCCAGGTCGTATGGTCTGCAGTGATAAAGCAACCAATCAAATTTTAGCATGGAGCACTTGCAATTGAATTGTGCATGCATGTGCGTGTTATTTGCACCCACCCAGGTCGTATGGTCTGCAGTGATAAAGCAACTAATCAAATTTTAGCATGGAGCGCTTGCAATTGAATTGTGCATGCATGTGCGTGTTATTTGCACCCACCCAGGTCGTATGGTCTGCAGTGATAAAGCAACCAATCAAATTTTAGCATGGAGCGCTTGCAATTGAATTGTGCATGCATGTGCGTGTTATTTGCACCCACCCACGTCGTATGGTGTGCAGTGAAAAGGCAACCAATCAAATTTTAGCATGAAGCGCTTGCAATTGAATTGTGCATGCATGTGCGTATTTTTTCACCCACCCAGGTCGTATGGCATGCAGTGGGAGGACGCATTGCTACGCACTGTGGCCACCCACGTAATGACAGGCAAGGAGGGAGGCGTGCATTCTCCTGAGCTGTTGAACCGTCTCGTGCCCGCCACAATGTCGGCCATGCCTCCTGGAAAGGTGTATGACACATGGTAAGTTTATAAATGACAATGCCGGCCATGCCTCCTGGAAAGGTGTATGACATATGGTAAGTTTATATATGACAATGCCGGCCGTGCCTTCTGGAAATGTGTATGGCACATGGTAAGTTTACATATGACAATGCCGGCCATGCCTTCTGGAAAGGTGTATGACATATGGTAAGTTTATAATGACAATGCCGGCCATGCCTTCTGGAAAGGTGTATGGCACATGGTAAGTTTATATATGACAATGTCGGCCATGCCTTCTGGAAAGGTGTATGACACA
>Ga0307974_1002470_pt1 | contig 13115 bp, 12 predicted proteins | sample OrgLakmetagen784_FD_201812 | JGI IMG/M metagenome (GOLD analysis project Ga0307974, IMG submission 201812) | Saline water microbial communities from Organic Lake, Antarctica - #784 | ecosystem: Environmental > Aquatic > Non-marine Saline and Alkaline > Saline | place: Antarctica: Organic Lake... | reverse complement strand
AAAAGCACTTCATGTTCAAAGACCGTTCATGATCAAAGAGCACTTTGTGTTCAAAAACCATTCATGATAAAAAAAGCACTTCGTGATCAAAGTGCACTTCATGATCAAAGAGCGCCGTACTCACGCAGATCAAAAAGCTCTCCAGGGACTAAGTAACCAACACACTTGCTGATTGTTTGTCTTAAACATATCCAGGCACATAACACAATCTTATTGGTTAGTCTTGCATAAATTTTAGGTTCGACACACGCCAAATGTTTGGGCATGCATTGCTCTTAAATGTCAACACCATGACTAGCTACCATCAAAATGTTTGGGCATGCATCGCTTTTTATCACTAACACCATGACTAGCTACCATCTGTCTGAAGCAGACACGGACATGTGTAATCGCAAAATTGAAAGCACGCGCCACACTGTCATGCATGCATTGCTTCCAAACATCAAATAGGTGGCTTGCTTGTCCTGGAGCCTCAGCCGTGGCGCAGCTACTGTCAGGCCATAACCAAAAAGCAGACAGCAGCTGTGCCGTTCCGTGATCTGAACGCCCTCCAGATCAGGCCAGAGTCCTTCATTGATGTCCTGACTAAGGTGCGTTATTAGACAGGCCATGACTCAGAACCTCAAAACGCGCAAGGTATAAACAAGGAAATATCACTAGGCATTTAATAGGACAAGGCGCCGCCACTGAAGTGAAGCTGAGCGTTGAAATAATCGACGATTCTTTGTTTGCACATCTGTTGTTCCAGCCGTTCAAATGTTTGCACATCTGTTGTTAAGGCGCCAGATTGAATAACAGACAAAAGCACGGCCATTATTAATGTAGAAGTCACAGGCACATAATGAAGCATGTGTAGGGGTTGTTTTAGGGATTAGGGACTCATATTTTTTAAGTACACATAGTTTAATATAGATGCTTTGTCGGTTGGTCTTGCGTGCAGATGGGCTTTCAACTGTTGGCCAACCTGAACGAAGACAGCACAGCCATCGGCTTCAGCCGCCCTATGTTTGTGTTTCTCAAGCCTTCTTCTCCATCCACCACAACGGAAAACAAAGCAGCTGTACCAACAGCAGTGCTGGCAGGGCAGACGACTTCCCAGCAACAGCAGCAGCAGCAAGAACAAGAAGCGCATGACTCTGCCGGGCAGAATGTCCAGCCAAACAAGCGCAGACGACACGCTTCTGGCAAAAAGGGGGGTAATGTTCAGGGGGAAAAGCCGTGTGCCGCCAGTGCGTGTAGTCCTCGGCAGACTGGCAAGGGAGGCAGCAAACCTAGCGGGGACTTTGACCACCGCAAGCAAATGCAGGCTGAAGACCTTATGGCTGACCCTGAAGAGGAATAACATTCTTCTAGCTTTTTAAAGGTGCTCACCGTTTCTCTTCTTGTCCCTGTCCTCAGCAAATCTGTTTGCGTCGTCACCTAAATATGTTACTGCTATTTATCTGACCAATAATAAACTCGCTTGTGTTTGCTAAGTACACTCTGTTTTAAAAAACACTAAGTATTCGGCTCAGTTAGCAGCCAAACAGGCAATTGACTTGGCTGAAGGTCACCCCCTATTGTACTAAATATAAACATTGTACGCAGCTCGTTAAAAACAAAGCCACGACCCTGACGTGATTGCCCAAGCGATGTAGTATGAAGGATTCGCAACAGCAGTCATCAACCAAAACCATGTGATGGCTATGCTGGCAGTGGTAACACATGCACCGTGATCACTTTGGCGCCAGCATCTTGGAGTCCCTTGTGGCCTCACCCGAAAAATTATGGAATGGGTGGCCACTTCCATACGATTAGGGGGGCAGGCTATTTCCTTCCTCATACCTAAACTTATGGATTTGTCTGTGGCTAAAAAACGGGCCGAAGCCAGTCAGCAGCCTCGACCAGCCAAACAACCTGGAGAGGGACACTCACTGTTGTAGCGATATGCAGCATTTAGTTACATGCAGATAATTCTGTATGGCGTGATCTGAACCAAAGGTGAAATAAGACGAAAAAATATAGGGGACAATGACAGATCTAGGACTAATTGTTGGCGAAACTACATGAAACACTAAAATACAGTGAATCGTCAAATAAATATGGCACGAATTACTAGCTAGACAACTAGTTATGATACAAACAATGGATTGCGTTCATGGAAGCATTCAGGCAAATGAAATCCTTCCTTCCCAGGCAGCTGCAACAAGACCAAATGTGCTCACTGCCGCAAATCATAGAATGGCAATGTGTTAATAAATGCACAAGGAACATAGGAAACAAATGCATTCAGGGCAAGGCACACAGCAGCATACCAGGCACAAGAATAGCAAGGTTTTAACGACATCATGAAATTTCTCCCTCACAACATATGAAATGCGATCAAACAAGCGAACAAGTCAAAGGTGTGTGCTTTGTGCATACCTCACACTTCCATCACGGCCGCTGTCTGTTTCTGTGCTCGGATACTCTACAGTACTCAACTACTCCTTTTGCGTATCTTCAACTTTACTCATGTCAGCATTTTGCGCAATGTACATCCTTAATTTTCTCATTCTCAACTGCACTTCAGATTTTCTTCTCACACAGGACCACTGCACAAGGTCAACAACGCACGTCAATCATGAACACACACACACTCACAAACACACATCATGCATGTTTCACAAACCCTGCAGACCCACAAGGTCGAATCAAATGAGCCTACGCTATACACTTTGCTTGAACGACTGGGGGTGACAGGGCATGCAAGCGCTTGACCGAAGCAACTAATACCCATCAAATGAGTTGGCTGTCGTCGATGATGGCGTCCACCACCAGGGAGGACATGATGGACGCTGAGAAGCTGGCCTTGATGACATCATCCACCACGGAGTCAACCTGCGTGCAAGAGGCGATAGCAAAAGCAGCAGCGTGTAACAACAAAACATGAAATGCCCGTGCATGGAGAAGACAGACTCTCATCTATGACATCACCCCTGTGGACGGAGTTGACCTCTGCGTGCGAGGGGTGATTGAGAATGCGTTATAGCCACATCAAAGTGCACGCGAAGAGCGAGCTCAAAACGATTAATTTGCACATCATCGTTGTCTCAGCATGTACGTTACAAAGTCAATACACAGCACATTATTTCCTCTCTCTTTGTTTAGATTACCGTGGGGAGTAATTTTTAGTGCCTGCGCAATGTTGTTAAGCACATGTTGTTTGCCACCTGTACAGCATGTCACACAGTCCATAAAAAATGGGTACAGAGTAGTCGTTCAGGTTTGGGTTTACATGGAGCGAAATTTTTTTGCTTTGGAGCAACAGAATGTGCTCATAAGCTGGCAAATAATCACGCCACTGCCAATACAACTTGCACACTCGTGAACATGAAATATATCATGAACACCGACGAAGTGCCACATACAAAAACTCATTCAACTCGCCCTGCAGCCACACCAGCCTATCATAAACACACACACACACACACACACACACACACACACACACACAAATTGTGCTGCTCTCAGACAACCCCCTCCATTTATTTATACGACATTAAACTTGCACACACATACATTATTGACCACACCCTCAAAATTAACCCTCCTACCTGGGCGTCTGAGACGGCGGCTCCGCTGCGCTTTGTGGAAGTCAAGGAGGCCATCACAGGCTCAAGCAGCGGGAAGTCGAGAGGGCTACTGTTCTGCAGGACAGCCATCATTGCAGCTACGAAGGTCACACCTGCATGCGGGCGTGTGTGCGTGTGTGTTTGTGTGCATGCGTGTGTGTGCGCGTGCGCGCACATGTGTTCGTGCAATCGTGTAATTTGTGCGTACGTATGTGTATGTGTCTGTGTGTGCGCGCACGTGCATGCATGCACATGTGTGCATTTGCATGTGTTCATGTATGTGTGAGAGTGCACACGTGGGAGAGTGTGTGTGTGCGTGCGTGTATGCATATGTGCAATTGCATGTGTGGATTGGGAGGAAGCCACACCTGCAATTGCCATGAAGAGCTGCTCGTCGCCTCCTCCGTTGAAGAGACCTTCTTCTGTGAAAGCCTCGATGCACAGTGCCGTTGTGGTGCCCAGCATCGCACTTCTGCCTGCAAGGCTCTCAAACTTGGCGGTCAATCCCTGCACATATAATTGAGCGGCGTCACACGACAATGAGTTGGGCGTCTGTAGGTAGGCTGCATTGGATGAGAAGTTGTGTGTGTGTGTGTGTGTGTGTGTGTGTGTGTGTGTGTGTGTGTGTGTGTGTGTGTGTGTGTTCGTGTGTGTGTGTGTGTGTGTGTGTGTGCGTGTGTGTGCGCGCTGTGAACGATATTTCCAATGAATGCCCCTCAGTCTGGTCAAACTGCTTCACGGCTGACGCTGTTGAATGAAGGAAAGAAAAGGCATACAGCTACTTGCCTGTATCTCCACTGCTCTAGATAGCGCCGAAAGCAGGGGGAGTCGAAAAACAGGCCTTGGGGCCTTAGAGGCAGGACCCTGTGTATGCGGAATAGTTGTGTGTGTGTGTGTGTGTGTGTGTGTGTGTGTGTGTGTGTGTGTGTGTGTGTGTGTGTGTGTGTGTGAATGTGAATGTGTATGCGCATGTTTGTGTGTATATGTGTGTGCAAGCGTGTATGATAATGAAAGCGTGAGTGCCCACAAATATCCTGAGTTTCAGCGTCACATGCCAGCCTCAGACGGGATATGCACCACAGATTTTAACGACCCGGGCGGTAAATGCTTGCATTTACACAGACATTAGACGCCTTTGCATTTCGGTGTGGTGTGGGTGGGGTGGCGTTGACAGCCACGCAAGCGTGTCGATTTTTTGCGAGTCGTGCTTCCCTGCTTACAAGCCTCTAATAAACGGGCTACTGCAATGATAACCTAAAGCAAGGCAAATGTGTGGCACAAAATGCCCTTTCACCTGAGCAGTGTGCACAGCCAGCGACCTGCACCCGGTTGTTTTGCCACGACTCATAGGCACGCCCCCACGGGGCAAGGTAGCCTTGCCAGCAGCAGCAGAAGCAGTAGGAGTAGGAAATGTGGGTGATGAGCCAGGGCTGGGGAGGGAAGTGAACGACTTCATTTTTTTGGTGAGCAGGGAAGGGTAGGGCGAATGGCTTTTGACAATGTAGTTAGAAGACAAATGACTAATTTTAGCTGGTACGAAACATGTAGTCGAGGCAAATTTGACCTAACCAAAGCCAACCGCTAAAGTTGTACTTGCTGGCTTCGCTTGCTAAGCAAAGCAATTACGTTTTAACGTGCTCTGCTCTGTAGGTCTAGCTCGATGCTTTCAGTTCAAGTGACCATAGAGCTGTCACTTGAACTCCTGGCAGTTAAAAGGCACCTTCGCAGCGTTCACCAGGATCTCCTCCTTTAAAACCCTGCTGTCTATGTTCGTAACTAACTACCAGCCGCTTGTGTCCTTCTAAGCAATTTCACTTGAAAGGGAAACAGCAAGCAAACGGTGACGCACAGCGGCTCCTCCAGGTTATTTCTGCTGTACATGTTATACAGGACTGGTTAATTTGTTTGCTTGGTTATCAGTTAAGCATACTTTTCTCAAAACCAACCTGTGCACAAGAGGTTCAGCTAGACAACTTATTTTTCATGCAAAGCGTGATCTAACAGATTATTAATTATGTGTTTCTTGGTCCGCGGCCGCACGGTTAGTTGAGCCCATTAATCAATATTGACCTCATTGATCAATGAGGCCAATCATAAATTTTGTTGCAGCTCGGTGCTTTGTCCTCTAAGGTGACTCGGTAGTTTTTGAGGCTGCTGGCAATGGCCGGGACAGGTCATCCCTGGTAGACCCTTAGCTTAACTCTGCAGTTTCTGTGCCTGGTGCTCTAGCTTGTTTGAGGCTGGAACTTGAGTCTCTGTGTGACTTCTTTTCTCCTTCTTGTATTCTGTTGGACCTCTCTGACTGGGCTTTTTTTGTCTGCTGGTAAAGGATTTTTACGGTACTCGGTACCAAAGTGGCTTTTTCTTCCTTAGTCAATGTGGGGAGTGGTTTTCACTGCCTGCTGTCACGACAAATCATGGTACCAGCTTAAGCATGGGTTGCAAGTATGGGCTATATGTCCACCAACCCCCCCCCATAAAGGATGTGCTTAACGTCTCTTCCCACTCCACGCGAGAAGGAAGCGACGGCTCAAGCAACGTACCGAGGAGATGGTACTCAGACAAGTCTGAGAAAAGAGCGAGTTTGTTACAAGAGGACCATCTAAACTGGCCAATCAACCAAATAACCGTAATACCATCGCTCACATTATAAATCCAGGGGAAATCACACGAGTCGTCCATGCCACTGAATTAGCATGACACTGCGTAGTTTCTTGTTTTCCTTTTCCAACAGCTACACATGGATGGTCTGACACAATCATATATCTTCAAACAGAAGCTGCATAACTGTGAGCCCATTGATCTCAGCCGTTTATTCTGACACGCATCTGAGAGAACACAACAGCAAATGCTTTACTTGTCACCATTGGTGTACTCTTCCTACAAAAAGGTCTCTGGTCACTCATTCGCCTTACATCCTTCCCAAATACATGCTTTTCAACCTGCTTCGTGGTGTCATTTACAGTACAGCTCGTTTCAGGCATCGTGTTCACACCCTACGCTTGGAAATAGCGACATGGAATCAAAGTAACTCCCCCACTTGTGATCTGTGTGACGCTGATGAGCGATATCCAAGATGAGCAGCATGTTATCTTCCACTGCGCCAATCCCCAGCGATTTCTCTCTGCAGGAAATATGCATCTCTGTTTCCCCCAACAGGAGCCCCAAAGTGTGTACTTTCTGAAGCCAGAACAATAACAAACTTTATTGTTTCCTCTGAACTAATTGCTTTTTATGAGCAAGCTAGCAGTCGCACTTCTTGACTGAAGGCCTTTTTTTTGTATAACCTTGTAAAACCTTGTTGGTTGTTTGACCAATTCAAATGGCTCTGTTGTAAGAAACTCGCTCTTCCACTCACAGACACATCCACCAGCCACCACAGCACCCCGGTGCGTTGCTTGAGCCGTCCCTCCTTCTTCTCACGTCGAGAGAGGGGGAGGAGACGTTTAAAACACCTTCATGGGGGGGTTTAGCTTAAACTTGTAATCCATGCTTAAGCTGGTACCATAATTCGTCGTGACATCTGATCTCAACATGATTACATATGCAGCCTAGCAGTCGCACTTTTTAACTGATGGCTTAATCTGCAACCCCTGTACAAGAGATTCAGCCAGACAACTTATATATCATACAAAGCGTGATCTCGACTGCCATTGCTAACATTCGTCGGTCCGAACTATCAGGATTGTACAATATTGTTTATTGTGCATGAATCAAGCAAACTGTATTGATGACCAATTGTTTCAAATACGGGTGTAGGCTGATTAATCGGCTAGCAACGACAGTGTGAAGGTCTTGTAGCTGCACATAAATTTAGCCACAAATGCCTCTAAATGGAAGATGGCCTTCTGGCCCTCTTGCAACCGGTGCTCGTAGTATGCAGCATGTGAGACCACTTCCTGCAAAAGGAGAGCAAAAGAAAAAATTAGTGGCGCTGCGCTTGGGGTCTCTAGGAACTAGTCAGAAACCTTGAACATAGCCCAACCTTGCAATCCATAATCAAGCTGGTACCAAATTGGTCGTGACAGCCAAAGCTCTGTGATGAGCAAGGGCTTTCTTGCACTTCAATAAATTTTAAATGGCATGGCCTCTTATGCCTGTGCCAACTGCCTGGCAATTCTGCCCTAGCCCTAGCTAGGCAGAGTTGTGTGCACTCTTCTGGAACTAGTTCCCTGCTCACCCCAGCTAGCCTTGCGTATGCAAATGCACGAGCTGTGTGTGTGCCCAATGCTGGTGCTCCCTGCATACCTGGATCCTCAAGGTCCTGTGTTTGACCTGATGTGTGTGACCATTGTCATGCATGCAAAGAAAGTGCAAAGCAAGTAAGATGGCTGGTGCAGGCCTGTTGCAACTCTGAGACTTGCCGTTCTCCATCCCGGGCAGTGCCCTCTCCGAGTGACGCGTCATCACAACAGTGGCCGGAATGCAATTGTGCTTCAGCAATTTAAGTTGAGCTACCTGCTCATTGCGAACATGCAACAATTTGACTTCATACTTCAAACAGACTTGCATTCCCGGCGTCACCAAATGCCCCCTACAGGATCACATATGTCATAAAATTAGGTCTTCTTTCCGTTTCACAAGTTTATATGTCCAGGAGCTCAAAAAAAAGCATCCTCTTCTCCAATCAGGACACTGTTCGACTATCAACCAGCACCATCCTCCTGAACATGAGATTCTTACTCGATTTGGCGATAAAAAGTTTTTGGAGAAAGCCAATATTTCTAAACAAAAAGGCTCTCAGTTTTTGCAGCAATATATAGGTCTAGGGCATAAAGTGTCCTAAAGACCAATAGAACGCGACAAATACTAAGCAAAAAATACACACATGTAATTTGCGTCCCCCTATAGGTACCTAGGTACTAGGGTTCCAATAGAACGCAGATAGCGTGAACACTACAACAACCAGCATGGATTAGGAGAAGATTTTGTTTTGTGTTCTGCAACACCCCAAAGGAGAGTACACAAGCGAGGTCGCGGTGAAAAGGCAAGAAACGAGCATAGTTGCAAGTATCTCTTTTCTATTCAAGGAGTTTCAAACTACCCGGTGTCAAAGAGGCTCCCTTTTCATAGCTCACGTGGGGAATGGTTTCCGCAGCTTGTGCAATCCTTTTTATAAACCAAAGCACTCAGATCAGTTCACCTGAGCTCATAAGGGGTTGTGATGCAGCCAATCACGTCGACACGTGACACATGCTACGCACTATTTTACCTACAGCACAGAGACAAAATGAACATCTAAAAACCTTATCGCAGCCGACTTGAAGCTGTGCGCATCCAAGCACTGATCAATACCTTCACACTTGTGCCTACCTGCTTTATTCTGTCGTCCAACTTTACAAGCAGCTCCATCAGCAGCTTTTTCAGGATGAGCTCTGGGGGTATGCAGTTGGCAAGTAGCTCGTACATTTTGCCACGCACCTGGAAGATAGGACGTGAGGTGGCAAGTAGAGTATTTGTCGAGACTCATGAGCACTAATTTCAAATGTTAGTTACGTGTGTGTACATGTGTGTGCGTATTCATGTATGTGTTGTGTGAATGTGTGTGTGTGTGTGTGTGTGTGTGTGTGTGTGCGCGTTTGCGTGCCTGTGCAAAAAAGAGAGTAGCTATTGAACGTTGGACAAAGAGCATTTCCTGTTAGCTTGCACGGACCCCATAATTGAACACAATTGAAGCACTGCACTGCACAGAAAAGGAATAAAGTACTAATTGAGCGTTTGCTCACCATAGGCCACAAGGGAAAAGGGCCCAAATTCTATACTGCCACACACAGGAGCATTCTAATAATGAAATGCAGCCCCACACCATTTTGGATGGATTTAACATAGCAGTGGCGCATTCAGAAGTGGCGTAGCCAAAATGATGCAAGTCAGATCAGAGGATCATAACATAAGCTGGATTGTTAAGAGCCGATCAATTGAGATCCAGACTGCTGTGCGCCAGATCGTTATGAGCCAGAGCATTGTGAGTCAGCTGTTTGACAACTAGATCTCACCCACTGACCGCTGTACATGGTCACCATATACAAGTATTCCGGGGTTTGCTCTTTCGCGAAGCCCAAGTCGCACGTAACAGCAGTGCATGCTCACCTATAAAGGTTTTTAGAGGATTACTCTCTCACGAGGTCACATGCAAGATCTCGCCCACTGACAGCTGTGCATGCTCACCATATACAGATGTTTAGGCGATTGCTCTCTCAAGAGGTCACACGCAATCTCAGCAACGTAGGCCTCCCAGTCAGCAGGGGACACCTGCGTGTGTGCGTGTGTGTGTGTGTGTGTGCGTGTGTGCGTGTGTGTGTGTGTGTGTCTGTGTGTGTGTCTGTGTGTGTGTGTGTGTGTGCGTGTGTGTGTGTGTGTGTGTGTGAGGCAAGAGCAGAAATGTGTCAAAGGAGGGGACTTGCACCTTAACAGTGTGCACTCTGCTTGTGCGCAGCTCTTACGCATGTGTGTATGTGTGTGTGTGTGTGCGTGTGTGTGTGTGTGTGTGTGTTATGTCCCACAGGCTGCTTACGCAAATTAATAGGGTCGGCAAGAACATATGTACACCGTATATATGACCGTGGCATATTTGGTGATTTCCCTGCCATGAAAATTGTGTATACACCGTATATATATATATGTGGTTCTGGCCAACCCTAGAAAGCAAGGGTCAGGGGCCTGCCTGGCGCAAAGGGCTGTCTATACTTACTTGTTGGTTGCATGTGAAAGGGTACTGCTGCACCTTGCACACCTCCATGCTTAGCAGTGCCCTGTGTGAGTGTGTGAGCATTTCACCTATTTGTAGTGGTGCACGTGTCTAAGTGTGTACGTCTGTGCTTGTCGGCACGTGTGTTGCAGTTGCGTGTCACTGCACACGCATGTGTGTGTGTACGTGTGTGTATGTGTACGTGTGTGTGTATGTGTGTGTATGCGTTTGCGTGTCACTGCACGCACATGTTTGTATGTGTACGTGTGTATGCGTGTGTGCATGTGCGGGCGAAAATCTAGAAAGATTTGTTTGAACATGCATTGTGAAAGAGAGGGCTTGCAGGCATATTGAATGCGACTGTGATTTGGAAGGTGTTATGCAACGGATCATCACCACCTGAGGCGACCAAGGGACTATCAGCAGCCTCATGATCTGTAACAATGCACTCTAATAGCACTCTGATAATAGCAGCCTTATTATTAGTAATTATTAGTCATGCTACCCTGTCTTTACCTCAGCTAGAACGGAATCAGCAGATCAGCCTTTTACCTGCGCAAGTTGCGCCCGGAATAGGTCACCAGCTTGCTTGCAAATGCATCGGGCAGATCCAGGCCCTCCTCTCGAGCCACCGTCTTCAACACCTCCAGGACCTGTGGTTGAAGCAGTGCTCAAGCGTAAGCAACGAGAACAATGAAAAATGAACTGTCAAAGTGGGCGGTGTTGCCAATGTCTTCAAAACCCTCCAAAACCCTCCAAAACCCTCTAGGAGCAAAGCAGCGTCGATCGTCTGTAGTGGAAGCAAAGCAACATAGGGATAAGAATGGGTGTGGTGTCCCGGTCGAACCGAGGCCCTTTTGCAGCCACAGATCAGCAACATAGGGATAAGAATGGGTGTGGTGTCTCGGTCGAACCGAGGCCCTTTTGCAGCCACAGATCCTCAAAAGCTCGAAAATAGGGAGAAGAGGCACGCAAACAATAGAACAGCCGGTCAACAGACGGCAGACCAAATCATGTGAAACCTGAAAGAGCTTACATGGAAACAGTTCCTGCTACAGTATACTGCACTTAAAGAGGCACAAAAAGGAGCAAGCAAGGAGTGACGTAGTTTGAAGGTCCTATCAAAACCTTGATGTCGTGTGAGGCGGCCGTGCGTTAAGCAATGAGGCCATGAACGACGTGTGCGTCAAAGCAGTTGAGTCCTGTTGGAGGTCTCAAGTTGTTTTGCATCAGGGTGATGCATGGGCATACACACGATGACTCATGGGTGTATACACGGTGTATATACGGTACTTTTGGCAGGGAAATCACCGAATATACGGTCGTATACGGCGTGCACATATATGGTTCTGGCCAACCCTATTTATAACCCTTTGTGGGTAAGATACTCCTGCAGCCGCCACTAGCTCCGCCACACCCACCATCACCTCCTGCCCCACCCTTTATTACTAGGTTTGGCCAGAACCTTATATATACGGTGTGTATACGGTATTTTGGCAGGGAAACCACCAAATATACGGTCATATATGGTGTATATATACGGTTCTGGCCAACCCTACATAAACCATAACTGTTGGTGATATACATAGGGTTGGTCGGAACCATGTACAGTGTATACACGGTATTTTTGGCAGGGAAATCACCAAATATACGGTCATACACGGTGCATATATACGGTTCTGGCCAGCCCTATATATATGTCACAGGACAAATCACGGGAGGTTACATGGTAGAACATAAGAGATGGATGGCAAGTGACGTGTTGATATCTGCTGCTGCATGTCTAGCGAGCTCCACACATGCAAGCACTGCACGTGCACACATACATGCAACACAGATGCACACACCAAACGCACGGCCACAGTGAATACGCACAACAACTGCGACACACCTCTGCGTTTGTTGGGTTCCAGCGTACATACACATGCAATACACATATACAAACAACGTACATACACATGCAATACACATATACAAACAACGTACATACACATGCAATACACATACACGCACAAAACATGCGATCATGAGAAGCCCCGCAATAACTGCGACACACCTCTATGTTTGTAGGGGCTCCAACGCGGACACACACATGCAATACACATACACAAACAAAACACATGATCATGAGAAGCCTCGCAATAACTGCGACACACCTCTATGTTTGTAGGGGCTCCAACGCGAACACACATGCACCGACTGCGTACAGGGTCCATGACCTGCATGCATTACACGTACAACACTTTGGCACTCCTTGAGCAGTGAAGGTTTACATCAGTAGGGTCCATGACCTGCGCGAAATGCACGTACAACACTTTGGGTCTCCATGGGCAGTGGAAGTTTACAGCAGTAGGGTCCATGACCTGCGCGCAATGCACGTACAACACTTTGGGACTCCACGGGCATACACAGTTGACGCCTGTATGGTGCATGATGCATGACGCAGTGCACATCCATAACATTCACACACAAGTACATGGGCAGAACACGATGCTACACCGACCATGCCTGAGAACAAAATGCTACACCACCAAGCATGCCTGGGTGACACGATGCTACACCACCAAGCATGCCTGGTAGCATGCGCTGAAATGCTTGAGCACACAAACATTACCCGCTCCCTGCACCTTTTTTACAATGTGCATACCCCAGCACGCAGCGGCGTTCTCTTCCGTCATGTCCCGTTTCTCTCTCTCTCTCTCTCTCTCTCTCTCTCTCTCTCCCCCTCTTCCTCTCCTACTCCCTCTCCCTCTCTCTCTCTTTCTCTCTCTCTCTCTCTCTCTCTCTCTCTCTCTCTCTCTCTCTCTCTCTCTCCCTCCCTTTCCCTTTCCCTC
>Ga0307974_1002466_pt1 | contig 13123 bp, 13 predicted proteins | sample OrgLakmetagen784_FD_201812 | JGI IMG/M metagenome (GOLD analysis project Ga0307974, IMG submission 201812) | Saline water microbial communities from Organic Lake, Antarctica - #784 | ecosystem: Environmental > Aquatic > Non-marine Saline and Alkaline > Saline | place: Antarctica: Organic Lake... | reverse complement strand
AGCTTTGGCCTAACTCCTAACTCCCGTCACTAATGCAATGACATGCAGGTGGCCAAGAGGTGCAGGCAGCGGTGACACAGGCCCTGGTTGCCACGCAAGGTGCACGCAAGCCTGTAAACAGTGGACGAGGCGTGCGTATCCAGGGTGGCCGGGTTTACGACTCACAGCACGGCATCACCTGCCACTGGTGTGTGTGTGTGTGTGTTTGTACCTACGAACCTTTCTTTGGGCACTTTTCCCTTAACCATTTTTGGGGCCAACAGGAAACCGTTCCTTTCTGTTGGCCACAATCCTGGCGCCCCACTAAACTACAAAAACGGATCCGTAACAAGAATGTGTAGTGGTTGGAGAGCAAATAGAGGCACTGAGCACTTGGACGTTATCCACATGATACCAGCACATACACACACAATTGGTAGGCCTGGCCTGCATATTTCAACACCTTTTCATGTTTGTATGTGCAGGTGCAGGCAGAAGACACTTGATGAACATGTCACATGCACTCGCCCAGACTGTGGGAACGGCACCAAGCTGCCTGTCACATTCTGGTGAGTGAGCCATCTCACTCATAGTTCGTCATGAAGTCATCACCTGATTACAAACGCTGGCCTGACGTAATATAACAATGCCTGGCTCTAATCCTGCTTGTAATGAAGACAGCTGGCACGCTCGTTTATTGCCATTAAGATGGCAAATGATGGTGTCTATCGTTGCTTGTAATTTGGTGCGCAGCAAATCATGCTTGCGAAACCGGCATGGTGAGGACCAGGCCAAGGCAGTGGAGAGCGGGGAGTGGGTGTGTCCCCCCTGCAGGGGAACCTGCGGGGCTGGCTGCGTATCCTGCTGCAACTGTGGGCCCTGCCGGAAAAAGGTGTGTGTGTGTGTGTGTACGTGTGTGTGTTTCAAGTTATCAGGACTGATGTGACGCTCCTTAGTTTTGTTGTTTTTACAGTGTCGCTGTTCACCTGGTAAGTCCAGGTATTTCCTACCGTCTAGATTCAAACAATCGTGCCTTTGCATGCAGCTCAACCTGGAGCCCACACGCCAGCTGGCAGGCTACGCCAAGACGCAGGGCTTTGGAAACGTTCACGACTATTTAGTCCACACTGTGACAGGTGAGACGACCTCCCTGCTGCTGCCTGCCCTACACCTTGTCAACCAAGCCTATTTTGTAAGCCACTTTACAATGCCCTTGTGAAAGATGTTTTGGCATCTGATGATATGCAGTCTGTAATGATCAAGTTGGTAATGTGGGTTTCATCGACTGCATCGATCACACGAAACACGTGTGTGCAATTGATGATTTACATCTGTGCCATCAAGGTCCAGAACAACTGTAAGCGCCAGTCGCCCCTCTTTGATTCCCACTCATAGGAGAGAGCTTTGAGGCCATCCAGGCTCGCAAGCCTCAGCAGCCCTGGGGCAAGTGGATGGCAGAGCAGCCAGAGGGAGAGGTCAGCACAGCAGCTAAGGAACCTTGCGCTGGCAATGTCACTGATGCGACCGGCACCAGTGCAGTGGCAGAGGAAGGAGCTGACGTGCCCACGGCTGCTGATGCCAACGATGCTGCTGGTGCCGTTGCAGCAGAAACAACACAGCAAAACCTTCCTTCGCCTCCCAGCCCAGTGCCCTTAGGAGCCACACCTCCGCAACAGGCTCCCTCCGGCCGGAAGCGTGGGCGCCAAACGGTACGTAGGGACTGGAACTTCCACCGCATGAGCAAAGTGCTGACCTTATAAATGGTGTTCACACGGGAGAGTTGAGTAGCCTTTTTTCCGCTGAAGCGCTAAGATGACCACCCTAGGCTAGCGCAACACTCTTCACATTCACATACTTGTACACATGTAGGGCTCAGGAGCTGCTAAGTTTCGGGCCGTCAAGCCCAAACAACAGACAGGCACAGACAAGTGCATGACCCGAAGCCGTGCGCCTAGTCAGGCGGCAGCACAGTAGCAGAGCTACTACTAGACAACCTTGGTCAAAAATGCAGACAGACTGAGAAGTAGCAGGGGTGCAGAGATGGCTCGTTTTGTATATTAGCAGGAGTTTGTGAGGCGTTAAGGTACTCACACGCAGGGGTGCTTAGCAGGTTCTTATAGTTTTGGAGTTGACAAATTGCAGGTCATCCACGTTGAAGGAGGGGCGGGTAATCAACTGTTTTTCGCGCAGGATGAGCACACATGCAGCAATTACTAATCGCAGTATTTACAGTAACTACGTTGTGCAATAGATGTGGCAAGTGTCTAGATGTGTTTTTGAGCTAAATTTGAATATGTATGCTGTTCTGACTTGATTTCCTCTTGGGGGAAGTCTGTCTCTTGTGACTGGATCTTACAGGGTTACAGGTTAAGCGACTGGATCTTACATGACTAAAAATGTTTTCAGCATGTCCCTTTTTTCTATTTTTTTACTAATTCCTCCACTTGCGTCCTGCCTTGACACAAGTCTGAGATCAGTGGGAGCTGTGTTTCCGCTGCCAGCGGAATGTATTCACTGTGTCAGGGGGGGGGGCTGCAGTAAAGCAGTACTACGAACACAAGTTATACTTAGATTTAGTTTACATGGGGGGACTTTCAGGCAGGCTGTTCGGCTGATCGGCCTGTGACTGGTACTCGCCAGTCAACAATAAATCCATAAGGTACGGTAAGATTACATCACTATATATGCCTCTGGGGGCATCTGTGCGGAAGCTTGGGAAAAGCCCAGAGGGAGGGTCATTGGGCAAAAGCCAAAACTTTCTCTTTTTTGCATGAAAGGTGCAACTACTCACACGTCACTCCTTCAAATTGGACATAACCTAGCTTCAAACTGATGCTGACTTTATAAATTGTAAGCTACCCGAGCATGTGCTCAGATTTAGACAAGTCGCCCTGCGTACAGAATGACAGGACTAAACACGTCGTGCACCTGTACCCTAGATGGGTGCTTTCCAGGGGGGATGGCATTAGTTTGCATATCTCGCCAACCACTTGGTCTTTTTGCCCCATTTTTCTTATAATGATTTTTATTTATTTTTACAACCCCAAAACACTAAAAATCACCGGGTTTGGTGCACTGGCTGGTTAGATACAGTATATGGCTGCTCAAAAAGTACGGTTCACGCCGCGGCCGATTAGGCATGGCTCCCCTAATTTGCACGTTTCAAGCTCAGCTGCATTGAATCCTTCCTGCATTTCAGAGCTGAGCTTAAACGTGCAAATTAGGGGAGCCATACCCTAGGAGCATGCCAAAACCGTACCCATTTTGGGCCTCAGATAACCCCCTCTGGGAAAAGTTTATAACCAAACCTGCTGCCTCCGGATTGAAAGTGTGCACCCTCAGCCTAAAACAGCTAACATTCCGCAAGACGTCATGATGTCGAGACAGAACCAAATGCAAATGTCTGGGCAAACACGTTGTGTAAAAAGGCACTGCAAAAAGAGGTTGATCGGAATGTTGCCAACTTGCTGATTGTGTCCTGTGGGTTCAATCCCTCAGCATCTCTCCACACTGTCCGCAATCTGTGCCTGAGATCATCAGTAATCTCTTGAATAATAAGAGAAGTACCCTGCCGCATTGGCTGCTTGCATAAATAAATCACAACGCCGCAACCCTTGAAAAGCATCTAAGACCTGAAAGCAGTCCAGCAGGAGGGGTCATGTGAATGTATGCTCAGATCCGCTTTCAGCACCCTGTGTAACATCTCGCTGTTGGACTTAGCTAAGCATGCTATTATACAACTTGAAAACAGACCTGGACTAGTAATATGGCAGTGTCTTGTGTCCACATTCCCTCAAGACAGCCCAATTTGTGGTGGTACGCTTAACACCCAGCGTGGCTGCCCTTCATAAAACTCATGTGTCGCACATGCAAATCACTTGTAAATACTTGTCTCTCTTTAATACATCAATGCCCCATTATTAAACATAAGAATTTAAATTGAAATGTAAAACAACCTTCAGTCAAGGTTGAGTATACCTTCAGCCAATTTTGGCTGATCGGCTGCCAACTAGTCTTGGCCAGCCACAAATAAATCCATAAGCTCAGAAATAAAGGAAAAGGTTTAGTGTTCTGCTGAGAAGGAAACTAAAATCGGTTGCTGACTTGATGCAGCTAAAAGGTCAGGCTGCTGAGAAGTCCTCCAAAAAGGGGTGTAACAATAAGGAGGAATATGTCCTCAGCTCACGAACTCGATGATCTTGTCAAAATAAAAAAGCTTGCACCCCGTTCTGGACACGTTTATCTTCACCAGGACACTGGTCACATACGCGAGAACCACCTTCAAGCCACGCTGCTGCCTCAACTTTCAAAGTATGCGCATGCAAGCGGAATCTATTGAATTTGCACATAACATGTTTGGACATATCAAGATGAATTTACCGTGGCAAAGTAGTCGGCAAATGTTCATTACTAGAAACAGGGATGGCAAACCAAGAATGATGAGTAGCCAGTTTGTTGTTGTGCATGAGCATGTTAGGATCCACCAAATCAGCGTCTCTCCAAATACCTATCATCCTATGATTCAAATCCGCAGTAAATTCTACTAGGAATGGCACGCCCAGTTTGAACAGCTCGTACCTATGATTCACACCCACGCTGTTTTTAAAAGGCAATTAGCACTTGAGCTGTCCAGCAGGCACTTGAAAGAGGCAGTAAATCGAAATCAGCCTGGACAACCTTATCACGCCCAATTGGTGGTAGTGACGATCGTGTGATTTAGTAAGTTGGTGTTTCAGTTGTGAGGTTACTTTGACAACTTTCGTTAAATAAGCTGGAGGAGCCAGTTTATTGAAGAAAGCATTTTCTGGTTGTGACACTGCAGTATTCTATTAGCTCAGTAATCTACTCAATGCTCAGCTTGATGGTTGAGTAAAATTCCCAGCCCTGGAGAGGAGAGGCGCGGCAGCCGACCATTGTGTGTGCGGTAGTGACTTTGATATATGTTAGTGTGTTAAAGTAAAAGTTGAATTCGAGAAGAGCAGAGAAAGAGAGAAGGATAATTGCCCAGCAGTTAGAAGTGCAGGTCCCAGACTTTGCTCAAGAGAGACTTGAACCTGGCTAAAATTGTTTCTCAATGAACATTAAATGATGTGCTGTCTTGTATGTTACTGTGACAGTGGTTTGATCTGACAACCTTCCGCAAAGTGGTAAGAAAGCAGAAAAACTACGCAGGCAGTGAATACCACTCCCGACATGAATTTTGCCACCTTGCGGTTACTTTAAAAACCACTCCACTACAAAGGAAAAGCATAAGGAATGGGGAGAATTGCAGGCTTGACCTGAGTGTTGACCATATTACTGGAAAGGGCACGTCCGGTATCGACAAGTTTAGCAGCATACATGACAGAGTGCATGTGGAGCTGGGAGGCAAGTTCTATTCCGGCTCGTATCCACCAGATATGCTGGAGGGGGATTTTTATACTTGTGCCAACACCAAGAGAGACACTGAACTGGCTAAAAGAGCCCTCCTAGAAGAGAAACAAGAAAAGCATCTGGGCCGTTGACACCCATACCTGCCAACAAAAGCTGAGTTTGCCACACAAAAAGGGGCAGGAGAAACAGACACACCGGAACCACACAAAACAGGAAGGAACAGGCCAAGGGCAAGTTGCTGAAGTCAAAGAGAGCAAGGGCTTTAAACTAAGCTGCTAACTATCTAAGGCACAAGCATAAAAAGGATGGTTAGCACAGCGCAAGCTGTGCCAAGAGAGTACTAACAGACATTCAATAGCACTCGCCTCCAAGAACTAGAGTACTTCTGCATGCTGCAGAGTACTCAGCAGTTTGATATCTGCTTAAGAGCCAAGACCCAAATCCTTGAAAGGCTCCAATGTGTAAGTGTTGTAGATAGTACCACCCACGCCCAAAAGGATGGGTGTGTGGAGAGTAACGGAGGCTCCTTAAAGGTTGGTGCAGAGGCCTTTGTTTGTTCCTGGCGTGTGGCAATCAGCTGGTTCTGAGGTATGTTATCCTCGCAGTAGTTGACCTCGGTGGATCTCACGTTGTAGAATGCTGAGATTTATGGGACGGTGCTGTCTGGGAAAGGTGGATCTATCTGCTGGTGGCATTTTGCATAGCCAGCCGCTTGCTGCTGCCTATATCCACAAAGACAAACAGGATCCTAGGGAACTAGTTTTGATGCTGCATGCTAAGTTGTGTCAGTGATCATATTTTATTTATGTGCGTTAGCATCCAGAAGGACATGCAGGGCACTGTCTCGTTGAGGGCAGAGGGGGCAAGTTAGGCTTATTGAGTGCTTAAACCATACTGCATGCTTTTGGGTGTACAGGGTTCCTGTTCTGTACTTCATAATGATGCAGTTGGTTTTAACAGGGACATCGGATGCTGTTAGGTAAGCGTTGTTAGCGGCTCCGTTGGCAGTGCCGTTCTCAATAAGGGTCTGGAAGTCTGGCAGTACTCATGGTAGTTTGCTACAGTGTTGGCATTTTCCAAGTCTGTGAAGAGGGTGCATGTGCGCTTGTAGGGCGTCGCAGTGGTCTGATAACTATCAGAGCCTAAGGCAGGCGCCTGAGCTGTGTTAGGGTAGTTTTGTGTCTGTGTGTGTAAGTTGATGGTCTTTTTCTTTTGCAAGCCAGTAGATGTTATAAAATGGGATATACCAAAGTCAGACTAGGCTGTGACTGTATAGCAAGAGCATCGGCTGGGATTTGCCAATTGGCTGGCGTAAGGAGACTTGACTTTGTAGAAATGAATGGGCAATGGTGTCTGGCGGATAGCTTTGGCAATTAATGGATTCGAGGTTATCTACTTGAGGTGTAGTGGCGGTGGAGGTTTGGATGTGGGAGCTACTTTTTGATTTGGTGTCACAAAGTTAGGCTGTTTGCGACTATTTGGGAGTAGCCATGAATAATCGCGGCTGCTTTAGCTGTTAGCTCTGCACGTGAGATGGTCTTGGTTTTACGCATGCCTCTTGGGTCTACCTTATGGGATACGTATAGGTGAGGGGGGTACACACCTCATCCGGTCTTGCCCTTCTGCATGTTTTCTAAGGCTGCCATCAGCATAGGAATGAATTATTTTCAGTGCCAAGTGCAGAGGGGTAGGGGTCGTTATGTATGCTATTGGTTTCCACTTTGCCTCAGGGATTTCCTTGGAAAGCTCTTTCAACCAGTTTTCATTGTATGCCGTTCATTGTATGCTGTTCATGCCGTATTCATGCCGTATTCATGCCGTCATCATGCCATACTCACACCGTCATCACGCTGTATTCATGCCGTTCATTGTATGCCATAGGCCGATGCTCTGTGCCCAGGATTCTCAGGTTTTTATGCACCTTCTCTGTACTCTCTCCCCCAAGGGCTTCCCGTAAGACTATTCTATTTAGCTAAACCTAGGTTCTGCGCTTTAAAGAGGTGTCAGTTTCTTTAGGGGAAGTTGAGTTGTGTATGAGCCTGTTTGGACGCACCAGTCATTGCTATGGCTTAGTTTGCTCTTATCCTGGCTGGCTCCTAGCTTCTCTTGCCTTTTTGTCTGGTTGCTCTTTTGGTAGTGTGGGAATGCAGACCTCAGTTTTTCCGGTCGACCCTCTGTTTTACTCTACCGCTCTAGTCTTCCTCGCGCAGCTTCCTGTGATTTCTTTGTATCCAACTCTTTCCGCCTGGACCCATTTTTCTCCAAGTTTTCTCCCCTTGACTCCTGTTCCGTCCAACTGGCCCCTCTTATTGCCATGTTTCTTTCAATTTTCCTTCTTTTTCAGCATAGTAGGGAATGTGCTATCTCTCCTTGATCTATGTAATACTCTCAAAATCAAAAGCGCTGTAGGCTTTGAGGCAGTTTCTGCTATTAATATTCCATATGGCAATGATTTGCCAATTCAAAGAGCGTTGTGTTTGAACATTATTCTAGAAGGGTACTTCTGCATATTGAAGTTAATTTGATAGTGGCACTCATGAATCCTTGTAATTAAACTCCCTGCCATCTCATGCTGCCTTCTAATTCTTTTGAAGTGCTCCCTTTATTCAAGTGGCTAGCAGCTAGCAGCACCTGAAGTCCCGCAGTCAACATACAGCAAAATTAAAATGGCCGAGGGTGCTGCTGCTGATGACGGCGAATTAGAAGCTTTTGCGTTTGCATCATATTGCACCCTTGAAATGTGTTCACGTACGACTTCATCTTAAGTTTAACACAGAGCTTATAAAAAACAGGAACACAAGCAGTGTTTTCTATTCACTTGTACTCGTAAGGATCTGCAAACAAAGCCTTCAACCTTTCCGGTGAGCTGACAGACACATAGCGAGCGTCACGTGCCCCTGTCTCATGGTCAAGAAGACAACCTTGGCTCTCCCTGAAATTTCACAGTAGGTGATCTGCTAAAATTAGGAAGCTACATATGCATGTCTGCAACTACACAAACACGTGGTCAAACATGAAGTACTTATTGAGTTATATTATAGGAAGCCAACAAGGATGCACACACTCACTTGTAATGCAAAAGAAGTCAATGCGCTCACGACTCCTCTTCGTCTCACCCCGCTGCCAGAGCTCAACATAGGATTCTCCATTCTTGCGAATCAGCTCCCATCCCAAATCTTCAGGACTGAGTCGGGGTTTTTCATCTGCAAATGAATAGGGAGGATGCAAACATTGAGCCGAAAAGGGGGGCAGCAATGAACTCAGAGGGATTAACACCCATTGAGATAAATGCCACGATCTCATGTGTGTGTGCGTGTGTGTGTGTGTGTGTGTGTGTGTGGGTGGGTGGGTGGGTGGGTGGGGGGCCGGGGGGTGTGGTGCACGTGTATGTGAGAGAGCTGGCCTCTACAGTTCGAACAAGTGCGCAAAGCTATCCCATATATGAGCCACCAAAGGGTATATGCATCTGATAGATCTTTTCCTCACTCCGCCGGAAGAGCAAGTTTTTGACAGCCTGCATGGTTGTCTCCCCTTTTTTGGCCCACTGGGTAACCCACTTGTCATCGCAATAAATTTATCCCAACAAATGGACCGGTGCAGCTTGAAATCAAAAACCATTTGCTTTCATTGAACCGATTTAACAGATGGCATATCCAAGGCATGTCTACCATGACCACTGATAGCAGCGCATCGTTGTTGCGAACACCAAGTTCTTTATTTGCACACACATTCCTGGCAATAACCTGTTGCAAGGGCTGTGCCTAACTTTTGGCTTATTGGGGAAGACTGCCGTGTTCCGCCTCGCTCTAATGCTCACAATGCAGGTGGGTGGTTTAAATTTCTGCAATAAACAAAGGAATTCGGAGGTTTGATGAAGGGCGAATTTTAGGCTCTTAAGGTACACATGTGCGTACCACAGGTGTTGCCATCTGCTTTACGGAAAGCATTTCCTAGCTGTTCCCAAAGATTAGAAGAATTGAAGTATTATTGCTATGCTAGTAGCTCCCCCCAAGAGCTCTAGCAGTTTGCAGGCCTTAACATAAAGCACCCGCACCCGCACTTGAATTGCAATGGTTAAAAGAAAACTATTGAGTTCTCTGCAGCATGCAGAAGAACTCGAGTTCTTGTAGGCGAGTGACATGTGTGACGCACTTTTACACAAAGTGCATGCTCCCCTTTCTGTACCATCTTTCTTTTATCTGCGCGATTTAAGGGGCATTAAACTAACCCTAAGTTTAGTTTGCTTCGTTGCCCTCAGCCTGTCCGCCTTTGCTTTTTGCTGTTTCTTGCAGAGTTCTCTCTTTTCCCTCTTCGTTTCCGTTGCCCCTGATGTTTAGCCTGCCTTTTATTATTCTTTGTGTATGTTCTTTGCACAAAACTTGCGCCCGCAGACTGAAGTGCGTGTCTTTTAGAGCTCACCTCTTAGGATGGTCTAGCGGTTTTCTGTGTTTTCTTTCTGGGTTCCCCCTCAGATTTTGGTGTTGATGCCCCTTTCCCGCCCTGTCATTCTCCCTTATTGTTGTCTCTATACCCTCTCGCAAGCTGACGCGTCCAGATAACCCTGTTTCTGTTCAACAACTAATCGGAGCTAGCAAATAAAGGCCAACAAACAAAAGCAGACAAATTTAGAAGAGTGTTCCTCTTTAATTCAATGCGAAGACGTTTACCAAGTGTTGTGCACCAGATGGCTAATCTAATAATCTCAGCTTCTATGACTGGTTTCCTGTCTTGAGGAATCAACTGCCTTTTCTGAGCATTCATTGGCTATACCTGCGTCACATGCTGGTGCCTCTGCAGAATTATTGGCTATGCTAGGTCTAGGAATGGACAAAGGGGGGACAGGCCCACTTGAGCTGTTATACCTCCAAAGCAGGCCTGCGCATCGGCCAAGCATTAGGACGGATAGACCCCACCACACACCCTCCTGGAAGCACAGGACAAACACAGCCAATTTACTGACGAAGGAAAAGAAGTCAAGTGAGGAAGAGCAGATGACATGACAGGCACAAGGAAATCTGAACAAAATTCTGCAATGTAATGTGTTCCTCTGGGACGATGCCGTTTTTTGTCTATCATGCATTTACTTGGCAAGCTATGCAACTGCCCATCCCTCAGAAGGGCAGAGGGATTGCTGGAGATAAAGTTCAGTGGGTGGCTGGAAGGCTACAAGTGGAGAAGGCTCTTCCCCTGCTTATCCCACCCCCCCCCCTCCAGTCCCCACCCAGTCCGAGCTTAAGCTACCCCTGCATCCATGTACACACCCCATGCACCTGTGTACACACCCCATGCACTTGTGTATACAAAGAACACACAGGCACATATGCACACAAAAGCAACACAGGCAAGCACACGTTTACACGCATGCGCACAAGGCACACACAGGCACATACATGTGTGTACAAAGAAAGACGGTTTACCGGGATTGGTGCAAGAATGGCTGGATGACTTCTTTCAGGGGCACAGGGTTTTTCCGGGGTTACTTTTGACATTTTACAATTTGACACTAAAGAATCGAACGGAATCAATTTTACTTATGATAAGATATGGTAGGCAGCCCGTGAGCACAATCAGAGCAAAAAAACAGGGAGCATGTGAAAAAACTGAGCAAGCAAGGGAGCAAAAGCACAGGCCGTCAACATACCAAGCCTAGGTTTAAAGACTGCACAGCGAGGAGTAGGGGCGTGCCAAGCAAGGATGCCACGAGCATAGCTTTGACAAGGAAAGCATAGTCATTGGCACCCACAAAGACGCCATCCAGGACGTACACCTGCACACAGCCAACAATATGCGTGGTGCAGAGTACTTAGAGCTTCAAAATCGGACAACCATTGTGCACGTTAACAAAATATATATTGCCTATGTGGGCCTCAGTTGGCCTTCTCTGAAATTGGTATGCCGTGATAACTTCTACTACCACCATCGCACAACTATTCCAAGGGACGTACAGGAATTTGTAGGGTTGGCCAGAACCGTATATCATTTTTTCAAATACCGTATATACCGTATGTATATAGGTATAAATCGTATAAAACCGTATTCCATATATACAGAGAAACCGTACTCCGTTTATACAGAGAAATCGGTATCCTTCAGATTTAAATCATAATGGGCTGATTTTGTAGCTCTTGAAGAGCTGCACACGTGTATCCAATTGAGTTGTGCCAAAAAATCAAAACTAAAGGGCTAGGCCTGTCCAAGGCCAAAAAGACCCCCAAAATGGCCGTTTTCTGTGCAAAAAGAAGTCCAACTACTCGAACCACCACCCGTGATTGATGCGAAAACGTGCAGTAAAAGAAAGTGGGAAGCAAAGGGAGTGCTTAATTGAAGGAGTCGCAAAGAAAAATAATTTGACCCAAAAGAGCAAGAGCAAAAGGACTGTTCATGCTGGGACTCGAACCTGAGTCTGGGGTGTAATACAATTCGAAATACGGGTTTGTACCGTATTTTTATACGAAAATACGGCATATATACGGAAACACGGCGTACTTACGGATACGGCGTATAATACCTATCGATTTCTGATACGGAGAATACGGTACGTAGATACTCTTCCCCCCCCCCCTATTATACGGCGTATATACTATACCGTATAAAACCTATAATTATACTTGTACAGTTCTGGCCAACCCTAGGAATTTGCAAAAGAGGCTGTAGGAATATCAAAGAGTATAGACCTCTTGCTTTTTGGCGCTGGCTGACAGCCGTGGTGGCCCACGAGGTTTGTTTCATTACATCAGGGGTACAGGGATGGCAGGAGAAAAGGCAGTCATTTTTGGTTTTTGCAGCTTGATTCACTCTTTGCTGTGCAAGGTTCGCTTCCTACTCAGTGCACACAAGTTGCCAAAGGGAAAAAACGGGTTGGCCAAGACCATGTGCACGCTCTTTTCATGACCACATATTTGGAGTTTTACCAGATAATACACCGTTACATATAGTGCGTATGTACGTATATATGGTCCTGGCCAATTCTAGAAAAGAAGCATTTGACTATCAGACTAGTCCAGGGTATTGCGAGCACGCAAAGCGGGAGAGGAAGTTGCTTACGTACCACAGAGTTTATTGGCAAAAGAGCCAGAGTCAAGGGGGCCAGTGATTGTACAGAGGCCACAATGTCAGCTTCCTGCATTTTGTTTGGCCAAGGAAGAGCATCTCTGTTACGTGCAGCGCGTAAAATCCTGACAAACAACATTATTTCTCTTCATTTACGCAGCATGTGATCGTGAAGCGTAAAAAAGCGGTCTTCATTTACGCAGCATGCGATTGTGAAGCGTACAAAAAGAAGTCTTCATTTACGCAGCATGCGATTGTGAAGCGTTTAAAAAGCAGTCTTCATTACGCAGCATGCGATTGTGAAGCGTTTAAAAAGCTGTCTTCATTTACGCAGCATGTGATTGTGAAGCGTTTAAAAAGCAGTCTTCACTTTTGCAGCATGCGATTGTGAAGCGTTTAAAAAGCTGTCTTCATTTACGCAGCATGTGATTGTGAAGCGTTTAAAAAGCAGTCTTCATTTTTGCAGCATGTGATTGTGAAGCGTTTAAAAAGCAGTCTTCATTTACGCAGCATGTGATTGTGAAGCGTTTAAAAAGCTGTCTTCATTTTTGCAGCATGCGATTGTGAAGCGTTTAAAAAGCAGTCTTCATTTTTGCAGCATGCGATTGTGAAGCGTTTAAAAAGCTGTCTTCATTTACGCAGCATGTGATTGTGAAGCGTTTAAAAAGCAGTCTTCACTTTTGCAGCATGCGATTGTGAAGCGTTTAAAAAGCTGTCTTCA
>Ga0307974_1002465_pt1 | contig 13125 bp, 15 predicted proteins | sample OrgLakmetagen784_FD_201812 | JGI IMG/M metagenome (GOLD analysis project Ga0307974, IMG submission 201812) | Saline water microbial communities from Organic Lake, Antarctica - #784 | ecosystem: Environmental > Aquatic > Non-marine Saline and Alkaline > Saline | place: Antarctica: Organic Lake... | reverse complement strand
CATAACTCTGCTGGTTGAGGATGTGCAAAGCGAGGGGGAGCACATGGAGCTGCATGCAGACATGGTAGTAAACAGTGCAGGTGCGTGAGGGAAAAACGTATAGGGTTGGCTAGAACTGTATATACACAGCTTACACGATTTTTGGTGATATTTGGTGATCTCCCATGCAGACATTTGGTGATTTCCCTGCCTAAAATACCTAAAACCGTACCTCTACTCCTAACCTAAATATATATGTATGGTTCTGGCCAACCCTAAAAAGATAAGAACTTTCTGCAGAGAGGCTTGTGATCAGGGGTTTTTACAGGTGTAGGTGTAGTGTGTACAGTTGTACAGATGTAGGTGTATTGTGTGCAGGTGCAGGTGCAGGTGTGTGTGTGTGTGCGTGTGTGTATGTGTGTGATCAGGAATTTTACAGGTGTACAGGTGTAGATGTATATAATCAGGATTTTTACAGGTGTGCAGGTGTAGGTGTGTATGTGATCAGGGTTTTACAGGTGTACAGGTGTAGATGTGTGTGATCAGGAGTTTTACAGGTGTGCAGGTGTGCACAAACGCGCAAGGTGTTCATTGCGTTGCAAGCGAGCTTGCAAAAGGTGCAGGCGTTAAAAGCTGCTGATCAAAGGCGAGGACGTAGGTTTAGTTTAGTTTGGAATTCAATGGCCTCCAGCCTGGCGTGGCTGCTCAACCAATAGGGATCCCCCAAGGCTGCATGTAGTGCAGGCGCGCTTGTGAAAAGTGCCGTGCGTACATGCATCACTGCATACAGACGGCCGTGAGTAGTGCAGGCGTGTTTAAATGTTCCACGCCAATCATCGCTGCATACGGATGCGGCTGGCAAACGGTCGTGAACAGTGCAGGTCAGCTATAACAGTGGATATGGTGAACGGTACAGGTGTGTGTGTTTGTGAGTGTTTATGTGTGTGTGTGTGTGTGTGTGTGTGCATGGAAAATTACCAAATATCACCAAATATCACTAAATATCACCAGAAATTATAGGTATATGTGTTTTAAATACGGTAATTTCAGCAAGAAAACCATCATACATCCGGTCATATATGATGCAGATATACGGCTCTGGCCAGCCCTACCAAAGTGACATTTGCCCATTGCTGCGCAACCAGCAATAACACCATAGCATGTGTCTTCATCTGAGCCTCCTCTTTAATCTGTGATCATAATGGATCCTGAACAGCTGGCCAACATGTTTGGCAGTCTCTCTGCAACCCTAGGGCAAGTTGCTCAACAACACTGAACCCATCAACACATACGCAGGACTCCATGCCCAGAGCCTCTCTCAGATAATCGACGGTATTCCCTCTAGCTCCATCCCACCACTGTACCTCGCCAAGGTCTGGTTTGGTGTGGTTGGTGTGTGGGCTGCTTCTCTCACAGATGTCAAAAAGATGGTTTAGCTGAGCTGTGTCCTTGAAAGCAATCTTCATATGAGGCCGAACACATTGCATCACTGATATACGTATGATATACATACGATATACATACTGTATACATACTGCGTATGCATCACCGATATACATATGATATACATACGATATACATACTGTATACATTTTGCGTGTGCATCACCGATATACGTATGATATACATACGATATACATACTGTATACATACTGCGTATGTGCGTATGTGTGGATCCGTGTGTGTGTCTGTGCCACAGGGAATGGATGCCATGTGCATACTCTGCCAATCATTGCTGATGATATGCAACATACACACACACATGCACGCATGCACACACACAGACACACACACACACACAAACACACATGCACACATGCACACATACACACAGGGCAACTACTTCACGCTGGCCAGTGGTAACACCAGCCTTGGTAGCCGTGACCCCAGTGCTGCTGCTACCTCCCAAACAAGCTCCCGGCCCTTATTTTCTCGGCTGATCTACCCACTGCCTCCCACCTCGGGTGGAGGGCTGGGCATTCATTTGACCCTGGACATGGTGCGGTCAGGGACTTGTCTACGAAGAGAACCGTGCAGGCGGTGAAAACCCATCCCCATAAATGCGGTCAGGGACTTGTCTATGAAAAAGCTCTGCGCTGGCGGTGATAACTCATCCCCATGAGTGCTAGCAGGACAAGGGATTGACTCAAGTGCCAAGCACGTTACAACTCCTCCACCACAGAAAAGTGATGAGGCTAAAAAGCTTGCAGGCTTGTTTTGAAGACGGCTCCTGATGATATCTGTCTTGTGTTAACGAAGTGTGTCACTAACGTCACTAACGTCACTAACGTCGCTAACGTCACTAACGTCACTAACGCCACTAACGTCACTAACGTCACTAACGTCACTAACGTCACTAACGTCGCTAACGTCGCTAACGTCGCTAACGTCGCTAACGTCGCTAACGTCGCTAACGTCGCTAACGTCACTAACGTCACTAACGTATTGCATCACTAACGTCACCAATGTCACCCTCCAGTTTATAGGCATGTGGCAGCCCACACCTTTGAAAAACAGCACAAACAAACGAAACAATGCTGCATGTGGCGTTGCTTATATCCACACCGCAAAATAAGCATACACCCAAATCGTATCACTCATTTTTGCAGCCTAAAGCAAACAACAACACATCGCGTTTAGTGTCACTCACACTTATGCCGCACCCCAACACAAACTAAAACACAGTGACAGACATTGCTCAAACTCGTACCTGAAACAAACACACACACCCACTGGCATCACTTACATCCACACCCCAGAAAAACACACTGCATACGGCTGTACTGCACCCAGAAAAAATGAGCAACAACGCAGGCAAAAAAATCATTATTGCACGTAGCACTCACGTTTGCGCCCCAAAACAAATACACTGCAGGGAGGAGGCATTCGGTTCGGCCCTGATGTGGAACACGTCACGGACCTCAATTATAAGGTGAGATGGTTTTCCCTTCCACCTTTGCGGTGTTCATTTTTTCTACCCTTCCTTGTTTGAGGTTGCTATATTAACAAGACATTTTCTTTTCATAAACCCTTTTATTTTTTTCGTAATCCTATCTTATTCCTTTTTATTAACCCTATCTTATTCCTGCCCTCCTGTGATTTAGGTGCATAGAGTGCCCGGCTGGCTTTTTCACTTGCTGCAATCTTCATGAATTGATCATGCAGTGTGTGGCTTGTTCAGCTCAACTGCCGAGTGACCTCTCTCTTTTTGAGAGGCTGTTAAAAGCAAAATTCCTGACAGTCACGTGTCAATTTTGGGCCTCCGGCCCATAATTACCATCCACCCCCCAAACCCTCCTTCCTGACTCCCTACACCTACAAAAAGGGTGTCACTCTGCTCAGAATGTAAGCAGCTGTCTGCCTGCACAGTTCTCTTGCCATAGAAATCAATACCTGAAGAGTTATAGGGCAAATATCGATAAGCACACGCTCTTGCACTGACCACCTGTTTAGTGCACAAATCCAGCCAAAACCTTTGCCAAAGCACATTCATACAATTAATGTATATTGCAATACGTGAACTGCAAGTTTGGAATGAATTGCTGGTAATTTGCCTGAACACGCCCCCGCGGCCTATTTAGGGGCATTCCATGCATTTTTGTGACAAGGCACTCAGACCCCCCCTTTTATTCAAATCACCCAACAAAGGCGCCAATCGACTAAGCTTGAGCTGAGATTTCCAAAACTATACTTAATATTTGCTGGAAGTGGCCCAGGACTTCCAGCACTCCAGGAATCCAGCACTCCAGGAGATCCCCCCCCAATTTTCCAAGCACCCCCAAATGACCACCCACCAACCGACCCCTCAGAGTTGTCTCATTTATATACCAATCAATAGCTCTCGACGTCAGGATACGAGTATTTACTTTATATTTCAATCAACACGTGACGCCAAAAAGTTACAATAACTACAGCCTCCTGGTTGTGGTATATTTTTTGGTGCTTGTGAGTGAGATGCGCAGGGATGAGATGCAGCATATGGGGTGAGATGCATATGTAAGTGCATAAGGGAGTGCATATGGAGTAAGATGCGCAGGGATAGGCACACGTGCTACGACATTGAAAAGGGCAGTAGTATAAATTATGCATGGTTGGGTAGCTGCTCTGAAAGATAGATCCTAGCGGTTTGTGGTAAGGCCATGTTTTTCAAATTTATCGAATAGGCTTGTTTTTAACTACCCAGAACATTCTGTTTAAAAGTAAATCATTTTATTCCCTATCAATGCAATCACATTTTTACTGCTTGAGCTGTTCAGTGGCAACGATCACCCCTCGATGTTGAAGGTGTTGTCACGAGTTCGTTTTGTGCAGGAAGGGTTGTGAACAAATTGTACCTAGCTGGGTTTGCAACATTACGGAGTAATGGCATACGCACATACACATGCAAACACGCACACACACGCACGCGCACACACAGATACATACACACAAACACATTCACATGCACACACAAACACACACACACACACAGGTGGACCCAGGACGTGCCCCTGATTTTGAGGAGGCTGTGCATACTTACTGGCCTGGCCTTCCTGAAGGCTCCCTAGTGCCTGGCTGTAAGTAAAAGTAGGCACGTAGGACTAGAAAAACAATGTGTCCCGTCTGCTCTATGCTATTTACTACAAAACTATATATAGGTCTTTCTAGTGCCTGGCTGTGAGTATGTGTAGGCACGAAGGACTAGGAAAGCTATTGGGGTTCCAGCTGCATACCAAATAACTAGATTCCTTTTAAGTTGTGAGCGAGTGACTTGTGTGGTATGCACATTGCACAAAGTGCGTGCTTCCTTCTTTTAGCCTTGTTCCCGAGTTTAAAGTCTAACCTACTGCAATTGATCTAGCCTTCTGTTGCAATGAATCTGGCTGCAAGTCCACCCTCCGCATATAGTGCAAAACGAAATCTCGCTGGCTGTGATTCCGCCCTCCACAATTAGTTAAAAAAGGGATCTCGCTGGCTGTGATTCCGCCCTCCACATTTAGTTCAAAAAGGAAGCCGCCGAGTACAGGAACCATACACTGCATCACGTGACCGGTGGGCGCTTGCTGTGTAGGTGCCTGCAATATTTGCTCAATGATGTAGTTAATTGTTTTAACGGCTCCCTAGTCAATGCACGAGGTATTATTGGCCTTTGTGTGCATGTGTGCGTTATTCTTAAATTAAAGATTTGCTAGGTGGACCACCCTGAACATCTACTTGCCAGGTAACGCTGCTTCCCTGAAGAGCATAGCATCAGGTGTGAGGAATAAATCAAGCTCACCCAAGCACAATGCTTACCTTCTTGACAAGCGTCATTTCCTTGTACAACAAAACGAGAACAGGAAAATCTACGTTGGCCGTTAAAATTTCTCTCCCACAGTAATTTAGGGAAAGGGTCACTCTCCATGCATGTCGGTATTGATCACAGTCGGTATTGATCACAGCAAGGCTGTCTTTCTTACAGTCGGTATTGATCACAGCAAGGCTGTCTTTCTGACTTCCTTTTCAGACAACATGGTCTACCTTCAGATCCACCATAGACCTCCTGACCTCAACCTCTGGAATTTACGTTTGCATTTGCAGATTCTGGCATCCGTCCCAAGCTCTCAGCACCCGGTCAACCTGCATCTGATTTTAAGGTGCAAGGCTCTCCAGGCCACGGCGTGCGTGGGCTGGTATGCCTCTACGGAATAGAGTCTCCTGGTTTAACAGCTTCACTTGTTCTGGCTGAGCATGTGAAACAGATGCTGCTTGCAAATCGTGACAGCTGACCGCACTGAGGAGTTTAAATGTACCCAGGAAGCGCAGCCAGACAGTCTGTAGCATGTTTTGAGTGTACCACTGTTGTGTCATGATTGTGTTATGGGCTAGTAGATGTGGAGGTGTCGGTATTTGTGAGCTCCCTGGAGGTCAGCATATGGGGCAGGTTGCGCAACAAACAGCTAGTTTTTCCTCATATTTACGAACATGTCTGTTCTTCAGAACAGGACAACGAGTGCAAACCAGTCATAACAATTTGAACAGGACAATGAGCGCAAACCGCCAGCCAGATGAAGAATGATTTCTGAAATTGTGGCACCACATCTGCCCTCATCCCCCCCTTCCCCATGATCCCCATGGCTGCTCTTGTTTTGATTTGGGGGTAGAATCATCATTAGGGTGGAATAACCACCACCACCAGTCTCAGATCTTCATTCTTGATCCTGAAATTGCTGGGCATGGTTTCGATACATTCTGTGCGCAGAAACTAGGTACTTCGGAAATTGTCAAAATGGACCATCTAATTGAACTGTGTTTTCAAATAATCCTGGCTGCTGTTTTCTCAGGATTAGGTTCATTTTGCTGTTCAATTCATGATTTCAAGATTTCTTGATGAGTGCGGTTCGTTCAATAATTCGGTTATTGTCACGTCAAATCAGGTGCATTGCAAGTTTAAACCCAAGAACTCATCTCTTCATTCTTCACAATAACATTTACATAAAAAGAAATACAACGAATACAAACATGAACCCGATTGCCAGGACACGCGAGTGTCTGGCCTCGTACATCGACTCCATACACGCATTTGCGACCAGCTTGGAGGTGAGAATCAGCAGTCTCCGGGCACTTTTTGCTAATCTTTGGCAGCGGCATGTCATGGGGAGGGGGCTGATCCGCGAGCGATATTTCGCTGTTCTGTGTTGCGCCCTCACTACTCTTCTCCCGCAGGACTCTGAGGTAGCGCCCCAGTTGCAGACATCTTCGCATGGCCGGATAGAGCTGAGGAGGTACGAGTGGGGGGGGCCGGGGAAATTTCTCGGGAGAGGGAGGGATGCGCTGCGTGCTTTGAGGGGAAATGACATTTCCTCATCCCCACCAACATTGTCCTGCAATCATACCTATATTCACAGGCAACTGGCTCTCCTTCTGCTCAAGCAGCCTGGCTACAAGTCCACCCAACAGGCATTGATGCACTGCGGTGAGAGTCCTTCCGGCCGTTCAATTGCTTTTCGCACATCAAATCATGCATAGTACACACAATGTGCTCATCACGTGCGAACACGTATTCTTTCAGTGGACAAGGAGATGGGCTTGGGCAGCCTGTGGAGGAACAGCAGGGCCACACGTGGGAAGCACCTGAGCGACATTGCAGATTTGTGCACGTGAGTTTGTGTCAAAGATGCTGCTGCCGTGCACCAGGCCCACTCACTCCAGGGACAGATGGCGTGCATGGTCTGTAGTATAGAATGGAGGTGTGGGGGATCTGGGCACAGACTCTGCATCTGTCAGCGTTCTGCCTCATGACGAGACGCGCAAAGCCTGATATAACTCTGATTATGTACATCTGTCAACAACATGTCAAAGTTGGCTTCTTGCTGCTTGTATCTTGTGATGGATGTCCAAAGAGTTAGGTATATTAGACCACTCAAGAGAGAAATTTGTGCTTGAGTTTGCTGCCTCTGTGTGTGCTGTGTGCACACGGCGTACATTGCTTGCACCTCCACACACAGGATGCCTGAGTCAGAGGGTGTGTTTAAGGTAATCCAAGACGAAAACAAGGATGACAAGGACAGCAAGCTTATTATGCTTGACGTGAAGAAGCTTGCTGAAGTGGGCACCGTGAAGCTGGAGGACCTAGTGGAGAGGCAGTGGCCCAGTGATGTGAGTGCGTGAGGGTTGGTGTCATAAACAGGCGTTGTTACATAATGTGCTAGGGCTGCTCACGACCAAGAACCACGGCAGTCCACCTGTCATTGTTGGATGCAAAACATTAGCCAAAAAGGCTGTACGCATAACCACAAGGGCCATGTAAAACTCTCATCAGATTAGGGTTGATTAAGCCGCGTACATCCTTTATGTGATAGGATAATCGTCTCTGAGCCTCCTTGCTGAAGTTGCTGAGTGTTAACAGATATCTTTTTAGCTTCCCTGCCAAAATGACTGAGTGTCTACGTATCGTTCTGTTCAGCCGACCCTAATTATGACGAGGTTATGTCACAGAGAGATTTGTTCACAACTGTGAGTTACAGCTACTAATGCTTGGCCTTATTTACGAAGAAACTGCGCCTACTGACTGATTATCGCTGTTATACAAGGAGAGCCAAGGTCTGCATTTTACCAAGTGTCTCAACGTCTCGGTGCATATACGCTCTCTTAACAGCAACCAGCAACACCCCCAGCATTACCAGGCCATTGTCTCTACACCAACTCTGCAATTTAGCAACGCTCGCATTATATTGAACAAGTCGACTTGGTTGTTGTTGCTATGCATCACCCTTGTGCGTGCTGAAACAGGCCGTATGTTCACATGCTTCAGCTACGTGCATGCATCTCGGCAGAAAGCCATGCATCTTGCAGAGAATCTCGCAAAGAGCCATGCACGTTGACGAAAAGCATGCAGTCCAACAGTGCTGAGCTGATGTGTATGAGGCTGATGCCCAATTCACACCAGCTCAGCATTGTTGAACTGCATGCTTTTCGTCAAGATGCACCGCTTTCTGCCAAGTTGCATGCATGCAGCTTGTGCTTGTTCGTGTGGGTTGTACGTTTGCTCCACTTGCACACAGAAAATGTGGGTTGCTCAACATGTGATGGATGGAAAAACAAGAGGGACAGCGATGGACAGAGTCATTCGGTGGTCTTCTCAACTGCAAGTTTTCATCAGGGGGGCTCCAAAATCAGAGCTGCGAATGCTGCTCGGTGTTACGTCGCTTGCAAAAACTTCAGAAGCATTCAGCAGCTAACATGAGGCGTTTTAAGTGCACACTGCTTAGGGAGCGACGATTGGCTGGCCCACACTCTGCTTGACCATGGTGCATAGAGCATAGTTAATATAGATACCAGTCGGTCGGTTAAGTGATGTGGGAGCATCATATTATCGAGGACTTGGCATGCAATTGCGGACTTGGCATGGTGGTTGTGGGTTACTGGTGACAAGGGTGGTATGTATATGCAGCAAGACCCATGACAGATTCGTCATACACAGTCCTTGGCTCTTCTTGTGAAATCGGGATGCTTGGTCGGTTGGCCACGTAGTGGAAGGCGCACGTTCTCGAAGATGAACAATAGTAGCTGCTACTCACGAAAATGAACAAGACACCTGCGACCTGGGCACACGTAATTAGTACTTTGGCAGGAATGCTGAAAAGAAACATACAAGGTAACAGTACACAGCTCTAATTATACATAGCTCTATTTGAACTGAGGCAGTAATTATAATGAGGCACAGCTCTAATTGTACACAGCTCTAATTGCACACAGCTCAAATTGTACTGAGGCAGGTTAAATTGGCATGCACACAGGCAGTCCTTGTGGTTTATGTGTCCAGCTGTGAAGGATGGTCAGTAGTGTTGAATTGGCATGCACACAGGCAGTCCTTGTGGTTTATGTGTCCAGCTGTGACGGATGGGTAGCTGTGTTGGTTGGCATGCACGAGGGCTAATGTGTGCAGCAGTGACGGATGGGCGGTTGTTTGTGGTTTATGGGCAACCATTGTGATTTTGGTGATGAGAGCAGCGGGCAAGCAAACCTTGTGCGGCAAGCGCTGACTCATATGGACATCACCTGCACACACACACACACACACACATACGCAAGCACACACACACACACACGCTATTAGGTGAACATGACCTGCTGGACCCAGCACTTCGTGGTTAAGGCCCTTGTCAGTGCGGAGCTGGAGCACACCACAGTGGCTGATGCTGCACCCTTTACGCTGCCCCTATTGCCCCTAGGTAAGTAATTGTGTTTTGGTATGTTCATACGCTGCCCCTGGCAAGCCTTGGTGAATGGCAGTGTTTTTCACGTTGCCCCTGGCAAGCCTTGGCGAATGGCAGTGTTTTTTTACGTTGCCCCCCCTAGTGAGCCTTCATGAATGGCAGTGTTTATGAACGCTGCTCCTGGTAACCCCTTGCAAGTGACTGTGTTATCCTTTGGACCTGCACAGCTTGTACCCCTCTCTGCTTGCACAAAACGAGTGTGTGTGTATCTTTTGCGTGGAGCACACCCTTACAATGCAGCTCCTGACATCCACAGGGGTCAATGCTGAGTCGTGTCTTTTCTTCCCTGTTGTTGCCCCTCTTCGTGCTCACATAATATCTTGGCAGCAAAATTCAAGAAATTTCAAGTCGCATGCCTCCCCTCCTTTTCGGTGCATACATCTCGTGCATACACGTGTAGGATTACCCTAACCACATCTTCACACCTGTTTCCTCCCAGGTGTTTAGTGTTGTCTGCCTCAGCCCCTACATCAGTGTGCATGCTTGATGTCTGTGCCACGTTGTCTGTGCTACAGCAGTGTTGCGAGGCAATTGGTTTTTCCTCTTCTCTGTGGTGGAGGAGTTTTACGTGTCCAGTACCAAAAACCGCTTCTTTTCCTTATTCAATATGGGAGGTGGTTTTCACTGCCTGCGTAGTTTTCTTTCATTAGGCACCAGTGGACAACTTGCAGCTCTTTCTCCCTTAAGCAAGACGTCCATCAGCAGGATTGACACGCCGCCCTATCTTATATTTCTTGCCTCATTGACCTCATGCATATCAGCTCCCACAAAAGCACTGGCAATCTTTTTTTGCACTCCCCTTACGCCGCACGGGCCTTGATTTTGTGTGCTCCCTTGCTTTTGACTGTGTAGGTGCCGCCTTTTCTTCAAGAAATACTCAGCAGCTCTTTGCATTCAACCTTGCAGAGCCACTCGTTGCGGGAAAATGATCTGTAATGCAAGTTGCTAGAGAGCGAGATGAGACTTTGTTCTCTATCAACTTGCATGCATCTTCCTGTTGTGATCGGATTACTTTCGTCTCGCACGCACCTTTCTGCTAATATATGTTGTCGTAAAGACATATTCCTCTGTTAAAACGCTGGATTTTAAAAACTACATTATCCTCTCTTAAACATGCACGCTGATATATCTCATGCACCTCCCTGCCACATTTCTGACTAGGATTAATTTCTAACTCATTCTACAGAGACTGCCCTCACAGAGGAAGCGCTGGTTTTAATAAGGATGACCCCCCTCTCACCCCCTTAGTGCCTTCAGTGTCCCTTGTTTGCTCAGGTTGTGGGTTAGGATTTAGCCCTACCTTAAGAATTAAACCTCTAATGTCAGCGTTTTTCTCAGGTTTTCTGTGATCTCTGTCCCAATATCGACACTAACCTACTACTGTCTTTGTGTCATCTCCCTTAACAGAGACCGCCCTAATGAAGCGCTGGCCTAGGGGCAGCAGGTGGGAGGATGAGAACGTGGGACCTAAGCCTTATGATGGCACACTTGCGGCGTGCTTGCTCAAGGATGATGCAGACAGGTGTGTGTGTGTGTGCGTGCGTGTGTGTGTGTGTGTGCGTGTGTGTGTGTGCGTGTGTGTATGTGTGTGTGTGTTTGTGCGCGAGTATGTGCGTCCACTTATGTCGTGTGCATGTGTGTTTTTGCTTTCGTGCCGTGCGTTATGTGCAAGAGCCTGCAGGAAACAGTGTGCTTGGCTGTTCTGTGGCTTGTAAAAAGACCTAAGCCAGAGTGCCTCACTTATAGTTACCTGCCTGCATCATCCTTGAGCCTGTCCGCTCAAAGATGAGGCAGGCAGGTGAATGTGCGAGACTGAGTGTATGTGTGTGTTTGTATGCTGAGTGCCCATGTGTTTTATGCATGTGTGCAGACCTGTGTGTGAGAGTGTGTGCGTGTATGCGCGCGCGAGTCCAAGTGCGTATACATGTGCGTGTGTCTGTGTGCATGTGCAAGCGCATGTGCATGTACATGCAGGTGCGAGTGCATGTGTGCGTGTTCGTGCGTGCGTACTTTTGTGGTGTTAGCCAGCAGACCTCCTGGCCGCTGAAGACTGTGCTGTACGCGCGTTGGTTGCGGTTTGCTTGCTGGAGAAAAGGCGCTATGGTGGGCTGCTGTGGCTGCGACACAGTCTTGCTCGTAGTGCATGATTGTAGTGCAGCTACTGTGCATGCGTGTGCACGCGTTTGTTTTGGTGTGTTTTTGCAAAAATTCTTGTATACATGTGTGCTTCTGTATCCATGGATAGAAAAGTGGATAGAAAAGTAAAGAACTGCTTGACGCCACAGTGAAAACATTATGGGCATGGATTAGAAACAAGTGCTTTAATGGGTTGAGCCGTACAGCATTTAACAAAATTGGACGAACAGGATGAGATTATACACACAAAAAAGCGCTCATTAAATTAGAGCCAGCAAAAAGCTAAGAGCGTTGAGAGACTGGTGTACACAGCGCTGCACACACTGCCGTCTGACAGTCAAACAAGGTCCTGCAAGACAGCTCCTGGAGGTCCTTTTGAAAGGAGGCACCTGGACTAAAACCTGCAGCTCTCCACGCGTCAAGGCCGCCACTGAAAGAAAAGCAATGGTTTGATTGCCTTGACTTATGTGCAACCAACTCACTGCTTCACCATGTGTATTCATTGTGCAGGCACTTTGTCGCAAACAATAAGGTCCTCATATGACTCCCAGAACCCCCAGCATGCCATCTGCAGCACCCCCCGGCTGAGCTCATTCACCTTCACATTCATCGTGTGACCTTATTTGTAAAGTGCCAGAACTAAAAACTTCACTGTATATACCGTACGAACAATATATCACGCCGCAAAAATATTGTTTTTGGGGGGTGCGGCGAGCTCACACCCCCTGAAATATATAAATAGTTGAGGGGGTGCGGATTGGTGCGGATTAAATTTAATAATTACTTTTGAGTTTTTGACGGGTCATGAGTGGAAAAGAGCCCCCGAGAGCCCCTGTGGGCCTGCAAGGTGCACATCGCTGCTGAGTTCCGAGACTGGCTGAAGAAGCGGTTCCCATTTATGCATCATCTTGGTCCGGCTGGCTGCACAGGTGTTGCTCAGAGGGGAGTGAGGAGGGGGGCAGTAGTGAAGAGGGGGGCAATGAGGAGAGGGATGGGGAAGCAGATGGTGATGATACTTGAGTTAAAAAGACTAGAAGACAAAACTAGTGCCAGTTGATGTACAATGTACAATGGATGACAGAGTTCAGCAGAACCAGACTCAGTTTGATATTTCTCAGTGCACTTGGACAAATGCCATGTTAATGTGTTATGGAATGCACCTCTGAGTCCCTTGGTGCGGTTCTGAGGGCATTATGCCCCTGCGGATTGGTGCGGCAAGCGCTAAATTATATATTGAGAGGGGTGCGGATTGGTGCGGACAGGGTAAAAATAA
>Ga0307974_1002460_pt1 | contig 13137 bp, 12 predicted proteins | sample OrgLakmetagen784_FD_201812 | JGI IMG/M metagenome (GOLD analysis project Ga0307974, IMG submission 201812) | Saline water microbial communities from Organic Lake, Antarctica - #784 | ecosystem: Environmental > Aquatic > Non-marine Saline and Alkaline > Saline | place: Antarctica: Organic Lake... | reverse complement strand
CAGCACCATAACGGTACTGTTTTCTGACAAACATATGCACACCTGACAGCTGGCACCTGAGTGCAACGGTACCTATCACCTGACGTCCTGAAATCCTTGTCAGTGACAGACTTGTACTTGTACAGTATAGACTAGCACTTGCACTTGTACCTATTCTTGTACACAAGACTTGTACACAAACTTGTACTTGTTGCTCACCCTTCAATCACCTACACACCTGTGCCCTGTGTGGGTTTATGGCACTGAACCTACACACCTGTGCCCTGTGTGGGTTTATGGCACTGAACCTACACACCTGTGCCCTGTGTGGGTTTATGGCACTGAACCTACACACCTGTGCCCCTTGTGGGTTTATGGCACTGAACCTACACACCTGTGCTCCTTGTGGGTTTATGGCACTGAACCTACACACCTGTGCCCCTTGTGGGTTTATGGCACTGGGCAGCCCCACCCTAATGTTGATGGGTGCTATTCCCCACAGGCCTGCAGCAGCGGCGTCGTGCGGGACGGCCGCAACCACCACGCTACCTGAGGGTGTGGGTGCAAGTGTGTGTGGGTGTGGGTGTGGGTGTGGGTGTGGTTGTGGTTGTGGGTGTGGGTGTGGGTGATCGTCTTTGACAGGGTGATAGTGTGTGCGTGTGTGTCGTCTTTTATGTCTGCGCGCCTCTACAAGTCTTTTGCAAGCGATGTGATGCTTCATGGCCTTATTGGAGAGCCCTGTAAAGTCGTATGTTTCCAGCCATATGCACTACGACTTAATCCTGATGTTTGACAATTACTGGTTATTAGATTCAGACATGCTTAAGTCGTTCCTTACTTTGTTTGGATTTTCAAACGATGACACTATGCACTCCCATCATCAAAACGCAAGCAAGCCCAAGACGTAGCATGTGAAACTTCAGACTAGGGGTTGGCCACTTCAGACACTTCAGACACTTCTGAAGTGGCCAACACCTAGTCTGAAGTGTCTGAAGTGGCCAACATCTAGTCTGAAGTGTCTGAAGTGGCCAACACCTAGTAGTCTGAAGTGGCCAACACCTAGTCTGAAGTGTCTGAAGGGGCCAAAGTCTTCAGCCACCTCAGACTAGGTGTTGGCCACTTCACAGCTAGGTGTTGGCCACAAAAACAAAGACAAGCTACAGCTGCGGGGAGGTGCGCTTTGCTAATGAGTTGTTTGCTTAGGCAGACAGGTTTTACGTTACCAAAATGACAAAATGAACGTGAAGTGGTTACTGCTGCCTATGGCGTTCACCAGATCACATTCTTGCTGGGTTTCTTAGGTAGACAGGTTTTACGTTACCAAAATACCAAAATGAAGTGGTTACTGCTGCCTACAGCGTTCACCAGTTCACATTCCAAGTGCTGCTTTGCCATCATGCAACCTCAACAAGACCCTTGATTTCCTGCAGCATCTTACTTTGACCAATTTTGGTGCTGCTGTGCCACGCAACCCCCAAAAGGTCAGGAAAATAAGAAAACTCTACGCAGGCAGGGGAATAACACTCCCCACATCATTTAAAAAGGAGCAGCACCCATAACCTACCTTGAAAGGCTCTGATGCTCATCTCATTCAGAGTGTACCCTGGAACCATCATCAGCACCTCGTACCCGGGGGGGTTAGCCGCACGTATGACACGGTACCCCTCACCCTGCACATGGCATTACAGTACACAGATAGAAAGACGTCCTAGGCGTTTGTGAAAGCAGCACGAATGTGTGACACAGTGCCCATACCCTACGCATGGCATTACAGTGCACAGATAGAAAGACGTCCTAGGCGTTTGTGAAAGCAGCACGGATGTGTGACACAGTGCCCATCACCTACGCATCGCATTACAGTGCACAGATAGAAAGATGTCCTAGGCGTTTGTGAAAGCAGCACGAATGTGTGACACAGTGCCCATCACCCTACGCATCGCATTACAGTGCACAGATAGAAAGATGTCCTAGGCGTTTGTGAAAGCAGCACGGATGTGTGACACAGTGCCCATCACCCTACGCATCGCATTATAGTGCACAGATAGAAAGATGTCCTAGGCGTTTGTGAAAGCAGCACGAATGTGTGGCACGTGACACAGTGCGCATCACCCTACGCATCGCTATAAAGGACGCAAAGAGCCATTTTCAGGTGTTTGTGAATGCAGCAAGTATGGCATGCTAACCATCAACCCACGTACGTATTGCGGTTAGAAGAGTCAAGGTTTAGGCAAGCGCTTATCAAAAAAGATTAAATTTAGAATGGAAGAAAGTACTGCGGGAATAGATTGGAGCGCAAGCATGCAAACAAGAAGCATCAAGAGAATATGATTTGTGCTGATTTGGAACTGCTTCTTGAGCATCAAGACTGAATTAGAAAGGCTGAAGCATGGGCAGCATAGACTTCAAGCCCCACATGACTCACTTGGAAATGCCATCCGCAATGGACAGGCTGTACAGCAGCGTGGGCTGCAGGAAGCGCGGAACTTAAGCTGCGTTGGTAAACGTCGTGTTGTGCGCGCTGTGTAGCGCTGCCTGCATCGCACGCATTAGTCAGAAGTGGTGTGCACTTTGACAGAACATGGTCACTGAAATGTGCTGATTTGGTGGCGTTTGAAATGTGCTGATTTGGTGGCGACTGAATGTGCTGATTTGGTGGTGACTGAAGCAGGCAGCAACAAAGAAATAGAAAGAAATACACAGGCAGTGAAAACCACTCCCCACATTAATCGAGGAAAAGGAACCACTTTGGTACCGGGTACCGTAAAACTCCCTCACCACAGAAAAGAGAACAGATCAATGAGATCAGGAGGGTTGCAGGAAATAAAGAAACTGTTCCGATTTACACACCTCTTGCTTTTCAATCTAAATTGCATGTGAAGAAAGATTCTATGAATAGAAGGTACCAGCTCAGAACTGAAGGGCACCAAGATTCGCTTTTATAGCACGTATGCATTTTTTATGACAGCTCCCAATAAGCTCGTACACAAAAACGCCGTGTTTCCCCTCATCTTCACTTGGCACCTACCTAGAGGGATCATTCTTCTCACATGCATCTTAATCTGTATCCATTCCTTATGGCTTGAATATACAAAAATGACTCTCAATTCGATTGTCCTCACTCAACCTTATATTGATATACCTAATTTCTTCCTTACCTACCTGGGTACAAGATTTCTGCCGCAGCATTGGCGCCAGCCGCTGCTGCCGCCGCTGCTGCTGAGGCTGCCGCCGCTGCTATTGAAGGGGGAAAAGAGTACTCCTTCGGTAAAGGAGGCTTACCAAGTAAACGCTGAGTGCCAAGATCTGTCTCTGCAGGTGGTGCTGGTGCTGCATCGGTCGCTGCTGCTGCTGCTGCGTCTGGGAGGGGTTGTGGAAGTTGCGCTGCGTTTGGGTGTGGGTGAGAGGGATGAGGGGGTGTGGGTGGAAGAGGCACGTGCAAGGACAATGAAGATGGCAAATGTGTGTGATGTGAATGTGGTGGCTGCATGAATGACGATGGCCTGGGCGGTTGCAGTGGCAGCTGCTGAGGCTGTTCGTGGGGGCGCGTACGCTTAGGCGCCTGCTGCTCTTCTTGCTGATCTTCCTGCAGCTCTTGCTGCTGCTGTTGCTGCTGCTGCTGTTTCTGAGATACCTGAGTGCAATGTTTGGTGACGTGCTTAGCAATGAGCAGGGTATTCGCAACCTGATCATACATGAAAAGAAAAGAAACTTCCAAATATCACACCTTCAAGGAAGAAGGGGGTGTATCATGCATGACGCATGATGTCTATCATAAACGTAAGTTGCCGCCTTGTCAAGGTGACTTGCACGTAATATTTGGGGCTTGTAAAAGCAAGCCTACATAAGTTTTGTTTCTAGGCATCCAGTTGCATCACACAACCAGCACCAATAGGACGTGGTTCTCATCTCTCAGGGGCACACATTTCCATACCATTCCCCAAGGAGTCAAAAACCACTTGACATAATGCGGAATGCATGCTGGAAAGCCTGGGCCTTGGACCAACTTGTAAGCAATCGCCAAATACATCAGAGCTTCTTAAGTGAACAATATCATAAGAAATATGCGCGGCACAATCCTAATCATCGCGACCATGTGGCGATAATCAACACACACACATACACACACACAAACACACACACACACACACAAAGAAACACTGCTGAACATGATCGCATCTTCGTCTCAAGCCCACAAAATAAGAGGTCATATATAGGGTTGGCGATAAGCATATATATATTATATACGGTGTATACACGGTATTTTTAGCAGGGAAATCACCAAATATACGGTCATATACGGTGCATATATACGGTTCTGGACACCCTAGTCAGTAGTTGGCCTGCCACTGTCCTACCATTGGCCTCCTACCACTGGCCTACCACTATCCTACCATTGGCCTCCTACCACTAGGGTGCATGTGCACTTGCCTCAGGCTCACAAAGAAGAATCAGCTTGCCTACCACTAGGGTGCACGTGCACTTGCCTCAGGCTCACAAGGAAACATACTAAGCGCTGAACATGATCACATCATTGTCTGAAGCCCACAGAACAAGAGGTCATGTAATGCATATGCTCGTGATGACATCATTGTCTGAAGCCCAAAGAACAAGAGTTTATGTACTAGTGCATATGCTCGTGCCTCAAGCTCACAAAGAACATGTGAGGTGGGCTGCCTGCTAACTCAGCCAGCACGCAAACAACAATAATCAACATCCATTCCCTTTGAACCGTACCTTAATAACACACTGCACATGCGTCTGGAGTATAGACAGGAAGAGGCTTAAAATAAGGAACAGCACCAGGCTGATCCCTTAAACATCATAAGAAAAAGGAAAATCACACAGGCAATGAAAAACACACTATGTTTCTCACTGCCTGTGTAGTTTTTTCTTTCACATTAATTAGAAAAAGGAGCCACTTTGGTACCGGGTGCTGTTAAACTCCACCACCAAAGAATAAGAAAAAAGATCAATGGGGATCAGGAGGGTTGCCTGCTTGACCTGAAACCGTCTTCTGATGAGAGTTGATACTAGTGCTGGGAAGGTCACGTCTGGTACGGACAAGTTTGGCAGCGTAATTGACAGAATGGACATGAAGCTTAAGGAAGCAAGTTTCTTAACTCTTTAAAAGTCAAGACCCAGCTCCTCAAAAGGTGTCATAGGTATGAATGCCACAAAACTCACCTTGCCACTGGGAAGAGAAGGGGGCAACACATCAGACGGATCTGCTAAGACCAAGGCATAGGACTGGATCTCAAGACTTTGCGCAAACGTGCGTGCTGCAATGCGCCCAGGCTCAACAGCACTCACAGGCACCTCGATGGATCTGCAGGAGAAGGTGATTTTTTCATGTGCTTTTTTGTAGGACGCAAAGGCATTGTGCATTGTAATATAATAGAAGTGCGCCTCGACGGCACTTTCAGGCATACTGACGGATCTTCAAGTACAGAGAATTATTTGACACGGGTCCGTGTTGAATGCACAGGCATTGTGCATTGTGGTGAAATAGAAGTGGCCCTTAACGGCAATTTCTGATGGTATGTTGACGGATCTGCAGGACAAGAGAGAGAAAAGATGGAACGTACTTCAGTGTGCACAGGCAATGTGGTCTGAAAATGGCATTGGTCCATCGGCACTCACTGGTGCATCAATGGATTGCAGGAAGGATGCTTGCCCTCATGCAGTAATACTTGTGTTAGATGGCAAAGTTTACATCAGCACCCATAATATAATGCCTTGCCACAAATCAGGAATTCCTTGAGGCAAAGGGAGCTCTCCCCTAACGACGTCCTCAAGAGCATTCCCCTTTGCTTTTATAGTTCTGATCAGACACATTTTGCAGAAGCTGCTCTCAACCAGCATGCACAAACTGAGCAGGAGGAGGCTGGCCACCCTTCGCTACACTTGCATTATCCAACCATTGGCAAGAGTAAATTAAAAAATATGCATGCAATCACAGGCAATGCAGGTGCAGTACTATTAACATGTTTCTCATTTCATATTTTCAAATACCACGTGTAAATTTTCGGTCCTTCTGACCACCCTAGTATCACTTTCAGTCCTTCCCTTCTGACCACCCTACAGTATCACTTTCAGTCCTTCCCTTCTGACCACCCTAGTATCACTTTTGGTCCTTCTGACCACCTGATATCACTTTCAGTCTTAATATCACTTTCAGTCCTAATATCACTTTCAGTCCGTCTGACCACCCCAAACTTTTGGTCCTAATATCACAATATCACTTTCAGTCCACCTGACCATCCTAATATCACTTTCAGCCCTAATATCAGAAAAAGAAAACTAGCAGGCAGTGAAAGCCACTCCCCACATTAATTAAGGAAATGGAGCCACTTTGGTACCGAGTACCGTAAAGCTCCTCCACCGAGAAAAGGATAGGAAAAATCAATGGAGATCAAGAGGGTTGCAGGCTTGGCCTGAAACCGGCTCCTGATGAGAGTTGATAACAGTACTGGGAAGGGCACGTCTAGTATGGACAAGTTTAGCAGCTAAGTTCACGGAGTGCACATGGAGCTTGGAGGCAAGCTTCTTAACTTTGAGAATCAAGACCCAGATCTTTGAAAGGTTTCAGAGTGTGAGTGTTGTAGATGGTGCCACCCACACCCAAAAGGATGATGTGGAGAGTAACGGAGGCTCCTTGGAGAATGTTGCAGAGGTCTTTGTGCTGTTCCTTTGCGGCATTCAGCTGGTTCTGAGGTCTGGTGTCCTCACAACACTTGATCTCGACGAGGTGGATGTCACGCCGAGTCTTGTTGAGGTCTTTAGGTCGGTGCTGTCTGGGGTTGGTGGCTCTACTGGTGGCTGGCGGTGCTGCTGGGGTGCTCCCAGTCTCCCTCAGTTGTCCCCTGCCACTCCAAAGAATCCACCCCCCTACATTAATTTGTTGTTTTTTTGTTTTTGCAGCGATGGGAGTAACCAGCACAAAATCTGGGCGGCTGGAGGTAAATCTGTCTTTATCTGAGAAGCGGGGTGGGAAGAGCCATTTGGCAACTATTCTACTTTCAGCTGTTTCAGAAATCTGGAGGTTTTGCATGGTCATCCGTTTGTTGCTGCCTATATCCATGGAAAAAATGCATGATCTTAAGGAGCCTGTTTTTCTGATAGCCTTAAGGATCATGCGGCATGCTATGTTGTGTCTTTCGGTGATCATGTTCCTTATTTGCGTGTGTTGGCACCCAGAAAAAATGTGTAGGGCACTGTCTACTTGTGGGCAGAGCGGGCAAGTTTGACTTGTTCAGAGTTTGAACAAAACCGCATGCTTTTGATTATATAGGGTGCCTGTTCTGCATTTCATCATGATACATTTGGTCTTAAAGGGGACATCGGATGATGTTAGGTAAGCATTGCTAGTGGCTCCATTGGCAGTGCCGTCCTTGATGAGGGTCTGGTAGTACGCTTCAGTTTTGGCATTTCCCAGTTTATGGAGAAGATGCATGTGTGCTTGAAGGGCGTCACGGTGGTTTGGTAGGTACCAGAGCTTTGGGGGAGGAAAATGGGCCATGTTTGTTGTATGGATATGATTATGAATTTGTGTTTGGTTTTCTATGTCTTCTTTTGCAAGCCAGTGGATGTTGTAAAAGGGACTCCCCTCAGAGCCTGCTGTTTTGATGGAGGTGTCTACAAAGTCGGAGTAGGTGGTGGCTGACTTTTTAGCAAGGACGTCGGCATGTTCATTACCGATAATACCGGCATCACCGGCCCTAATATCACTTAAGTCCTTCTGACCACCTTAATATCACTTTCAGTCCTAATATCACTTTCAGTGTTTCTGACCATCCTAATATCACTTTCAGTCCTAATACTACTTTCAGTCCTTCTGACCACCCTAATATCACTTTCAGTCCTTCTGACCCTAATATCATTCACTGCCCCTGAAGGCAATCACAGCCTCCTCCCCAGCCCCTTGACCGTACGCACTTGGATTTTGGTCTGGTGGCCGACCGAGGCTGAGGGTGCTTTTGGAACCACGCCCCAAGCGACATCAGCACAGGCTTGCTGGCATTGTCCTCTTTGGCAGCACACTCCTCCCTGCTGTCGTGCTGGCTCCTAGCCCCCATCCCACCATCCCTAGAAGAGCCATCAGTGGATTCTTTCGCCTGGGTAGCCTGAAGGGCTTCTTTTGCCCGGGTAGCCTGAGGGGACTGAGCAGCAGAGAGAGGGGCCAAACGCACAAGCTGCCTCCATCGGCCATGTGCATCGTGTCTACCTGTGAGTTTGTGTGCAAGGTGTGCGACCAGGGATGGTCAAAATAAGGTACGTATGTGATCGTGAAGTTTTCAACTTTCATTCTCCCTGCTAACAGCACCAGGCACACTGTGTATTCAAGGTTACTGCAATTCTGAACATGATCCTGGACATTCTGGACAAACCTTCACGGCTAGCCAGAGCACAGGAGTACATAAATGACCATAAAATTATAGGTTGTATGTACCGCAATATTGGCAAGAGAATGACGCAAAGTTTAGTGTAATGCAAGGTGATGTGCGTAAGCACGATTGCAGGTGTCTAGCGTGTGTGTATGTGTGTAATGTAATGGAGGCGGCTACGCACAAAAAGAATGGGCGGCTACGCACAAAAAGTGAACAAAAAAGTCTAGAGAAGACATACGCACAACGTGGTCCATGATGCTTCCTTAAATTCTTGGACAAAAGGATGGGTTTATGTGTCAAGAAAAAGGCTGCACAAAAAGATAGCAGCTCCCAGCTTGCCAATTTTCAAGCCTTCTTACTTGAGCACTTACGTGTGCAAAACAAGTGAGCACAGCGAACATGGCCGCCGTCAAAGATACAATTTAACGCTGTCCTCTTATCTCTCATCAAATAAGCGGCTACATACATACCGGTACTAACGTTTACCTTCTTCACCACTGGCCACTCACACTGTTTTTTCCCTTCCTCCTGGCTAACAACACTCGCAGGCAAATGTTTCTTACAGACAACTGGCGTGCAGTGTCCTTGTTTCCAGCATTCATTTGTGTAAACAAACACCGGGCTCAGATCATCGACTACCCTTCAAGAAGAAAATGCCCACAGGAGAGTATAAATATAAATATAGTGATATGTGGGGCGGTAAAAATGTAGTGATATATAGGGCGGCAACACAGCTTCTGCTTACCAGCATGCACTGCAAAGTAGGAGGGCGTCAAGACCGTTGTCTTGCCTGGCTGGGAATTGCAGCAGGAGGCACAGTCACAGACCACGCGGCCTTCTTCAGTCAAGTATGTGCCCTGCAGAGGATTCACGAGTTAGTGACAGAAGAACGAATATGTGCACAGCAAAGGAAAAGTCTCTGTTTGGGTGATTTCGTCGAGTACGTAACTGCAAGAACAAGAAAGCCTGTCAATGAAGACCGAAAATGCCCTGCAAAGAAACAGAAAATATTCCAAGAATGACTTAGTGTGAATCACATATAATCGCCTTGCGAGATGTGCTGAGTCATAGGTACTTGGCCTGCCGACAAAAGAAAAAGGATTCATACCACCAGCCGCGTCGCCTGTGAGTGTGCGCCGAGTGAAAGTGCATTTTGTACCTTCTTGTACCTAGTTTTAGGCACTGGATGCACTGGATGAGTTTCTAGCTCTCCCCTCGGGGTGCATTCGGTGTTTTTGGCAGGGAAATCGCCAAATACACGGTCATGTACGGTGTATGTATATGGTTTTGGCCAACCCTATGTATATAGCGATAGTATGAGCACTGGTTTGGAGCCTTGTTGATGTATAGCTAAGCCTGTCAGGCTATTTGCTTTCTTGCTGCTCGCATTGACCGAGAGCTGTGAGGGTCACCCCATGGAAAACAACACCAGGTCATCACATGAAAGATGCGATGATGTGTTGCTCCAGCCTAATGTGGATGTGTTGCTCCAGCTTAATGATGTGTTGCTCCAGCTTAATGATGTGTTGCTCCCGTTTAATGTGGATGTGTTGCTCCAGCTTAATGTGGATGTGTTGCTCCAGCTTAGTGATGTGTTGCTCCAGCTTAGTGTGTTGCTCCAGCTTAATGATGTGTTGCTCCAGCTTACTGTGGATGTGTTGCTCCAGCTTAATGTGGATTTGTTGCTCCAGCTTAATGTGGAGGCGCTGCACGCCACAAGCACGCAGCTGGGCCGCCCTTTCCTTCTACTCACCAATTAATCTAATCATATAATGATGCAGCAATAAAAGGCTGCAAGCCGTTGCACTTCAAAGCATGCCAAATGGACTGCCCTTTTCTTCTACTCACCAATCAATTATCAGCAACGCAACAGCGAGGCTGACCTACCGTAAAGCCGTTGCACGTGACGAGCACGCCAGCTGGGCTGCCACCTCCTTGGGTCTCCTCGAGAACTGCCTCCTCCTCTCCGCTGTCTGACCTAGCAGCTTGTTCTTCAGATCGGGCACTCTTCCCCGCACTACTCCCTCCATGTGAATCCTCTGCTGCTGCTGACGCTGCCACTGCTGACGAGATAAAAGCGTTCAGGTTTACCACCCCCCGCGGTTTCTTGCCTGCAGGCCCCAATCCTGTATCAAACCCTGCGGCATGTTCTGCAGGTGCCTGGGTGTCCATGTTGCGCAGACCTGACGGCAGCCCCCCATCTGCAACATAGGCGCGTGTGAGTGCGTTTGATTGCGTGTGATTGTGTGTGTTGTGTGCATGTGCATGCGCATGTATGCATGTTTATGCAAACACAAAAAATACACACACGTGATAAAGCGCAGGTTTGCCATTGTCGGACAAGCAGTTGTTTTAAGCCTCTTGCTGCGCACAACACTTTTTTTCTACCTTCCACGACCGTGCTTCCACACCCACAAGCATGCTTATTCACACTTTGCTCACACAACAATTCACCTGTCCATTTTGGTCTCTTGATGCTCAGATCACGGTCCTCCACGTTTCTGATCTCGCGATCTCACACTTAATGTTCAGTATGAAACATGCTTACTCACATTCTGCTCGACACAAAAACTCACCTGTCCATTTTTTTTGTTGCTCAGATCACCGTCCTCCACGTTTCTGATCTCACACTTAATGTTGAGTATGAAACATGCTTACTCACATTCTGCTCGACACAAAAACTCACCTGTCCATTTTGTTTTTTTGTTGCTCAGATCACCGTCCTCCACGTTTCTGATCTCACACTTAACGTTGAGTATAAAACATGCTTACTCACATTCTGCTCGACACAACAACTCACCTGTCCATTTTGGTCTCTTGTTGCCCAGATCACCGTCCTCCCCTTCTACGTCTGATGCTGCGCTACGCTTGCCTGATCCGCTGCAGCTGGAAGCTGGGCTTGCAGGATGCTGCAGCTCCTGATGCATGAGGGCCACGTATGTATTAGCAAAGGCGACCCTAAAAATTACTTGCAAAGATGCATGGGGCGTTACCAGCAAAGCCCTGCCAGCAGCATCTGTCCTACAAATTTTACTTGGCAAAAACGCATGGGGCGTTACCAGCAAAGCCCTGCCAGCAGCACCTGTCCTACAGCACCTGTCTTACAACACCTGTCCTACAGCACCTGTCTTACAACACCTGTCTTACAACACCTGTACTACAGCACCTGTCCTACAGTACCTGTCCTACAACACCTGTCCTACAACACCAGTCCTACAACACCTTTCCTACAACACCTGTCCTACAGCACCTGTCCTACAACACCTGTCCTGCAACACCTGTCCTACAGCACCTGTCCTACAGCACCTGTCCTACAACACCTGTCCTACGACACCTGTCCTACGACACCTGTCCTACAGCACCTGTCCTACAGCACCTGCCCTACAGCACCTGTCCTACAGCACCTGTCCTGCAACACCTGTCCTGCAACACCTGTCCTACAGCACCTGTCCTACAACACCTGTCCTACAACACAATCAAAGCCATTCCTGCCCACCTGCTGCTGCTGCTGCTGCGGCTGCGGCTGCGGCTGCGGCTGGAGAGAGGAGGTGTGTGGCATGCTAGCACTGGGGGGTAGCCATGGAAGGCTGCTTGTAGAAAGCGCAGCAGGCCGGGTGCGGCGGGTTTTGCTGGCACTTACATAAATCGGCTCCTGTCAGGCGTGCGATGTTTGCAATTGTATATATGATATATGTGTGTATATATTTAGAGAGAGGGGGAGAAAGAGAGAGAGAGGGAGTCATACGTATATTTGTATAAAGAGAGAGAACGCAGCAGGTATGGTTGCAGATTGTCTCTGGCACTCGCATATACAGGTCCCTGTTAGGCATTCAAGGTTTGCACTGGCGTATGCATGTACATGTGGAATAACAAAGTGGTAAGACACTTGTTCTAATCCAGTGCACGCTTAGTTGCAATAGCTACAAGATCTGTGCTCTCAGCAACTAAATCCCAGTGTTGCAAGCGATTCCTGCCAGGCTCACGATTTTCTGGGAGCCATAAAGGGCAGGCATCTCTTGCAACATGTGTGCTCTGCTGTGCTGTGCCAAGCGCACAAAGTCGTGCCCGCAATCTAAAATAAATTGGAAGGCCACGCATGCTAGGCCTATTAATTTGGGCAGTAAAAACGACTCAGGGGTGCTGGAGTACAATAATTAAATTAAAACACAAGCACAATCGACCCTCCCCATATAAACTCACACACATACACACAACAAAGCCACCACCACCTGCTGCACCAAGCCAGGCTTGTTGCGGACAGCTGCTTGGAAGGGCTGCTGAGCTGCCACTGATGAGGTGCCCTGATGAGGAGCTTGGCCAATCTGACGACCTCCTTGCTGGTCTGGAGGTTGCGTGCTGTCGCTGCCTGTGACAGTGTGAGGCTGCTGCTGAGGCTGCTGGCCTGCGTACACTGCACCTGCTGCTGCACCCACACTTTTTTCTGCACCTGCACCTCCTGCTGCACCCACACCTAACCCTGCACCCACAGCACCTGCTGTGCGCACACCTTCTGCTGCGGGGGTCGTCCCTGCTGCACCTGCATCTGCTGCAACAGAGGCGAGCTGCAGTACAGGGTGCTGTGGAGGACAGAGGGGGGGAGCAAGGTCGGTAGTAGTGGTTCTGGGGGTAATTGGGACGGGGTCTCTGTGCGTGGTCTGCTTGGGGTAAGCTACCGCCATGGCCATGGGGTGCCTGTTTTTGGGGGGCCGGCCTCGTCTGGGTTTGGGAGGGGAGGCTGAAGCTGTCTCTGGAAGAGGTGGGCCTTCTCCTG
>Ga0307974_1002459_pt1 | contig 13138 bp, 11 predicted proteins | sample OrgLakmetagen784_FD_201812 | JGI IMG/M metagenome (GOLD analysis project Ga0307974, IMG submission 201812) | Saline water microbial communities from Organic Lake, Antarctica - #784 | ecosystem: Environmental > Aquatic > Non-marine Saline and Alkaline > Saline | place: Antarctica: Organic Lake... | reverse complement strand
ACACACACACGCACGCACGCACGCACACACACACACACACTCTCACACACACACACACACACATACACACACACACACACACACACAAACACACACACACACATAAATACACACTTGCAAATACGCGCGATCAAACACCATGTGATGCCCAACTGTTTTCCACAGGCAATCAAGCAAAGGGTCCTGCTCCTCCCTTTTAACTCTAAGCCAGTTGGGCGAGATCTGGTTTTCAGGCAGAGATCAGATATTCGAGGCTTTGCTCAGGCTGCAGGTAAGCCTGACCAGTTACAAAGACCAGGCTAGCATTCTTTCAGCTGTCATTAGATATGTCTAGACCTCATTTGTGTTTTACACATTCCTCAAGCTCTAACACTTAACACTCACCGTTGAACTTAAGCATGTTCAGTTACAATGTGCCTATTTTCTGGTGCGTGCAGCAAACCAAAATGGAAAGGCTTGGGACGTACGCATGCTTTACGACGGAGCCTGCCCGCTTTGTAAACGTGAAGTTGACTTCTTAATGTAAGCTGCAGTTTGCGACTCGCTTTTGACTCTGCCATAGTTAGTTAAGTCTATCTACCGGTCAAGAGTATGGGCTCGCCAGCCTTGCAGCATGCTGTTGCCAGCAAGCCTTCCTCCTGTCTATTCTCTGCTGATAAGGAGTACCAAGGTTATCAGGATCTAAGGAGTACCAAGGTTATCAGGATCTAAGGAGTACCAAGGTTATCAGGATCTAAGGAGTACCAAGGTTATCAGGATCTGTGATTGTTTGTGAGCAGCAGTTGGCATCCTACAATGCTAGGCAATTAAGTGGCACACAAACATTGCTATAACAGATTGATTGAAAAGGGTTATGGAGTCAAGAATTTGGAGACTAGAAAGTGTTGCCTCAATCATTGAACTAATAATCGATTGAAAAGATCTGATGTTGACACTCAAACTGAGGTGTCAATCAATACCGAACCTGCAAAATGTAATTGCAGGTCAAAAGATGCTGACAAGGGCAAAATCGACTTTGTTGATATCGCAAGCCCCTCGTACAACCCTGCTGACAACAACAATATCAGTTACCAACAGGTGAGGGGTAGCACGACGTAGATCAGGTTGTTGGTTTGTACCCGGTCGACCGCGACGTCCAAGGTATATCACCCCTCGAACAGAATAATAAGTGTTAAGTTGAATAAAGTTTGCACATAGCTGCAGTAGGCGGCAGTTCAGCACTACATTCTGTCTTTGAACATAAGCTAGCCGAAAAAGAAGCACAGCACGCCCTGGTATTGTTAACGGATGTTTCGAAAAATAGCCCGGGCCATCCAAGGAGAGGAAGAGAGAGGATGAACACGCCAGGATCTGCAGTAGATATTCCTTCATTGCCTAGATTTCACATTGGGATATGCACATGTTGGGATCCGCAGTATTTACTGCTTCATTGCCTAGGTTTTAAGATCAGTAATCGTTTTATGATCTGTACTAGGATTTTCCTTGTATTAGTATCACACTTAGTTACAAGCACCGATTTGCATGCTGACCTTTTTTGCTTGCTTGATAAAGAAACGTGCGCGTGTTGAAAATGCAATGTGCTGCAGGCCATGGAGCGCATCCACGCCATCACAGCTGACGGCCAGGTGCTGAGAGACGTTGCCGTTTTTAGGCGCCTTTACCAGGCTGTCGGTTTAGGATGGGTGAGTGCTGTAAGTTGTAAGTGACATGGAGCATCCGTTTACTGGAAAAGAGGGACTTTTGAACCTTATTCACCCCTGTATTGAAGCGTGGCTAGCTCCAGCTCTTTGACGCTTCCAGTTTGATGCCAATTGTAGTACAGTGCAACAGGATCGAGATGCCCTGAAATAGACTCTGTCCTGGTCAACACTAGTGACAGATTACTTGGTCAATGGGCTGTGTTTCTTTGGTGTAGATTACACTCCAGTCTCAGAGCACCAATTCCTTACTATTTGCGCATCGTACTTTTTTGCAGTCAACTGTGTGACCTCTTGGGTTTGTTTTACATCGTGCAGCCTCTCCCTTTTTTCACTTTGTGTGAAACTCAATCACGATTATTGTATGCCTAGAAGAGCTTCCTGCCAACAGATCAATCTATCATTAACACCATGTATGACCATTTATATGCAGGTCTATGCCATCACTGCCAACCCAACGATAGAAGCCCTTGCCAACAAAGTGTATGGCTTTTGGGCAAAGTACAGGTGAGCATCAGTGCTGAGCATTTGTTGACATGCTTCTCTTCATATGTCAGCAATCTTGCTGACAGATGAAATTTCTTGAGCTTAGCAGGAGCCTGCAATTTTTATGACAGTCACGTGTCAATCTTGGGCCTCCCCCCCCGGACCCACTCAGAATCGACTCATTTATAAACCAATCGATCGCGTTTGACATCAGAATTCCAAATATGTAATTAATATCTCAATCGACACGTGACGTCAAAAAAGTTATGATACAAACTCCTGAGCTAGTAAGGATACCTGTAAGGCTTAGATCTGTCTCTCAGTAACTGCCATGACCGATGACTAAAGCATGGCACTTAAGACTTCTAACGAAACCTTTATTACTGCAATACAAAAACTTAACTGCTTTATCCTGTATCATTTGCACAGGTTATCTAGAAACTGAGCATGTTTTATAAGGCCTGCTTAGTATGACTCAAGCAATAATTTACTTATGCACATCCGTGTCCAGAAAGATGCTGTCATCTTGAGGTGGTGTGCTAACTAATCTCTTAGTCCGTTCACTGAACCAACCTCACAGGACCAACGTCACAGGGAGAGAGGACATGTCCGTTATTTTGGAGAGGCACAAGCTGAACCAGGCAAATGTTTCAGGGAGTCCTTGCGCGCCGGATGCCTCAGATTGCCCGCTGCCGGAGCGGAAAGACACTGCAAGCAAGCAGAAGTCTAGTTGAAGGATGAGGTTTTTTGTTAATTTTTTCGCAAATTTTCCTGTACATTAAAAGTCCATCGAGTTCTTATCTCGTGTTAACAACGTTGAATTGTTTGGCTGTCTGCTTAAAAGGCCGAACGCTGCCACGGCTAATTATCTTTTCTTTAAGCGCAATTTATTATTAATAAGTCAGTCAAAGATCGAAGTAAAATGGTCACAGTACTTGACCTACGTCGTGTTGTTGGGTTTGCCTAGCGTTTGTAGATGCCTTGGTTTAAGGCAGCATTAATGAATTACACATTATTAATTTACGTGTTGAAGACGAGGAGACACGCCTGTAACCTAGTGTCAGTTGTACGTAAATTTTACAACAAAATAAAATATGTTGCTGAGGCCAAGTCACACACGCCTTCCCTTCCAGTCAGATCACAGGAACAGTCCCAAATTAGTTAAACAGCCCCAGCCGCGTCAGGAGTCCCTCAGATTTGTCCAGAGACAACACAAGCAACAATCCTGGACGGCTACGGCAGCATTGCCTGAGGGCCTTGACTCGTGGATCACGACTGGAACTTTGGCAGCCAGTGGCCTGTGCGTCCTTGGGTCAGCGGCCCTGGCTGTGCGTGCTCCACCCCAACGCGAAGATGCTGACAGCCAGAACACGGAGTATGGCATCATGGGAGTCATCAGTTGCATTCCGCTAGTCAACTGGACGGTGCGCACAGAGGTTGTCACGAGCATGCGCACACAATTGTGTAAAAGTGGGTGTGCATGCACAAGCGCACACATATGCAACCGCGGCATGCAAGTGTATCTGTCTCACAACAACACACACACACACACACACACACACACACACACACACACACACACACACACACACACACACACACACACACACACACACACACACACACACACACACACACACACACACACACACACACACAAACCCACACACACACATAAAACAACACAACCGTACGCACAAACATGACAGGCCTGGGTGCTCCCTGCTTTAGCCTACCCTGAACGCTCCTCGCTATACTGGTCCTACAGCCTGCTGTACTGCGTGCCTTTGCTACGCAACGGGTTTGAGATTGACAGCTACGTGGTGGCCATGCTCATCCTGTGCGTTTTGCATGTTCAGGTACGTAGGAGGGTGTGGGTGCCAGTAGTGGTGTGCACTGAGTAACGGTATGCACTGCAAATGGACCATTCTTCTTTTTACGCCAGCAAGTTCTCTGCAAGTCACTGTGACGGGGTGACTGGCACTCGGCTTTGTCAGTGGGGTGTGCTTGCACGTGCACTTGCACTCCAAAGGACTCTTGCGAATGGAAGCACTCTTGGGAGCACTCTAAAAAGGCACTACAGCGTCTTTGTACTCGGTACCAATATGGCTTTCTTTCCCTTAAAAAATGTGGGGAGTGGTTTTCACTGCCTATCTAGTTTTCTTTTCCTTTCGTCTGTCACATGACAAGGCAGCTGTCGATCATCCCAGACAAGACTCCAACAGCTGTTGTGGCTTGCCTTGCCGGTCAGTACGGAAACGTCCTCTGTCATCCTTGGAGGGTCTGCCTCTGACTTCCAACAACGTCCCGCTTTTGTTATAGGACCTGAACGACAAACTGACCTGTCAGCTGATGTTGCTTGGTTGTTGTTGACGGGGTGAAGCCAATCCAGGCACTCTGTGCGGCCCCTTCGCTTGGCCCAAGCTGAACACAAATCGCCAAGACCAATGCTTGTTACTCCGTGACGCAGATGCCGTCAGCAGATGTAGTATGTTAGCGTGTTTGAAACAGGACTTGTTAGGAAAGGCAGACAATTCAAAACAAGTATTGACTAAAGCCACAGCCTCTGGGCGGCCAAGCTCTTTGCAACTTCCACAGGTAAAGCGCATCGCCTCCAACCGAGCCAGATACATAAAGCGCAGCCAGTCAGTTGCAGCCAACTATGTTCCAGGCTCTAGCACGCTCGCACGCATGCATGCAACCGCGCACGCACGCACGCAAGTATTTTAAAGCCCAGCCTTTGACGCACATATACTCTGATTGGCAGGTAGAGCGCATTGCCCTGACTGAGCCCGGTACACATATACTCTGATTGGCAGGTAGAGCGCATTGCCCTGACGGAGCCCGATACGCTGCGCCAGGTGCAACCGCTCAGGCTGCTCCTGCAGTCCACTGTGTTTGTGGTGGAAAAGGTGTGTGGTGCATTGTGTGATGTTTCTCTTTTCTCTTTGCTAATACCAGCGGCAATGTGTTCTTCTCGTGTCCAGCAAATTAAAAGTCAAATCTTGTTGGCAACTTCATTGATGGGTTAGTCAGTGAGGCGAAAGAGCAAGAATTATCTCTTTATGGTTTTGGAGTCATTCAAGGTAGTTTGAGGTGTTTTCTGAGATGGTTAGATGCAAATCCATCCTGTCTGTGTGGCATTGCACCAACGTGTGTTTTGCTTTTAAGTCAGGTCTTCAGCATTGAAGTTTGCTTGCAAACCTCATCTCTGCGTTTTACATAATTCATTATTGCACTAGAAAGGCCCCCTTCACATACATCCGTTTTTTTTGCAGTGATGATGGCAAAAGGTGATTTTCTTGTCTTTGCAACGTCTTCTGTTTTGGCTTGGAGTGCAAAAGGCAAGAGTGTCAGTGTCCTTATTCCCTGCCTGTCTTTGGCATCATGACGTGTTGTTATGTGGGTGGTTTGTTGAGCAAGCGTTTGGCAACGAGAGTAAGCCAACAAACCCCGTACGCGTAGGCTTTTGTCTAGATTCAACTTAGACGTTACATTTGGAAGTTTCCGCTTGTACGTACACCTCTACCTGGTTGTGGCACTTTTTGCGAAGTTCACAAGGAAGCGTTCCAACCAATTTGTTGTGCACGTCTGGCAGGGAGCAAACTTTGTGAGCAGTCTGGCCGGCATCCTAGAGGACGATTCAAAGCGCATAGCCCAAGGCGGGACGGACAGAGACAACCTGCTGAGTGATGATAGCAGGAGGGTAGAGCAAGGTACGACCCTTCCTGTGCATGTTTGCGTGCAAAGCCATTGCCGGTGTAGTGATTGCAAAAAGCAAACTGACTGCATGCACTCAAAGCTCCCCCTCAATGAACTGCAAGACGAGTGAATTGTTAGTAATTAGTAATTAGAATATAAGCTGTACAAGGTCATTCTGCAGGTTTGCTTGCTCAGCTAAATTTTGTATCTCATTGCCCGGATGAAGAGCAGTAGTGGCATGTGTGTGTGTGTGTGTGTGTGTGTGTGTGTGTGTGTGTGTGTGTGTGCGCGTGTGTGTGCTGTTTTGGCATTGAGCAAGAACTGAATTACACACCCCTGAGTATGCCAGAAATTTTAGGGTACCATGAGATTTTGCAAAATGTCAGGCATAATACATGCTTAGCTTTTTGCAAGGGCAAGGCAGTGACCTGCTCTGATTGTGACTCTTGTTAATGCATGTTAAGCTGATTTGGCTCCCGTGAGCTTTTAGGCGGTAGTACGTGAAAGAATAGAAGAAAAAAGGCTACACTGGTAGTGTCAACACCCCCAGCATGATTATGGTAGTGCCAGCATGATCAAGGTTGTGCACCTAGAAGCCCCTCAACGTCAGTTATAGGCCACTTGATGGGAATTAGGGGTTTCTGGCCTGGGAACAAGGAGATGCTTGACTAACATGGACATGCGTCCTCATCTGTGACAGAGAGGGGTCGTAGGCGTGTTATTGTTAGATAAGAGATCCTGTCAAAGGTCACGTTGTGCTATTTTACAAAGACGGGTTTTGGTGGTCAACATTTATAATCTGGATATCTGGATTGCATATCGTGTTTTTTTCTGTGCGTGACTTTTCAGATGAGGAGCGTCCGCCTGAAGATGCTGACGACTACAAGCTTAAGGAGTTCGACCGCAGGATGCTTGAGAAGTCAAAGCGTATGGAAAGGGGCCGTTTGCCGCCACAGCAGCAGCAGCAGCAGCAGCAACAGGATGACAGGGATAGGGATAGGCGCGGAGGCCGATTTTAGCTAGATTGTAATTAAATTTCAGCCGTGGCTAGTGTGGCTAGCTCAGAAAATTTGTGAGGATGCATGCTGACTGATACGCATAGACGTAGAGAAAAATTATAGATGCACAGACCTCTAGCCACTATTTCCTGCCACCACCTCCGAGGAGTCCTTGCCTCTGCTGCTTTTGAGGCTTCTGCTGTTCTCGTAGCGTGATGCATCAAGAAAGAGCAAGGAGGTAAGTGAGGGGAAGAGCGCACAGTGGCTCAGTCATGGCTTGTGCCGCGCGTCAATAGCTTGCGCCTGTATATATTTTACGTGCACTGTGAGTTTTTTGCTCTGAGTGCATACTGATTCATTGTTGGTCCTTCCCTACTAGGTTACGAATTGTGTAGGGAATCTGTCATGCGTTGCTTGCAAACAAGCCAAATAACTTTTGAGTTATGCATCTATCTGATGATGCATTGTATATTGTATGGTTGCATGATGATTGTATGCAGCAAACACGCCATGCTTGTGAACTTTTCTTCCATTCAGTCTTTTCTGTTGCTGTTTGCACAGCGCATCATCTATCATCATAATAAGACGTCATTGATTGTTTGTTGTACACAACTGTTAAATATTATATGTCAATTCTTTCAAACTCTGTATTCCATAGCTTTTTAATTTCCACCAATAGGTTTGCTTTAATTCATTGTCAGCAACCTTATAATAGGGTACCAACTGGCAAACAAGGCACAATAGGCACAATAAAAAACTGTTTAGGTCTTCTTTGCTTTTACGCATGATCACCATTGGCCAATTCCTTCCCAGAACAAGGGGTTACAAGGGGTTACAAGGATGGCCTACAGCCCGGGTCTCAGGCTGATGGCAATTGGCTGGTGAAACAAAATAAAGTGTCGAAAATAAATTGAAACTAAATCTGACACAAACTTGAGGAGTCTGTATGAGTCTTGATTCAGGAATGCATTGATCTCAAAATCAGTGATACTGTGATGACAAATTAAGAAAGGAATACATTCAGAGCTTGAAGGAGCAAACACACGCAGAGTCTTAAACATTCCTTCAAAGAGGTCTATCTCATGCGCAGCTCGCACGCTTCAGCACACTTGCAGAAGAAAAGCACATGCTTCTCATCTTGAACTTCTCCACACTCACATTTATCACAAATGCTAGAACCACCATTCCATTTGCAAGACTCCACTCTCAAATGGTGTGCACGCAATCTGAACCTGCTGAAATTCCTCAACACATGTTTGTCCAGATCCTTGTACAAGTAGGAGGGGATAGAAAATGGAGAACCTCTAGGACCACTCTCAGAGCTCCCACACCACTTGTGATACGTGACTGTTTTCTTGTTTACTGCGCGAGGACATGAAAAATCAGCTTCCCTCCATACCTTCAAATGTCTGAAACGCAAATCGCAAATGAACTCTTGGGAACCTGTGTGGCTCTCAGCATTTTCTGTTTGAACATTGCACTACTTTGCAGTCCATTGAACGCATTCGAGACTTGAGCAGACCAGCAAGAACTATCAAAAGAAGCAAGATGTAAATCTGCCTTCAGCACACGACGTAGAGTCTCACTGTTGGAATCAGGCATGCTATTAAATAACCTGATGGAAGCACGGAGCCAGAAAAGTTGCAAGGGCTCCTGACCACACTCTCTAAGCACAGCCCAATTTTTTGTGCGATGCTGTTCTTCACTCCAAGAATGCGCCTCAAGGAACACAGATGCCTCTTCTGTAACTGGCTACCAAATTCACTGCCTTCACTCAGATACACTGTGCCCCACACCTTCCCAGAACGATAAGTCGTTTGCAGATTGCCAGATCCTTGACCAAATATGGCAATCCTTGCTTGAAATCACCTCCTATTGTCATGCAAACTCAGCCAGTTGCGTGAACAAAGACAAATCGTGTGGGTTCCCGCCCCGGTTTACAATCTGTTGTACTAAATCAGTGGCATTGACAAGTTGTGTGAGTTCCCACCCCTGGGATTTATAATGTGCGCAACAGTGTCACAATTGTTTGGCCATCCACTTTCTCCTATATTCCTATATTTAGAAACTCTTTTGCGGTGGCTTCATGTGGAAGAGGGTATAATCATGCATGTGCTGACTCACATGATCACCCAGGCAGCCTGGTCAGCCTAAAACACATGCACCTTACTTAACAACACCCTGAGCAATGGGGCCTTCGCAGGCGACCTAATATGCCTGGCAGGATACCGTAAAAACCTCCATATCCAAGCGGACAAGCTGACCAGGTACTCTGATTGGGCAGCTCTGCAGGTCTCAGGCAGCAAAACAAAAGTAACAGGAATCCTACACGGGGCTGCCAAACTGGGGTGTGGGGGAAAGACCCAAAGAAACATCTCAGGACATAGCTCTCCAACAAAATACTTGTCCAAGGACAACATGCACTTTTTGTCGAGCAAGATGACCCTTTTATCTATCTCGGCGTTGAGCTTACTATGAGCCTGAACTGGACACACCAATACACACGTCAAACCAAAACCTAAAACTCGTTTATTCCAGTTGCTGTAACCGAGAAATAACTAGCGTGTCAAATCGCAGCAGTGTGCTGCAGGCGGCTGTTTCAGATATGCTGGCCTAGGCAGTCCAGCATACTCTGCAGCCAAGTCGTTCCACAGGTTCTATGCCGCGTTCAAGTCTCTGTGCATCTGGAACGCAGGCTGTGGTTTCTTCACACTTGCGCTCTGTGCCAGGACTGCTGCATGGTCCCCATCCCCCACCATCCCCCTTGCTCCCACTTGCTCCCACTGCCCCCTCCCCACCCCCCTGCTCTCACCGCTGTTTGCAGGCCGGGCACTCACGCAGTCGTGTGAACTCTCGCCGCCGATGGCTGTGTACGATTTATCGTCAGTGACGTAGGGGGCTGTTGTGCGCTCTCCACACTTACTGCAGCAGACAGTGCTGCGATACTTATTTAGGGGCATGAGCATGACAGGCATGTGCTGTGTGCCTCCTGACCCACGCAGCACGCCTCGACACAGAGCTTGGTGGAGCTTTGTGGGTGCTGCCTGCTTTGTCACACCCTTTGTAACGTTCCAGGCGTTAAATCATAATACCTAATATTGTGTAAATTACCAGCCACACTAGTGGTTTTCACAAATGTGAGAAAAGGGAACTTTCCCCGGGCAAAGTGAAGGAGCGGGCAGTATTATTATAATAAGAAATATTACAATAAAGCTCGGTGACTTTGACGGTGTGGCTCGAGCGCGAAGAGCCCACTCTCTCACACAACAACTCCAAGGTGAGTGTGCCCCGACACACTCTCTGCTATACAACCGTGACAGTTACATTGGTATCGAAGCCAACGAACAAGTGAGACCTCGGGCTCATCGCCACGCACACTTTCAATCCGCGACCACGTCGCTAGTCAGCGGGAACAAGCTTTCCCCTGACTGAGGACGCGCTTGCTCGCTCCTCGTGTCCACGTACACACACACACACACACACACACACACACACACACACACACACACACACACACACACACACACACACATCGCGCGTGAGAACTCTCTCACACGTCGCTACCCTCTCGCCGTGCAACATCCAGAATGAGAAAGAACCGAAAGGCCGCACGCGAGCTTGCAACAACTCCTTCTCATGTGCCCGACGCAGACTACGCCCCGGCCCGCTCCCCCGTCAACAGAATGAACAGCGCTGCGCATGGCCTGGAATTCTGCTTGTGTGACTAGGGCACAAGATTTACACCACACCACCATCTCTGCCCTAGCCACACAAGCAGAATTCCAGGCCATGCGCAGCGCTGTTCATTCTGTTGACGGGGGAGCGGGCCGGGGCGTAGTCCGGCACATGAGAAGGAGTTGTTGCAAGCTCGCGTGCGGCCTGCGCAGACGCAGCGCTGTTCAGCGGATAGAGAACAGTCTTAAACGTGGCCCACGCTCACGCTCCCTCTCACCGGTACGAGCTGCACCTCCCTCGCGCCATGCATACGCACAGCACGTGCCACCGCAGCACCCAGCAACACAGGGCACAACTTTGGCGCACGCAGCCCTAGCCCGCCCGGTAGAGGCTCAGCAGCGACTCCGCGCAGCCTCCCCCTTACCACGCTCCCCCTCTCCCAGGCGTGCCCGCTCCCCTAATGCGTTCGCTAACACTTACGGAGACCATGAGATGCTCCAGCTTGCAGAGCAGGTGAGATAACCTCGCGTGCCTGATCTGCCTAAGCCGCCTGTTTACAAAGGAGCTGAAACTGACATTGTAGAAGACAGACTCTTTGTCTTTGAAAATTACTTACGTGGAAGCAATATCCCTGAAGCATCCTGGCCAAATTACATAATGTCTTTGCTGCAAGACAAAGCACTCACTGCATGGACATCTGTTGCTGTGCCTGCATCACTGATGGCATACCCGTCACATGGGAAATGTTCTAACAAACCATGCTCACCAATTTTGCACACCCTGATAGACAACATCAAGCACGGGAACAACTACACAAAATTAGGCAACGCACTTCACAGTCGGCCACCGATTACGTGCGCACTTTCAATTCCCTTGTGCAACGAGCAGGCCAACCTGTCCCGTCAACTACAGACCAAATCCTGTTCTTTCACTCTGGCCTACTTTCCTCTTTCAAAGAAAAATGTGTCACCAACCCTACCACTGGCATGTTCTGGACTGACCTGCATGCTCTACAGGGACATGTCATAGCAATGCAAACACATGGCAACCTCAAGCAAGTTGAGCTAGTCCCCAAAACACACACTTCTATGAATAGTGCACGCTCATTCAAACCCAAGCGTTTCAATGCCATGCACCGTACGCAGCGCACTGAGACACGCCCCCGCCGTGAGTTTGGGCATGGAGGCGCTAACGGTAAACCCCGTGGACGTGGAGCTTCCCACATTAGTAACGCAGGGCCTAGCCGTGTCTCCCATGAGCGTGCACCAGCGAACTCCTTAGAGGAGAAGAAACGTAAAATTGCTTACTGGCAAAGCAATTGGCTGAACAGGAGGCCAAGGGAAACTAGATTCCCTGGCGGATAGAACAGGGCACTCTTTGCCTTGCGCGCCTGAGTTAGAGTTCCCCAACCAGCTTGGATCTTTCTCAATAAACCTTGTACTTTCCAAGTCTAGATTTAATTTTAAGATCACTTTGGGTTTCTCTTCTCTCTCTCCATTGAGCAGCCTTCTATCCAGCAATGCGCCTGCCTGCACGTATTTGCTAGCTGCTCCTACTCACAGGGCAAGCCAGCTTAAGTCACTACTCAAGCAATACTTAAATACAAAAGATGCAACTTTGCATGCACCAGCACTTTGCGTGCTTGTACAAAAATCACATGGCCTATTTCAAAAGCATTGGCAACCTTTGCTAAATCACATGCAAGAATTCCCTTGCAGTATTCCAGGCTTTGCTTTCTATTATGACAATGGAGTAACAAGAGCGCCAGTTAACCCACACATTGCTGCCATGACAGCTAAGTTGAACACTGTAAACTCGTCTGAATCACCTACGATGATGTTTATTTGAGGGATCAGCTTGTGGGAAACCTGCCACCTTACTCTTGGATAGTGGTGCAACACATTGTTTTGTAGACTCCACTTTAGCTACAGGATTAAAACAACAAGCCACTCACACAACTGTGAGGCTAGCAGATGGTTCAGAACAACCTTTGTCTTTTCGCACAAAACTGGACGTCAAAATTCAAGGCCACAAACAATCAGTCACATGCTACATCATAGACAAAAAAGGACAATTTGATATTGTTCTTGGTGACACCTGGTTTTACCAAAACGCCGCAAACTTCGACTATCCAACAAGAACTTGTACAATTTATACAAGAGGCGTCAAACACATCCTCTACACTATGCAAGCAGAATCGCCAGCAATATCTGGTCACCCAAGTGTGCACTCACTCCTGCTTAACGCCGTTCATGTGCGACGCCGCCTAAAGCAAGGAGCGAGAGCCTTTGTGGTAAGAGTTCAGGACACTGGAGTAGATGCTACAGACAATGCATGTGTAACAGAGAATCATATCTCTGCACCAATGGTTGCTCTCATTAATGAGTACAAAGATGTGTTTTCCCCAATTAATTCCTTGCCACCCATGCGGGACAATGGACACACAATTCCAACTGAATCTGGAACAACACCTCCTTTTAGACCCATGTTTAGGCTCAGCCTTAAAGAACTCGAAGAAGTCGAGAGTCAAGTCAAGGAACTTCTCAAACATGGACTCATTGAGCCAAGCTCATCACCCTA